>OCOM01000001.1_pt1 | contig 43110 bp, 44 predicted proteins | sample 1535321 | NCBI WGS metagenome assembly OCOM01 (sample SAMEA3282989, study PRJEB22092) | marine metagenome | biome: Marine biome - coastal; feature: surface water; material: seawater | collected 2014-06-21T10:30:00+00 | depth 0 m
TTGAACCAGATATTTGGTTTTTAGATGAGCCTTTTTCAGCATTAGATCCTTTGATTCGAAAAGAAATGCAGGATGAATTTTTAAGACTTCAAGACAAACTTCAAAAAACTATAATGTTTATTACTCACGATTTTGATGAGGCTTTAAAACTAGCAGACCGAATAGCAATTATGAAGGATGGTATAATTGAACAATTAGATACACCTGCCAAAATAGTTTTAAATCCCGCAACTGAATATGTTAGGAAATTTACTGAAGAAGTTCCTAGAGAAAAGGTTTTATTAATTGAAGATGTAATGGAACAATCCACTGGTGATAATTTAGGAGATTTAAGAGTTTCAAAACATGAGATTATAGAAAACGTTGCTGAAAAAATTCTAACTCAAGATAAAACTGTAGGAGTAATAGATAAGAATAATAAAGTTATAGGCTCTATCAACCCCACAAAGATAATCAATACAGTCTTTGGTGGAAGGAAAAATGGAAATTAACCAATGGAATTTTTAAAAAAAAATCCAAAAATATTTCAATGGTTATTTTTATTAATTGTTTTTTTTGCATTATGTTTTGCAATCGAAGTTCCTGAAACATATAAATTTATAAGAGGTCAGGCAGAGTTTATTAAAGACCCCAATCAAAGCACCTTTGTTTTTGCTGGTAAGGAGGTGAGATATTATGCTTTCGATGTGTTTTGGAGATTGCCTCCATTACTTGGTTGGTTGCCCATTTGGATAAATGATTCACTATTTTTTTTAATGAACGATTGGATGCCAATGGAGTTCTGGAATGAAGATACTCAAGAATTTAAAACTAGACCTCTTCTTTTACAAATTAGTAGAAATTTAACAGGTTTCATGACTTTTATAATTGAGTTAATTAGAGAGATTTTATTAGGCGGACTGGAAACTATTGTTGCATTTACAAGTTGGGATTTTATTGATGCCAATCCATGGGCCGAACTTCCAGGCTTACCATGGACCATAGTTGCTGCGGGTGCAACAATATTATCTTACAAATTGAGTGGCAAAGGTTTAGCTATCTTTGCTGGTTTGACTATGGTTTACATTTCTATTTTTGGTCAATGGAAACCATCGATGCAAACTTTATCATTTATATTAGTTGCAGCACCATTATCATTTATATTTGGTCTAGGCCTTGGTATATCTGCATTTAAAAGTAAACGTGTTGAAAAAGCTTTATATCCAATACTTTTAGTGATGCAAACTATGCCACAATATGCGGTTTTAGTTCCTGCATTAGTTTTATTTGGAGTTGGTGATCATGCAGCAGTGATTATAACTATGATAGTTGCCATTCCACCAATGATATTATTAACTTTATTAGGATTAAGAGCCATACCTCCTGAAGTAATCGAGGCTGGCAAAATGAGTGGATGTAATAATTGGCAACTAATGTTCAAAGTATTAATTCCTACAGCTAGAAGAGATATACTGATCGGAGTTAACCAGGTGATTATGGTTTGTTTTTCAATGGCAGTTATTTCAGCTTTTATTGGAGCGAAAGGTTTAGGTTTTAATTTATTGTTAGCTCTTAATCAGCTTAATATTGGATTAGCTCTAGAGGCAGGTTTATGCATCAGTCTAATTGCAATATTATTAGATAAAATGTCTTTGGCATGGGCAAATAAACAAACAGATTATTTTGGCAATCTTTCATTCTTTGAAAGAAATAAAAACACTATATTTTTTATTGGAGCATTTATAATAGGTATTGTACTTGCTTATATAGGAACTTTTTTATTCAAAGATACATTTAATTACTTATTTGAAATTCCTCATAATAAAGGAATATCAACTGCTGACTTTTGGAATAAAGGAGTTGACTGGATCTTTGATACATTCTTTGTTTATATAAAAGCATTTAATACATGGTTAATTCAAGATGTACTCCAGCCAATGCGAGCACTCTATTTAAGAATGCCTGCTATTGCTACTATAGTTTTAGTAGTTGGGGCTGGTTATTTAATTGGTGGAATTAGATCAGCGTTAGTAGTATGCGGATTAACTTTGTTCATAGCTCTTAGTCCATGGTGGGATAGAGCATTGGTTACAACATACATGGCAACTTTTGGAGTTATAGTTTCGTGTTTGATTGGTTTTACAGTTGGAACCTTGTGTTTTCAAAGCAAAAGTGCAGCGAAATTTATGTTAGGAGTTTGTGATATATTTCAAACCTTTCCATCGTTTGTATATTTAATTCCGGTAATGATGTTATTTGGAATAACAGACACATCAGTTTTAATTGCTGTAATAGTTTACGCAACAATTCCTGCAACAAGATATACAATTGAAGGTCTTAGAAGTGTTCCAGTAGGTTTACATGAAGCTGCAACGATGTCTGGTGTAAATAAGTTTCAAAGATTAACAAAAATTGAATTCCCATTAGCTTTTCCTCACATGATGCTTGGTTTAAATCAAACAATAGTTTTTGCTTTATTTATGGTAATTATCGGGGCATTCATTGGCACAGAAGATTTGGGGCAATATATTTTAAAAGCTTTGTCTGATAAAAATGGTGCAGGTATAGGCCTGACACTAGGAATTTGTGTAGCATTTATAGGGTTAATTTTTGATAATTTGATAAGAACTTGGGTCGATAAAAGAAAGAAACACTTAGGAATAGCCTAATTTATAAATGTGAAAAATATATTGATTATAGGATCAGGGGCAATGGGAGCAGCCTTTTCTATTCCTTTGATAGAAAACAAACATAAAGTAACATTATCAGAGCCGCATAATATTAAGTTAATTAATAAATTAAATCTTAAAAAAAAATTTCATCCATCTTTAAAAATTAATCTACCAAAACAAATAATAACAAAAAAATTTGTTCCAGAAATGTTAAATTTAAAATGGAATCTTATAGTTGTGGCTGTAAGTTCGGTTGGGATAGATATCATCAGCAAATATTTAACGCATTTTAAAAGTAAAACTCCCATTTTGGTTCTTACAAAAGGACTAAAGTTAGATAAAACAAAAAAAATTATTACTATGTCTGAACAGCTTAATAAAACTAATAACAAACTAAATGTATCTGTTTTAAAAGGACCATGCTTAGCAAAAGAGCTGGCTCGAAAGATAAAAAGTTACACTGTAATTGGGAACAAAAAACTCAAGGTTGCAAAAGATATTGGAAAAATGATATCCACAAGTTATTACAAAACAGAACATACAACTGATGTTAGAGGAGTAGAGTTCTCATCAGCAATTAAAAATATATATTCTATGATAATTGGATCAGGCCAAGGCGAGAATACATCCTCAGCTTTATTTAGAAAATCAATTGATGAAATGGATTATTTAATAAAACATTTTAAGGGAAAAAAAGAAACTGTTTATGGACTTGCTGGTATAGGTGATCTGTATGTAAGTGCCGTTGGCGGCAGAAATAGTAAAATGGGTGATTATCTTGGTAAAGGATTTACTTTTAGATCGGCTAAAAGAAAATTTATGAAAGATGATACTGTTGAAGGTGCTGATTTGGCCTTTGAAATAGCTCCATATATTTTAAAGAAACTCAATCGTAAAAAAATCCCTTTAATGATTGCATTATTAAACGCAATCACAAAAAATAAAAAATTAAAAATAAAATATTAAATTTTATTTATTTAGAAAAGTTTTCATAGAATCGTCCATTGCTTTTTCCCAAGGCGTATGATGGATTGGAGCAATAGAACCAGTCACAGGTGAAGAAAAGGATTTATTTCTATAAGTTAGAATATCTTCAACTTTATGATGCTCCCACTCTTTGAAATGTTTTCTAATTAATTCAAAATCTATCTTAGGATAATCTGACATTTCATGAAGTTCTTTGGTATACTCTGTTTGAAAATCTATCATTTGATCTGGATTTTCTAATTTTTCTTCCATTCCAACCCACTTGTTAATATCTTTTTCTATCTCATCATTATTAGGCATCTTGATTTTGCCCATAATAACATCCCGTGCATACCAAGCTTGGCAATCGAACATATTAAAAGTATGAAATTGATCCTGCATTCCTAGATATAAAACTTTATGATTATCTTGCCATACAATCCCTTTATATAATTTTGGTGGATATAATCTGTTGTGAGTTTTTAATTTTATACTTTCTTCTAAGAATGGAAAATGATGAAGATAACCAGTACATAAAATTATTACATCAGCCTCTTGTTTTGTGCCATCTTTGAAAATTGCATTTTTACCATCAAGCTTATCTAAATAGTGAACTTCCTTCATACCTTTGGGCCATTTAAATCCCATTGGATTGTGTCTAAAGCCAATAGTAACACTTTTAGCTCCATATTTATTACACTGTAGTGCAACATCTTCTGCAGAATAGCTACTGCCAAGAACAATTACATTTTTGTCTCTAAATTCTTCAGCATCTCTAAAGTCGTGAGAATGCATAATCCTTCCAGGAAAGGAATTCATTCCCTCATATTCTGGGATAAAAGGCACAGAAAAATGACCAGTCGAAATAACCAAATAATCAAAATTTTCGGTTAAAATTTTATTATTAGCTTTATCTTGATAGCTAATTTCAAACTTGTCATTTTTAAATGATGTATTTGTAACTCGAGTATTAAATTTAATTTTATGTTTTAAATTACCTTTGCTTACTCTTCCAACTATATAGTCATATAGAACTTCTCTAGGAGGAAAAGATGGTATTGGTTTACCAAAGTGTTCGTCAAAAGAATAATCAGCAAACTCCAAACATTCTTTAGGACCGTTTGACCACAAATATCTGTACATGCTGTTTGGTACTGGATCTCCATATTGGTCAGAACCTGTTCTCCAGCTATAATTCCAAAGTCCACCCCAGTTATCTTGTTTTTCGAAACAAACTATTTCTGGTATTTTTTCTCCTTTATTTTCCAAATGTTCAAACGCTCTCAACATTGAAAGACCACATGGACCCGCACCTATAATCGCTACTTTAGACATCTAAATTTTCCTATCATTAATAATTCTATAAATATATCTTACTAACAAAAAAAGAAAAATAAAATTATAATTTACTATGAATCATAATTGGAATTACCCAACTTTGATGTGGGTAGGTGAAAATAGGATCAATAATTTATTTGATGCCTGTCAAGAATTAAAAATATCAAATCCATTATTCGTTACTGACAAAGATCTAATTAATCTGGATATGATTAAGCAAATTATACAGGATTTGAAAAAAAAATTTAATAATTTAGAAATTTTTTCAAATTTTTCAGGAAACCCAATAGGCGAAAATGTAGAAGAAGGTGTAAAAGTTTATAACAAATCTAACTGCGATGGTGTAATAGCAATTGGTGGTGGTAGCGCACTTGACGTAGGTAAGGCCGTAGCATTTATGTGTGGTCAAGAAAGGCCAATTTGGGATTTTGAAGATATTGGTGACTATTGGAAAAGAGCTGCTAGTTCTAAAATCCCAAGTATTATTGCAATACCCACAACTGCTGGTACAGGTTCAGAAACTGGAAGAGCTTCTGCAATTATTAATAAAGATACAGGTGTTAAAAAAATTATTTTTCATCCAAAATTGTTGCCATCAATTGTTATTTTAGATCCCATTTTAACTATAGATCTTTCACCCAAATTAACAGCAGCAACAGGTATGGATGCATTAGCACATAACCTGGAAGCATTTTGTGCACCAGGCTTCCATCCAATGGCAAATGGTATTGCAATAGAAGGTATTAAATTAATTAAAAAATATTTAATTACTGCCTATAAAGATGGAAAAAATATCGAAGCAAGAATGAGTTTACTTTCGGCTTCATCGATGGGCTCAACTGCATTCCAAAAAGGTCTTGGAGCAATACATTCTTTAAGTCATCCGGTTAATTCAAAGTTTAATATTCATCATGGTTTATCAAATGCAATATTTATGCCTTATGTCTTATCATTTAATAGAAATGAAATAGAACACAAGATTATTGAAATTTGTGATTATTTAAATTTAAATAAAAGTTTTGATAGTTTTTTAGAGTGGATTTTAGAATTGAGAAAAGATTTGAACATCCCTCACAAACTATCAGATGTTATGGATTGCAATAAAATTAACCTTGATGAACTTTCTTTAATGGCGTTTGAAGATCCGTCCACTGGTGGAAACCCAAAAAAAATAAATCAAAAAGATTTGAGAATAATGTATGAAAATAGCATTTCAGGAAATTTGATTTAATGAAAAAAATATTAATTGTTGAAGGAAATTTAAAAGAAGAAAATCAAAATTTTTCATCAGCAGGAATACAAACTCACACTGAGAGTTTGAAAGATAGTCTCGGTTTTTTTACAAAAGATATAAAAACTGACGTTGTAAATCCATCATCTGATGAAAATATAATCAAAAACATAGACCATTTAGAAAGCTATGATGGACTTATTTGGGGTGGTAGTAGTTTAAATATTTATAATGATACACCTGAAATTAGAAGACAGATTCAGTTTATGAAAGAGTGTCAAAAAAAAATTAAAAAAATCTTAGCAATATGTTGGGGCATGCAAGTAGCAGTCACAGCAGCTGGAGGTGAAGTTAAAAAGGGTACCAAAGGTTCACATAAAGGAATTGCTGTTGATGTTGAAATAAATGAAACAGGATTAGATCATCCACTTTATAAGAATAAACAAAAAAAATTTAATACGCCTGCATTTAATTTTGATGAAGTAGTAACTATGCCACAAAATTCTGTGTTGTTAGCCTCAAATCCAATTAATAAAGTTCAAGGTTTAAATTTTAAAGTAAATGATTGTGATATTTGGGGGCTCCAATATCATCCAGAAATTACCTATAATAAAATGGTTAATATTATTGTTTTTAGAAAAGAGAGGCTTTTAAAAAAAGGAGCTTTTAGTGATGAGAAAGAAATTAATAGTCATATACAGTATATCGAAACTGAAAATACTAAGCTTGATAAAATTTCTAGGATGAGGGAATTAGAAAATTGGTTAAATTATCTTAACCTAGAATAATCCTTCTATTTCACCTTTTTCATTTAGCTTTATAGAGTCTGCTGCAGGAACACGTGGAAGTCCTGGCATAGTCATAATTGCTCCACAAACAACAACAATAAATTCTGCACCTGAAGATAATCTTATTTCTCTTACAGGTAAAACGTGACCAATTGGTGCGCCTTTCAAATTTGGATCAGTTGAAAAACTGTATTGTGTTTTCGCTACACAAATAGGTAGTTCTCCGTATCCAGCTTCTTCAAAACTTTTTAATTGATCTCTTATTTTTGTATCGGCAATTACTTCATCAGCTCTGTATATTTCTTTAGCAATTGTCTCTATTTTTTTAAACAGAGGTGTTTTACTTTCATAAAGAAAATTAAACTTAGCATCTTTTTTTTCACACAAATCAGCAACATGTGCTGCTAATTCTTTTGTTCCTTCACCACCATTTGCCCAGTGAGTGCATAAACTTGCTTTAACCCCTAGGCTGTCACAAAAATCAATTAAAGCTTTAACTTCGCTGTCTGTATCTTTAATAAAATGATTTACCGCAATTGCTACAGGTAATCCAAATTTTTTAACATTTTCTATGTGTCGCTCAAGATTGACTAGGCCTTTTTTTAAGGCCTCAACATTTTCATTTTTTAAGTCATCTTTTGCAACGCCACCATGCATTTTTAAAGCTCTAATGGTTGCAACAATGACTACACAACTCGGTTTTAAGTTAGATTTTCTGCACTTTATATCTAAAAACTTTTCTGCTCCAAGGTCTGCACCAAAACCAGCTTCTGTTACAACATAGTCTGCGAGTTTTAATCCAGTTTTAGTTGCTATAACCGAGTTACATCCATGTGCAATATTTGCAAAAGGACCACCATGAATAATTGCAGGATTATTTTCTAATGTTTGAGTTACATTTGGTCTGATTGCATCTTTTAATAATACAGTCATTGGACCGTGTGCTTTCAAGTCTTTTGCATAAACAGGTTTTTTATCTCTGGTATAAGCAATTGTTATATTACCAATTCTTTTTTCTAAATCTTCCAAATCATTTGATAAGCAGAAAATTGCCATGATTTCTGAAGCAACAGTAATGTCAAATCCATCTTCCCTTGGATAACCATTTGCTACTCCACCTAAATTTATATTTATTGATCTTAATGAACGGTCGTTCATATCCATAACTCTTTTCCAAACAATCCGTCTTACATCTATATCTAATTTATTGCCCCAATAGATATGATTATCTATTAATGCTGATAATAGATTATGAGCTGAAGTAATTGCATGAAAATCTCCAGTAAAATGTAAATTAATTTGTTCCATTGGAACAACTTGAGCGTAACCTCCTCCAGCTGCACCACCTTTCATCCCAAAGGAAGGTCCGAGACTTGGCTCTCTTAAACAAACTATAGATTTTTTTCCAATTTTATTTAATCCATCATTTAAACCAACTGAAGTAGTTGTTTTACCTTCACCAGCAGGTGTAGGTGTAATTGCAGTGACTAAAATTAGTTTTCCTTCTGGTTTATCTTTTAATGTATCTAAATATTCTAAGTTAATTTTTGCAATATGTCGTCCCATTGGACTGAAAGCAGTACTCTCATCTGGAACATTTATCTTTGCCAATACCTCATTTATAGGCTGCATTTTTGCTTCTCTTGCTATTTGGATATCTGATTTAACATCACTCATTATTAATCTTATAAATTAAATGTTATCGTTGCAGACTTCTTATCCTTTTTTGTCATATTTGGAAACTTCTAAAAAATATATATAAAAAAAATAAGAACTATTTATATTCTTTGTTATAAAATTAATGGATGCAAAAATATTCTATATTTAATTTAGTTAAAAACGCGTTTTCTAATCATGAAAACTGGGATTTAGCTTGGAAGGATCCAACCCCAAAAGAGGAATATGATGTAGTTATTATTGGTGGTGGAGGCCATGGACTTGCCACTGCATATTACCTTGCAAAAGAACATAATATTACCAAGGTAGCAATTATTGAAAAAGGTTGGATAGGTGGTGGAAACGTTGGAAGAAACACAACGATAATTAGATCAAATTACATGCATGATGAAAACGCTCTCTTTAGTGAGTTTGGAATGGATCTGTGGAGAAAAATGAGCCAAGATTTAAATTATAATGTGATGTTTTCTCCAAGAGGAATTATCAATCTTGCACACTCAGATGCGCAAATGAATGCCTATGCAAGACGAGGAAATTCAATGAGATTAAACGGGATTGATGCAGTCTTATTAAACCGTGAACAAGTAAAAGAAATAATTCCAATGGCTGACTTTTCCGAAAACGTAAGGTTTCCAATTTTTGGTGGATTAATGCAACCAAGCGCAGGAACAGCAAGACACGATGCAGTTGCTTGGGGATACGCACGTCAAGCAGACTCGATGGGTGTAGATATAATTCAAAATTGTGAAGTAACTGGTTTTGATGTTACAGCGGGCAAGATTAATGGCATAAGAACATCTCGAGGAAATATAAAAACAAAAAAAGTTGGTTTATGTGTTGCTGGAAGTACAAATATGTTAGCCGAAAAGTTAAATATGACTTTACCTATAGAAACACACCTTCTTCAAGCGTGTGTATCAGAGCCAGTTAAACCAATTTTAGATAGAGTAGTAACTTTTGGTGCTGGTCATTTTTACATTAGTCAATCTGATAAAGGAGAAATGGTAATGGGTGGAGATCTTGATGGATATAACAGCTACGCTCAAAGAGGAAATTTACCAACTCTCCAACATGTTTTGACCGAGGGAATAGCAATGATGCCTTTTTTAAGTAAATTGAAAATGCTTAGAACTTGGGGTGGTATAATGGATATGTCAATGGATGGTTCGCCTATAATTGACAAAACACATATTGATGGTTTGTATTTGAACTGTGGTTGGTGTTACGGAGGTTTCAAAGCAACACCAGCATCTGGTTGGACATTTGCACACACAATTGCTCAAGATAGAGTTCATGAATTAAATGCTGGATTTAGTTTAAATCGATTTAGCACAGGCCACTTAATTGATGAAAAAGGACTTGGTACGAAGACCTGGATATCTTAAATGCTTCATATTAAATGTCCTTATTGTGGGATGAGATCGCAAAATGAATTTTCTTATGGTGGAGATGCAAGCGTAAAAAGACCTGAACTTAACAAAGAAATCTCTGATCAAGAATGGGATAGTTTTGTATACAATCGAAAAAGTTTAAGAGGTAAGCACTTAGAGTTGTGGCAGCATCTATCTGGATGTAGGCAATGGATTAAGGTAGAGAGAGATACTGCTACTCACGAAATATTTAATACACATAAAGCAGACGAGGAAATTTCTTAATGACTCAAGCATTTAGATTAGAAAATGGTGGACTGATTAATAGAGATAAAAAGTTATCATTCAAATTTAATGGAAAAACATACTATGGTTATGAAGGAGATACTTTAGCATCTGCATTAATTGCGAATGGAGTTCATTTAGTAGGTAGAAGCTTTAAGTATCACAGACCAAGAGGCTTTTTTGGAGCTGGGGTAGATGAGCCTTATGCAATTGTTCAGCTTTATAGAAATAATGAAACAGAACCAAATATCAAAGCTACTGAACAAGAACTTTTTGAGGGATTAGAAGCTAAAAGTGTAAATTGTTGGCCAAGTGTTAATTTCGATATTGGTGCAATAAATAATTTTTTAAAAATTTTTCTACCTGCAGGATTTTATTATAAGACCTTTATGTGGCCTAAAAGTTTTTGGTATAGAGTTTACGAACCTTTTATTAGAAAAGCAGCAGGTTTAGGTGTTGCCTCGACCAAACACGATAAGGAGAGGTATGAGCATAAATATGAATATTGTGATTTATTAATTGCTGGTTCTGGTCCATCAGGTTTAGCAAGTGCTTATGCAGCAGCAAAAAATGGTGCAAGAGTAATTTTAGCTGAGGATAAACCAAGATTTGGAGGATCCCTATTAACTAGCGATGTAAATATTGGAAACCAATCTGGTGAGGATTGGGCAAATAGTATTATTGCTGAGTTGAAAGAAATGCCAAATGTAGTTGTTAAAAATAGATCCCAAGTTTTTGGTTACTACGACCATAACATGTTAGTGATGTCAGAAAAAGTTAGCGATCATCTTCCAAAAACAAAAAAGTATCATCCAAAACAAAGACTTTGGTATATTAGGGCAAAAGAGGTTTTAATTTCTTCAGGATCAATTGAAAGGCCATTGGTTTTTGGCAATAATGATACTCCCGGTGTAATGTTGTCCTCAGCAGCAAAAGAATATTTAAAAGTATATGGTGTATTAGTTGGTAAAAACCCATTAGTTTTTACAAATAATGATAGTGGATATGAGACAGCAATTGAGTTTAAGAAAAACGGAATTAATCCAATCATCTTAGACTCTAGAGTTAATCCACAATCAGAAATAATTAATGAAGCAATAAATCTTGGTATTAACATTAAATTTTCATACGTTGTTGTTGCTGCACAGGGATATAAAAAAGTAAATTCAGCTGATATAGCAAAAATTTCAGATAATAAAAAGCAACTTGGTACAGTTGAAAATATTAAGTGTGATTGCATTTGTGTTTCAGGCTTTTGGACGCCAACTATTCATTTAGCATCACAATCAGGCAATAAAACTAAATTTAAAGAAGAAATTGATGCTTTTGTACCTGGAACGTCTAAGCAAAATGAAACAACTTTAGGTGCCGCTAATGGGATTTTTACATTAGAAGAAACTTTAAAAGACTCTTTCACGGCTGGTCAAGATCTATCGAAAAAGATTACAAATAATGATAATAAAATTTCATTTCCTAACGTTGTTGAAAAAAAATCTTCTCAACATGACAAGTTTTGGTGTGTTCCTTTGCCTGAAGGAAAAAATTATAAAAGATTTTTAGATTTTCAAAATGATGTTTCTGTATCAGATATTGAAATAGCTTTAAAAGAGGGTTATCGATCTATAGAGCATGTTAAAAGGTATACAACTCTTGGAATGGCAACTGACCAAGGCAAAACAAGTAATTTGAATGGATTACAATTAGTTTCTGATATTGAAAATAAAGTAGTACCAGCAGTAGGCCATACAACTTTTAGACCTCCATATACACCAATATCTATTGGAGCAATCGTAGGGAGAGAAGTTGGAAAACATTCTAAACCTACTCGTAAATCTCCAATGCATTCTTGGCATGAAAAAAACAATGCTGTATTTGTTGATGCTGGAGTTTGGTTAAGACCAAGATATTATAAACAAGGGAATGAAACTCTTTTCGAAGCATCAAAGCGAGAAGCTAAAAATGTAAGAACAAATGTTGGAGTTTGTGATGTTACTACCTTGGGAAAAATTGATATAAAGGGTCCTGATGCAGCAGAACTGCTTAATAGAGTATATACAAATGCTTGGTTAAAACTACCGGTTGGTAAAGCAAGATATGGAGTGATGCTTAGAGAAGATGGAATTGTTATGGATGATGGAACCACAACTAGGATTTCCGAAAATCATTATCATATGACAACCACTACAGCACAAGCAGCAAATGTTCTTTCACATCTAGAATATTATTTACAACTCGTTTGGCCTGAATTGAATGTTAATGTAGTTTCTACAACCGAACAATGGGCTGGAGCAGCTATAGCAGGACCAAAATCTAGAAAGTTATTAGAAAAATTATTTCCTAACAATGATGTTTCAAATGAGGGACTGCCTTTTATGGGATATATGGAGTCAGATCTGTTTGGAGTTAAAGCTAGAATTTTCAGAATCTCATTTTCAGGTGAATTAGCTTATGAGGTAAATGTAGAGTCTGATAATGGAAACTTTATGTGGGAAAAAATCATTAAGTTAGGTCAAGAGTTTCAAGTTCAACCATATGGAACAGAGGCATTATCCACATTGAGAATTGAAATGGGACATGTAGCGGGATCAGAACTTGATGGAAGAACTATTCCTTACGACACTTCATTAGATGGATTAGTAAGTAAAAAGAAAGATTTTATCGGTAAAAGGTCATTAAATAGAGAAGCTTTTACCTCAGAAGATAGGCAAAAGATTGTTGGAGTTGTTCCTTTAGATAAAAAAACAAGTATACCAGAGGGCTCTCATTTGGTTAAAGACGCTAAGGCTCCTTTACCAAATAAAAAATTAGGACACATATCTGCCTCATGCTGGAGTGTAGAGCACGATAATCCTTTTTCACTTGCAATTTTGAAAGATGGAAAAAATATGATCGGGGAAAAATTATTTGTAATGTCTCCACTAAAAAATAAAGTAATTCCAGTAGAAATAGTTTCATCGCATTATGTAGATCCAAAAGGGGAAAGAGTTAGATCATGAGTTCAATTTCAGCTTTAGAAAATATCCATCAAAAAGGAAAATTTGGTGACTGTGAAGAAAAAAATGAAAACAATTTAATAAAAATTTCAGAGATAAAAAATTTATTAATTACTCAGATTGTTCAATTCAAAAGTTCTAACGTTGTTTGTGAAGAAATTAAAATAGACAACCTTAACCTAAGTTCAAAACCATTATCTGTAGTAAACAATGAAAATACTCGAATTCTCTGGAATGGGCCACGAAATTGGTTAGTTATTACATCTAAAAAAGAAACTTTCACTGAAATTGATGAAAAATTTAAAGAAGATGATTTTGCAGTTACTGATATTTCTCATTCAAAATCAATTATTGAGCTAGAAGGTGATCAGGCAAAAGAAGTCTTAAAAAAAGGCTGCCCGTTTAATTTTAACGAATTCTATAAAAATAATTGCCTGAATTCTACATTTAATGGAATGTCAATAATTGTTGATATGATTAATGATAATCCAGATACATTTAGAATATTTGCCTTAAGAAGTTTTGGAGAGTCTCTTTATCATTCAATAACAGATTCGTCTTTAGAATTTGGCTATATAGGAAAATAATTTAATCTCTTGTAGCTATATAAACACCAATCGTTGCAATTAAAAAACCTAAAAGATCTAAATTACTAAGGTTCTCGTTTAAAAAAAGCCAAGCCATAAATGCAGAGGTAGGTGGAACTAAAAAGAAAATAGAAACTGTTTTACTTGCAGAATTTTTTTTTATTAAAAACATTAAAATTGTAAAAGCACCAAAGGACACTAAAAAAATTTGGTGGCTCATTGCAATTATAAAAGTAGTTGAGAAATTAATGTAAGGTTCTGCAAAAAGAATAATAATTATAATATGAAAAATAAATCCACCTAAAGCTTGGTTCATATTACTGACTGATAAAGGTAAATTATTACTTAATTTTTTTTGCCAAATAGTTGATGTTGTTATAGCTATTAATGCAACTACTGTTGCTACTAATCCAATAGTGGGAATCTCAGTACCAATATCAAAACCTAAGACCATGACTGCACCAGAAAAACCCAACAGAACCCCTATCCATTGTTTTAGAGAAACTTTTTCATTTAAAATTGGTCCACTTAATGCATTTGTGAGTATGGGTTGTAGAGTTACTATGAGTGCCGCAATTCCTGTAGGCATTCCTTTTGAAATTGAAAAAAAAACACCTCCTAAGTAAACTCCATGAAAAAGAACGCCGCTGAAAAAAGATTCAAAAAAGTTCTTTCTATCAATTATAATTTTTTTTTTAGAATAAATAGAAAATAAAAAAAAACCTAAAGCAACTAAAGCAAATCTAAAAGCAAGAGCTGAAAAGGGGTCGCTATTATCTATAATTGGTTTAGTGGTAATGAACGCAGAAGACCAAAGTAGAATAAAGATAAATGGAAAAACTTTAATCATTTTGTTTTATAGTTAATTATTCAACATAGTCTCAATAATAATAACCAATTTGAACCAATTCTATCTTGAGTTGAATACCTAAATAAGTATTAATATAAAGAAGCTTTTATGAAAATACTAAAAACATTGTTTGTAATTTTTATTTTAGTAATTTTATCAGGGTGCATTCAAACAACATCCCTTTTAGGTCCAGGAATAACCGTAGCTACTACAGGAAATGTGCTTCAAGCAGGTCTTCAGTATGGGGCTAATACTGCATTGAAAAAAGAAACCGGCAAGGATGCTCTAACTCACATTAAAGATGCAGTTGATGAGAAAAATAAAGAAAAAAAACTTCACGTTAAATTAAAACAGTTAATAGAAAGTAGAATAGAGATTACTAGACAAAAACTATTATCTAATTAATTCAGGATATCTAATTTTATTAATTTATCTTGCTTTGTCTCTTTACACCACATTTCGTAGCTCTCGCAGACACGCCAAAGATGATCAAAGGCTCTTTGAGATATTTCTAATGGGAAATGGCTTTTAGTATAATAAAGTTTAGGAATTTTCATTAAAAGCTTTATCATCGAATCTTTTTGCACCTCTAATAATTTTATAGTTTCGTCAGTAATTTTTTTTCCTGTTAATTTATCAACAAAGTTATTCTTTTCTAATTCTTCAAACCATTTATCATGAAATTCTCCTGAGCTAATCAATTCATATTCTTTAGTTGTCATAAATATTTCAAATGCTTGAATATTATTAGTTTCTGGATTTTTATTTTTAATATCAATTATTTTAAAATAAATAAACTCTGCAACTCTAAGCACGTAAGGCTTTTCAATCTTTGACTGCATAACTTAATTTTTATGTTTTGCCATGGCAGACTCTGCCAATATAAGATTAGGATCTAAGAATATTTTTGAAGATTTTATATTTTTAAATGATTTAAATGCAAATATTGCTATTGGAAGTTCTGTACATCCCAAAATTATTTTTTTACATTTCATACTCATCAAATAGTTTATTGCAGGCTTGATGGCTTTTTCAGCAGCTCGCACATTTCCCATCTTTACAAATTTTATTGCTTTATTAACAGAGTTTTTCTGAATACTTTCAGAAGGTTTTAACAGATTATACTCCTCATCAAAAAAATTATTGTAGACACCAGTTTTCAAAGTACCCTCAGTTGCTAAAAGTCCAACCTTTGAATTTTTTTTACAATTTTTTTTTGTAAATTTAAATACTTCTCGAGGCATATTAATAATTGGAACATTTATTTTTTTTTGCAGATCATCATACCAATAATGAGCTGTATTGCATGGTATAACAATAAATCTACATTTATTTTTCTCAAGTAATTTACAACCTTTAAGTAAACTTCTTAAAACTCTTTCATATTTTATTTTACTATTTTTGTTTGTGGATTTATTTGAAAGATTTTTGGTTTGAGACCCAATGGATTCAGGTCGACCAGGAATATTTGATTTATTATAAAGTAAAAATAAAGGGTATTCTTGATCGATTTTTCCTCTATTTAGCACCGCAAGTTTATTGCAAAAATCAAGCCCTGCTTGAGTTCCCATGCCGCCTAAAATTCCGATCATAATCTTTAATTAATTTATAAATTTTGATTTCAATTTCTATAATTAATAATTGTGTTTAAACGTTGGTTTTCAACATTTGGTATTGGCTGAAAAATAAAAATTATAAAAACTAATTAATGTTTTCAGCCAATAGGAAGTGTGAAATTATGCAGTTTTTAAGTTAACTGCTGAAGGACCTTTAGGACCATCTTCAACATCGAAAGTCAAAGCTTGACCCTCATCTAAACCGTTCATACCAGCATCTCTTACAGCTGAAACATGTACAAACACATCTTTTTCTTTATCTTCTCTTTCAATAAAACCAAAACCTTTGGTTGGATTGAACCATTTTACTTTACCTTGTAGACTCATATTTATCTTCTTACTTTTTGTTATATTAATTTATTACTTATAATTAAGTAATTCTGGCTTTGTTTAGATTTTGAAGGGTTTTGTCAACAAAATATATTGTAAATTAAAAATATTATTTAATTTGTGCTAATAATTTTGGTTAAATATACAGAATTCACATCCTCTTTATAGTGCGCAAAAGGTTGACATTCTTCAAATTCACATTTTTTAAAAAGTTTTCTAGCTGGTAAAAAAAAATCTCCAGCACCAGTCTCAATACTTAATCTTTTAATCTTAAGCTTTTTAGCCTCATTAATTAAATGATCAATCACATGAATCCCATAACCTTTATTTCTAAATTCATCATGAATTCGTATAGATTTAAATTCTCCATGACCTTCTTCTAAGAATTTTAGAGCACCACAACCTATTAATTTTTCATCTTGCCACAAACTCCAAAATTTAATTGAGGAAATTTTAAGCCCAGGTATATCCAAAACATGGGTACTACCTTCTGGAGATGCAGCTCTGAGCTCAACAAAATGTTTGCTTAAAAGTTCATGGACTTTAGGATTATCAAAATTACCTTCTAATGATTTAAACATTTAAATTAATATTGTGATATGACCCATTTTTCTTTTTTCTTTAATCTCTTTTTTTAAATAATCAAAGAAAAATTCATTCTCTTTTAAATTTGGAGAATCTCTATAATGGGATATCTGATCACCAAGTAAATTAATCATTTTTGCATTAGAAATTTTTTTTAACGGTATTTGCTCTAGTCCACAAACAGCCCTAACATGATTTTCAAATTGACTTACGTTGTATGCATTAATTGTTAGATGGCCAGAGTTATGTACTCTTGGTGCAACTTCATTAACATATAAGTTATCATTTCTGTCAATAAAGAATTCTACACACAAAGTTCCAACATACTTTAGTTCCTCTGCAATTAGCATTGCCCACTCTTTAGATTGATTAAAAATTTTTTCACTTATCTCAGCAGGTATTTTTGAATGTTTAAGTATTTGATCTTCATGACTATTCTCGATGGGTTCATAGATTTCATATTTATTATTATTAAATCTTGTTATGATTATTGAGATTTCTTTTTTAAGCTTAACCAATTTCTCAAGAATATATCCTCTTGAAAAATCCAAATTAATAGAATTCAACTCATCACTAGAGCTTATTGGATGCTGTCCTTTTCCATCGTAACCCAGCGTTGTCGTCTTCAATATACCAGGTAAAAAATCTTCCAAAGCATCTATGTCTGATCTTTTTTCAATTGATACATACCTTGTGGTTCTGATATTTAAGTTATTTATAAAATCTTTTTCTGCTAAACGATGTTGAATAAGTCTATTTACTGAGGGTTTAGGTAAGACTGGTTTTAATTTGTTTATTTCGTTGAGGGTCTCAAAAGGTATGTTTTCAAATTCATAGGTTACAACATCAACCTGACTAACAAAATCAGCAACTTTCTGCTTATCATCATAATTTCCTGAAATAAATTGATTACAAAAGTTTTGTGCTGGGGCTTCTGCATCATCAGAAAAAATTACAGTTTTAACATTCAATTTTTTTGCAGAAATTGCCAACATGCTTCCTAACTGTCCACCCCCTATAATGCCAAGAGTAATATCAGACATTTTATTTAGGATTTTTTTTAACAGATTTGGTTTGGCTGGATCTCCAGTTTTTCAATTTCAACTTAATAGATGAGTTTTGGTTAGCTATTATTGAAGCTGCTAATAAAGCAGCATTAATTGCCCCATCTTCACCAATAGCAAGTGTTCCAACAGGTATTCCTTTTGGCATTTGAGCTATTGATAAAAGACTATCTAAGCCTTTTAATTTTTTGCTTTCGATAGGAACACCAAGAACTGGTATTGAAGTAAGAGCCGAGATCATGCCAGGCAAATGTGCTGATCCACCTGCACCTGCTATAATTACTGCTATGTTATTATTTTCGGCTTTTAAAGCATAATCATACATTCTCTTTGGAGTTCTATGTGCTGATATAATTTTTGTTTCAAAAGAAACACCAATTTTTTTAAGTGTTTTTTCTGCTAGCTGCATAATTTTGTAATCAGACTGACTGCCCATAACAATTGAAACTTTTAGATTTTTATTTTTTTTCATGGAATTTTAAGTAATTACTTTATTTCAAAATTAACTTAAAATTTCAATAAAATTAATAGTATTTAAAAAACATATTGATTAGAGTTAAATTAATATGAATTTTAAAATTGATAATCTACAGTATTGTAATTGGTCAAGAGAAACCTTCGAGTTTAATAGAACTGCTGGTCTTGATGCTGTTCACGTTACAATAGTTTATCATGAAGATTACAATGAATTATTAACTGAAACTAAAAAGTGGGAAAAACTTTTTAAAGATAATTCAGACATCATATTTCAAGGATGGGATTACAAAGATATAGACAAGGCAAATAAAGAAAATAAAACAGCAATTTTTTTTGGTTTTCAAAATTGCTCTCCAATAGAGGATGATATTAAATTAGTTGAAAAAATACATAAACTTGGTTGTAGATTTATGCAGCTTACTTATAACAACCAATCATTATTAGCTACTGGTTGTTATGAAAAGATAGATAGTGGGGTTACTAATTTTGGTCGTGAAGTTATAAAGGAAATGAATAGAGTAGGTGTGGTAATTGACATGTCTCATTCTGCAGAGAAAAGCACAATTGATGCAATAGAGTTAAGTCAAAAACCAATAGCAATAACACATGCAAATCCATCTTTTTGGCATCCTGCAAAAAGAAATAAATCCTCTGATTTGTTAAAAATTTTAAGTGATAGTGGAGGTATCTTGGGGCTATCTCTATATCCTCATCATTTGAAAGATAATACTAATTGTACTCTTGAAAGCTTTTGTGAGATGGTTGCTAAGACAGCTGAAATAATGAATATAAAACAAATAGGTATTGGATCTGATCTTTGCCTTCAACAACCTGATAGTGTCGTTGAATGGATGAGAAATGGTACATGGTCTAAAAGTACAAATTTTGGCGAAGGAACTAAAAACAAAGCTGGTTTTCCTAAACAACCTCAATGGTTTAAGGATGCAAGAGGCTTTTTAAATATTGAAAAAGGGCTTAGAAAAGTTGGATTTTCTGACGAAGAGACAAATGGAATACTTGGAAACAATTGGTACAATTTCTATAAATTAATATAGTTATGAAAGTTCAACTTAGAGATCCCAACACGATAATGAAGTTATCTAGATTGGGATCATTTCATCAGTCTAAATTATCTTTTTTAAGAAGCTTTCTAAATGAATTTAAAGACTGGGAGTATAAAAGAGATTTGTTTAATTTAGATAAATTTGGTTATGGAGAAGCAGTTTACTCTTTTAGAAAAGATAAAAGAACCTATTCACTAGTTTGTTTTGCAAATGAGATAAAAGATAATGAAAGATCAGATAGAGTAATTGCAACAAAATGGGATGCAGCATTTACTTTACATGATGGTGTCCCTACTCAAAAAGATATCGATAGACTTAAAAATGAAGTTCCAAAGCAGGAAGTTGGTAGACTTTCATTTAAAGAATTAACATTATCAAGAGCAAATAAATCTGTCCGAGTATTCAATCATGTTGTTGAAAAATTAAGTGAAGGTAAACAACCAGATTTAGAATTGCTATCAAAAGTTGGATATTTGTACAGAACAACAGCAGTATATGGATCTGGAAAATTTGGTCTTGCAGATCGTTTTAGGATCAAAAATAGAGAAGAAATTAATGGACCTTTTAGACTAGAAATGATGCTTGTTTATCTGGTTAGACAATTCACATTTGATCAAGTAAACCATGTTGCTCATCATAAAAACCCAAGTAAAGCTGTCAAATTAGATAAAAAGATTTGTAAAAATTTAGGTATTGGCAATTCTACTGGATTAGGCATGGCCCCATTTATAGTTAATCACCCAACCTTGTTGAATAATTGGGTATTGAGCAGGGAGATAGCTTTAAAAAAAATTAGAGAAATAAAGACAGTTAAGAAAAAAGAAAGTGATTTGTTTGTTGATTGTATTAAAAAATCTTTAACAAATATTACTAGCTGGAATACGGATAGCGAGTACCAACAAATTAAAATTAAAAATCTTTTGAAAGACATAAAAAAATTCATCAAATTTATTGATAAATCTTTTGATTTTGAAGACGAATATCCTTTTAACAACATATATCTTTGGTTAGAAAATGAAACATGTGAGGAATGTATTGAGTACGTAGTTTCAATAATGATGGAACCATATAATGAAATAACTACTCCATTAATCACTCAGATGAGCTCAGAAGAGGATAAATACTTTACCATCCCCAGCAGCAGAAGTCTTAAGGAATTACGAAATATTATTGAAAAAAGATATTCAAATATTTTAAAAATAAACTTTGATAAAAAGCAAAATACCCAAAACTTTTGGTTTATTTCAAAGAATAAGGAAGAGCCAAGACTAGCTGATAGATTTGAAGAAAGTGGATCTGAATTAGAGCAACCACTTGCAATAGCTAGAGATGTAAAAAAACTTTATGAAAAATTATTAAATACAACAAATATTTCTACCGTTGCAGAATTTCTGTCTAAACATTCTGAGCTAAGACATATTATTAGAAGAGTATTTATTGTTGAAAAATTTCCATACTCTGAGATTCAGGACAATACTATTGGTAAAAATATAATGCCTATAGATATGCTTAGGTTAAAGTTATCTTTTTTTGGAGCTTTAAAATTTGATCCACGATCAGATAAGTGGTTAAGAATTTGTATGTTCCAAGGAGCACCACTACCTGATGAACTAAAAAATTATGATGAACAGTGGGTCTACAGGACAAGTATTTAAAAAATGAAATCCTTAAGCGAAATTGAAACCACAGCTAAAAGAGCCTCAAAAGCTGCAGGATTTTCTTGGGGTGAATCTGAAGAGATTGGTAAATGTATTAGACAGTTAGAGATGTTTGGTTTACCTGGCATTAAGCATCTAAATTCTTATTTTCATGATAAAATAAAAAATAATTATGAGAATTTAAGTTTAATTAATCAGTCAAACTCTTCTCCTTCAAGTCCTTATTGTCCAATTATTTTAGGAATTGGTTTTTTAGATCAACTAAAAACTTTAGAAAATTACCAAAAAATATATTTTTCAAGCATAGCTTATCCAATACTTTTTTTATCATTTTTGAGTAGATCCTCAGAAATTATTGGGAAAAAAATAAATGTCAAATTTGATGAAAAAGAAATTTTATTAAATTTAAATGTGAATATTTATTCTAATTTTTTAGAATTGGAATTTCCTAAAAATTCTAAGAATTTAGAGATTAATTTTGTTGAAAATAAAGATAACTTTAGTGAAGAGGAATGGAGAAGTTTATATAAATTATCTGAAAATACCTTTGTGGAAGAAACGGACAGTCTGAAAAAAGGTGCTGCAGGAGCAGGTTTAACAGATAATGACTAAAGATTTAGAAAAAGATAAGAAAGACAATATTAATAACGATTTAAATAATATTTGTGATGAATGTAAAAAAGAGGATGAAAGCGTATTTCAAAATCTAATAATGACAGGGTTTAAACTCTGTAAGTCCTGCAGGGTTTCAAAAACTATCTTTCCGCTTTAACTTATTTGACTAACTGGCAGCATATTCATTCTACTCATTACAAAAGAAATTGATAAAAATGCTATTATCAAAAAAGATAATAGAATAATTCCAAAAGATTTAAAATTAGATTTTAGATTTAAAATTTGTTTTGTTGAAATAATTAGACCTGCAAATATCCAAAATTGTGTAAGAAATATTATTGGTATCATTAAATCTGGTGTAACTGCAAAAAATCTTAATAATCCAGGAGCATGTGCATAACCAACTGCAGTTAAAACTTTTTTAAATGAAACTTTTGTTTGTTTATCTGGAAATAGTTTTACCCCGATAACATAAATAAAAATTGCCCAAATTAACCATGTAATAATTGCTGTTAGTCCTGACATAGCAACTGCAGTTTTGATAATTGTGTTTGCTGCAACCGCTCCAGCTACACCATCTAAAATCATTATAATACCCGCAAAATAAATTGAGGCTTCAGTAAAATTTTTATTATCTGAATAAAGCGTTTTATCTAATTTTATAGATTTAAAAATTATATTTAAAAATTCACCAAACATTATTTTTTATTCTTTTTATCTTTTTGTGCTTTATATGAAACTATCAAGGGAAATACTATTAATGCAATCGCAATCGTAATGCAAATTGCTATTAAAAACCCCTTTGTCATTGATTTTGTGGGGGAGTTAAACTTTGCTCCCCCATAATATTTTTAGCCTTTTACAACTTCTCTTGTGTTTGCGTTAAAAGACTCTTTAAATGGAATATCAACTACAACTGCGTCAACTGGAACTCCAGCTTTTTCCGAGTACTGCTCAGGTAAATGAACTTTAAATTTTGTTCCAACTTTACCTTTAGGAAAACCATTTGAATTTAAAGTTCCATCAAACGGCACATATCCCATTGCAATGTTTTGTTTTTTTTCAGGGTGATACCAGGGAGAAGTAATAAATCCTACAGGATCACCACCACCTTCAGGAGATACCAACCAAAAGTCAGGCGCATAATCTTCAATTGGTTTTCCACCAAATTCCAATCCTACTAATTGTAATTTATAAGGCTTCTTTCCATCTACAAGATCTGCTTTCATTTTTTCTAAAGCTGCTTTACCTACGTAATCTCCTTTTTTATTCCATTCTCCTTTTCCCGATAAAGAAACTTGGTATCCTAAATTACATTGAAAAGGATTATGCTGTTGATCCATATCTTGTCCCCATGAAAGAATACCGGCTTGAATTCTTCGATGGTGAGCAGGAGCAATAACCATTAGACTATGTTTTTTTCCTGCATCTAGAACAGCATTCCACATATCTTCAGCATACAAAGTTGCATCTCTTAAATATATTTCATACCCAGCTTCACCAGAGAAACCAGATTGAGAAATCACACAACTTCTTCCCCCCACATTAGCTTCAGCCAATCCATAGAAAGGCATATTATCAAAGTCAACTTGATCTCCACAAAGGTCTTTCATTAAAGCTTTTGACTTTGGTCCTTGAATTTGAACTGGACATGCATCTATTTCTTCAACAGTACAATTAAACCTTCCATCTGCATTCACCCCTTGTAAATACATTCCAATATCAGAGTCGGACAAAGAAAACCAAAATTCATCTTCAGAAATTCTTAGAAGAATTGGATCATTTAAAACTCCACCATAAGCATTGCATAAAATTACATATCTTGCTCTCATTGGAGAAATTTTAGTTGCATCTCTTGTAATAACATAGTCAGTAAACTTTTCTGCATCTGGACCTTTCACTCTTATTTGTCTTTCAACAGCAACATTCCACATAGTTACATGATTAACAATTGCATCGTACTCTACCATTGCGCCACCATCTTCAGGTTTTACATAACCTCTTGGATGATAAATACGATTATAGACTGTTGCTCTCCAACAACCTGCCTGCATTGATAAATGCCAATAAGGTGATTTTCTTACTCTTGTTGAAATTAACATTTCAACTTTTGTTGGCCCACTTTGTCTTAAATTATATGGTACTTCTCTATCTGATTGATCAACAGAAGTAACATGTTTTAATTTAGTATAGTCAAATTCATTAGACATAACTATTCTCCTTCAACCACTTGTTAGTTTCCTTCAAGCCGCCGAATGTATAAATGTGGAAGTTATCAGTATGTGATTTAACTTTCCCAATTAAATCATTAGGGTCTTTAGGTTTCAATAAATCTAACGCCTTACTAAAATTAGATTTAAGAAAATTTAAGGAATTTTTTGCTCCAACAATATTAGCAAATTTTATTAAGCTAGATATTTTTAGAGGGCCAGTAATTCCCACATGCACTGGTACGCTTTGTTTAGAAATAAAATCTATGATAGGCTGAGGATCAAGTAACCATTGGGTTACAATATAATCAGCGTAAGGCTTTTTATCTATCATAGCTTTTTCTAATTCAGAGTCGGATATATCAGGACTACCCTCAGGATGTCCGGCTATTCCTATTTTCATTTTTTCAAAATAACCTGTTTCTAAAAGTTGAAATGAACTTTCAAATTTTCCTGCAGGTTCTCTTCCACCTCCAATAATTAAAACTTGCTTAACTCCACCATCTTTGCATCTAGAAACATAATCTTTAAGTTCATTAGCATCATGCATTGATCTTGCTGGAAAGTGGGGAACTGGATTAAATCCTTTTTTAACAAGTTCCGAGGCTTTTTCAGCAGTTTCTCTATAATCTCCACCAGGCAACATAGTGATGTAAACATCACTTAATGCAGGGACCGTATCAACATCTGTGTTTGGACCAATTTCTAGAGAAAAATTCATTTCTCAGATCATTATCTGTTTTGAAAAAGCTGTCAAAGAAATTCAACATTGATGTGAAGGCTAAGTTTAGTTTATATAGAGGGTATGAAAATCATTTTAGTAATGGGTTTACCAGGCGCAGGTAAAACAACTTTAGCAAATGAATTAGCACCACTCTTGAATGCAAAAAGACTTAATGCTGACGAGGTGAGAAAAGCTGCTGATGATTGGGATTTTTCAGAAGAAGGTAGGATTAGACAAGCAAAAAGAATGGCAGATTTTGCACTAAAAATAAAGGCTGAAGGACATTATGTTATTGCAGATTTTATTGCTCCCACACCTGAGGCAAGAAGTTTGTTCCCAGCAGATTACATAATTTGGGTAGATACAATTAAAGAGGGTCGATTTCAGGACACAAATCAAATGTTTGTGAAACCAAAGACATTTAATTATCATGTTACTACTCAAGATGCTAAGAATTGGGCTTTAAAAATCATTCAGGAGATAAAAAATGACTTACAAATGGGACAATAAAAAACCAACTGCACAAATGCTTGGAAGATGGCAGCCGTTTCATGATGGTCATTATACTTTATTTAAAGAAATTATTAAAAAAACAGGTCAAGTTTGTATTCAAATAAGAGACGTACAGGGTGTAGATGATAATCCATTTGATTTTGATACAGTGAAAAAAAATATAGAAGAAAGATTAAATCCCGAATTTGAAGGCAGGTTTAAGATTATGGTAGTACCGAATATCACAAATATTTGTTATGGCAGAGGGGTCGGATACAAAATAGAAGAAATAGTATTAGATGAAGAAACTCAAAAAATTTCAGCTACAAAAATTAGAGCCAAGATGAGAGAAGAGGGCAAATTAAAGTAATTACAATGAATAGTAATATAAAAATTGTTAAACTTAATAGTGAAATTTCATCAATATTAATCAATGAGCCAAAAACTTATAATTCATTATCATTTAAAAATCTTAATGACTTATTAAAAGCATTAAAAAAATTAGACTCAGACAAAAAAGTTAAAGTTATAATAATTGAAGGAGCAGGCAAAGGGTTTAGTGCAGGTCACAATTTAAAAGAGGTTAGAGGATTAAAAAAAAGAGAAAAATATCAAAAACTTTTTAATCTTTGTTCAAAAGTTATGCTTCAAATTGTTGAAGGTAGAAAACCTGTAATCGCAAAAGTTCATGGGGCCGCTTTTGCAGCTGGGTGCCAATTAGTAGCTAGTTGTGATTTAGCTTATAGTACTAAAGATGCTTTATTTGCAACTCCAGGAGTTAATATTGGATTATTTTGTAGTACACCAATGGTAGCAGTAAGTAGAAAAATAAATCGAAAGCCCATGATGAAAATGTTACTTACTGGCGAACCTATTAAAGCAAATTATGCAAAGGAAATAGGATTAATTAATGATTATTATTCAAAACAAAAACTTAACAAAGAAGTATTAAATATAGCTAAAAAAATTGCTTCAAAGTCTAATTTAACAATTAAAATAGGCAAACAAACCTTTTACAAGCAATTAGAAATGCCTTTGAGAAAAGCCTATGCGCATACTAGCAAAATGATGACAGTCAATATGATGGCAATGGATGCCAAAGAAGGTATCTCAGCTTTTTTAGAAAAAAGAAAGCCTGTCTGGAAAAATAAATAATAATGAACAAAAAAAATTTTTTCATCATTATCTTAATTATATTTGGAATGTTCTTAGTTTTTAATTTTAACGATTATAACACTAAAAGAGCTGTAGATGCGTGTCTAGCCGCGAGCCAAAAACTTTCTGATACCAAAATTACTGATTTAGAAGAGGCAAAGAAATTTTGCGAAGAACAAATCAAAAGTAATAGATAATAATGAGTCAAATCAAAGATATTCTCTCAAAATACAAAACTATTGCGATGGTTGGAGTTAGCAACGATCAAACCAAACCGTCTACTATTGTAATGAAGTATATGCAGAAATATGGATACAAAGTCTATCCAGTAAACCCATCAGCTAAGGGTCAAAAAATTTTAGGTGAAGAAGTATATGCTAAAATAACTGATATTAAGGAAAACGTAGATATAGTTGATGTATTTAGACCATCGAAAGAAGTATTAGGAATTGCGGAGGATGCTGTAAAAATTGGAGCTAAAGTATTATGGTTACAGCTTGGAATTCGTGATGAAAATGCAAGAGAGTTAGTTGAGCAAAATCATATGGAGTATGTTGAGAACAAATGTACAAAAATGGAATATCAAAAATATTTTTTAAAAGTAAGACAAGCTTTCCCTGTTCTTAGTGACTAATGAGTAAAATATTAAAATTTTTAGATAACACCTTTTTAGATTTAGGTCGTCAGTTTAAATGGACTTATCTACCTCCACTTATGGTTTATGTGGCCGCTGGTATTTCAGGTCTCACAGGTATAGTTGGAACTTTTTTTGTTAAGGATTATTTAAATTTATCAGCTGCTTTTCTTGCAGGTCTTGGTTTTTGGGCAGGTATACCCTGGGCATTAAAAATGCCTTTAGGTCATCTTGTCGATCTTATTTGGGAAAGAAAAAACTATATGGTTTATTTAGGGGCTAGCCTTATAGCTTTAAGTTTGATGATTATGTATGGATTAATTATTCATACTGAAACCATGGCAGAAATATTTTCTGTTGAAACTTGGTTTGTCATTAGTGTTATTTTAGCTCCAGTTGGATATGTTGTTCAGGATGTAGTTGCAGATGCAATGACTGTTGAAGCAGTTCCTTTATCAGACGAACAAGGAATAGATTATAGTAAAGACCAAGTAAAAATTATGCACACTACAATGCAAACACTTGGTCGATTTGCAATAATTGGTGGAACAGTTTTAGTTGCATTAGCAAATGTTATTTTATTCAGAGATGTTGAAAGTTTAGAGCAAGCTGAAAAAATTAATTTATACGGCTCTATTTACATTTACGCTTTAATTATTCCATTGGTTTCAATCTTTGGTGTAATTCTCGCAAATTATCTTAGAAATAAAAAAATTAAGATATTAAAATCACAAGGGTTAGAATTTAAAAACGAAAGAGGGACAGAGAAAACAAAAGTCAATTGGTGGATTTTAGGTGGAAGCTTAATCTTTGTTATTTTTACCCTTTCTGTTGGATCATTTAATGTCCCATTTGCTCAAGAAATTGTTTTTATTGGTTCAGTAGTAATCATTCTTTTTTTAATGTTTAAACTTATTAAAGAACTACCAGAAGAATTAAGGTTAACTATTGTTGGAACAGCTGTAATAATTTTTATTTTTAGAGCCATGCCTGGTCCAGGACCAGGACTAACTTGGTTTGAAATAGATGTTCTTAAGTTTAATGAACAATTTTTTTCTGTTTTATCATTACTGGCATCGGTTCTAACTTTAGCTGGAATTGTATTGTTAAGGCCATTTATGGCTAAAAATTCTATCGCAAAAATAATAGTTATTTTAAGTATTGCTGGTTCAATTTTGTTTTTGCCTAGTGTGGGGATGTATTATGGATTTCACAATTGGACAAGTTCTCTAACTGGAGGTGTCGTGGATGCAAAATTCATTGCGTTAATAAATACAGCATTAGAGTCTCCTTTAGGTCAAATATCGATGATACCTTTGCTTGCATGGATTGCAAAGAATGCTCCAGCGCATTTAAAAGCAACATTTTTTGCAGTTTTTGCATCTTTTACCAACCTTGCATTGTCAGCAAGTGCATTAGGAACTAAATATTTAAATCAAGTCTTCACTGTTACAAGAGAAGTTAAAGATAAAGTTAGTGGTGAAATCCAAACCACCGCAGACTACTCTGAACTAGGAATTTTATTAATTGTGGTAACTTTATTAACGTTAATACTTCCAATTTTATTTGTCTTTATCATTAACAACAGCAAATACAAAACTGCAGAGTAGCTATTACAAATATTCATAAATATTTATTAGTTTTTTTTGATTATTGAGCTAATACGTATCTATGAAAAAAGTCTTCTTAATTTATGGTCATTACAAAGATAATTCTTTTAATGCTGCAATTAAAAATGAATTTATCAAACAAGTAGAGCTAAATGGTAATTCCGTAGACGTAGTCGATTTATATAAAGAAAAATTTAATCCAGTATTTGCAGGTGAGGAACCTGATCAAGAAGTTCTTGATCATAGAAAAAGAATTGAAAATTCTGATACCATTGTCTTGATCGCTCCAATTTGGAATTTTAGAATGCCTGCTATTGTTGAAGGTTGGATTGATAAAGTTCTAGCACCACCTTGGGCATTTAAATTTAAAAAGTTGGTTGGAAACTACGGATATCCAATTGGTAATTTAAAGCAAAAAAAAGCAATAATATTTTGCACATATGGCTCTCCAAGATTAGCTATCACAACTTTCTTTTTAAATTTGCCTATTCGAAGATTGAAAAGAGGAGTTTTTCACATGTGTGGCATATATAACATTATCTACAGAAGGTATTTTGCGGTACCATTTGTTAGCGATGCAAAGAGACAAGAATTTTTAGAAGATGTTAAAGAAACTGCAAATAACATTTAAAGTATTTATTTTATTTTTTCTGTTAACAAGTTTTTCCAAAGCTGATTTGTTAAATCCTGATAAAAATATCAAACCTAAAGAAGTTGTTAAAATTCAACTAACTGGACTTCAACAAAATGATTTAAATTATCAAGATAGCGGCATTGAACAGACATGGAATTTTGCACATCCAAATAACAAAAAAGTTACAGGGCCATTAAATAACTTTAAAAGAATGCTTAAAGGAAATTCATATCAAATGATGATTGACCATTTAAGTCATACAATAACTGAATTAAGCAGTAATGATAAATTGGCACAATTTGAGGTGATTATTCTAGATAAAAATAAAATTTATCATAAATTTAATTGGCAAGTTGAAAAATACATCCTTGAGGGAGAATTAAAGGATTGTTGGCTTACAACTATGGTTTCAAATCCAATACCTCTAGGTAGCTCAATCTGATATCTTGTTGATACATTTTTGTTTCGTAATTAATGAAAATTTAGTAGGAATCGCTCAATGAAAACAAAAACCAAAGTTGTAGTAGTTGGTGGTGGGGTTGTAGGAGTTAGTGCTCTTTATCATCTAGCAAAAAAAGGTTGGTCTGATGTTGTTTTAGTTGAAAGAAAAGAATTAACTTCAGGGTCAACTTGGCATGCAGCTGGTTTATTACCTTTGTTTAACATGAGTTATTCTGTTGGACAGCTTCATAAATATGCTGTTAATCTTTATAAAACATTAGAGGAAGAAACAGGAAAGAATGTTGGTTTTAGTGTTGTTTCAAATATTCGATTAGCTAGCACAAAAGATAGAATGGATGAGTATCATCAATATGCAGGTGTTGCTCAAACTATTGGAGTTGATGTAAAATTTTTAACACCAAAACAAGTAAAAGAAATTTGGCCTCTGTGTCATACGGATGATTTGTTTGGTGCAATACAACACCCAGAAGATGGATATATTCAACCTGCTGATTTAACCCAAGCTCTAGCAACAGGAGCAAGAAATAGAGGTGCAGAAATTTATAGAAACACAGCTGTAATTAGTATGAAACAAACTAAAGATGGTTGGGTTGTAGAAACAGATAAAGGTTCAATTGAATGTGAACATGTAATTTCATGCTCTGGAAATTTTGCAAGACAAACTGGTGAAATGGTAGGTTTAGATATCCCGGTAATTCCAGTCGAGCATCAATACATAGTAACTGAACCTCACCCAGAAATTCAAAAAAGAAAAAAAGAAGGTCTTCCAGAAATGGGAGTTTTAAGAGACAGTGATAGCAGGTGGTATATGAGAGAGGAAGCAGGTGGATTAATTTTAGGACCTTATGAAGATGGTGCACCAGCTTGTTACGTAGAAGGACCGTCAAAAAATTCAGAATATGAATTATTTCAAGAAGATCTTGATAGATTGGCTCCACATATAGAAGGAGCTATTCACCGTGTACCTGCTTTTGGTGAAGTAGGTGTAAAAAAAGTTTATAATGGTGCAATCTGTTATACACCTGATGGAAATCCAATCGTAGGTCCAGCATGGGGATTAAAAAATTTTTGGATTAATGAAGGTCACAGTTTTGGAATTACTGCAGCTGGTGGAGCTGGTTGGCAATTAGCAGAGTGGATTGTGGACGGCGAACCGACTATTGATATGTTGGGAGTTGAACCAAGACGTTATGGAAATTATGCAACTAAGTCATACTTAAAAGCAAAAAATGAAGAAGCATATAGTCATGTATTTATTACTCACTATCCTGATGAAGAGAGGCCAGCAGCAAGACCTTTAAGAACAGCACCTTGTTATGAAAGAATGAAAAATTTGGGTGCAGTTTTTGGACAAAAATTTGGTTGGGAAAGACCAAACTTTTTTGCAACAGATGGCATGGAACAAAAAGATGATTGGTCGTTTAGACGATCAAAATGGTTCGATGCAATCAAGAAAGAGTGTCAAAATGTTAGGGAAAATGTTGGTTTATTAGATATGACAGCATTTGCAAAATGCAGAATAAAAGGACCTAAGGCCGAAGAGTTTTTAGACTTCTTAGTTGCAAACAAATTACCAAAAAAAATTGGCAGAATAAATTTATGCCATGCTTTAAATACTAAAGGTGGTGTGCATTCTGAGTTTACTATTATGAAAGAGGCTGAAAATTGTTATTACCTTGTTTCTGCAGGAGCAAATTTAAGACTGGATCATGATTGGATACAAAAATGGATGCCAACAGATGGTTCGGTAATATTTGAGGACTTGACTAATAGTACTGGTGTACTTGTGGTGGCCGGTCCAAAAGCTAGAGATCTAATGCAAAAAGTTTCTACTGATGATTTTTCTAATGAAAATTTTAAATGGTTAACTGCTAAAAAAGTTAATGTTGGTTACGCTCCAGTTAATGCAATGAGAGTAAATTTTGTTGGTGAACTCGGATGGGAATTGCACCATCCAATTGAGTATCAAAATCATATTTTTGATAAATTAATGGATGCAGGTAAGGATTTAGGAATAAAACCTTTTGGCATAAGAGCTATGAACAGTTTAAGATTAGAAAAATCATACAAACTTGTAGGCACAGAATTATCAATTGAATACTCACCTTACGAATCTGGTTTGGATAGATTTATTCATCCAAACAAAGGAAATTTTATTGGATTGGAAGCCTTAAATAAATGGAGAGAGAAGGGATTTGACAACAAATTAGTTACTCTTGAAGTGCATGACACAAAAGATGCAGATGTTTTAGGGAATAATCCCATATATAAAGATAACAAGGTTGTTGGAAGAGCTACAGGAGGAGAGTTTGGTTTTAGATTAGATAAATCAATAGCGTTAGCAATGGTTAAACCTGATTTTGCAAATGTGGGCGACAAATTACAAGTTGATATCTTGGGAGAAATGTATGAGGCTACAGTATTAGAAGAAAGCCCATACGATACAGAAAATAAATTATTGAGAGCATAATGAAAATTTTAGTCGCTGTAAAAAGAGTAATTGATTACAACGTTCAAATTAGAGTTAAAGAAGACGGTTCAGGTGTAGTTACAGATAATGTGAAAATGTCAACTAATCCACCTGATGACAATGCTATTGAAGAAGCAGTTAAAATAAAAGAGGCTGGTAAAGCAACAGAGATTGTTGCAATAACAGTTGGAGAAGAGAAAGCCCAAGAAACCGTCAGAAAAGCTTTAGCGGTTGGAGCAGACAAAGGAATTCATGTAAAAACAGAGGGGGCACTAGAACCTTTAGCTGTTTCAAAAATCTTACAAAAGATTGTAGAAAAAGAAAAACCTGACTTAGTTTTTATGGGCAAACAAGCAATTGATGATGATTGTAATCAAACTGGTCAAATGTTAAGTGCTTTATTAAATTGGCCGCAAGCAACCTTCGCATCAAATATAGAAATAAAAGATAATTTTTTAGAAGTTACTAGAGAAATTGATGAAGGTCTTGAAACCATTCAAATTAATATTCCAGCAATTGTAACCTGTGATCTAAGACTAAATGAACCAAGATATGCATCGTTACCAAATATTATGAAGGCTAAGAAAAAACCAATCGAAGAAATAAATGTTTCAGATTTAGGAATTGATATCAAACCCAGAATAGAGCAATTAAAAGTTGAAGAACCACCTAAGAGAAAAGCTGGTATCAAGGTAGCTAATGTTGCTGAACTAGTTCAAAAATTAAAAAATGAGGCAAAAGTTATATAATGGCAGTCTTACTTATAGCAGAGCATAATAATAAAGAGCTTAGGCCCTTTACATTAAATGCTGCAACCGCTGCTTCTCAAATTGATGCCGATGTTCATGCGGTGATTATTGGTCAAAACAGCGAAACTGCTGCTAAAAAACTCTCCGAATTACCACTAATTAAGAAAGTGATTAGCATAGAAGCTCCGCATTATGAAAATTTTACAGCAGAAAACTTTGCACCAGCAATAGTAAAACTTGCAGGAAACTATTCTCACATAGTTTGTTCTGCAAATACATTTGGTAAAAACTTGATGCCAAGAATTGCTGCTCATTTAGATACTTCTCAAGTCAGTGATATTATAAAAGTGATTTCACCAGATACTTTTTTAAGACCAATTTATGCGGGAAATGCTTTTGCTACAGTGAAAACAAATGATGCTAAGAAATGTATAACAATTAGACCTACATCTTTTGAACCTTGTGAAAGCTCTGGTGGAACAGCAACAATTGAAAAAGGTGAGGCTGGTGAAGAATTTTCAAATACAAAATTTATTAAGAGAGAAGAAATTAAATCCGATAGACCAGAGTTAGGCACTGCAAGAATTGTTGTTTCAGGTGGGAGAGGAATGCAGAGTGGAGATAATTTTAAATTAATAACAGAAGTTGCAGACAAACTAGGAGCAGCAATCGGCGCATCAAGAGCCGCTGTAGATGCTGGCTATATAAGTAATGATCATCAAGTTGGTCAAACTGGAAAAGTTGTTGTACCTGATCTATATATCGCAATTGGAATTTCAGGAGCGATCCAGCATTTAGCAGGAATGAAAGAAAGTAAAGTAATTGTCGCAATCAATAAAGATGGAGAGGCTCCAATATTTAGTGTTGCAGATTATGGTCTCGAAGCTGATTTATTTGAAGCACTGCCGCAGTTCATGGCAGAGCTGAACAAATTAAACACTATACAAAAATAATCCTTACAGTTAAAAACTAGTTTATGTCTAGGGAATCGATGGAATATGACGTGGTGATCATTGGTGGGGGGCCATCAGGTTTATCAACAGCAATAAAATTAAAACAATTAGATCCTAATCTGAATGTTTGCATACTTGAGAAAGCTTCAGAAATAGGAGCACATATTTTAAGTGGTAATGTTTTTGAGACACGTGCCTTAGATGAACTACTACCTAATTGGAGAGAATTAAATTCACCAATTAAAACTAAGGTAACAAAAGAAAAGTTTTTATTTTTAGGAAAAACAAAATCATTAAGTTGGCCAACTTGGTTGCTACCAGCGGTACAACAAAATCATAAAAATTATATTATAAGTTTAGCAAATTTATGTAGATGGCTTGCTGAACAAGCAGAAAATTTAGGTGTAGAAATTTTTCCAGGATTTCCAGCTAGTGAAGTTTTATATAATGATGATGGATCTGTAAAAGGTGTTGCTACTCAAGATATGGGTATTGATAAAGAGGGAAATAAAAAAGATAGTTTTGAACCAGGCATTGAATTATTAGGAAAGGTTACAGTTTTTGCTGAGGGTTGTAGAGGTCATTTAGGAAAAGAGCTAATTCAAAAATTTGACTTAAACAAAGGTAAAGATCCACAACAATATGGAATAGGCTTTAAAGAAATTTGGGAGATCGATGAGAATAATCACGAAGAAGGTCTAGTGATGCATACAGCCGGATGGCCATTAGATAACAGTACTTATGGAGGAAGCTTTATGTATCATGCAGAAAATAAACAGATTTTCTTAGGATATGTCATTGGTTTAGATTACAAAAATCCTCACTTATCTCCATATGATGAGTTTCAAAGATTTAAAACTCATCCAGCTATTAAGAAAATTATAGAAGGTGGAAAAAGAATTTCATACGGTGCAAGAGCTTTAATTGAAGGGGGTTTTCAAAGTTTACCCCAGATGTTTATGCCAGGAGCATTGCTAGTTGGTTGTGATGCGGGGACTTTAAATATGCCAAAAATCAAAGGTTCTCATACAGCTATGAAAAGTGGAATGATAGCTGCTGAAACTATTAATGAACATTTAAAAGAAAATAAAGATTTATCCATATTTGATCAAAAGTTTAAAAATAGTTGGCTTTACAAAGAATTGTTTGAAGCAAGAAATGTCAAACCTAGTTTTAGTTGGGGATTAATTTTAGGAATAATATTTACAGGTATAGATCAAATTTTATTTAGAGGAAAATTGCCTTTCACTCTTAAACATAAACATGCGGATCACGAAACTTTAAAACCTGCTAAAGATATGCCAAAAATAGATTACCCAAAATACGACAATGTTTTAACTTTTGATAAAACAAGTTCAGTTTATTTAACAGGTACAAATCATGCAGATAATCAGCCAGTTCATTTAAAACTTAAAGACCCTAATTTACCAATTAATTATACTTTAGAAAAATTTGATGAACCTGCTCAAAGATATTGTCCTGCAGGTGTTTATGAAGTTCAAAAAGAAAATGATGTAAATAAATTTGTGATCAATTCTCAAAATTGTATTCATTGTAAAACATGTGATATCAAAGAACCTTCACAAAATATTGTGTGGGTAACTCCAGAAGGTGGAGGTGGACCAAAATACGGAAATATGTAAATTAAGATAAATCTATTGCAAACTTTTTTAAAGTTTCAATTGGAACATATTTCAAGGTATTTTGATGAGTTCTTTTCAAGAAAATAGGACAAGCCTTTTCAGCCTCAACAGCTTTTGCATACCAGCTAGCACATAAACACCAACCATCTCCATCCTTTAAACCAGGAAATCCAAATTCTGGGTGAGGGGTAATTAAATCATTACCTGCTTCTTTTAACCATTCTAAACATTCAGTTGTTACTTTTGCACAAACAGTATGCACACCATGATCATTTTCATCTGTATTACAACAACCGTCTCTAAACCATCCAGTTAATGGATCATTAGAACATTCTTCTAGATCTTCACCTAGAACATTTTTTTGTTTTTCTTTCATTTAAATCTTAGTGGGATTGGGTTGACCTTTATAGACTTCTTCGGGATCAAATTTTTTTTCATCTTCTAAAAATTTCATTTCAACTTTTCGACCATTTTCAATTGGTCCCATCGGAATAGATCGATAAAAACATGATCGATAACCAACATGGCAACTTGCTCCATCACCAATATCAACGGTTAACCAAATAGAGTCTTGATCATCATCAATTCTAATCTCTGTAACTTTTTGTGTGAAACCACTAGTCTTACCTTTGTGCCAAATAGCATTTCTTGATCGACTAAAATAATGAGCCTCTTTAGTCTCTATTGTTTTTTTTAATGCCTCAACATTCATATATCCATGCATCAGAACATCCTTTGTCTGCGAGCACATTGTAATTACTGGGATTAATCCATCATTATCAAATTTAGGTGATAGAAGATTACCCTCTTCAATTTCTAGTACATTTTCTCTTTTTTTGAACATATGCAGTGACTATTTAGCATAAATCTCATTATATTAAATATTTTAAAATTAAGTAATTACTGTATAAAAGGCCGCTATGAAATTAGTTAAAGATACTGACAATAAAATAATTGAAACACCTGATGTTTCTGACAAAGAGGCTGAACAGGCATTTAAAACAATTTTGAAATGGATAGGTGAAGATCCTAATAGAGAAGGACTACTTGAAACTCCAAGAAGGGTAATGAAGGCATATAAAGAATATTTTGGTGGATATAAAGTTGATCCGAATAAAATTTTAGATAAAACTTTTGGTGATGTCGATGGTTATGACGACATGGTTATACAAAAAAATATTTCTGTTCAAAGTCACTGCGAGCATCATATGGCTCCAATTATTGGAAAAGCTCATGTTGCTTATATTCCAAAAGAAAGAGTTGTAGGATTAAGTAAACTTGCAAGAGTTGTTGAAGTATTTTCAAAAAGATTACAGACACAAGAAAGATTAACAATGCAAGTTGCTAAAACTTTAATGGAGTCTTTAGATGCCAAAGGTGTAGCGGTAACAATAGATTCTACTCATCAATGTATGACTATGAGAGGTATTAAAAAAGAACAAGCAACCACTGTAACTAATTATTATTTAGGTCAGTTTAAAGAGGACCTTAGTTATCAAAATAGATATTTAAGATTTATTAGCATACCAAAAGATTAAAGTGCCAGATCAATTTAAAGCATTAATCGTAAATCAAGAGGGTGAAAATTTTACGAGAGAAGTTAAAACAATTGATAAAAGTTTTTTAAAACACGGCGATGTAACTATTCAAGTAGATTATTCTGATTTAAATTTTAAAGACGGAATGATTTTAAAAAATGGTGGTAGATTAGTAAAAGAGTTTCCTCATATTCCAGGTATTGATTTTGCAGGTAAAGTTTTAGAAAGCGAAAATTCAAAATTTAAAGAAGGTGATGAAGTAATTTTAACAGGTTTTAGAGTAGGTGAAATTTTTTACGGTGGTTATTCACAAGTTGCAAAAGTGAATTCAGATTTCTTAGTAAAAAAGCCTGATAGTTTGACAACCAAACAAGCAATGATCCTAGGAACAGCAGGATTTACTTCATTAATGAGTGCTTTTGCAATTCAAGCAAGGGAAAGTATTTTATTAGGAGAAAAAGTTAACGATGTATTGGTAACAGGTGCTACTGGAGGGGTAGGGAGTGTAGCAATCATGGCTTTAACAAAACTAGGATACAACGTAACTGCAGTTACAGGAAAAGATTCTAAGACAGATTACCTTAAGTCACTTGGAGCTAAAAACATTGTAAATAGAGCTGAATTTGACAAAGATCCAAGACTTTTAGATAAAGGATTATGGGACGGAGTAGTAGATACCGTTGGTGGAAAAATTTTAGCAAACGCAATTGTTCAAACTAAACCCAATGGGATTGTAGCAGTTTGTGGTAATGCAAATAACAATGAGTTAAACACAAGTGTAGTTCCATTTATGTTAAGAGGAATTAAGCTTTGGGGTATGGACTCAGCTAATTGTAGCATCAAGAGAAGAGAATTTATTTGGGGCGAAGCTTCAAAATTAATTGATTTTGAATTGTTAGAAAAATCAATCTTAACCGTTGGTCTAGAGGAATTATTAGAAACTTATCCAAAAATTTTAAAAGGTGAGATTTCTGGAAGAGTATTAGTGGACTTAAATAAATAATGGATTGGGATAAATTAAAAATTTTTCATGCAGTAGCTGAAGCTGGTAGTTTTACAAATGCCACAGTTAACCTAAATTTAAGTCAGTCAGCAATAAGTCGACAAATACAATCATTAGAGCAAGATTTAAAAGTCCAATTATTTGAAAGACACGCAAGAGGTTTGACTTTAACTGAAAACGGTGAATATGTTTTTAAAACTGCTCATGAAGTTATAAGCAAACTTAAAGAAGTTGAAACATCATTGGGAGATCAAAAAAACAAACCAACTGGAAAATTAACTATTACAACTGTAAGAAGTTTTGGAACTCACTGGTTAACTCCAAGAATTCAGGAATTTATGACTTTAAATCCTGAAATAGAAATAGATTTAGTTTTTGATGATAAAGAATTAGATTTAAGTACACGACAAGCTGATATTGGAATATTTATGAGACGACCCAAACAGCTTAATTATATTCAAAAAAAACTTGTTGATATAAAATATTATATTTATGGATCAAACAAATACTTAGAAAAATATGGAATGCCAAAAACAATTGGTGATTTAAACAAACATAAATTCATTTCTTTTGGAAAGGGAGCACCATCACCAGTTTACAATCCTGATTGGGCTTTAAAACTTGGAATGCATGACGGAAAAAAAAGAAAAACAATTATGAAGGTGAATAGTGTAATGGGATTATTGCTTGCAGTAGAGTCGGGTGTCGGTTTGGCTGCTTTGCCAGAATACTTAGTAACAAATTCTTCAAAAGTTATAAAAGTACTACCAAAATCAGAAGGACCAATTACAGAAGCACATTTCGTTTACCCTCAGTCCCTAAAAAATACTGCTAGAGTTCAAGCTTTTAGGAACTTCTTATTCAGCAAGATTGGCGACTGGAAATAAATCTAAAATACTAAAAAATTCATTGTAATCTGCGACAAAATATGCGATTGATAATCATTCGCATTGAGAATAATTCTCATTCGCAAATCAATAAGGGTAAAGAAAAGGAAACAATTGAGAAAAATAACTATTTTAACATTAATTTTAACTTTTTTTGCCCCAGCATTTTTGGCTGCAAACGAAGTCAATATATTTAACGCAAGACACTATAAAGCCGACGCTGAGCTTTATGGAAAATTCACTAAAGCTACAGGGATTAAAGTAAATTTAATTAATGGTAAATCAGGCGCTTTAGAAAAAAGAATGATCGAAGAAGGTGCCGACTCTGCTGCAGATCTTTATATTACTGCTGATGCTGGAAGATGTGGTGCTTTTCAAGCAAAAGGCATGACACAAAGTGGATTAATTTCATCAACAATTAAGTCATCCGTTCCAAAAAACTTTAGAACAACACACTGGGTTGGAGTAGCAAAAAGAGCAAGAATTATTTACTACTCACCAGAAAGAGTAACTGGCGCTGAATTATCTGGAATGTCTTATGAAGGTCTAGCTGATCCAAAATGGAAAGGTAGATTAGTAATAAGAAAATCAAGCAATATTTATAATAAATCTCTTGTAGCTTCATTAATTGCTAACAATGGAAAAAAAGCAACAGCAGATTGGGCAAAAGGAGTTGTAGCTAATATGGCTAGAGACTCAAAAGGAAATGACAGAGCTCAAATTATGGCTGTGGCAGCTGGCGAAGCTGACATTGCTGTTGCTAATACTTATTACTTAGCGCTAATGTTATCTGGTAAAAAAGGCCCAGAACAACAAGAGGCAGCTAAAAAAGTCAAAGCATTCTTTCCAAACCAAGATGGCAGAGGAACACACATGAATATTAGTTGTGCTGCCCTTGTTAAAGGTGCACCAAATAAAGCAAATGCTATTGCTTTAGTTGACTTTTTATTATCACCAGAGTCTCAAGAGCATTTTACAAATAATACTTTTGAGTTTCCAATGATATCAGGTGTTTCACCAAGCCCATTAGTAGTAAATAACTTGGGATTAGATTTTAAACAAGATCTAGCGACAAAAGTTTCTACTTATGGAAAAAATCAAGCAGCAGCATTAGAAGTAATGACTGCGGCAGGTTGGAAATAATAAAAAGGGTAAATATGCATTTAAGAAAAGTTAATTTTTGGTTTCTAAGTTCTTTATTAATTTCAATTATTGTTGCGATCCCAATTATTACTGTTTTCTCAAGCTTTTTTGAGGATACTTCTAATTATTATCAAATTTTAAAAGATACCTTTTTATTCGAATATATATTTAATTCTTTTACTTTATTAATTTGTGTTTTAGTTCTAACTTTTATATTTGGTACTAGCACAGCTTATTTAGTCTCATTTTATAAATTTCCACTAAGTAATTTTTTTAAATGGGCCTTGATTTTATCTTTTGCCGTGCCTCCTTACATATATGCTTATTCATTAACAGCCTTTTTTGAGAATTATGGAACATTGTACTCAATTTTAAAAAATTTATTTGGACCAGGAAATTATAACCAATATATACCAAAATTTGATGGCTTGTTTGGAGCTGTTCTTTCACTTTCCTTTTCTTTATTTGCCTATGTATATATTCTCGCAAGAGCATCATTCCTTTATCAATCTCAAAATTTAATTGATTTAGGAAGAAGTTTGGGATTTTCAAAATTAAAATCTTTTTATTATTTAATTTTACCAGCAGCTAGGCCAGCAATTGTTACTGGCTTATCACTTGTTGCAATGGAAACTTTAGCTGAATTTGGTGCCGTAGACTTTTTTTCGATCAATACTTTAACAACTGGAATTTATAATGCATGGATTACTTTTGATGATTTAGCTTTTTCAAATCGAATATCTTTCTTTCTTTTAATATTTATATTTGCAATTTTTATTTTAGAAAATTTATCTAGAAAAAAAGCAAGATACCACTCGAATACAAAGGGTGGGTTTAAACAGAAAGAAAAAATACAACTTTCAGGAGCTAAAGCTTTTTATGCATTTTTTATTTGCTTAATTATATTCTTCTTGAGTTTTTTATTTCCTTTAGGTCAAATGTTATATTGGACAATAAAATTCCCTGAAAACTTTTTTGATCTTAATATTTTAACGCTTACTTTAAATACTATTTATTTAGTATTTTTATCAAGCTTAGTTTTGATATTATTCTCTTTGATTTCAAATTATGGAAATAGAGTTTCAAAAAATAAAATATTAAATATCTTATCTACTCTATCTATTTCTGGATATGCAATACCAGGTGTTATTTTAGCCCTAGCGTTTATAACTTTTATAGCTTGGTTCGATGAGAATATAGTTCAAGCATTAGGTTTCTTATCTATTAAAAAAATATTTATTGGTTCTATTATTGGTTTAGTTTTAGTTTATTTTGTAAGATTTTATTCTTTGGCGTTTAACGGAATTAAATCTGGTTATGAAAAAATAAACATATCCGTCGATGAAAGTTCTTATCTTCTTGGTTATTCAAAACAAAAAACATTTATGAATATTCATGTTCCATATTTAAGAAACTCACTCTTATTTGTTGTAATATTAATTTCTCTTGAAATAATCAGAGAGCTTCCAATTACGCTAATTTTAAGGCCTTTTAACTTTGAAACATTTGCAACAACTGCTTATATTTCTGCATCTGAGGATTTACTTGAGGCTGCTGCTGCACCTTCATTATTTTTAATTTTAATTGCAACCACATTTATTATGCTTACATCTAAATATATTCTGAGAGAAAAATGATTAACAATTTTTTAGAAATTAAAAACGTTGATTTTATCATAGGTGGTAAAACTAAGGTTAAGAATGCCTCTTTTAACATTGAAAACGAGGGCGAAACTTTATGTATTCTTGGTCCATCAGGTATTGGAAAAACAACTATACTCAGAACAATAGCTGGATTAGAAAAAATTGATAAAGGATCAATCAAATTAAATGGTAAATTGTTATCCTCTAAAAAAGAAAATATCGAACCTGAGCACAGAAATATATCTTTAGCTTTTCAGGATAACAGTCTCTTTCCTCACTATAATGTTGAAAAAAATATATTGTTAGGTGCAGAAAAAAATAAAGGAAAAAAAAGAAAGAAAATAAGCTTTAAAGAAATAATAGAATTCCTAGATATCTCAAAAATATTATCTAAATATCCACATGAGATAAGTGCAGGTGAGGCACAGAGAGCATCTCTTGCAAGATCTTTATTAACACAACCTGATCTTTTGTTGTTAGACGAACCTCTATCAAATGTTGACCAAAGTTTTAAGGAGGAAATTCAAGTTAGATTAAAAAAAATACTAAACAGACTAAAAATTACAACGATAATAGTTACTCATGATTCCTATGAAGCTTTTTATTTAGGAAATAAATGTGCCATTATCTTAGATGGTCAAATAAAGCAGTTTGATGATCCTTATAATGTTTATCATTTCCCAAATTCAGTTGAAGTAGTAAATTTTTTAAATAGAGGAATATTAATTCCTGCAAAGGTCACAGGTGAAAATTCACTTGAAAATAAAGATTTAGGAACAATTAAAGGTAATTTTATTAAACACTACCCTAAAGGCTCAGACGTTCAATTGCTATTACAGCCAGAAGATCTTGAACATGATGATCAAAGCAATCTTAAGTTAGAGGTTGTTGATAGGAAATTCAGAGGTACAAATTTTATTTATACTTTAAAGACTAATAGTGATTTATTGATACCTGTTTTTGTTCATTCTCATCACGTTCACCAACATGAAGTTGATGAAAAATTTGGTATTAA
>OCOM01000004.1_pt1 | contig 28027 bp, 27 predicted proteins | sample 1535321 | NCBI WGS metagenome assembly OCOM01 (sample SAMEA3282989, study PRJEB22092) | marine metagenome | biome: Marine biome - coastal; feature: surface water; material: seawater | collected 2014-06-21T10:30:00+00 | depth 0 m
CAATTAGACAACCTGCATCCTTCACAGGCATCGTTGGTTTAAAACCAACTTATGGAAGTTGTTCAAGATACGGAATTGTAGCATTTGCATCTTCTTTAGATCAAGCAGGACCAATGGCTCAAAATGTAAGAGATTGTGCTTTATTACACGAGGTCATTAGTTCTTATGACGAAAAAGATTCTACCTCAATAGATTTTAAGCGAAACAATTATTTTAAGGAATTAACTAATAATATTAAAGGAAAAAAAATAGGAATTCCTAAAGAGTATAGAGTTGATGGGATGCCCAAGGAAATAGAAGATCTTTGGAAGAAAGGTATTGATTATGTAAAAGATTGTGGTGCAGAAATTATAGATATTTCACTACCCCACACTAATTATGCTTTACCCACTTATTATATTGTAGCTCCCGCAGAAGCTTCATCTAATCTTGCGCGATACGATGGTGTTAAATATGGATTTAGAGCTGATGGAGAAAATTTGATAGATATGTATGAGAAAACTAGATCTGAAGGCTTTGGTGCAGAAGTTCAAAGAAGAATAATGATTGGGACTTATGTTTTATCCTCAGGATATTATGATGCATATTATCTTAAGGCTCAAAAAGTAAGAAAGCTTATTAAAAATGATTTTGACGAAGCTTATAAAAAAGTTGATGCTATATTAACTCCATCAACTCCAAGTTCAGCGTTTAAAATTGGCGAAAAGACAAATGATCCTGTTTCAATGTATTTAAATGATATTTTTACAGTTCCCGTAAATTTAGCAGGTTTGCCTGGAATTTCGATACCCGCTGGTCATGATGCAAAGGGTTATCCTTTAGGACTACAAATAATTGGAAAAGCATTTGATGAACAAAATTTATTAAATATCGCATATGCAATGGAAGAAAAAATTAATTTTAAAAATAAAATTACTGATTGGTGGATAAAATGAGTAAAGATAAATCAGAGTATCTAATCAATAGAAAAGATAATCAATATGAAGTTGTAATAGGCTTAGAGGTTCATGCTCAAGTCACTTCAGAATCAAAGTTATTTTCAACATCATCAACTAAATTTGGTGCAGAACCCAATACTCAGGTAAGTTTAGTAGATGCTGCTTTGCCAGGTATGTTGCCAGTTATAAATGAATATTGTGTAAAACAGGCAATAAAAACTGGTATAGGACTAAAAGCCAAAATAAATAAACGATCTGTTTTTGATAGAAAAAATTATTTTTATGCAGATTTACCCCAAGGATATCAAATATCTCAATTTAAAGATCCAATTGTAGGTGAGGGGAAGGTTATTTTAGATATGCCAGATGGTCAAAAAGAGGTTGGTATTGAAAGATTACACTTAGAACAAGACGCTGGTAAAAGCATACATGATTTAGACCCAAAAAATACATTTGTTGATCTGAATAGATCAGGCGTTGCCTTAATGGAAATTGTTAGTAAACCAGATTTAAGATCACCAGATGAAGTAAATGCTTATGTAAAAAAATTAAGATCAATAATGAGATACCTTGGAACGTGTGACGGGAATATGCAAGAGGGTTCATTAAGAGCTGATGTCAATGTTTCTGTTAGAAAAAAAGGATCTAAAGAATTTGGAACTAGATGTGAAATTAAAAATGTAAACTCAATAAAATTTATGCAAATGGCTATTGAATACGAAGCTAATAGACAAGTAGATCTTATTGAAGATGGTCAATCTATTGATCAAGAGACGAGACTTTTTGATACCAAAAAAAATGAGACAAGATCAATGCGATCAAAAGAAGATGCACATGACTATAGATATTTTCCTGATCCAGATCTTTTACCTCTAGAGGTTTCAGAAGATTTTATAGAAAAGTTAAAATTAGAAATTCCAGAGTTACCTGATGAAAAGAAAAAAAGATTTATTGAAAAATTCAAACTATCTCCTTATGAGGCAACCATTTTAGTTTCAGACAATGAAACCTCTAATTATTTTGAAAATGTAATTAAAAAATCAGATGTGAAACTTGCTACTAACTGGATAATTGGTGAGCTGTTTGCTGCTTTAAATGAAAAGAATTTAGAAATCACTGAAAGCCCCATAAGTGCAGGTAATTTATCAAAATTAATAAATCTAATTAAAGATGGAACTATTTCTGGGAAAATAGCGAAAACCGTTTTTGAAAACATGATGGAGGGGGACAAAGATCCAAAAAAAATAGTTGAAGAAAAAGGATTAAAGCAAGAAAGTGACCCTAAAGCTCTAGAAGCACTAATTGATAAAGTTATTGATGATAACCGAGAAAAAGCCACTGAATACAAAAAAGGTAAAGTAAAATTATTTGGTTTTTTTGTTGGACAAGTAATGAAAGTATCAGGTGGTAAAGCCAACCCTCAATTAGTAAATGAGATTTTAAAGAAGAAACTTTAAAGTTTATGGGTTCAGACCTTAATATTACACAAGAGCTGCAAGATTATATTTTAGAACATGGACACAATCTTCACCCAGTCCAAAAAGAAATAATTGAGTACAATACATCACTTGGTGACATAAAAAGAATGCAGATATCAATCTCACAAACTCAGTTACTTCATTTAATTATTAAAGTTTCTAATATAAAAAAAGTATTAGAAATTGGCACATTTACAGGTTTAAGTACTTTATCTATGTCACTAGCATTACCTGATGATGGTAAAATAATTGCATTAGATAAAAATGAGCAAACAAATAAAGTTGCTATTAATTTTTTTAAAAAAGCAAAACAAGATCATAAAATTACAACATTAATTAAACCAGCCCTAGAGAGCCTGGTCGAAATTAAAGAAAAATTTGAACTCATATTCATAGATGCCGATAAAGGCAACTATAAAGAATACTATGAAAGATCATTGAGTTTGCTTGAGACAAGTGGCTTAATTATAATTGATAATGTCCTTTGGTATGGAGAAGTGGCAAAGAAAAACGAACATGACAAAATTACTAAAACCATTAAAAACTTTAACGAATTTGTCTCTAACGATAAAAGAGTAGAGAAAACCATAATTCCTCTAGGGGATGGAATGACTATATGTAGGAAATTGTAATGTATGAAGTATTTGGTTTCTATAGGTTTTTAAATATTCAATATTTAAAAAAAAATAAGAGATTGATAAATGAAGTTTTAATAAAAAATAATATTCGAGGAACAGTAATAATTTCAAAAGAAGGTGTAAATGGTACTATTTCTGGTAAAGGACCAGATATTAAAACTACTATTGATAAGTTAAAAAAAGTTTTAAAATTTAAAGATTTCAATAGTTTTAATAAATCAAAAAGTTTGTTTCAACCGTTTCATAAACCCAAAGTAAAAATTAAGACTGAAGTTGTTCCTATGAACTTAAAACTTAGTCAAATGATCAAAAAAAAAGACAGTCATGTTGAACCAAATAAATGGAATAAATTAATAAGAAATAAAAAAACACTTGTTATTGATGCTAGAAAACCATTTGAATACGATGTTGGTACTTTTAAAGGTTCTACGAATCCAAATATTGATAATTTTAGGGATTTTCCAAAATATTTAAAAAATCTTAAAAAAAATCAACCTATAGCAATGTTTTGTACTGGTGGAATTCGTTGTGAAAAAGCTTCAGTTTATCTAGAAAAAAAAGGTTTTAGTAATGTGTATCAATTAAAAGGCGGTATTTTAAATTATTTAAAAAAGACAAATCAAAAAAGAAGTTTATGGAAAGGTGAATGTTTTGTTTTTGATAACAGAGTTAGTTTAAAACATGGTCTAAAATCTGGTTCTTATTCAATTTGTAGTGGTTGCAGAAAACCAATTTCTCCAAAAATTAAAAATTCAAAAAAATATGAAGAAGGCGTTTCCTGTCCAAATTGTCACGATAAATTAACAGATCAACAAAAAACAAGATTTAGAATGAGACAAAAGCAAATTAACCTTGCTAAAAAAGTTGGAAAAAGACATATCTTCCAAAAAGAATATTAATAAAGCCTTTATTAAATAGATGAATTTATTAAAAGACGAAGTTTCAGTTTTAGTAAGAAAGCTTGCTATACCAGCTAGTATAGGAACACTTTTTCAAACTTTATATACAATTGTAGATACATTTTATGCTGGCAAAATATCCCCAGAAGCATTGTCAGCTTTAAGTAAATCTTTTCCAATTTATTTTATTATAATTGCAACTTCAATAGGGGTAACTGTAGCTGGTACATCTTTAATTGGAAGCAGTATAGGAGAAAAAAATGAAAAAAATGTTTTAAGTTATTTTGGAAACGTAATTATTTATGCTGTTATAATTTCGTTTATTGTCTCATTGCTCGGTTTTACTTTTGGAGAAAAAGTATTTTTATTAATGAATTCCTCAAATGAGGTTACCGGTCTTGGTCTTAAATATATTAATGTAATTTTTTTAGGTACAATTTTATTTATATTAGTTGTAGCGTTAAATTCATTTTTACACGCTGAAGGAGATACTGTCACTTATCGAAACGCACTTATTTTTTCTTTTTTCCTAAACATTATTTTAAATCCTGTATTTATTTTTGGATTTTTATTTATTCCAGCATTAGGGATAACAGGAATTGGAGTAGCAACTCTAATTGCTCAATTTGTTTCTTTTCTGATTGTACTTAGAAAAATATTAATTAACGATAGAATAAAGAAGATAACTTTTGAATATTTTAAAGTAAAATATTTTTTCTTGAAAAATATTTTTTTTCAATCTATGCCAATAACAGTTGCTATTTTAGGGTACTCTGTTGCAGCAGCTATTGTTTTTACTTATGTTGGTTTTTCGAGTGAATATGCAGTAGCAGGTTATGGATCAGCTACAAGAATTGAACAAGTTGTACTACTTCCCATTCTAGGAATAAATACAGCAATTATTTCTATAATTGCTCAAAATATTGGCGCAAAACAATATAAACGTGTTGAACAATCTTATTTTACATCTGTTAGATATGGTTTGTACTTAATGTTATTTTCAGGAGCGATTGTATATTTAACTGCCGATATTATACCTAGATTCTTTTCATCTAATTCTGACGTGATTGCATATGGCTCGATGTATTTAAAAATATCTGCTTTTATTTTACCAGCATATCCAATTTTCTTTTTGTCAAATGGTTTATTTATGGCTTTAAAAAAATCTGAAAAAGCAATGTTAAATAACATTATAAGAAACGTAATAGTGCCTATTTTATCATTTTATATTGCTAGATATATTAATGCAGATTTTAAAACTTTTTTTTATATATGGGCTATTTTTCAATGGTCTATATCAATTATTTTATTTTTTTATGTTAAATATTATATAAAAAATAAATTAGCGAGCACATAGTTTATTTAAATTTTAAGATGTTTTTTACTAAAAAAAAAGTTTTTATAATGATTATAATTTGTTTTATTATTTTTATATTTACATACGAAGATGTAAAATCAGAAGAAATAAAAGAGATCAGTGGATTTGCAAAAATTATTGATGGAGATACAATTAAAATAAACTCTAAAAAAATAAGGTTACATGGGATAGATGCCCCAGAAAAAAAACAAACATGTAAGAAACCCTACCTAACAATTGGTATTTTTTCTTTCACCAAGAACTACTTATGTGGACAAGTTTCTACTAATAAACTAACTAAAAAAATAAATAATCAGATTATAAAATGCAAGATAAAGGATGTTGATAGATATAGTAGGCTTATTGGAGAATGTTATAAAAGAAATCAAAATCTAAACTCTTGGCTGGTTGCCAATGGTCATGCAGTTGCTTATAGAAAATATTCTAAAAAATATGTTTCTGATGAAATCAGTGCAAAGAATGAAAAACTGGGAATCTGGCAGGGTAAATTTGAAATGCCTTGGAATTTTAGAAAAAAAAATTAAATTTATAATCTTGAGGCACAGTCTTTAATCCAGGACCAAAGGTGTTTAGCAAAAGATCTTCTTACAAATAAATTTACAATTTCATCTCCCTTATTGTGAACTATAACATCTATGTGGTTCAAAATGGTTTGTGCAGATGATCCTTTTTTATCTTTAAATTCATTAAAATTAAATGGACTTCCAGCTGAAAATATTTCGTAAATATTTTTCCCTTTAATTTCTAATTGAACAAATTGATCAGTAACATCAATTACGGCACCTAAGTTTTTTTTTGAAATATCATTAAAGAGCAATTCATTTAACTGATATTCGTTTGTATCTTTTTTTACTAAATCGTTAGTTATTATCATCCATTCATCAGGACTAAGCCAAATTGCTGTTAATTTATCACTTATTGTTGAGGTATTAGCTTCTGTTGGAAGAAGTAGATTTAGATTTTTTCCTATATTTGTTAAAAATTCTCTTTTTTTACCTCTTAAATTCAATTTCATTGTAGGTGAAATTTCTTTTACAACTACACCGTTGTAATTAATTTCTCCATTTGTAGCTGTTTTATAATTTAGCATTTATCCTCTTATTTTCCTCATCATAAAAAATTGTATTTGAAATTGTGACACCAATATTTTTATTTTCCATAGGAATAAAAAGTTTTTTACCCATCATATTTTTTCCATCTTTAACTACTGCTAGTGCAATTGATTTATTAAGATTTGGGCTGAAATAACTTGATGTTACATGACCAAGCATTTCAACTGGTTTTTGATTTAGTTCAGAAACTATTTGTGCACCTTCCTCTAAAACAATATTTGGATCCTCAGTCAACAAACCTACTAATTGTTTTCTATTTTCTTTCATTGTATCTGATCTATAAAGTGATCTTTTTCCTATGAAGTCGTATTTTTTCTTGCTTACAATCCAGTCCATTTGAAGATCAATAGGGGTCATGGTTCCATCAGTATCTTGACCTACAATTATAAAACCTTTTTCTGCTCTTAATAAATGCATTGTTTCTGTTCCATAGGGAGTGATATCAAATTCTTTTCCAGCCTCTATACATTTTTCCCATACAGCTTCACCAAAACTTGCTGGAGCATTAATTTCGTAGCTTTGTTCACCTGTAAAACTTATTCTCATTATTCTACATTTAATTTTATCTACAGTAACTTCTTTAAATGACATGTGCGGAAAATTTTCATCTGATAAATCTAACTCAGGAATAATTTTATTTAATATCTTTTTACTATTTGGTCCACATAAACTAGCTGTTGCAAAATGATCTGTAACAGATGTTAAATATACATCTAACTCTGGCCATTCGGTTTGAAGATAATCTTCAAGTTTACTCAAAACATTCGCAGCCCCACCTGTTGTAGTTGTCATAATATAATGATTTTCACCTAATCTTGTGGTAACGCCATCATCGAAAACCATACCATCCTCATTAAGCATCAATCCATATCTACATTTACCAATAGCAAGTTTTGACCATGCGTTTGTATAAACTCTATTTAAGAATTCAGATGCATCACTTCCTTGGATATCAATTTTACCTAAGGTAGAGGCATCTAATATTCCAGCACTTTTCCTTGCAGCTTTACTCTCTCTTTGCACAGCCTGATGCATAGTTTCATCATTGATTGGATAATACCAAGCCCTTTTCCATTGACCTACATTTTCAAATTCTGCTTTATTTTTTATATGCCAATCATTCATAGGGGTTCTTCTAAATGTATCAAAAAATTCTCCTACATTTCTTCCAACAATGGTTCCAAATGTCAAAGGAGTGTAGGGGGGTCTAAAAGTTGTTGTACCTAGTTCACCCATTTTTACACCAGCTGTATCGGCAATTATTCCTAAAGCATGCATGTTGCCAAGTTTACCTTGGTCGGTACCCATTCCTGTTGTTGTATATCTTTTAACGTGTTCGATTGATCTAAAACCCTCTCTTAATGCTAATTTTATGTCTTTTGCGGTTGCATCGTTTTGATAATCAACAAACGGTTTAGTTTTTCCAGTAGGCTTATCAGATGGTAAAAGCCATATATTTCGTTTTGAAGTCTCTTTATCATTTTCTAAACTAATATCTTCAAAATCAGTTTGACTTATATTTAGAAAATTTTTTAATTTATTACTCAAATTTTTAATTATTTCATCTAGCTCAAAATCACCACTGCAAGACCCAACACATATTTGTTCTGAGTTATCAGCCTTAGGGACAAAAATATTTCGATCTTCATCAAAAGTTAGTTTGTTACCAGATTGTGTGTATAGATGCACTGCAGGCGTCCAACCACCTGCAATACCTAAGCAATCACATGAAATAGAAGTTTTACTTCCGATAACTGACATACCATCATTTGAAAGTTTCATTATTGATATATCACTCAATCTTTTGTACCCACTAGTATCAACTATTGTATGGGACCAATATATTTTTATGCCTGCTTCATTAATTTTTTTAATTATTTTTGCATTAGAATTTTCCCTGATATCAATAATAGCATCAACTTTAATTCCTTTGTTGTGCAAAGATAGAGCACTTTCATAAGCGCTATCATTGTTTGTAAAAAAAATATTTTTTTTCCCACAAGCAACACCATAAAAATCAATATATTTCTTCACAGCTGAGGAAAGCATAATTCCAGGTCTATCATTGTTGTTAAATACCAATGGTCTTTCTAGTGCACCAGTTGCTAAGATAACTTTTTTAGCTCTAATTTTAAGAAGTCTTTGTCTAATTTTATTTTTTTTATCTTTTTTTTCCAAATGATCAGTTAAATTTTCTCTTGCAAGAAGATAATTATATTGGTGATATGCAGCAACGCTAGTTCTAGTTTTAATTTCAAGATTTTTAATATTTTTTAGTTCACTAATTTCTTTCTTTAACCATTCAGATGAAAATGTATTGTTAATTTTTTTATTTTCATTTGTTTCAAAAATTGTTGATCCACCAAGTTCATTTTTTTCATCTAAAAGTAACGTTTTATAATTATTTTTAGCTGCATTCTTTGCTGCTAATATTCCAGATATCCCAGCTCCTACTACTAATACATCACAATGAATATTTCTATGGTCATATATATCGGGATCTCTTTTAGTTGGTGATTTACCTAATCCAGCAGAATGTCTAATGAAGAATTCATATTTCTCCCAAAAACTTTTAGGCCACATAAATGTTTTATAATAAAAGCCAGCAGGCAAGAAGGGAGCTAGAAAGTTATTTATTCCACCAATATCAAAATTAACACTTGGCCAACAATTTTGGCTGGTTGCCTCTAAACCCTCGTAAATTTCTATTTCTGTTGCTCTTGCGTTTGGTTCTGTAATATTTGAATTAGGATTTACTTGAACAATTGCATTCGGTTCCTCTGAACCTGATGTCATAATTCCTCGTGGTCGATGATATTTAAAACTTCTACCAATTAAATGAACATTATTTGCAAGTAAAGCAGAGGCCAAGGTATCACCTTTAAAACCATAGTATGTTTTTCCATCAAACTTAAATGAAATTCTACTAGTCTCATCTATAAACTCACTTGATTTTACCCGTAGATTTTTGGTCATATTATTACTGTGGAGGTGGTTTTTCACCCATTTTATAAATTGCTTTTATTTCATCATTAGATGTATCTCTTGCCATATTAAACCATTTTCGACAACCATGGGCATGGTTCCACCTTTCAAACTGTACACCTTTAATATTTTTTCTCATAAATAAGTATTCTGCCCATTGATCATCACTTAGTTCAGTTGGTTGTTTTGGTCTTTCGATGTGTGCTTCTCCACCAGCTTTAAATTCTTGCTGATCTCTTTCTCCACAGTATGGACAATTAATTAAAAACATTAATGAGCAACTGCAGCAGCACCATGTTCATCTACAAGGTCACCACTTACAAATCTATTTAAATTAAATGCAGCATTTAGTTTATGAGGTTCGTCGTTAGCAATAGTATGAGCAAATAAATCTCCAGAACCAGGTGTTGCTTTAAAACCTCCTGTACCCCAACCACAATTAAAGTATAATCCTTTAATAGACGTTTTGCTAAGAATAGGACTTGCATCTGGACATATATCAACGATACCACCCCATTGTCTAAGCATTCTCATACGACTAAAAATTGGATATAATTCTAAAATTGCATTTAACGTTCCTTCTACAATTTGATGGCTACCTTTTTGAGAATAAGAGATATAATCATCTGTTCCAGCACCTATAACAAGCTCACCTTTATCTGATTGACTAACATAAGCATGAACAGCATTTGACATAACAACAGTATCGATAATTGGCTTTACAGGTTCAGAAACTAGCGCTTGTAATGGCTTGCTCTCAAGAGGTAATCTTACTCCTGCCATATTAGCAATTACACTTGAGTGTCCTGCTGCTACTACACCAATTTTTTTTGTTTTAATAAATCCTTTTGTTGTCTCTATACCTTCAACTTCATCACCATTTCTTTTAATTCCTTTAACTTCACAATTTTGAATAATATCAACTCCCATTTCGTCCGCACCTCTTGCATAACCCCATGCAACTGCATCATGTCTCGCTGTGCCAGCTCTTCTTTGTAAAGTACCGCCTAAAACTGGATATCTTATATCTTGCGAGGTATTTATAATGGGACAAAACTTTTTTACCTCTTCAGTATTTAAATAAACTGCATCTATACCATTTAATCTATTAGCGTGAGTTCTTCTTTTTAAATCTCTCACATCTTGTAAATTATGAGCAAGATTCATTACACCTCTTTGACTAAACATAACATTGTAGTTTAGTTCTTGAGATAAACCTTCCCAGATTTTTAGTGCATGATCATATAATCCAGCGCTAGCATCCCATAAATAATTCGATCTGATTATTGTTGTATTACGACCAGTATTTCCACCACCAATCCAACCTTTTTCTACCACCGCAATATTTTGCATGTTATGTTTTTTTGCTAAATAGTACGCAGTCGCTAAACCGTGACCACCACCACCGATGATTACAGCATCATATTCTTTTTTGGGTGTTGGATCTTTCCAAGCTCTTTGCCAATTTTCATGATATGATAAAGCATTTTTGAACAAAGAAAATATAGAGTACTTATTTCTCATAATATTGAATAATTACTTTATAAACATTGAATTTTCAATACAATCGCTTATTACACAATGTCATACGGAAGAGTGGGTGAGAGGCTGAAACCAGTCGTTTGCTAAATGACCGTGCGAGGAAACTTGTACCGAGGGTTCGAATCCCTCCTCTTCCGCCATTAAAAAAGGGGACGGTCTTTAAAGAAATCTCTCATTGGAATTGGTCTTTGTTCTAATATGTACCTGTAGACATTATAATTTTCCATGACACGCTGAACATAGTTACGCGTTTCCCTAAATTTTATTAACTCAACCCAGTCAACATAATTAATTTGTTTCTTTTGTGGATTTTTATTAATTTTTTTCCAATACTTAACTCGGTTTGGTCCTGCATTGTAAGCAGCAACAGCAAAAGGGTATGCACCGTCATACTGCAAAATAAGTCCTGCAATATAATGAGAACCTAAATTAATGTTGTATTCAGGATCTGTTGTTAATCTTGATTTTGAATAAGGAAGTTTAGCTTGTTTAGAAACCAATTTGGCGGTGTAGGGCATTAGTTGCATTAAACCTTTTGCACCTGCATGACTGTTAGCTTCTAAATCAAACTCACTTTCTTGTCTGATAATAGATAAAATTAAAGCACTATCTGGGATTTTTCTACCGTTAATATTTTTTGGTGTACTTATAATTGGGTAATTAAATTTATTATGAAATCTTTTTTGATATGATGCAATTTTAGAAACTTGTATAGCAAAGTCATATCTATTTATATTTGTTGCAAGTTCGGCTGCCAATACCTCACTGCCTTTAGAAACATTGTCATTCGCCAGGTGCCTTAGAATAAATTTAGTATATTTATCTTTTTTCAGCTCATCTAAAAGATAAGTAATTTTAACCAGTTCTTTATTGAAAAAAATAAGTCTATATTTTTTATCAACTTCCATATCTTTATTAAGCTCAAATTTTCCATTTGGATTGATCTTTAAAAATGCTAATTGACCATAATAAGTAGTTAAATATTTTGATGCTTCTAAATACCATTTATTGGATTGTTCTTTGTCTCCAAGTTTTTCATAAGCACTAGCAAGCCAATAAGCTCCTCTGGAAGTACTAATTGGATAGTTCACGTTATCATAAAAATTCTTAAAATGATTTTTAGCGGTTAAAGGATCATTTAAAAAACTCAAAGCTATCCAGCCACTCATCCATTCTGCAGCTGCAAAATCTGGCCCTTCACTCATACCGTGATTACTTGATATTTTATAGGCAATTTCATATTTTTTTTTATAAATTAAAGCGCGTGATATTATTTCTCTCTCTTTCCACCATTTCTCTGGCATTACTAAATAATCTTTATCATTTCTAATCTTAAGTAAAATTTCTGTTGAAGAGTCTACTCGACCTTTTTTTCTTCGCCATTTTAAACGGTCATAATTAAGACCCGCATCATTTTTTAATTTTTGAGGAACATTTTTGATTGCTTGATCAACACCGTATCCCTTGCTTATTAGAATTTGTCTAGCTGTATATAAAAGCTCATAATCTTTTGGTAAATATCTGGTTAATCTTTTAAGATCCCAATGCTTTCCATTCCATGCAAGGTAATCTGCTCTTTTAATATAATCATCGGCATTTAGACTTTTCTTGAATTTTTTTCTAAAAAATTTTAATTCGTTTTTAGATAATTTAGCAGTGATCCATCCCTCTTTAATCAACTTTGTACCCTTAGATTTGTCACCAATTAGCAAGAAACTTTCACCTAATATCATTTTACCAAATCCGCTAAGTGGTTCTTTTGTTCCAAACCAATTTATAATTTTCTTAGGAGAAACATTAGCTGTAGATAATTTATGTTCAGCCAAATATCTCAATCTATCTATTCTTGGATATTCAGGGTTACTATCTATAAAAAGTTTGTAATCATAAAAAGAGGCTTGATTACCTGTTGTTAATAGATGTCTCCATTGGATAAAATTATAAATTGATTTATCCTTAGCTTTTTTGGAAATACTTAAAGCTGAGGCCCATTTGCTTTTTTGCATTTCAGATATCGCCTTTTTTGCTAAACCAAAATCCTTTTTGCTATAATATTTTGATATTTTAATGTTTTTACGAGTTGTTACTCCTGCTACAGTTGGTTTTTTTTTAGGTACTTTAAAACTTAACTTTTTCTCTTTGAATTCCTTAGTAACAATTTTTTTTTCAACTTTTTTTAATTTTGAAGGTTTTTTAAGAGGTGTAATAATATTTTTTGATATTTTTTTAATTTTCTCTTCTGATGATAAAGTCGGTTTTTGAGGCGGAATAATTTGTAAGCTATCTGCATGTAGGTTAGTTATTTTAAAAGAAACAAATAAGACCATTCCAATAATAACTAATATTTTTTTGCACATAATCTTTTAGTATATGAATCTGTAAACTATGTTATAAGTATTTATGTTTAAAGGATCAAATGTTGCCTTAATCACTCCATTTAAAAATAATGGTTTAGATGAAGCTGCATATATAAAGCTCATTCATTTTCACATTGATAATGGCACGTCTGGGCTAGTTCCAGCAGGCACTACTGGAGAATCTCCAACCCTCAGTCATACTGAACATGAACGTGTAATTGATTTATGTATTAAAGAGAGTAATGGAAAAATACCTGTTATCGCTGGAACAGGATCTAATTCTACAGAGGAGGCAATATCCTTAACCTCTCATGCTGAAAAAGCAGGAGCAAATGGTGCCTTAGTTGTAACGCCCTATTATAACAAACCTACACAAGAGGGGCTATACCAACATTACAAAGCTATTAATGATAAATGTGGTATCCCTATTATAATTTATAATATTCCAGGCAGATCAGTAATTGATATGTCGGTTGATACCATGGCAAGATTATATGAACTAAAAAATATTGTTGGTGTAAAAGATGCTACTGGCGACCTAGATAGAGTTAATCAACAATTAAATAAAATGGGTAAAGACTTTATTCAATTAACTGGAAATGATGATAATGCGTTTGAATTTAACAAAAGAGGAGGAGTAGGCACTATTAGTGTGACTGCAAATATTGCACCAAAACTTTGTTCAGAATTCCAAAAAAATTCAATATCTAAAAACGAAGTGGATCTTGCAAAAGCAAAAGAGTTAGATAATATTTTACAACCAGTTCATACTGCAATGTTTGTTGAAAGCAATCCTAGTCCAGTTAAATATGCAGCTAAATTGATGAATTTGTGTGATGATGAGGTGAGATTACCATTAGTTAAAGTAACTGAAGAGACTAAAATAATTGTAAAAAAAGCCATAGAGACTGCAAAACTTATTTAATGAACAAAAAAACCAATCCTGGTTTAAAGATCATTTGTTTAAATAGAAAAGCAAGTTTTAATTATTTTTTTGAAGATCTTTTAGAGGCAGGAATAGTTTTAAAGGGTTCAGAGATAAAATCTATTAGAGACGGTAAAGTTAATATAGCTGATGCATATGCTGTTGAAAAAAAAGGTGAGATAGTTCTTATTAATTCACATATCTCTCCATATAAACAAGCAAGCTATTCAAATCACAATCCAACAGATGAAAGAAAACTTTTATTAAACAAAAGAGAAATAAATAAACTTATTGGAAAAATGCAGAGAGATGGTTTTACTATTGTGCCAACAAAAATGTATTTTAAAAAAGGGAAAGCTAAAATTGAACTAGCAGTTGCCAAAGGTAAAAAACAATACGATAAAAGAGCTACTAAAAAAAATAGAGACTGGAACCGTGAAAAATCAAGATATATCAGAAGATCTAGCTAAAACGGTTTATTTAGCAGTCGGATCCAATCTTGGAGTAAGGAAAGAGAATATTGAAAAAGCTAAATTTTTTTTAAAACAAAATAATATAAATTTTCTTTCAGTTTCAAATTATTATGAAACACCATCCTGGCCCAATCCGAAATATCCAAAATATTTAAATATATTATTAAAAGTTAAATGCAATCATAGTCCTTTAAAATTACTTAATATATGTAAAGAAATAGAAGTAAATTTAGGCAGAAAAAAATCGAAAAAAAACTCACCAAGAATATGTGATATAGATATTATTGATTATAATGGAATGAAATTAAATATCAAAAGTAAGCTTAATTTACCTCATGCTAGAATGCATAAAAGAAATTTTGTTTTAATTCCCTTATTTGAGATTGAAAAAAAATGGAAACACCCATCTAAAAAATTAGATATTAAGACCTTAATTTCATCATTACCTATGGACGATATTACATCTATTAAACAAATTTAATTTAATGATATAGTACAGAATGTTGAATTCGAACGAACTCATAAATAAAGTAAAAGTGTATAATAAATTTCTCAATCATGAGAGATTAGATAAAGCATATAACTTTGCTGTGAAGGCACATCAAAATCAAAAAAGAGCTTCTGGTGATCCTTATTCTGTTCATCCAATTGAAGTTGCTAATATTCTTACAGAATTAAAATTAGACAGTGCAACAATAACCACTGGTTTATTACACGACACTATTGAAGATACTTTTGCTACTTATGAAACAATCAAAAATGAATTTGGACCAGAAGTTGCTGATCTAGTCGATGGAGTTACAAAAATTTCAGTTTTTGAAAACACTGCAAGTTTTAATTCAAAGGCGGAAAACTTTAGAAAACTAATTTTAGCAACCTCTAAAGATATCAGGGTTCTATTAGTTAAGATTGCTGATCGACTTCATAATATGAGAACAATTAAAGCAATAACTAAAGAGGATAAAAGAAAGAGAATTGCACAAGAAACGATGGAAATTTATGCACCCTTGGCAGATAGAATGGGAATGCATAGAATTCGTGATGAGCTTGAAGATTTATCTTTTGAAATTTTAAATAATGATGCAAGAAAATTAATAAAAAAAAGATTAGATGAGATTAAACTAGATAAGAAAAACCTTTTTGAAGAACTTTCATTTGAATTGAGTTCTATTTTAAATGAAAATCACCTTAACGTAGAGATTTATGGAAGAGAAAAAACACCTTTTTCTATATGGAGAAAAGTTCAAAAAAAAAGAGTTTCACTAGAACAGGTAACTGACATTATTGGATTTAGAGTAATTTTAAAAAATATTGATGACTGTTACAAAACATTAGGAATTTTCCATAAAAAATGGAATTGTATTCCTGGAAAATTTAAAGATTATATATCATCTCCAAAAATTAATGGTTATGAGTCTATACATACTTCAGTAATTGGTTCAAATAAGAAACCTATTGAAATACAAATAAGAACAAAAGAAATGCATGAATTTGCTGAAAGAGGCATAGCATCACATTGGAAATATAAATCTTCAGAAAAATTTAATTCACTAAGCTGGAAAGAATACGACTGGTTGAAAGATCTAGTTGAAATAATTGAAAAAAATGAAAATCCAGAACACTCATATGAGTACACAAAACTGCAGATGTTTCAGGAAAACGTTTTTTGTTTTACTCCTAAAGGTTCAGTGATTAAATTACCAAAAGAAGCTACTGCTATAGATTTTGCCTATGCTGTTCATACCAAGATTGGTAACTCTGCTACAGGATGTGAAATAAATGGTAATAAAAGTGACTTACAAACAATTCTTCACAATGGTGACCGTGTTAATATCATTACCTCAAAAAATAATTCACCATCACTTCACTGGATACCTACTACAAAAACTGGAAAAGCAAGAGCAGCTATAAGACGTTATTGGCATGATAAAGGTGAGCAAAAAGAGGAGAAAATAAAAAAATATAATACAACATTATGGATGTCATTGCCTGACAAACCAGGTCAACTTGGAGATATTAGTTCACTGATTGGAAGTCATAAACTAAATATATCTAGTTTGGAGATGGCAGGCAAAAACCCAAATTATATTAATTTTAAATTCAAACTAATCATAAGAAACCTTAAAAATTTTACAAATTTTATTGCAGTGCTAAAGCAAAAAGGTATAAAATTTAAGATAATTAGACACGAAGAAAAAAGAAATGCTTTCACACAAAAAATCCTTAAATATTTTAAAAAAAACTAATGCTTTGTTGGAAGGACACTTCATTTTATCATCCGGTTTACACTCATCAAAATATATACAATGTGCAAAACTTCTTAGTTTTCCATATCTAGCAGAAGAAATTTGCAAATCACTAGCAAGTCAAATTAAAAAAAAATATAAAAAAATAGATTTAATTCTTGCCCCAGCTATGGGTGGAATAATAATTGGTTATGAAATTGGCAGACTTTTGAAAAAGGAAACAATTTTTTGCGAGAGGGTTAAGGGTAATTTTACACTACGAAGAGGTTTTAGTATTAATAAAGGTGCTAAAGTTTTAATTATAGAAGATGTTATAACAACTGGAAAATCTAGTTTAGAATGTGTTAAATTAATAAAAAAAGCTAATGCTAAATTATTGGGATTTGCATCTATTATAGATAGATCTTCTAAAAAATCTCTGAAAATAAAAACCAAAATTATTTCCCATTTAAAAATTGATGTACCTGTATACAGTTCAAAAAAATTACCTGAAATACTTAAATCTGTACCTATAACAACTCCAGGAAGTAGATTTATTAAGTGAAAAGATTAGGTGTAAATATCGATCATGTTGCAACATTAAGAAATGCTAGAGGTGAGTGGCACCCTGACCCGATCGATGCCGCACTACATGTGGTAAAATGTGGAGCAGACTCTGTAACTATACATCTTAGAGAAGACAGAAGGCATATTAAAGATAAGGATGCAAAAAGTATCTGCGATTTGAAAAAAGTATTAGTTAATCTAGAAGTATCTATGAACAAAGATATTATTTCAAATGCACTTAAAATGAAACCAGATTACATTTGTATAGTTCCAGAAAATAGAAGGGAAATTACCACAGAAGGAGGTTTAGATATAAAAAAAAACTTTGGTAAATTAAAAACAATTATTTTTAAATTTAAAAAGGCTAAAATAAGAACTAGTTTATTTATAAATCCTTCATTAAATGATATTAAGCTCGCTAAATTACTTAAGGTTGATTGCATTGAAATCCACACAGGAAAATTATCAAACAAAATTAAGTCAAAGATAAATCACACCAATGAGCTTAATAGAATTATCAAAAGTTCAAAACTTGCAAATTCTTTTGGTATAGAAGTCCATGCAGGACATGGTCTCGATTACAAAACCACTAAATTACTGTCAAAAATTAAGGAAATTGAGGAATATAATATTGGTCACTTTATAATAGGTGAGTCTATATTTTATGGATTTTCAAGAGTAATTAAAAATTTCAAAAAATTATTAAAATAATATGAAAATTTTGGGAATTGGGGTCGACATAATTGAAAATAATAGGATCAAAAAATCAATTCAAAATAATAAATTTAAAACCCGCGTTTATAGTAGCAATGAACTCAAACTATCTAAAAATGTTAAAAATAAAGTTGCTTATTTTTCTAAAAGATTCGCTGCAAAGGAAGCTTTTTCTAAAGCGTTAGGAACTGGATTTTCTGAAAATTTAAACTTTAAAGATATTGAGATTGTAAGTGATAAAAAAGGAAAGCCTAAATATGCTAAAAATAAAAAAATTATAAAAATTGTTCAAAAAAAGTATAAAATTAAAAAATTTAATTCTTTTTTGTCAATTTCTGATGAGAAAGATTATTCAACAGCTTTTGCAATTATTCAATCAGTATGAAGATAGATAAAAGTTTTTTTTCAGAAAATATAAAAACCTTATTTTATGCTTTAGTAATTGCCATAGTAATAAGATCTCTTTTAATTCAACCATTTTATATCCCTTCATCATCGATGGAACCAACATTGCTAGTAGGCGATAGGTTGTTTGTTACAAAATATTCTTACGGCTATAGTAAGCATTCTTTTCCTTTTAGTCCTCCGATACTCAGCAAAAGAGTAATGTTCAATAGTCCAGAACGTGGAGATGTAGTTGTGTTCAAAACACCAGCAGACAATAGAACAGACTATATAAAAAGACTTATTGGTCTACCAGGTGATAAGATTCAATTTATAGACTCTAACGTATATTTAAATAGCAGTGAAATATTAAAGTCAAAAAAACCTAGTAAAAGTAATATTTATTGTGGAAGTGAAATTATCGATGTTTATAAATTTGAAGAAAAATTACCAAATGGAAAAAAATTTCACACAGTCTACTTAAAAGAATACACCTTCCAGAATTCAGACGTCTTTACTGTCCCTGATAACCATTATTTTTTTTTAGGTGATAATAGAGATTGCTCTAAAGACAGTAGATATTTAACAAGTGTTGGTTATGTTCATAAAGACAATCTAGTGGGTAAAGCCCAGTTTATTTTTTTTTCATCTGATAGACAGGTTGGTAGTATCTTTGAAATTTGGAAATGGCATAAGTCAATTAGATTTAATAGAACATTTGATAAAATTAATTGATGAAAATAAATTATCCAAAATTACAAAAAAAACTAAACATAAAATTTAAAAATATAAATTTGTTAATCCAATCATTAACTCACAAAAGTTTTAACCCAAGTGAAAACAATGAAAAGATTGAATTTTTAGGGGATAGAATACTTGGCTTAGTTATTGCCCAAAAACTTCTAAAAATCTATCCCGATGAAAAGGAAGGTATACTCGATAAAAAATTTGCATCTTTAGTGAATAAAAAAACATGTTTAGAAGTTGCAAAAGCAATAGAATTAGAAAAATATATAAAAACTTTCAACCCAAAAAATAAAATTATTAAAATTGAAGACAAAATTATTTCAGATAGTTGTGAGGCATTAATGGGAGCTATTTATTTAGACAAAGGATTAAATATAGCAGAAAAAGTTATCTTAAAACTTTGGAGTAGTCATATTGAAAAAAGTGTTGTTACTCAAATTGATGCAAAAACAAAACTTCAAGAACTAGCTTTAAAAAAATTTAAAAAATTACCAACCTATAAAGTAATTTCTAATACTGGTCCACGTCATAAGCCTATTTTTAAAGTGGGAGTTAAGCTTCCTAATACGAAATTTTTTATATCATCAGGTAAATCAAAAAAAGATGCTGAGCAAAATGCTGCTATCGAATGTCTAAAAAATATAAATTGAAAAAAATATGAATTGGATTGATCAAGGTTTTTTAGTTAGCAAAAGTAGGTATAGTGAAAACTCTATAATTGCTGAATTATATACTTTTGACAGAGGTAAAGTTTCAGGCATTATATTTGGAGGAACATCTAAAAAAATTAAAAATTATCTTCAAGTGGGCAATAAACTCCATATTAACTATAACTCAAAAAACGATAATAGAATCGGTTATTTTAAAATTGAAATTTTGAATGCTTACAGTCCATTTTATTTTGATCATAAGCAAAAGCTTTCTTGTATTACTTCAGCAATGAATTTAATAAAAATATTAACTGCAGAAGCACAGGCAAATAAAAAAGTTTATTCTCTTATCGAAGACCTTTTTAATTTATTAAATGAACAAAACTGGCTTAAAAAATATATTTTCTGGGAATTAGAGTTACTAAAATTACTAGGTTATGATCTTGAGTTAGAAAATTTGGTAGAAAAAAATTTAGAAGATAATAAAACTGTTTATTTTGCAGCTTCTTATACTGAAAAGAAATATGTTCCTAACTTTCTTATCGAGAAAGATTTAGAGGTAACAGATATTAATATTTTATTAAGTGGATTAAAATTGGTTGGAGACTATTTGGATAAAACAGTCTTGAAACCAAATAATTTAAATTATCCTAATAGTAGATTAAATTTTTTAAATTCTTTGAAATAATTATTCTAAAATTTTGTCTATTCTATCAGCGTAATATGAGACAATGGCATTTGCTCCTGAACGTTTAAAAGAGACTAAACTTTCATAAACTGCGTTTTTTTGTATTAGTTTTTTATTAATAGCAGTTTCTAAAAGACTATATTCACCAGAAACTTGGTATGCCAAAACTGGAATTTTAAATTTTTCTTTTATTGATTTAATTATGTCCAAATATGGCATCCCTGGTTTAACCATAATCATATCTGCACCTTCCTTTATATCTAAAGCAACTTCACGCATAGCCTCATCACTATTTCTAAAGTCCATTTGATAAGTTTTTTTATCACCCTTAAGGGAGCTTTTAGAACCAACAGCATCTCTAAAAGGTCCATAAAAACTAGAGGCATACTTTGCTGCATAGGATAAAATTTGAGTATTTTTAAAATTAGAATTATCAAGTGCTTTTCTTATTTTTCCTATTCTCCCATCCATCATGTCTGAAGGAGCAAGAACATCACATCCCATTTCAGCCTGTAATAGAGATTGATTTATTAGTACTTCAATTGTTTCATCATTAATTATTTGATTAGACTTTATTAATCCATCATGACCATGTGATGTATAAGGATCTAAAGCAACATCACACATAATTCCAATTTGGTTTTTGTATTTTTTTTTAATTTCTAGTATGGCCCTGCAAACTAAATTATTTTCATTTAATGACTCAGTGCCCAAATCATTTTTTAAAGTATTTTTTGTTTTAGGAAAAAGAGCAACCATTGGAATACCTTTTTTAATTGCTTTATCTACTATTTGAGAAACTCTATTTATTGTGTATCTAAAAACACCTGGCATCGTAGATATTGATTCTTTTTTGTTTGATCCATCTATTAAGAAAATTGGTAATATAAAATCATTTGGACTGAGTGTGTTTTCTTGAACCAACCTTCTAGTCCACGATTCCTTTCTGTTTCTTCGTAATCTTAAATTTGGATATTTTCCTGTAATCATGTTCAAATATACTTTATTAATGCGACAAAAGTATTATACAAATAAATAAAATTATAAGTAAAACACAATTTCGATGACTATAGATAACACAAAAATTGTAGACCTGAATATAAAAAAAGAGGAAAGAATTTTAGATTTCAGTGATTTTCAAAAACAGAACATAAAATTTGACATAGATAAGTTGCAGGAAGCATACAATCAAATTGTAAATATTAAAAAATTTGATGATGGTGGTGGTGTAACTCACTTTGGTGCCATTTCGCTAACTCAAATCCCTGGTGATCCAGATTCAATCAAAGGCAGCAAGGCTAGAGGAGTTTATTGGACTAAGCCAGATAAAACTGGAAAAGAAGTGTCAAGAGATATTAAGGTTGATGAGTCGCAATATTCTGAATTTATTAAAGATTATGAAAACACATATTTTAAGGAAGTGTATGATGTGCTTTCCTCAAAATATAAATTGGGTAGAATAAGAATTCTTTTAAAAGAGCCAAGATCTACTTTGAGTTGGCATAGAGATCCTGAGCCAAGACTTCATATACCAATTATTACTAACCCAGGTTGTTTAATGGTAATAGATAATGTTGCAAAACATATGCCCGCAGATGGTTCTGTATGGGTTACAAATAATACTAAATATCACAATGCATTTAATGGAGGTGAAGAAAATAGAATTCACCTTGTAGCTTGTGTTCTTGATTATAAATTTAATTAGTTTGAAAAAAATATATATTTCTTCTGATCACGCTGGCTTTAAATTAAAGGAAATCATTAAAAAACATTTAATTAAAAAAAAAATGAATTATTTTGATTTAGGACCGTCCTCTGATAACAGAGTAGATTACCCCGATTATGCTCATAAGGTTGCTAGAAAAGTAAAAATTAGCAAAAATAATGTTGGAATTTTAGTTTGTGGATCTGGAATGGGGATGAATATAGCTGCAAATAAACATAAGAATATTCGTGCTGCTCAATGTTTTAATTTAAAATCAACAAAATTATCAAGATTGCATAATGATGCAAATATCATTACATTAGGTTCAAGGTTGTTAACTAAAAAAAATGCTTTAAATTGTGTTAGTGTTTTTTTGAATACTAAATTTGAAGGCGGTAGACACTTAAAAAGGATTAAAAAAATATAATGTCTAGTGAAAAAAATTATATAAATGATAGCTATAAAAGTTTTTTTGAAGACAGTTTGTCTTCAAAAGACCCAGACCTTTACAAGGCAATTCAAGATGAACTCTTGAGACAGCAACAACATATAGAATTGATTGCTTCAGAGAATATTGTTTCTCAAGCAGTATTAGAAGCTCAAGGTTCAGTGCTAACTAATAAATACGCAGAAGGTTACCCTGGTAAAAGATATTATAATGGTTGTGAACATGTTGATGTTGCTGAAAATTTAGCAATAGAAAGATTAAAAAAACTTTTCAATTGTAAATTTGCCAATGCTCAGCCACACTCAGGAGCACAGGCTAATGGTGCTGTATTTTTGGCGCTGTTAAAACCTGGTGATACTTTTATGGGTATGAGTTTAAATTCAGGAGGTCATATCACTCATGGTTTAAAAATTTCAATGTCAGGAAAATGGTTTAATCCGATAGGGTATGATGTTGATAAAAAATCTGAACTTATAGATTATGACAATGTTGAAAAACTTGCCTTAGAACATAAACCAAAATTGATAATTGCAGGTGGAAGTGCATATTCCAGAGTTATAGATTTTAAAAGATTTAGAGAAATTGCAGATAAAGTTGGTGCATATCTAATGGTTGATATGGCACATTTTTCAGGTTTAGTTGCTGGAAAAGGATATCCAAACCCATGTGACTATGCTCATGTAGTAACATCTACTACGCATAAAGTTTTTAGAAGTGCAAGGGGTGGAATAATTTTAACTAATCATGAAGAATTATCAAAAAAATTTAATACAGCAGTTTTTCCTGGCTACCAGGGTGGCCCATTAATGCACGTTATTGCAGCTAAAGCAGCTGGTTTTTTAGAAGCTCTTCAGCCTGATTTTCAAGACTATATTAAATCTGTGTTAGCAAATGCTAAAATTTTAGCAGAAACTTTGAAAAATAATGGTTTTAAAATTTATTCTGATGGAACGGATACCCATCTTATGTTGGTTGACTTACGCCCTTACAATGTAAAAGGTAACTTAGCTGCTGAAAGCTTATCCAGAGCTAATATTACTTGTAATAAAAATGGAATTCCTTTTGATACAGAAAAACCTATGGTAACATCCGGTATAAGACTTGGAACACAAGCTATTACAACACGTGGTTTTGGTTTAAATGAATGTAAGAAAGTGGGTGAATTGATTACAAAAACTCTCAAAGGATTATCAGAAAACCCAGATGATAACAGTAAAGTAGAAGATGAAGTTAGAAATGAAGTTATTGCTTTAACTTCTTCGTTTCCGATATATAAGAATCTTTAATTAATGATTTGCCCCTGTGAAAAAAAAGGTGAGACCTCTGTAGTTGACTCACGTCCTACTGAAGATGGTACTGCTATAAGAAGAAGAAGAATGTGTGTATGTGGCGAAAGATTTACCACATTTGAAAGAATTCAGTTTAGAGAGCTGATGGTAGTTAAAAAGAATGGGAGAAAATCAGCATTTGATAGAGATAAACTATCTAAATCAATATATATCGCCCTAAAAAAAAGGCCTATAGATACTGGAACCGCTGAAAAATTTATTAGTAAAATTTCAAGAGCTTTAGAAGAACTTGGTCAAAGTGAAATTTCAACAAGTACAATTGGTACAATGGTAATGGAAGGTTTAAAAGAATTAGATCCTGTTGCTTATGTCCGTTTTGCATCTGTTTATCGTAACTTCAGAGAAGAACAAGACTTTGTTCAATTCGTGGACAAGATAGATGTCTTCAAAAAAAAATAAATTTACAAAAACAGATAAACTATTCATGGAAATTGCCTTGGACTTGGCAAGATCTCGACAAGGATTAACAGGAACTAATCCATCTGTTGGTTGTGTAATAGTTAAAAACAACAATATTATTTCAATTGGTCAAACTTCTTATAATGGTAGACCACATGCAGAATTTAATGCAATTAAAAATTGTAATGAAAAACTTAGTGGTGCAAAAATGTATGTCACATTGGAACCATGCAACCACCAAGGTGTAACTCCACCATGCACAAATGAAATAATTAAATCAAAAATATCTGAAGTTGTTTACGCACTTGAAGATACTGATAAAAGAGTGAGAAAAAAAAGTTTTAAAATTTTAAAATCCCATAAAATTAATGTTTCGATAGGTCTTCTTAAAGATAAAGTAAAAAAATTTTATAATCCATATTTTTTTAATAGAAAAAATAAAAAGCCTTTTGTTACTGGAAAGATAGCTATTTCAAAAAACAAACTTATTTATAGTAAATTTAAGACAAAAATAACCAACCAGTATTCTGATAAATTTACTCATTTATTAAGATATAAAAATGATTCAATAATGACTTCAAGTAAAACTATAAATATTGATAATCCAAAATTAAATTGCAGAATAAAAAGTTTTGAAAAATTTTCTCCAGTAAGAATTATCTTAGACAACAACTTAAATTTAAACAAAAATACTTATATTTTTAAGTCAGCTAATAAAAAAAATACTATCATTTTTTATAATAAAGCAAATAAGTCAAGAATTTCTATGTTTAAAAAAAAGAAAATAGGACTAATTAAAGTAAAATTAAAAAATAGTAAGCAACTAGATCTAAGACAAATTATGAAAAAACTTTATTCTTTAGGTTTTAGAAATACTTTAGTGGAAGGAGGAGATCTTCTCACAACAAACTTATTAAAGAATAAAATATTTAATGAATTTTATTTATTCAAAAGTCAAAAAAAACTACCAACAAACTCAGATTTTGTTAAATTTAATGGATTAAATATCTTAAGTAAAAAATATCCATTTAGACAAAATCTTAATTCTTCTTATGGAAAAGATACTATAACTCTTTATAACAAATAATATGTTTAACGGAATTATTTATAATCAAGGGTCTATTTCTAAAATTGTCAAAAGAGATAAGGGGCTTAATATTTTTGTAAAAAGTAACCTTAAAGTTTCAAGTAGAGATATGGGTTTATCAGTAGCTTGTGATGGCGTGTGCTTAACATTGATTTCTTTTAAAAAAAAAAATATGGAATTTTATCTTTCAAATGAAACAATCAAGCGATCAAAGTTTAAATTTTTAAAACCTAGAGATATTATAAACCTAGAATTACCTTTAAAGTATGGAACTAAAATTTCAGGTCATATTTGTCAAGGCCATGTAGATACTGTTGGTAAAGTGTTGAATATCTCAAGGGTTGATAAATCTTATGTTTTTGAATTTGAAATTCCTAAGAAAGAAAGAAAACACTTAATAGAAAAAGCATCTATAAGTGTAAATGGTATATCTCTTACAATTTCAAAAGTTACAAAAAAAGGATTTCAAATTTGGATTATCCCACATACATATAAAGAAACAAATCTATCGAAATTAAAGATATCAAGTCTGGTAAATATTGAGATAGATATCCTATCTAAATACGTTAGAAATTATTTTAATGAAAAAAAATAATTTTGCTAAAATTGAGCAAATAATTAATGTAGCCAAAAAAGGTGGCATGTTTATTCTTGTAGATGATGAAAAAAGAGAGAATGAAGGTGATTTAGTTATTTCCACTTCTGACAGTAATGCAAAAAATATAAATTTTATGGCTAAGTATGGCCGTGGATTAATTTGTCTTGCTTTAGATAGTGTTCAGGCAAAAAGATTAAATTTAAGTTTAATGTCGCCTATCAATCAATCAAGAAACAAAACTGCATTTACAATTTCAATAGAGGCAAAAAAAGGAATTACCACAGGTATTTCTGCAAAAGATAGATCAAGAACAATAAAAATTGCATCAAAAAAAAATGCAAATAAAAACGACATTGTTTCACCAGGCCATATCTTTCCAATTATAGCTAAAGATGGTGGGGTATTAGTTAGAGCAGGACATACAGAGGCATCAGTAGATATATCTAGATTAGCAAAAAAAAATAATTCAGCGGTTATATGTGAGATTATGAATGAAGATGGGACAATGGCAAAAGGTGACAATCTTTTTAATTTTGCCAAAAAACATAAACTTAAAATTGGAAAAATTGAAGATTTAATTGCTTACAGACTTAAAAAAGAAAAATTAATACGACTTAAAAAACAAAGTAATATTGAAGTAAAAGATCAAAAATATAAAATAAGAATATATGAAAATTTATTAGACGGTGCAGAGCATTTTGCATTAATAAAGGGAAATATTAAAAAAGGAGTTACACCTAGAGTTAGAGTAATTTCGTCTAATGTAGTTCAAAATTATTTAATAAGTCAACAATTGCCAAATTCATTTAATAAAACTTTAAATTATTTTAAAAAATATTCTTGTTGTGTTTTAGTTTTTATTAAAGATTCTAATCTACGATCTGTTACTCAAACTCTGAAAGATTACAAAAACAAAGAATTTTATAAAAGAGGTAATGATAAACTCATAAGAAACTATGGAATAGGTGCTCAAATAATTAAAGATTTAAAAATTAAAAATATGATTTTGATTACTAAATCACTGAAAAAAGTTATTGGTTTAGAAGGATATGATATAAAGATTACTAAACAGGAACTAATTTAATGAAAAAAAAATATTTAATAGTTATTGCAGATTATTATAAAGATATATCAAAAGGATTACTGAGCAGTGCCCTAAGTTTAATTCCTAAATCAAATATAATTAAAATTATATCTGTTCCAGGTGTATTTGAAATACCTGTTACAATTTCAAAAAATATTAAAAAGTATGATGCATTTTTAGCTCTCGGTTGTGTTATCAAGGGACAAACACCTCATTTTGATTTTATTTCTCAGGCATCAACCAATGCAATTATGGATTTATCTGTTAATAACAAAAAGCCTATTGGTAACGGCATAATAACATGTCTGAATATGAAACAAGCTAAAGCAAGAAAACAAAAAGGTGCTGAAGCTGCTAAAGCAGTGATTTCTATTTTAGCTCAAAAATGAGAACCCATTTCAATCCAAAAAATAATCCAAGAGTTATAATTATTCAAAAATTATATGGTAAATTTTATAATGAAGATGATAATTTAGATTTCCCGAAACACCGATTTAAAAAATTTATTAAAGATATAGTAACAGGGACCATAGAGAGAAATGATCTAATATTAGATGAATTAAATACAAAACTAGGTGATGATTTTGTATTTGAGAATCTTGATAAAGTTTTTCAAACTATTCTTAAAGCGGCAACTTATGAATTTATGTACAAGCC
>OCOM01000005.1_pt1 | contig 26387 bp, 29 predicted proteins | sample 1535321 | NCBI WGS metagenome assembly OCOM01 (sample SAMEA3282989, study PRJEB22092) | marine metagenome | biome: Marine biome - coastal; feature: surface water; material: seawater | collected 2014-06-21T10:30:00+00 | depth 0 m
CCTTTTCTAATTCTTCCAGATGTATCATAGTGTGAACCATGACAAGGACAAAACCATCCATTATAATCTCCTTTATCATTTAAAGGAACACATCCAAGGTGAGTGCATACACCAAGCATTACTAACCATTCAGGATTTTTTGCTCTATCTTCATCTTTTTCTGGGTGTATTAAATCCTCCATTTTAACAGATCTTGCTTCAGCTATTTCTTCCTGAGTTCGTCTTCTTATAAAAACTGGTTTTCCTCTCCAAAGCACAGTTATTGTATTGCCTGGTGTTAAAGAGCTAATATCGACTTCTGTACTTGCCAATGCTTTTACTGATGCATCAGGATTCATTTGGTCTACAAGCGGCCAAACTACTGCAGCTGCTCCAACTGCTCCAACAGCATATGAAGCTGTAAATAAGAAATCTCTTCTTTTTGGTTTTTTGTCTGACACGATTAGTAACTGTTTATATTGTCTGTTTTCGATTTAAATTACTTAATATACGAATTCATATAATATAAAATATTATTTTTACTACTGATAGAATGACACATAATTCAACCATTTCGGGCCTTAGAATTGCTTTATATGAGCCAGATATTCCTCAAAATACAGCAGCAATAATAAGAACTTGCGCTTGTTTGGGCGCGAAATTGGAAATTATAGAGCCCTGTGGTTTCCTTTTGTCTGATAAAAGGTTCAAAAGAGTTGTCATGGACTACATGGATCTTAATCAAATCGATTTTTATCAAAGCTCTGAAAAATTTTTTGAGAAAAAACAGAATCAGAGAATTGTTTTAATGACAACCAAGGGATCCATATCTTATACTAAGTTTAAGTTTAAATCAGATGACACAATATTATTTGGGCGAGAAAGCGCAGGTGTTCCTGAAAAGGTTCATAAACTAATCAAAGATAGATTAAAGATTCCAATGAATAATAAGGCTAGATCACTTAATATTGCTTCCTCTGTTGCTATTGTCTTAGCAGAAAGTTTAAGGCAGATTAAATTGATTTAAAATGGATATAGATATTAAAAAAGATCTATCAAGTAATTGGTTCAAACTTTTACAGAATGCAATTTGTGATGACATCATCAAGCTTGAGAAGAATAAATTAAAATTCAAGTCTACCTCTTGGAAAAGAAATACCAAAAAAGATGAAGGGGGTGGAGAATACAGAATTCTTAAAAATGGAAAAATTTTTGAAAAAGTGGGCGTCAATTTTTCAAGAGTATATGGAAAATTTCCTAAGAAATTCCAAAAAAATATTCCAGGTGCTGAGAAAAATCCAAGTTTCTGGGCTTCAGGGATATCTGTAGTTATGCATATGCAAAACCCTCATATCCCTGCTATGCATTTTAATACAAGATATATTTGTACACAAAAAAATTGGTTTGGTGGAGGAATGGATGTTACGCCAGCTATAAAAGATATAAATGAAAAAAATAATTTTCATAAAACGTTAAAGCTTATGTGTGACCAACATAATAAAAATTATTATTCCAAATATAAAAAATGGTGTGATGAATATTTTTATTTACCCCATAGACATGAAGCAAGAGGGATTGGTGGTATTTTCTTTGATTATAAAAATGAAAACTTTGAAAATGATTTTAAATTTGTAAGGGATGTTGGAGTAACATTTCAGATGTTATTTAATGATATTATAAGAAAAAAAGTTTCAAAAAAATGGACTTTAAAAGATAAAGAGAAACAGTATATTAAAAGAGGTCGTTACGCAGAATTCAACTTATTATATGATCGAGGGACGAAATTTGGTCTTCAAACAGGTGGGAATGTTGAGGGGATACTAATGTCGTTACCTCCAATTGCTAAATGGAAATAAAAAATGGATAAAGAACCAATTACACTGAATGGTCTTAATAAATTAAAAGAGGAATTAGTTTATTTAAAAGAAAAAAAAAGACCTCAAATAGTAGCTGCAATTGCTGAGGCTCGGTCTCATGGAGATTTAAAAGAAAATGCTGAATATCATGCTGCAAAAGAAGAGCAATCTCACAGTGAGGGGAGAATAACAGAAATCAACGACATAATTGCTAGAGCAAATGTAATTGATGTAACTAAATTAAATAATGAGGGAAAAGTTATTTTTGGTTCTACAGTTTATTTAGAAGATTTAGATACAGGGGAAAAAATAAATTACAAAATTGTTGGTAAAGATGAAGCTGATTTAAAACAAAAATTAATTTTTTTTCAATCTCCAATCGGCAAAGGGTTAATTGGGAAAAATAAAAGTGATTTAGTTGAAATTACCACTCCATCAGGAGTGAAAAATTTTGAGATTAAAGACGTAAAATATATTTAACCTTTAGCAATTTTTTGAACTTGTTTATCTGAGATTTGAAAACCGTTTTGAACCCAAATTTCTTCTATCATCCTCAATTTGTTTCCTAAAACTTTGCCTTCAGGGATATTGTACTTTGACATAAGAATATTTGCCCCAACAGGCAAGGTTGGCGTAGTTTTGCTATTATAAAAATCAAGTAATTTTACCAGTTTTTTTTCTAATTTTTTTGAAATAAATAACTTAAAACTAATAATATCAGTCACAGCTTGCCTTCCATTAAAATAAAAAATTTTATTCAAATTTTTTTCAGTAAAATAATTGATATTTACTTTTTGCTTATAAAAACTATCAACAAATTTTATTCTTTTTTGATTTTTATTAGAAATTTTAAATTTATATAAAAAATAATCTGCGTTATCAGTTCCATCAATAATTAATAATGAAATCAATAAAATAAAATCAATTTTAGATAAATTTTTCTGTGCGTATGCATTTAACTTTTTAAAACTTTGAAGATTTTTTAATTGAGGGAAAATTATTTCTATTAACTCAAGGCTTTCTTTATCCTTAAATAATTTAATAAACCCATCTGATTTTGTTAATTTTTTTAATTCTTCTATTAATCTTTCAGAAGAAAGTTTTGAAATTCCTCCAATATTTCTTTTGATAGTTCTAAAAATTTCTAGCTCATGTTTGTTATTAGAATAATTTAAAAAGAAACGTAGGTATCTTAATATCCTTAAGTAATCCTCTTGAATTCTTTCCTCTGGATTTCCTATAAATTTTACAGTTCCGCTTTCTAGGTCTTTTTTACCATAATGAGGATCAAACAAATTTCCATCTTTATCAGAATAAATTGCATTAATAGAAAAATCTCTTCTATTTGAGTCTTCCTTCCAATCTAATGAATATTGAACTTTAGCATGTCTACCATCTGTTGAAACATCTTTTCTCAGAGAAGTAATTTCGTATTTTTGATCACCTATAATTGCTGTGATTGTTCCATGATCTATTCCTGTTTCATAAAAGTTAATATTATTTTTTTTAAGAGCATCACAAACTTCTGAAGGTATTAAATTTGTAGCAAGGTCAATATCATCTACTTGCTCTTTTTTTATAATCTTTCGAATACATCCACCAACATATCTAACTTCGCTAGTTTCGTTAAAATTATTTATAGCTTGAAATATTTTGTAGGCTGAGGTTTCTTGGGTAATTTTTTTTATGTTTTGACTTATGTAATCAAGATTTTTTGATCTGAAAAATATTTTATCTAATAATTTGTCCATAAATGGCTGGGGCGCTAGGATTCGAACCTAGGATGCCGGTACCAAAAACCAGTGCCTTACCGCTTGGCTACGCCCCAATATTAATTTCGTATAGCACAAAAAAACAAAATTTATATAGTTTTTGATACATTGCACCAATAATTTTTAAATTTTCTTTGAAACTGAACTTTTGCTAACTTGCAGTCTTTTGAGTATTGATAATAAGCAATTACTGAAGATCCAGATCCAGTCATTCTAACAAATAGAGGGGTATTAAGGTTTTGTAAAAATAATTTAATGTTTTTTAGTCGCGGATATTTTAAAAAAGCTATCTTTTCAAGAGCATTATTTTGGCAAACTAAATAATTCGGACTGAACATTTGTTTTTTTGGATTATTGAACTTTGGTTTGGTAAACTTTTTAACATCAGAATATATTTTTTTTGTTGAACACCCAAAATTTGGTTTAACTAACAACACATAATATTTAGGTAAATTACTGAATTTTTTAATTTTGTTATTTGAAGTTAAAATAGCATTAGAAAATTTTATTCCTAATATCACATCTGATCCAATTAAACTGCAAAGTTTTTTAATCTGAATTTGATTTAGGTTAACAATTTTTCTTTTAATAAAAAAATTTAATACAGTAGCAGCGTTCATAGACCCACCACCAAGTCCAGCTTCTTTTGGTATATTTTTTTTTATTTTAATTTCAAATTTTTGATTTTTTAATAAATTAGACTGATCAAGAATTTCTAGTAACTTCTGAACTGTATTTTTTTTTTTAATATTTTTAGAAAATTTTCCATTAAATAAAACTTGATGATTTTTTGAATTTATTTTTTTGATAAAGATCAAATCATGTAACTTAACAAATGAGACAATACTCTCAATTTTATGCAATAATTTTTTTTTTCCTGTTACATGAAGTGCTAAATTGATTTTTGCGTAGGACTTGAGATGACCATTCCTCATTTAGGAATTTTTTAGGCCTTCAATTACTTTAATATTAATTTTTTTTCTCATGCCATCTTCTGTATCATCAAATTTCAAAACATTATTCCAAAAGTATCTTGCCTGAATTTTACGATTTAATTTCCATAATATATCTCCGTAATGATCATTAACTATAGGATCCTCGGGCATTAATTCTACAGCTCTTTTAAGATATTTTTCTGCCTCATTGTAATCATCTATAAGATAATAAGCCCATCCTATAGAGTCGATAATGTAAGGATCATTACTTTTTGACTCGTATGCCCTTTTTAACATTTCCATAGCTTGATCAATTTTATAATCACGCTCTAACCACGAATAAGCCAAATAATTTAAAACATAAGCATCATCAGGATTTATGTTTAAAGAATTAAGTAAATCTTCGTCTGCTTTTTTATAATCTCCTAACCTCTCATAGCTTCCCCCTCTTCTGTAAAATAAATCTGCTCTAAGCTCAGATTGATCATCTAATGACAATATAATTTGTGAATAATACTCAATTGCTTTTTCATAATTTTTTGAATTTTTATAAAAATTTGCAATATCAAATTGCATTTTTAAGTTTGGATTATCTATTTGATTATACTTTGCAGTAATAAACTTTATTGCATTGTCATAATCTTGTTCCTCAACAATTATTTGAGCTTCTTTTTTTAATCTAAACCAATAATAAAACTCATCTTTTTTATTAAATTTTGTAATGATTTTTCTAACTTTATTAAATTCTTCATTTAAATAATAGTTTTCTGCAACTAAAGATAAATTAAACTCAAACTTTGGATTTAAATAATTTGATAAATTTAAATAAAAATTAGATTTCTCAAAATTATCTTGGGATGAATATAGATTTGATGCTAAAAATAAAAATTCAGAAACAACATCTTTGTGATTTTGACATGAAAAAATTTTATTAAACTCCTTAAATTTTTTATTCTCTACCCAACTTTTACTTTGGGATAATAAAATAGTTGAATTTATATAGTCAAATTGACTGACAACATTTTCTGCCTCGTTTATTTTGTTTTTATCAATTAAATAATTAAGATAAAAAAAGATGTATCTAGAATAATCTCCTTGCTGGTTATTAATTAAATTTAGAAAAAAAGCTCCAGTCTTTTCATCCTTCAAATAACATCTTTGAAAAGTTTCTGCTATTAAAGACAAATTTCCAAAATTTTTTTTATTATTTAAAATTTTTTTATTTTTAAAAGTGTAGATGTATTGTTTTAAAGTCTCAAAAATTACCAAGTTTATTCTATTTTGATCTTGAAATTTTAAACTTTGAGTTAAATATTCTTCAGCTTCATCAAAATTATTTTTTTTTAAGCTATCAATAATTAAAATTAAATAAGCGTCGTAAAAATCTGCATTGTCTTTATTGCCATTATTTTTGATCACATTAATGGCTTGTGGAACTTTGTTATCTAAAACTAAAGAATTTACATACCTTTTTAAATATGAGTCATGTTTGTTTAATAGAACTTTTGAGAGATTAAAAAATTTTAATGCTTTAGAATTATTTTGATTTTCATACGCAATAATTCCTGAAAAATAATTTGATAAATCCCTAGAATTAAAGTCATTAAAAGTAGTACTTTTAGAATATATGGGCGTCTGATAGAGTAATCCAAAAATAAATACTAGCTTTATTAATTTTTTTAACATTTAGACATTGTATGACTAAAAAAGTAATAAATCAAAATGACAAATTTAGGGAAGAATTGATTAATACAATTGAACCAAACTTTGTTTTTAATAATAAACCTATAAACAGATTTGCCAACAATGATGTCGAACTTGATGGTAATTTATCAAAAAACAAGACTGAATTATTGCTAAACCTAAAAAAGCAAATCAATTCAATTGAGAATTGTAAATTGAGAGAAAATTCGAGGAATTTAATTCTTGGGGATGGAAACATTAACAGTCCTATAATGTTAATTGGTGAAGCCCCGAGTTTAGAAGAAGACAGTAATGCTAGCACCTTTATGGGCGAAGTTGGAGAGCTGCTTGATAAAATGCTGCTTGCGATCAATATTAAACGAAAAAGTATATATTGTAGTTATTCAATAAATTTCAGACCTCCAGAAGACAGAAAACCAACATCAGTAGAGATCAAAAGATACTCTGTATTTTTAAAGGAACATATATCAATAATAGATCCCAAAATTGTCATTTTAATGGGGAGTACAGCAATGGAAGCTGTTGCAGGAATTAACGGTAAAATTTCGAGTGAAAGAGGAAAATGGAAAGAGGTCATACTAAATGGTCGAACCTATCCTTTGATGATAACCTTCAATCCATCATACTTAATAAGATTTCCAGAGAATAAGAAATACTCATGGGAGGATTTAAAAAAAATAAGATTGAAGATAAAAGACTTAAATTTAAAAGTTTAATGAAAATAATCGCAGGTGTAGACGAAGTTGGCAGAGGCAGTTTAATTGGACCAGTTTATGCGGCAGCTGTTATTTTAAATAGATCAGTTAATTATAAGATACTCAAAGACTCTAAAACACTAACTAAGGAAAAAAGGGAAATTTTATTTAATTACATCAAAAAAAATTCTATTTGGGCTACTGGTAGAGCATCTGTTAAAGAAATAGATAAAATAAATATTCTTCAGGCGAGCTTGCTTGCCATGAAAAGAGCAATAAAAAAACTCAAAAAAAAACCTTCGCAAATTTTAATTGATGGAAATAAAATACCAGATTTAAAAAATTACAACTTAAGGGCAATAGTAAAAGGTGACCAAAAAATACCCTCCATTTCAGCAGCATCCATTATCGCTAAAGTAACAAGAGATAATTTTATAAAAACTTTAGCAAAGAAGAACAAAGGATATCATTGGGATCAAAATTTTGGTTATGGAACTAACCAGCATTTAAAGGCAATAAAAAAGCTTGGTGTTAACAAACATCATAGAAAAACGTTCTCACCAATATCAAAACTTAAGAAACACAATATCTAGTTATCTTAAATTTTAGCCACACAAATCGAGTCTAAATATTTCAATCTCAGGTTGACCGTAGAATCCATTTGGAGTCTAATTATTTTTTAAAAATGAAAACTGATTTCAAAAATAAAATTATTAATGGAGATAGCCTAGAAGAATTAAAAAAAATTCCACGTGAAACTTTTGATTTGATTTTTGCAGACCCTCCATACAATCTTCAATTAAAAAGTGAATTAGTCAGACCAAACAGAACTAAAGTAGACGCTGTAAATGACAAATGGGATCATTTCGAAAATTTTAAAAAATACGATGAGTTTACATATGAGTGGTTATCAGAATGTAAAAGAATTTTAAAAAAAGATGGAGCGATATGGGTTATTGGAAGTTATCACAATATTTTTAGAGTAGGAACTGCAATTCAAAATTTAGGATTTTGGATTTTAAATGATGTTATTTGGAATAAAAATAATCCTATGCCTAATTTTAGAGGAACACGATTTACCAACGCTCATGAAACTTTGATTTGGGCATCTAAAAGTGAAAAATCAAAATATACATTTAATTATCAATCACTAAAATGTTTGAATGATGATTTACAAATGAGATCAAACTGGGATCTTCCAATTTGCAGTGGTGCAGAAAGATTGAGGAAAAACGGCAAAAAAGTACATTCAACTCAAAAACCAGAGGCTTTACTACATAGAATTTTATTAGCGTCTACGAATAAAGATGACATGATTTTAGATCCTTTTTTAGGTTCAGGAACAACAGCAACAGTTGCAAAAAAACTTGGTAGAAATTATTTTGGTATAGAAAAAGAAAAAAATTATTTCAAAGCTGCAGAAAAAAGAATTAAAAATGCAAAACCTATTGAAGATGATTTACTTGATACTCTCAAAAATAATAGATCAAAACCTAGAATACCATTTGGATCATTAGTGGAGCTTGGAATAATTAAGCCAGGTACTAACATTTTTGATAATAAGAAAAAAATTAATGCCAAAATTTTAGCAGATGGAAGTATTAAGCATAACCAATCTGAGGGCTCTATTCATAAAGTTGCAGCTACTATTTTAGGTGCTGAAAGTTGTAATGGATGGACATATTGGCATTGTGATATTAATGGCAGAATATATCCAATAGACTACTTGAGACAAAGATTAATCTCAAAAAATTAATTATTGTAAATTTTTCCTAAATAATTTTCTAAGAATTTTTTGTTCTTAGTTAATATTTTTAATCCCATATTCCTAAAGAACACAATAATTGGATTTGATACATGAAAAGCAAATTGATTTAGTTTTGATCTATTATTAATCATTTTTACTCTTGAAACTCTGTTAATATAATAATCAGTTTTGCTACGTATGATGCTTTCAAATAGTTCTGATGCACCTTCAATAGATTGTGAGGCTCCTTGCGCAAAAGAAGGTGGAAAGGCAAAAAAGGCGTCTCCAACAAGATGAATATTTTCAACTGATTTATGAAAATCTTTACTAACAAAAACTGGGAAGCACTTGATATTATTTATGTTACTTAAAATTGAAGAAGAAATTTTATTTTGTAATTTATTTTTAATTCCCTCAATAAAAGCTTTTTCCTCAAAAAGACTATAGTTTTTAAGCTCATTTGCAGTTAATTGATGCTTTAAAACACCAATAAAATTGAATTCTCCTGTACTGTTATCAATTGGATAAATAACATAATGAAAATCTGGACCCACAAATAAAGAAATGTTCTTTTCATTTAAATTATTTAGGTTAGCCCGAGGGATTTTACCTCTAATTGCAATACAATTATTATAAGTTGGTTGAATTTGATTATTAGAAATTAAGGATTTTCCTTTAGAAAAAATACCATCAGAAATAATTAGATCGTCACAAATAAAATTTTGATTGTTATTAAAAGTTAAATTTATTTGATCATTTTTTTTTTCAATTTTCTCAATGCTATGTTCATATTTTACAGCCTGGTCATCTAATCTATTTTTTAAAAATTCAACTAATATAGATCTTTTCATTGTGGTGTATTTACAATCTTCAGAATTGTATTCAGAAATATTTAAATCAGATATTTTTTTTTGATTTTTAATCTCATAAAAATCAATTTTTTCAGGATTAAACTTTTCCCTCTTTTCTATTTCATTAAATCCGATTTTGTTTAAAAGCTTGATACTATTGGTTGAAAGTTGAATTCCATACCCCTCTTCTAACTCTATTGAGTGCTTTTTTTCAAATATTGTAACTTGATAATTTGGATTTTCTTTTAATAAATTAGCAATAAATAAACCTGAAATTCCTGCTCCTATAATTCCAATTTTTTTCATTTATTACTTTCTAGGTATCTAACAATTTTTTTTGTAAAAGTTGGTAATGTGTAGTTTTTTAACTTCTTAGGATCGATCCAATGGGAAGTTGGCAATGAACCTACTTTATTTTTATGTTCAATTTTTATATTCATATTCATATTTGACATCTTGAAATTAACTATATCTGTTGAACTTAAAGGTTTTGATAATTCCTGCATGGGAAAAATACTGAAATTTTTCAAAAAATTAAATTTAGTATTTTTAATCAAAAGATATTTACTTTTATCTTTATAAACTTTTAATAAATAATATTTATTGTTATTCTTTTTTTTGATTTTAGTAAGTAGGAAATCTTTTTTTTTTAAAGCAATACACTTATTTGAAATTGGACATTGTTCACAATGTGGATTATTTGGTTTGCAGATTAAAGCTCCTAGTTCCATTAAGGCTTGAGCATAATCACTTGCCCTATTTGAATACCCAAAGATTTTTTTTTTCTTGATTAGGTTTTCTTTATTAATTTCATTTTCTTTTTTTAAGTATAAGTATCGTTTAAGAACTCTTTCAATATTTCCATCTAAAGGAATAATGCGTTTATTGAAAGCTATAGCTGATATTGCACTCGCAGTGTAATCACCAATACCTGGAAGAGATTTTAAGTCTAAATACTTTCTTGGAAGTTTTTTATCAAAATGTTTAACTACTATTTGTGCAGTTTTTTTCAAATTTCTAACTCTAGAATAGTAGCCAAGCCCCTCCCAAAGTTTAATTAGTTTATGATTATCAAAATTTGCTAAAGCCTCTAAGTCAGGAATATTTTTTATAAATCTATTAAAGAAAGGGATAACTGTTGCAACCTGAGTTTGTTGCAGCATAAACTCGCTAACTAAAGTGTAATATTGCTTTTTTTTTTGAGATAAATTTTTTCTCCAAGGTAAAACTCGCTTATTAATGTCATACCAATTAAGAATTTTATTTGCTATTATTTGATCTTTCATATGCAATTTAAAAATAATACTAAGCAGAGAAATGTCTCCATTCAAGGCTTAAGATCTTTTAAAGACACTTTGCCGAAGAATGTAAAAAGAATTATAAATAAAAAAGGTCACATTTATTCAGAAACCCTTAGTAATTGGAAATACCTTGTAGGTGATGAGTTGTTCAAGTGCTGTTATCCAAAAACATTTAAAAGTTCAAATAAATTTGGTGTTAGTACATTGGTAATAATGGTTAAAAGAGGTCACGAAGTTGATATGGAATATTCTAAAAAGGAAATTTTAGATAAAATGAATACTTACTTTGGTTACTCGGTTGTTGAAAAACTCAAATTTATTAGTTTTGATGATGAACAAAAAGTTTCTCCCAAGATTGAAATTCACGAGAAAAATGTGACAATTAACAGATATAAAGATAAAATTAGTAGTGTTAAAAACGAAAAAATAAAAAAGTCTTTATTAGAATTAACTAAATTGTTTAGAGAAAAATGAAAAAAATCTTATTAATTTCAATATTTTTTTTGATCAGTGCTTTGAGTGCACAGGCTAATGAAATAAAAAGAATTTTTGTAGGCAATGAGAGTGCAAAAATATCTATCATTGCTTTTGAATCTTTGACCTGTAGTTACTGCGCGAAGTTTCATCAAGATGTCTATCCTTTATTAAAAAAAGAATATCTAGATACAGGTTTGGCAAAAATTGAATTTAGACACTTCCCGCTAGATATTGCTGCTTTTAATGCCTCAAAAGTTGCTCAATGTACAAATGATGGAAACTTGGAGATACTAGAAAGTTTATATGCCAACCAACAAAAATGGGTAAAAGGAAGTTCAATCGAGGAAGCAAATATCAATCTTCAAAAATTTTTATCAAAAGAGGGTTTCAATATTGATTTTGAAAGCTGTATAAACAACAAACAAATTGAAGATTTTGTATTAAATGACCGAATCGATGGAGCTAAAAATTTCAAAGTTAATGCTACCCCTACGATAATAATTAATAACAAAAAGTTTGAAAAAACCCTTAATTATAAAAATTTAAAAAAAGCTCTTGAAAAACTGATATAAGTTAATGCATGGAGTTTAAAAAAATCCAATTAAATGGATTTAAATCTTTTGCAGAAAAAGCTGATTTTTTAATCGAAGATGGCTTAACTGGTATTGTTGGACCTAACGGTTGTGGAAAATCTAATATTGTTGAATCTTTAAGATGGGCCATGGGTGAAACGTCTGCAAAGAGTATGCGTGGATCTGGAATGGAGGATGTAATTTTTTCAGGTACCTCAAATAAAGCCTCAAAGAATATTGCTGAAGTTACAATAGAAGTTGAAAATAAAGATAAAGAAGGTCCTGTTCAATATCGAGATCATGATCAAATTCAAATTAAAAGAAAAATAGAAAAAGACAAAGGTTCAAAATTTTATATTAATGGCAAAGAAGTTCGAGCAAGGGATGTTCAAATGTTTTTTGCCGATCTATCTACTGGTGCACATTCTCCATCAATGATTAGTCAAGGAAGAATTGGAGCTTTAGTCACTGCCAAACCTACTGATCGAAGAGCAATTTTGGAGGAAGCTGCAGGTATTTCTGGATTACATGTAAGAAGACACGAAGCTGAATTAAGACTTGGTGCTGCAGAAAATAATCTTAAAAGAGCTGATGAGCTAAGAAGACAACAAGAAAAACAATTAGCAAATCTTCAAAAACAGGCCGAAGAAGCCACAAAATACAAACTTATATCTGAGGAAATAAAAAAAATAGAAGCTGGTTTATATTATTTAAAATTGATTGAGATCGATAAAGAAATCAGGATAGAAAATGAAATAAACAATGAAGCTGAAGGCGAAGTTGAAGGCTTCAACACTAAAATATCGGAATTAGAAAATCTCATAAAGCTTTCAACGGATAAAGTTTCACCACTTAGAGAAAAAAATATCGAAAATTTATCTAGAATTCAAAGACTTAATCTTGAACTTCAAAGCTTAGATGAAGAGAATACAAGAACTCAAGATGAAATCGAAAACATTAAAAAATCAATTCAAACTCTTGATGAAGATATCGCTAGAGAAAAAGGAATAATTATTGACGCCAATTCTAATGAAAAACGACTAAAAGAGGAAAAATCAGATTTAATAGAAACAGATTCTAAATATTTTGAAACAGAAAAACTTTCTAATGAGGAACTAGAGATAGCAAAAGACAAATTAAAAGATGAACAAAAAGCTGTTGATGATGTTGTAAAGAGCTTTGCTGACCAAGCAATCAACATTAGCTTGGGCCCAATCAAAAATGTCCAAAATTCAATACTAAGAGTTAAAGAATTAATTGATAGTAATGAAATCAATCAGGCAGTAACTTTGCTAGATAGATGTAACATGGAGCTTAATAATTTTTTGAGTGATTTAAAAGATGACAAGCCTAGAAATGAATTATTAAGTGTAAATGAAAAATCTCAAAATATAAAATTGCTGCAAGAAAAATATGCGGATGCTTATAGTAAAAATCAATCTATCAAAAATGAGTCTATAAAAAGAAATGAGAGAATTAAAACTATTGAGACTGAAATTGAAAGTTGGAAAAATTTATTATCAAATTCAGAAAAAATGGTTTCAGAACTTACTGAAAGAAAAAGTAAATTATCATCACAATTGAATGATTTAGAAAATCAACCAAGGGTACAAGCAGAGCGTAAAGGTCAAATTTCAGAAAATTTAAGAATCTCTGACAAGGAAAAAATTGATAACGAGATAATAATTGATGAAACTGACAAAAAAATTGAAACCCTAAGAAATGAATTAAATGAGATTCAAGAACAATCAATACAGATCAGAGAAAGAAAAGCTAGTTCTGGAGCAACTATTGACGGTCTTCAAAAAAGAAAAAGTGATTTATTAGACCGTATTAGTTCAGAGCTAAACCTTAATGAAGAGAATGTTTTAGAGAATTCAAATTTAAACGGTGTTGATGAGCTTCCTAACGCAGTTGATCAAGAAGATGCTTTGGATAAAAAGAAACAAGAAAGAGAAAGATTTGGTTCTGTAAACTTAAAAGCAGACGAAGAAACTAGTAAATACGAGGAAGAGATTAAAAAGATGGAACAAGATCGTGCAGATTTAGTAACAGCTATTATGAAGTTAAAAGACAGTATTAATGAGTTAAATCAAAAAGGACGTGAAAGATTAATAGAGGCTTTTGAGAAAGTTAATCGAAAATTTAATGAAGTCTATACCAAACTTTTTAATGGTGGAAATGCTAAATTAGAATTGGTCGACTCTGATGATCCGTTGGAAGCAGGATTAGAAATGCTGGTTAGCCCTCCTGGAAAAAGATTACAGTCTATTACTTTATTATCTGGAGGAGAACAGGCCCTTACAGCTCTATCATTGATCTTTGCGGTATTTTTAACTAATCCATCTCCAATTTGTGTGCTGGATGAAGTTGACGCTCCATTAGATGACGCGAACGTGACAAGATTTTGCAGTCTGCTGGAAGAATTAACTAAAATAACGAATACTAGATTTATTATTGTAACTCATCATGCTTTAACCATGTCCAAAATGAATAGATTATACGGGGTAACTATGCCTCAAAAAGGTATAAGTCAGTTAGTAGCGGTTGATTTACAAAAAGCAGAGAGTATGGTTGCCTAAGCTCTACAAATGCCAAAAGATCCGCTCAAAACTCGCCTAGAGATTGCAAAAAACAAGCTTTCTAAGAAAAATCTTTTTGATAAAAAAAGCAACCCCTCACCTATTGGAACAGCTTTTAAATTAAGCACTGAACTGGTTGCTGCCGTTGCTGTAGGGACAATTATTGGGTTTATTTTTGACAAGACCTTTGGTACTAAACCCTGGTTTATATTAATATTTTTTTTTGTGGGAGTAGTTGCCGGAATAACTAACGTAATTAGATCTGCAAAAAATATGCAAAAATAAATACTTATGGCAGCAAACCCTATGTCTCAATTCGATGTTTATCGAATTGGACCTGAAATAAAAGTTGGAGCGTTTGATATATCATTTACAAACGCCAGTTTATTCATGATTATTAGTACAGTTTCGATTTTACTAGTGTTTAACTTGGGCTCAAAAAGAAATTCAGTATTACCAAATAAAATGCAATTACTTGCGGAACTTAGTTATACGTTTGTTGCAAAAATGATAAGCGATACAGCAGGATCTAAAGCAAAACCTTACTTTGCCTTTATATTTTCGTTATTCATGTTTGTTTTATTTTGCAACATGTTTGGTATGATCCCTTATACATTTACTGTAACTAGTCATATCATCGTTACATTTATTTTAGCAGCATTTATTTTTATTGGAGTGACTGTCATTGGCTTTATTAAGCATGGATTTGGTTACCTAAAATTATTTGTACCCAGCGGGGTACCAGCTGTACTACTTCCCTTGATAGTGGTAATAGAAATTATATCTTACTTAAGTAGACCAATTAGTTTATCAGTTCGATTATTTGCGAACATGATGGCTGGTCACACAATGATGAAAGTTTTCGGGGGCTTTGTGATAAGTCTCGGATTAGTTGGTGGATGGCTTCCACTGAGTTTTTCGGTTGCATTAACAGGTTTAGAGATCTTAGTTGCTTTTCTTCAAGCTTATGTTTTTGCAATCTTAACCTGCATCTATTTAAATGATGCATTAAATTTACACCATTAATTAACATAGGAGGATATAATGGAATTAGAAGCAGCAAAAATGATCGGAGCAGGTTTAGCAGCAATAGCTTTAGCCGGTGCCGGAGTGGGAATTGGAATAATTTTTGGAAATTATTTGTCTGGAGCGATGAGAAATCCATCTGCAGCACAAAAACAGTTTCCTAATTTGCTTTTAGGTTTCGCTCTTGCGGAAGCTACAGGATTATTTGGATTAGTAGTTGCATTAATCATTTTATTTGCGTTTTAAATTAATGATTAAAAAAATATTTTTTCAGTCGATATTTTTTAGCTTCTTATTTTTTAAAGAAGCTTTTGCAGCTGAAAGCGGAGGTATGCCTCAATTAAATCCTGAGTTTTGGATTTCTCAAATTTTTTGGTTAGTACTTACTTTTGGAATTATGTATGTTGTTTTATCAAAATTCATACTACCAAAAATTAGTAATAATTTAGAGTCTAGGAAATCTCAAATTTTAGAAAACATTGAGGCCGCAGAAAAACAAAGAGAAGATAGCGAGGCTAAGCTTAAAGAATATGATGAAATTATATTAAAAAGCAAAATGGAAGCTAAAAATATATTCAATCAAACAAGAGAAAAGACCTTAAAAGATATAGGGGCAAAAAAAGAAGTTTTAGATCAGCAAATTGATGATGAGATCAATAAAGCTGAAAAAGAAATAGAAGTTCTAAGAGTTAGCGCCCCTGATAAAATAAACAAAATAGCAATTGAGACCTCATCAGAACTTTTAGAAAAACTTATTGGTTCAGGAGTAAACAGTAGCAGTATATCTGCAATTGTTGATGATCTATCAAGAAGAAATGGGGATAAATACTATGGTAATTGATGCAACATTTTGGGTAGCAGTATCATTTGTAATATTTTTTGGTGCTTTAATTTATTTAAAAATTCCTCAAAAAATTTCTCAAATATTAGATAAAATGATTTCTGATATTAAAAATGAAATCGATGAAAGTGAAAAATTAAGAACTGAAGCAAAAAATTTGTTAGATAATGCACAAAAAAAGTTAGATACAGCTCAAACTGTTAGCAATGAAATTTTAGATGAAGCAAAAAAAGATTCGGATAAATTAGTGATAGAATTGAACGATAAGTTCCACAAATCTTCTGAGATCAAAAAAAACCTTGCTGAAAATAAAATAAGTCAAATGAAAGAGGCAGCTATTAAAGAGATTAAAGATGCTTCAATTAAAATAGCAGTCGACTCTGTTAAAAAAATTATATCTACATCAGTAGATAAATCAAAACTCGATGCTGTATTTCAAAAAAATTTAGATGAGACTAAAGAGCAGCTAAAAAAAATTAGCTCATAATAAACTTACAATTTCCCAAAAAAACTATAAATTATTGATATGAATTCTATAGTGATTGGATCTGGATTTGGAGGAATTGCTGCAGCTTTGCGCCTGAAGGCAAAAGGACATGAGGTTAAATTAATTGAAAAACATCCTGACCTAGGGGGGAGAGCCAGGGTATTTAAAAAAAATGGTTTTACATTTGATGGTGGGCCAACAGTTATTACAGCGCCATACTTGATTAATGAGTTATTTGAATTGTTTAAAAAAGATCCTAAACATTACATTGAATTATCTCCACTTAAAATTTGGTATCAATTTATTTTTGAAGATAAAACTAAATTTAATTATTCTGGTGATGAGGCCAGTATGATTAAACAAATAGAAAATATAAATAAAGATGATGTTAAAGGGTATCAAAAACTAGTAGCCTTTACCAAAAAGATATTTGATAAAGGTTTTACAGAATTGGCAGATGTCCCTTTCGATAAACCTTTTGTAATGATGCAGCAACTTCCTGCACTGTTGAAACTTAAAAGTTATAAATCAGTTTACTCATTAGTATCCACATTCATAAAAAACGAGAAATTAAGAAGAATGCTCAGTATGCATCCTCTCTTAGTCGGAGGTAATCCATTTACTACAACCTCAATTTATGGGTTAATACTCTACTTGGAGAAAAAATGGGGAATACATTATTCTATGGGGGGTACAGGAAATATTATTAAAGGACTTGAGAAACTCATGCAGGAAGAAGGAATTGATATAATCAAAAATAGTGAGGTGACAGAAATCGTTTCAAAAAGTAATAAAATTACTGGGGTCAAATTAAATGACAAAGATATAATTGAAGCTGAAAACGTTATTTGTAACGCAGATCCACCTGCTTTTTATGAAAAAATGCAAAAAAAAAATGGCCAAAGTTCTTTTATTTTTAATTGGAAAAAGAAAAGAATGGAATATTCGATGGGTCTTTTCGTTTACTATTTTGGAACTAAAAAGGTTTATGAAAATGTTGAGCATCATACAATTAAGTTTGGAAATAAATACAAAGAACATCTAGAAGATATTTTTAATAATAAGAAATTAAATAACGATATTAGCTATTACCTCCACAGACCCTCTGCAACTGATAAATCAATGGCACCGGAGGGAAATGACTGTTTTTATGTTCTAGTACCAGTTCCAAATAATCAATCTAAAATCGATTGGCAAACTGAAGGTGAAAACATGAAAAATTTAGTAATTGATAAAATGGAAAAAGATTTAATGCCAAATCTTAGAGAAAATATTGTGGCTGACTTTTATTTAACGCCAGATTATTTCGAAAAAGAGTTAAACACAAAATTTGGATCTGGATTTTCAATTCAGCCTAAATTCACTCAATCTGCATATTTTAGATTTCATAATAAATCTGAAATTTATGACGGACTTTATTTTGTTGGAGCTGGAACGCACCCAGGAGCTGGGGTACCTGGGGTGTTATCCTCAGCAAAAGTCTTGGATAAACTTCTCTAATGTCTGCTAAAAATTATCTAGCAAAATATGCAAAATCTTTTAACTGGGCTGGTTTTTTTTTACCAAAAAATACTTACAAAAAATGTTCAGCCCTTTACGATTTTTGTAGAGTAGCTGATAATATTGCAGATGATGAAAATACTATTACAGTTAAAAAAGAGAAATTTGAAAAATTTAAAGATAATTTTGAAAATAAAAATTTCAACGATCCAATAATTAAAAATATTTGGGATTTAATTTCTGAATATAATATTTCAATTAGAATTATTCATGATTTATTTGACGGTATCAATTCAGATATCAAAGAACAAGTAAAGTTAACTACAGAGAAAGAATTATTAATTTATTCTTATCGAGTAGCAGGTACCGTAGGACTAATGATGGCTAAAATACTAAAGGTAAATAAAAAAAATTCTTTAAAATCTGCAATTGATCTTGGTATCGCTATGCAATTAACAAATATTTCAAGAGATGTAATTGAAGATTTTAATAATAACAGGATCTACATTGATCAGAATTTCGAAAATATAAAATCTACAATTGAATTATCAGAAAAATTTTATGAAAATTCTTTTTACTCAATTAAAGAAATACCCTTAAGTTTTAGATTTTCTATTTTAGTTGCAAGAAGAGTTTATAGAAAAATTGGTTATAAAATTTTAAATAAAAAAAACTTTGAAAATTATAAAAAATCAGGAAAAATTTATGTCAATAATGTAGAAAAAATAGTTGAGACATTACTTGCAATAATTGATTTACTTAAACTTGTATTAACCAATAAAAATGATGATAATATTGATCATGACCATTATTTAATTAATGAAGAAATTAAATTAGATGAGAGAATTTGACTATGTAATTATTGGAGGTGGTTGCGCTGGGTTATCTTTGGCATATGAATTAGAAATTCATGAAAAATTCAAAAATAAAACATTAGCAATTATTGAACCTAGAAACGATTATATTAGAGATAAAACCTGGTCTTTTTGGAAAGTTGCAGCTCATAATTTTGAAGATTGTGTAAAGCACAGCTGGAGTAATTTTTCTATCAATATACCTAATCAAACTAAATACATAGAATGTGATAACTTTCCTTATCAATCTATTGATAGTGGCCTATTTTACCAAAAGATAATCAACACCTTAAAAAAAAATACTAATATTCATTTTTTTAAGAATATAAATGAAATCAGTACTGAAAATTCATTTGTGTTCAACAGTGTCTGTGACGTTTCTGATAGTAAAAATGACTTATGGCAACATTTTTCAGGTATTGAGATTGAAACAAGTAAAGATGTTTTTGATGATAAAATATTTAACTTAATGGATTTTGATTGTGATCAAAGAGATAGTGTACACTTTTTTTATACCTTGCCCTTTTCAAAAAAAAAGGCACTTGTAGAGACAACTTGGGTCTCCAATCTAAATCATCCATCAAACCAAGATTATTCAACTCAGCTAGAAGATTATATTAAAAGTAAATTAAAAATAAAAAATTATGAGATTAAATTTAAAGAAACTGGTGCAATCCCACTATTCCATCCCAAAAATATAAAAAAAATGAATCAAATGGAAATTGGTACTGCAGGAGGTATGACTAGATTAAGTACCGGATATACCTTTATGAATATTCAAGACCAAAGCAAATATATTAGAGAAAATTTTGAGAGTATCGAAAAAGTAGATAATTTTACTATAAATTCAAAATATAAGTTCTTAGATAATATATTTTTAAAAGTATTAAAAAAAAATTCAGGCAAAATGCCAGAGATATTCTTTAAAATGTTTAATTGTTCTCCAAGCACAGTTATCAATTTTTTATCAAATAAAAGTAATATCTATGAGGACTTCTCTATTATTTTAAAGATGCCAAAACTGGTTTTTTTGAGAGAATTGTTCTGAAATGAACTCTCAAATAAAAAAAATAAATCTAAATCACTCTTTTATATTTTTTTTATTTTGCAATATATTTTCAGTAGTAGTATTTAAATTTACAAATTTAAATATATCAACCTTATTTTGTTTTCTACTTATATTAACCATAGGTGTTTCTCACGGTGCCTTAGATCATTTAAAAGGTAAAAAACTTCTTACAATTTTAAATATTAAAAAATTTTATATTTTTTATTTAATTTATATATTATTGGCTCTCTCAGTGATATTGGTATGGACAATTGTGCCAGCTATTACTTTAATAGTTTTTTTGGCTGTTGCTTCGTTTCATTTTGGTAAAGAAGATACGCAATTTTTAATAAACAAAAGCTCAAACTTAATTTCAATACTTTATTTTTTTAGAGGCTTATTGATTATTATTACGCCTTTGTACTTCAATTTTGATGAGACAGTGACAATATTTAAAATGTTACTAATCGATAGTGAGCAATTTTACTCAAGTTTAGGTTTTATTGAAAAGTATAAAATAATTGAAATAGCTATTGGTTTAAGTGCGCTATCAAGTATCATTTTATTTTTAAGAGAATTTAACATTAAAAAATTTGCAATTTTTTTAGATTTTTTCTCAATTATAATTTTAAATTATTACTTGTCACCTCTAGTTGCATTTACTATTTACTTTTGTTTTTTACATTCTATTAGGCATACTATTTCACTTGCTATAGAAATGGATAATTCCAATCTAAAAAATGGTTTGAAATTATTTGCTCAAAAAGCTTTTCCATTAACAGTTTTAACTGCCATTTTCTCTGTGCTGGGTCTTTATTTCCTTAATAATGTCTATGAATTAAATAGTGCAATATTAAAAATAATTTTTATAGGTTTGGCGTCTTTAACCTTTCCACATATATTGCTGGAATATTTTTTAGAAAAAAATGAAAAATAAAGAATTAAAAATCTTGTTGTCTGCACCACGTGGATTTTGTGCAGGTGTTGAAAGGGCAATTGAAATTGTTGAAAAATCAATTCAAAAATTTGGTGCTCCAGTTTATGTTCGACATGAAATTGTTCATAACAAACATGTTGTTGATGATCTAAAAAATAAAGGGGCTATATTTGTTGAAGAGCTTGAGGAAATAAAGGACAAAACTAGACCCGTTATTTTTTCTGCTCATGGTGTACCAAAAAAAATACCAGAAGATGCTAAAAACTATAAAATGACTTATGTTGATGCAACATGTCCTTTGGTTTCAAAAGTTCACAGAGAAGCGGAAAATCTTAATAAAGCGGGATATCAAATTATTTTAATTGGACACAAAAACCATCCAGAAGTAATTGGAACTATGGGACAACTCCCAGATGGTGCGGTTAGACTAGTACAGAATGAAGATGAGGCTCAAAATTACCATGCTGAAAAAAATGATAAAATTGCTTATATAACTCAGACAACATTATCGGTAGATGACACCAAGGAAATAATAAAAATCCTAAAAAATAAATATCCATCAATGAAAGAACCAATGAAGGAAGATATTTGTTATGCCACAACCAATAGGCAGGCTGCAGTTAAGAATATAGCAAAACAATGTGATATGTTTTTTGTAATTGGAAGTAGAAATTCTTCAAACTCAGTAAGACTGGTTGAAGTTGCAAAAAAATCTGGATGTGAAAATGCACACTTAATTCATTCGGAAAGTGAAATTCCATATAATGAAATAGAAAAATTTAATACTATAGGTATTTCATCAGGTGCGTCAGCTCCAGAAGTTTTAGTTGAAAACTTTATAAATGCTTTGAAAAATAAATTCACTATTAAAATAAATGAAGTTGAAATAATAAAAGAAAACGTAGTTTTTAAAGTTCCTAATAAATTAAATTAAATGGCTGTTTATACAAAAATTGATAAAAGTGACATTAAACTAATAAATACTAAGTTTAAAATTGAAAAAATTATTAGCTTTCAAGGAATTAAACAAGGGATTGAAAATACTAATTATTTATTAAAATCAAAAGATAAAAAATTTATCTTAACAATTTTTGAAAAAAGAGTTTCAAACAAAGAAATCCCTTTTTTTATGAAACTAATGGATAAATTAAATAGTTCTAAAATAAATTGTCCTAAACCTTTAAGAACTAAAAGTGATAGTTATCTAATAAAATTAAAAAAAAAGACTGCCTGTATCGTATCTTTTTTAGAGGGAAAAGATAAAAAAAAACTTAATATCAAGGATTGTTACGCTGTTGGCAAAACTACCGCGCAAATGCATTTGGTTACTGAAAAACTAAAACTTTATCGAAAAAATTCAATGGGTATTAAAAATCTTAACTCTTTATTAAAAAGTATTAAGTTTAAAGATAATAAATTCTCAAAAATAGATCTTTTTTTGAAAAATAATTTAAAGGATATTAATAAATATTGGCCAAAAAAGTTACCAAATGGAATTATTCATGGAGATTTATTTATTGATAATATCTTTTTTAAAAAAAATAAACTCTCAGGGATTATAGATTTTTACTTTGCTGGAAACGATTATTTTATGTATGAAATTGCAATTTGTATTAATGCTCTATGTTTTGACCTAAAGGGTAAAAAATTTTCAATGAATAAACAAAAAATTAAAAGTTTAATTAAAGGTTATGAGAGTATTAAGAAAATTTCCTCTAGAGAAAAAAATGCTATTAATGTCCTATGTAGAGGGGCAGCTTTGCGTTACTTATTAACTAGACTTTATGATTATTCTAACACTCCTAAAACAGCTTTAATAAAGATAAAAAATCCTAACGAGTATTATCAAAAACTACTTACTCATAATAGCTTAAATTCTTATAAAGATTATTTACCCAGATGATAAAAATTTATACAGATGGTTCCTGCCTGTCGAATCCAGGAAATGGTGGATGGGCTGCAATAATCAATATGAATGGAGAAATTAAAAAAATTAGTGGAAATGAAAAAAATACGACAAATAACAGAATGGAACTTATGGCTCCAATTAATGCCTTGAAAAATATAAACTCAAAAGATCCAATAGAGATATTTACAGATTCAAAATATGTAAAAAATGGAATTACTGAGTGGATTAATACTTGGGTATTAAATAACTGGAAAACATCAAAAAAAGAGAATGTTAAAAACAAAGATTTATGGCTTGAATTACATAAACTAAACCAATCCTTAAACGTAAAATGGAATTGGGTTAAAGCACATGCCGGAGATCCTCTAAATGAAGAAGTGGATATGATGGCTAAAAAAGCAGCTAATTTAAATTGAATCTAAAAAATTCTCTGCAGCTGACATCTCACAGGTCGCTGTATCTTCTTCAGCTTTTATCTTAGTTGCGATATTATTTTCAACCAGCATAGTATATCTTGCTGATCGCGTTCCTTGACCTCTGTCAAATCTATCAATATCTGCACCAATTGATTTAGTAAACTCACAGTATGGATCTGCTGCCATAAAAATCTTATCCTCTACTTTTTGACTATCACCCCAAGCTTTCATTACATTTGGATCATTTACTGAAACACAAATTATTTTGGTAATCCCCTTTTTTTTAGCAGCTTCAAAATTGTTAACATAACCTGGCAAATGTTTAGCGGAACAAACTTTAGTAAAAGCCCCGGGAACCCCTATAACTATAGTTTTATTGTTGTCAAATAACTCCGAAGTAGATATTTTTTTTGGTGCACCAGTTTCGTCTAAATGGTAAAATTCTGAATTTGGAATTTTATCCCCCTCTTTAATTTTCATTTAATTTTTCCTAAAATATATTGTTTAATTTCTTTGAGATTATTTTCAATTATACCATAATTTTCTTTCTCATCCAAAATAAACTTTAATTCATCTGGTAAATCAGATTTCAAGTTTATAGCTTTTAAAATTGCATCTGGAAATTTACATGGGTGTGCAGTTGCAAGAACAATATTGTTTCCTTTTAAATCATGCTTATCAAAAGCTCCATATCCTATAGCTGTGTGTGGATCTAAAACCATATTAAATTTTTCATAGATATTTTTTATCACATCTAGTGTTTCCTGCTCACTCATTCTTGCAGATAAAAAATCTTGATTAATTTTTTTTAATTTCTCATCGTCGATTGTATATTTACCATTCTGTTTGATATTTTTCATATCATCTAAAGTTTGTGAACTATCATGATTATTTAAATCATAAATTAATCTCTCAAAATTACTTGCAATTTGAATGTCCATACTTGGAGAAATTGTTTCAGAGACATGTTCGGCTTCATATTTGCCTTTAGATATAGCTCTATGTAAAATATCGTTTTGATTTGTAGCTACTATTAATTTATTAATTGGAAGACCCAACTTCTTCGCCAAATAACCTGCATATACATCTCCAAAATTTCCAGTTGGTACTGAAAAATTTATTGGCTGATTGTCATCCTCGGCTAAAAAATAACAATAAAAATAATATACACTTTGCGCAATAATTCGTGCCCAATTAATTGAATTAACACCAGACATGTTTATCTGATTAGAAAATTCTTTATCTGAAAACATGGATTTAACTAAATTTTGACAATCATCGAAATTACCTTTTACAGCAATATTAAATACATTCTCATCTTTTCCAGTTGTCATTAATTTTCTTTGAACAGGTGAAATACGGTTATGAGGATGAAGAACAAATATATTTAAGTTTTTTTTCCCTTTAATTGCATCAATGGCAGCTGCACCAGTATCTCCTGATGTGGCAACTATAATATTAATCTTTTCATTTTCATTATTTAAATAATATTCATAAAAATTGCCCAAGAGTTGCATTGCAACATCTTTAAAAGCTAAGGTTGGACCATGAAATAATTCAAGCACAGAACGGTCACCCACTTTAATAAGATCAATAACATTATCTTTTCTGAAAACTGAGTAGGATTTTTCTATTATTTTACTTAACTCACCCTCTGAAGTAAAATTACCGATAAATGGATAAATAATTTTTTTTGCTAAATCTGAATAACTAAGTTTTTTAAAATCACCTATTTCAGACTCTGAATATTTGTGTAAAGACTCTGGGATGAAAAGACCACCATCATCAGCAAGACCTTTAAGAAAAACATCTTTAAATTCAAAGTTTTTTGATTTGTCTCTTGTGCTTATATACTTCATCTAATAATTTTTTTTTCTAAAATATAGATATATTAAAAGAATTGAAATCGCCATTGAAAACCAAGTAATTGCATACTTTTTATGGTTGTTTGAAATTTTTGCAGTGATCACTCTTGGCTTTGGTATTTTATAGTTTCCATTTAAATAAATAATATAATTAGAAAATTTTCTTCCAGTCTGATTAAAAATGTCATCTCTATCAAGGGTGAACCAATAATTTTTTTTAATTTCATTTTGAGGCTTAAACATACTTGACTTGGTTTGTAACATTAAAGTTCCAAGTATTTCATTTTGATTGATTTGATTGATTTCTGGTTGATCTTTTTTATCAAAAGGTATCCAGCCTCTGTTAATTAAAAAGTTTTCATTTTCAATCAATATTGGGTTCACTACTTCAAACCCAGGTTTTCCTTTTTCATTCAAATGATATAAATAAATTTGATTATCAAAATCAATTTGACCCGACGTTTTTATTCTTAAATAGTTTTTTTTATTGGTTTGAGTTAATTCTATAGGATCATTTTTTAGAGAATTTTCAATTTGATTTATTAAATCTAGCTTCCAATTTAGTCTATAAATTTGCCAAAAACCTAATGAGAAAAGAACAAGAATTATAAACCAAACAAATACTGAAAATAAAAATTTATTCTTCAAGAGTTGTAAATTAACTTCCCCAAATATAAATGGCAGCAAATAAGAATAACCAAACTACATCAACAAAATGCCAGTACCAAGCTGCTGCTTCAAATCCAAAATGATGGTCTTTAGTAAAGTGACCTAATTTTCCTCGCCATAAACAAACAGCTAAAAATATTGTTCCAACTATTACGTGAAATCCGTGGAAACCTGTAGCCATGTAAAAAACTGCTCCATAAATGTGACCTGAATAATCAAAAGTAGCGTGGTGATATTCGTATGCTTGTAGCAATGTAAAAAAGAAACCAAGAACAACTGTCGCTGTTAATCCTTGAATAAATCCTTTTCTATCACCCTCTAACAATGAATGATGGGACCAAGTAACTGTAGTTCCAGATAACAA
>OCOM01000006.1_pt1 | contig 23682 bp, 25 predicted proteins | sample 1535321 | NCBI WGS metagenome assembly OCOM01 (sample SAMEA3282989, study PRJEB22092) | marine metagenome | biome: Marine biome - coastal; feature: surface water; material: seawater | collected 2014-06-21T10:30:00+00 | depth 0 m
GAAGCTGCTGAAGAGAAAGCTCAAACTCAAACTCAAGAAGATTTGCTTCCAGAAGAAACTTTGTATGAAAAATTTATTCCCAATAAAGATACTGCATTATTTAAAACATGGCATAGTTCATCGTGGGAGGATAAATTAAGATTATTAGATAAGTTTCAAGACAAACGATGTAGCTGGTTTGGTCAAAAAATTATTTACCAAGAAGCACCTCATATTTTACCCCCCGATTTATACAAAAATATTAAGAGCGAAATAGCTCGGAGGATATTGAGTAAAAACAAGGAAAAGTGGCAAACCATCGGTATGGCTTACACGGAGATTGATACATTGAGAGATCAAGCATCTAACCGAGATGATCAGGAAGAGTTGAAAAAATTAGACGAAATTAATGAATTTATAATGTCTATTGAAAAAAAATATGAAATTGCCTAGTTGACTTTAAGGCTCCAATTTATAGAAAGGATTTATGCTTATAGATTTTAAAGATGAAGATTTTGATAATAAAATCAAAAATGAAGACGTATCAGTAATTCAATTCTCAGCATCATGGTGTGGTCCATGCAAAGCTCTTAAACCAGTGATGGACAAATTATCAGACGAATATAAGGATAAAGCAAATTTTTACATTACTGATATTGAAGATGCTGGAATTAATACAGGTTCTGCAGCTGGGATCCGTGGAGTGCCAACAGTAATTATATATAAAAAAGGACAAGAAGTTAGCCGTAAAGTTGGAGGAGTTCCAGAAAGTCATATGAAAGAATTCCTAGACGAAAATATTTAATTTAAATTTAACACCTCACCAGCAAGATACAAAGATCCTGTAATCAATATTATATCGTTTTCCTTGACCGGAATTGACTTGATAGCATCTATAATACTCTCTTTATATTGAACGTTTTCGAAGCTATTAAGCTTACTTTTTAACACTTTTCCTTTGATTGAGTTTGGCTGATTGGGGATATCTATAGTGGTCAAGGAAGAAATATTTTTAAAGTAACTCATATAATCGTTATGATCTTTGTTACTCATCATACCTAGAATAATATGTTTATTGCAATTTAAACTTTCCAAATATTCATTCAAAACTTTTGCCCCTAAAGGGTTATGAGATCCATCAACAAGTAATTTATTATTTTTTACCAATTCTTTAAGATTACCGGAGTCTATTTCTTGAAGTCGTGCAATACTTTTAATTTTAGTAATTCCATCTTTAATATGTTTTTCACTAACTTTTAAATGGTTGATTGATCTTAAGGTTGCTATTGCTGTTGAAATATTTTCAAGCTGAAATTGACCTTTAACGTTTGGAGTTGGAAGTTTAATACCTCCATTTTTATCTTCATAAAAAATAAAGCCATTTTCATTTGATGAATAATTATAGTCTTCATTAAAAAAATATTTTTTTGAGGAATTTTTTAAAATTGAACTTTTTATTTCATTAACAATTTTAGATGAACTTTGCTTTGCAATAATAATATTAGAATTTACTAAAGTTGAGGTTTTTTCAAATATTATTTTTTTAGTTGTTTGTTCATTTTCAGGTAACCAATCTAAATGATCCAAACCAATAGAAGTTACAATGCTTGCTAAATTATCTTTTAGTATATTTGTTGCATCAAAGCGGTGAAATAGCCCTGTTTCAATTAGGTTAATATTTTCAGGGTATTTTGAGGCATTATGAAAATATGCTGCAGTTAGTATTTCAAAAAAAGTTATTGGCTCATTGTTATTTGCTTCTTCAACTTCCTCAAAAAGAATTCCAAGATCATCATCATTTAATTCTTCATTATTAAATACAAATCTTTCATTTATTCTTTTGATATGGGGGCTGGTATAAATATTACACTTAATATTTGCCTCTCTTAAGATTGCAAATAAAGCCTGTATCGTTGAATATTTGCCATTAGTTCCAACTACCGAAATAGCTTTTAATTTGTCTTGTGGATTTCCAAGGGTTTTACAGAGTTTTTTTATTCTATTTAAACTTAGGTCTATCTCTTTAGGATGCAACTTTTGTAAGCGATTGACTATCTTCTGCAGTTTCATTTTGTTCAGAAGTTATAACAGAATTTCGCTTTAACAATATTGATAATAGAGTTCCTATTTTAGAGGCTAGTTCTTTTCGTTCAACTATTAGGTCAACAAATCCAGTTTTTTCAACATACTCACTCTTTTGAAAACCTTCAGGCAACTCTTCTTTAACAGTACCTTGAATTACTCTAGCTCCTGCAAATGCAATCAATGCACCAGGTTCTGCAATATTGATATCACCTAGCATTGCATAAGAGGCAGTTATTCCTCCGGCAGTTGGGTCCGTAATACAAACCAAGTAAGGTAAACCATTTTTTTTTAATTCATTAATTGCTAGAGTAGTTCTCGTCATCTGAGATAATGAAATTAAACTTTCCATCATTCTCATTCCGCCACCAGCACTAATACATAAAAAAGGAGTTTTATTTTCTATCGCATGTTGAATTCCATATAAAAAAGCTTCACCTTCAGCAGCAGCCATTGAGGCACCTAAAAAATCAAAATCAGATGCAACTGCAGTAATTTTAATATTGTCAATAGTGCCAGATGCAACCATCATTCCACACTCTAAACCAGTTTTTTTTCGTGCACTTTTTAATCTGTCTTTATATGTCTTGGAATCAGTCCAATTTAATGGATCATCTTTTGGAATAGGAGTTTTAAATATTTCATAATTGTTTTTACCAAATAAAATATCAAATCTCTGTTTAGGCTTAATTCGGTGGTGCTTGTTACATTCAGGACAAACCCATAAGTTATTTTCTAAATCTTTTTTAAGTATTGGACCTATGCAACATGAAGTCCAATCACTATTTGCGATGTCTTCTTTTGATGCTCTTTCCTTGATAGCTGTTTTGATTTTTTCACCAGCTTTAATTATTTTTGTAATCCAGTTCATTTAATTTTATTTTTTAATCTTCTAACTACATTAGTAACATTTGTGACAGCATTTTGTCTGTTTTTAATGGATTTAGAAATTTCCTTACAAATTGCGCTTCCTACAACTAAACCATCAGCTTTTTTGAGTGATTTAATAGTTTTCTCAGTGATTCCAAATCCAATTACAACATTTTTTGATTTGTTTTGATTTTTAATTTTGAAATAATTTTCTAAAATTTTTTTAGGGGAAACTTTTAATTTTCCTCCCGTAGTTGACAACATACTTATGTAGTAAATCATATCATGAGAGTCTTTGATAATTCTTTTTAATCTTATATTTGATGTAGTTGGAGACACTAATTGTACAAAGTTAACACCTTTTCTTTTACATTTTTTAGAAAAACTCTTATTTTCTGGGTAGGGAAGGTCAACAACAATCAAACCATCTATTTTTGAACTCTTACATTTTTTAAGAAATTTGTTTTCATCATATTGATAAATCATATTGTAATAGCCCATTAAAATAATAGGAGTTGTCTTTTTTGATAACTTAAATTCTTTAGCAATTTCAAAAACATCATTTATTTTAATTCCATTTTTAATTGCGCGGTAAGCACTAGTTTGTATCTGACCACCATCTGCAATGGGAGTGTTATGGGGGAAACCTAACTCGCATATATCAGCATAAGTTGATATTGACTTAAGAATATCTAAAGATTTTTTTTTAGTATTATCACCGGCAACTGTATAAGTTAACAATGCTGGCCTGTTAGCATTTCTTGCTTTTTTAAAAGCTTCGTTAATTAATGAGACCATTAATTTTTACCCAATCTTTCTTTTAAAATATCTCTATCTTTTTTGGCGTCACCACAAGAATTTACAATTATAATTGTATCTTTACTCAGTTTGGGAGCAATTTTAATTGCTTCAGCAAATGCATGACTAGGCTCTAAACTTGGATTAAGGTTTTCAAACTTAGTTACCATAACGTGTGCATTCAAAGCCTCCTCATCAGTTGCATAAGTGTATCTTGCTCTTTTAGTATCTTTTAAAAAACAATGAATAGGACTTACACCTGGATAATCTAATCCAGCACTAATAGACTCAGTTTCATTTATTTGACCTTCATTATCTTGGCAAACATAAGAAGCAGCACCATGTAAAACTCCAATTTTTGCATTTCGGCTTAATGGAGCAGCATGAAGTTTTGATTTTTCAGGACCACCTGCTTCAACTCCAATCAGCTCAATTTGTTTTTTGTTAAAATCTATAAATTCACTCCAGAAGCCATAAGCCGAACTCCCACCACCTACACAATTAATTAATTTAATTTTTTTTGGAATTTTTTTAAATTCAGATTTTAATTGTACCTTTAATTCTCTGGATATTTGGGCAGTACTCCACCCACATATTTTAACAAATATATTTGGTCCTACTGTACTACCAACACACATATGAGTATTATCGCAGTTTGATACCCAGTATCTCATGCATTCACTTACGGCATCTACCAAGGTCTGGCTGCCAGAATAAACAGGGACAATCTCAGCCCCATTTTTTTTCATTGCATCACAGTTTGGTTTTTGTCTTTTAATATCTTTAGCACCCATAAATATTTTACATTTCAAGCCAAACTTTTTTGCAGCCATACTTAACATTTTTCCTGCATAACCAGCTCCTGTGTCACCAACGATATATTTTTTACCCATCGCTTTACAAAGAAGTGCATGCACAGTCGCATTATATATTTTATGAGCCCCCCCGTTAGCTTCAGAGACAACTTTTGCCCATATTTGAGCACCACCCAAATGACTAGATAAATTCTCTAATTTTACAAAAGAGGTTGGAGCGCCAATGTAATTTTTAAAATAATAGTCCCTCTTTTTAATAAATTTTTTATTTTTTCGTAATTTCTTAAATTCTTCTGTTAAGTCCTCTACAGGTTTTTTTAGAGTTTCAGGAATGAAGCTACCTCCAAATTTTCCTCCCCAAAAACCAAATTGGTCATGTTGATCAATTAATGGAACACCTTTTTTAAGTTTCATTTTTAATTTGTTTTACTTTTTTTAAAAAAATTTCTATTTTGGATAGATCTTTTAATCCAGAAGTTTCTAACCCTCCAGATAAATCTATAAAATCTGCTATTTTTCCATAATTTTCTAAGTCGTCATTGTACTTAATGTTACCAGCAAGCATCAATTTTTTATTAATTTTGATATCCATAATTAGATTGTGATCAAATGCTTCACTTTTTTCATATCCTTTACTATCAAATAAATAAATATCAGTTACCTCATTAAAATCTTTATATTTTTCTAAGTCTGATTTGTCTTTAACAGTAAATGCGGTAATTATTTTTTTATTATATTTTATCTTGATTGAGTTTATTTGTTCAGGGGTGCAATCATACAATTGGTAGTAGTCAAAAGGAAGATTTTTAATTTGTTCTAATATTTGTTTATTGGGTTTAACTAATACAGCAACATAATGAGAGTTATTTTTATTTATACTTAACAACCTTTCTAATTTGTTAAACTCAACATATCTTGGACTTTTTTGATAGTTACAAATAAAACCAATAAATTTAGGTGGATATGGATGATTAACGATAAAGCTTAATGTATCTGGATCAGAAACTCCACAGATTTTACAGCCTTTGATCATTGATTTAAATGATCAATCAATTTTTTTACATTATGTTTAATATTACCTTTTGTAAGTGATCTGCCCATTACAACCCCTGAAACTTTATTCTTAAAAGCATCTTTAGGAGTCATCACTCTTGCTTGATCGTTTGAATTATCTCCTGGTAGTCTTATGCCAGGTGTTATTATCAATAAATTTTTAAATTTTTTTCTAATCATTTTGGACTCTTGTGGTGAGCATACAATCCCATCACAACCTGATTTTTTTATAAGTTCAGCTTGTTTCAAAACTAATTGTTGAACATTTTTGGTATGACCGATCTCTTTCAAAGATTTGTTATTCAAGCTTGTTAAAATTGTAACTCCTAAAACTTTTAGATTTCTATTAATTTTTTTTGCATGTTTTTTCACAGCTTTAAGCATATCGAGACCACCATTTGCATGAACTGTAATATACTTACATTTTTTTAAATCTTTTAAACTATCTATTGCTGAGAGAGCGGTTTGTGGAATATCATTTATTTTTAAATCTAACCAAAAATCTCTTTTAAATTTTTCAAGGAACTTTCTTCCATTTTTTGAGTAAAAAAGTTGCAATCCAAATTTTGGTATGATCTTTAATTTATTATTTTTTGTTTGAACAATAATATCTTTAATTTTAATTATCTTTGATGCATCACAAGCAACAAATATAATTTTATTCTTCATTATTTAATTTTTTAAACAAGTCTTTGGACATTTTAAAGTGAATAGTTTTTTTTTCAGGAGTATTGACTTTTTCTCCTGTTTTAGGATTTCGTGATATTCTGGCTTTTTGAATATTGGTGGAAAATACTCCAAAACCTCTTAGTTCTACTCGGTCTCCTCTTCTTAGAGCTCTCTTTATCTCGTTTAAAATTATGTTAGTAAACTTTTCTAAGTCTTTTTTTAAGAAATTAGGGTAATTGTTTGAAAGTTGTTTTAAAAGCTTTGATTTTACAATAGCCAATTTAGATCTTCTTAATTTTAATTATCTTCTTCTTTTTTCTTTAGATCCTCAGATAAAGATGAAAATGGTAGGTTTTTACCTGATCCTTCTGATCCATATTTTTCTAAAGCTTCTTTTTTTTCTATTTCCTCAAGTAATTTAATGCTTAATACAACTTTTCTTTTATTAATATCTAGATCAGCTATTGCGACATCTAATTTCTCTCCACCTGTCCATCTTGAAGGTCTTGCATCTGCTGCATTGATAGCAATTGCATTTTTTTTAATTTGAAAGTCCATTTCACAACCCTCAGGTCTTACCATCAAACCTTTGTTGTCAGTTGATATAACTTTTACAGTAATTGTTTGATTTTTAGTTTTATCTTTAAAGAAATCAAAAGGATCTGCTTGAGTTTGTCTTAAGCCAACTCTAATTTTCTGTTCTGAAGATTTTATTTCTAGGACCATTACCTTAATTTTATCACCCTTCTTATATTTGGCTAATTCCTCTTCTCCATTATTCAAGTAAGTTAAGTCATTGCAGTGCAAAAAAGCATCTACATCTAAATTCTCAATTTTAACAAATAATGAGTATTCATTTTTGTTAACAATTTCACCTTCAACAATCGTATTGATAGGAAATTTTTTCTCAAAAGTCTCAAAAGGATTTTCCTGAGTTAATCTATGTGAAATAGCAACTCTTCTTTTATCTTTATCAATTTCAGTAATCACACAATCTATTTCATCACCAATTTTGAACATTTTTTTTGCAGAAATATTTTTCTTTGTCCAGCTTAGTTCACTTGAATGTAAGAGAGTAGTCAGGCCTGGCTCTAACTCACAAAAAGCTCCAAAGTCCATTAGTTTTACAACTTTAACTTTATAAATTTTATTTAGTTCATAATTTTCTATATGTTCAAAAGGATCTGGTGATAATTGTTTTACTGAACAGCCAACTTGTAATTTTTCTTTATCAACACTTATAACTTTTAGATCATGCTTTTCACCAATATTAAATACCTCATCAGGATGGTTCACTCTTGAGTAAGATATTTCTTGAAGATGAACCAGTACATCTAGCTCTCCATTAACATTAAAAAAACAACCAAAAGAACTATAACCTTTTACTTCAGCTCCTTTAATAATGTCACCTACTTTAAATTTCTCAATAATTTTAGCTTTATCCTCTTTTTTAAATGATGAAATGATTTCTCTTCTTGAAACACAAGCGTTCCCTCGAATTTTATCAAGTTTTATTAGTGCAAATTTTTGTGGCTCGTTCATTAGGTGACTTATATCTTTTAAAGGTTTGTCTGATATCTGACTACCTGGTAGGAACATTAGTGAACCCGTATCAATATGCTCAACGATACAACCTCCTTTACATTTAGAAGTAATTTTACCCATGATAGGTTCATTTTTTTCGTATGCTTCAACTAATTTATCCCAACCTTTAATTTTTTGAGCTTTAGAGGCAGAAACTAAAACCTCGCCATGCTTATCTTCAATTTTCTCTAATAAAACAGATATGGTTTCACCAATTTTAATCTTCTCAGCTAGGCCCATACTCTTCAATTCATTGATATCTAGAACAGGCTCAGACTTTAATCCCTCAACAAAAAGAAAAACAAATTTTTCTGTAATTTTGTTTATTTTACCCTCTATAATTTTCCCTTCTTCTATTTGGATTTTTGAGAGCTGGCTGTTAAGTAATTTTTCGAATTCTTGGGAGGCTGGATTTGATAAATCTTTATAAATTTCCATTAAGTAATTATTTTCCTGTCTATTATTTTTTTTATTTTTAAAAAACAACGTCTTATACTTAGGTTACTAGTGTTTAGCAAGATGCTATCCTTTGTTTTTTTAAGTGGAGAAACCTTACGATTTGTGTCACTTTTGTCACGTTTTTTGACACTTTGCAGCACTTCTTGATAAGAAATATTCTTATTTTTGGCTTTTAGCTCCTTATATCTTCTAAGCGCTCTAGTCTTTAAATTGGCAGTTATAAATAGTTTTACATCTGCATCTGGCACAATAACTGAACAGATATCCCTTCCATCTAAACATGATCCAGCGTATTTTTTTGGGGGATTGTACGCACATTTTAATTGAAAAGCATGAACTAATTTTCTTATTTTTTTATCTTTAGCGATTATTGATGCAATTGTTGCAACTTTATCGGATAGTAATTTTTTATTATTTAACGATGAAATTTTTAGATTATCAATTTTTTTTTTTAAATATTGGTAATTAAATTTCTTAGGCTCTGTAATTTTAATGTTAGCGATATATCTGTAAATACGCCCTGTATCAAGTTGGAGCAGATTGTAATGCTTAGAAATTAATTTTGCTTGCGTTCCAGCACCTGCTGCTGCAGGAGAGTCTATAGCTATTTTAATAATATTTTTTCTTTTTAACATTTTTTTTTAAATCATTAATTATTTTTAAAAAATTTGGAAATGATGTTTTAATTGAATCTTTGTCGTGTATATTCCACTTTCCGCCAAAAGACAGTGCAGCTATTACACTTGTCATAAAAACTCTATGATCTTTAAGATAGTTTTTGATTAATATTTTTTTCTTTATATTCAATGTGGGATTTCCATAAATTTTTATGGAGTCTTTAGTGGTGATAGTTTTAATGCCTATTTTAGTTAAGATTATTTTAGCCCATTTTAGTCTAGGGCTTTCTTTCTGATTTAATTCAGCTAAATCTTTGAAATATGAGATTCCATTAGCTTTAGCAGCTACTAAAAATATTATAAGAAACTCATCAATAGCACCACTATTTAATTTCGATGGGCAATTAATCGATTTAATAGATTTAGGACTTTTGATCATTATGTCGGCAATTTTTTCTCCTTTATAAATCTTTTGATTTTTAAAAATTATAGAAATTCCCATTTTTTTCAAAATAGTAATTATCCCAGTTCTAGATGGGTTAATGTTCACATTCTTAATAATCAATTCTGAATTATTTGACAGAGCTGTTAAAACAATAAAAAAAGCACTTGAGCTAATATCTGATGGAATACTATAATTTAATGGATGAATAGTTTTAACTTTATTAATTTTGATTTCATCATGATTTTTTTTTGTTTTGACTGATATTGGTAAATTTAAGTGTTTACATAAAAGTTCTGTGTGATTTCTTGATTTCTTAGCTTTAATTATTGTGGTGCCATTAGCTCTCATTCCTCCAAATATCACAGAGCTTTTACACTGAGCTGATCCCTTTTTTTCAATATATTTCACAGACTTCAATTTTTGTGAGCCAAAAATTGTCAAAGGCAAACTTTTACTTTTGTTTAATTTAAATTGTGCCCCAAATTTACTTAGTGGCTGAGTTACTCTTTTAAAATCTCTTTTTGATAAACTGTTATCGCCAATTATTTTTATTGGATATGTGGTATTGATTAGTAGACCAAGAATAAGTCTACCTAAAGTCCCTGAGTTCCTAGCATCAATCGTAATATTTTTTTTATAATTATATCCTTTAATACCTTTCCCATAAATCTTAACTTCTTTTTTAGTAATTTTAGATTTTATTCCTAAGATTTTAACAGCTCTTATCGCTGCCAATACATCTTCTGATAATAATAAGTTTTTTGCATTGGATACTCCTTTTGCCAAAGAAGAGAGAAGAACCCACCTTATGCTTATACTTTTGTCGCCACTAACTGAAATAACCTTTTTGAATCTACCTATTTTATCATTGATGATTAACGGATCTGGCATTTCAAATTAATTAAATTTAAAATTATCACCAAAGTATGCATTTTTAGCATTTATGTCTTTCACCAAATTTGATGGTGTATCTTGAGCTATAATCTTACCATTACTCAATATCATAGCAACATCTACGCAGGCCAAAAGATCTCGTGCTTGATGATCACAAATGCAAATTGTAATTCTGTTTTCATTTTGTAGGTTTACAATTATTTCTTGTAACATCTTTATTGTTAAAACATCTAAAGCAGCAAAACATTCATCTAACAGAAGCACTTTTGGTTCACTTAATAATGATAATGCGATTACTAACTTTTTCTTTTGTCCACCTGATAGAAATTTTCCTTTAATATCTTTTAAATTATCAAGTTCAAATTTAGAAATTAAATAATTTACTCTTTCGGTTCTATAGTTTTTATCATCTATTACAATTTCACTAATTGCTTTTAAATTATCATGAAGAGTTAGATCATTAAAAAAACCACCATACTGTGGAACGTAACCTACTTTAAATTTTTTTGTACGCAGATAAACTGGATACTTAGAAACATCTTCACCTGCTATCTTAATTTTTCCATTTCCAGGATTAATTAATCCAGTTATAAGATTAAATATAGTTGATTTTCCTACACCGTTAGGTCCCAGCATCCCAAATATTTGCCCTTCATTTATTTTAAAATTTATATTTTCCAATATCTGTCTATTTCCATAAGACAATGAAATATTTTCAAATTCAATTATTGAATTAATATTTTTAAATGATTTAATCCGAAATTTTTTTATTATAGCCATATCAATTTATACTTTTAATATTTACTTTTTTTTGATTTTCATACATAAATATTTTCGTGTCCTTAGTTTTTGGGTTCATTTCTACAGCGTCTGCTTTAAGAATATTATCTAAATTTGTATAAACCACCTTTTTTGTCATTAATAACGAGTTTCTTTCTAATGAAAAATCTAAATATTCTCCAGTAATTTTATTATTTAAGTAATTAATTATTACATTTTTAGAAAATATTGTATCAAAATTCCCAGAGTTATATTTACCATAATCTGAAGTTATTGATATATCATCTGAATCTATTAATTTAATTTTAGCCTTAAGATTAGTCAAATATATAATATTCGTATTTGAATAATCTATTTCACCTTCAGTCGCTGTAATAATATATTCGTTTCCATCAGCATCTTTGGTTGTATATTTAACATCTTTTATTTTATTTGAACTGTATACTTCATTTTCTAATTCTTGAGGTTTTATTAAAGTAGTATCCTTTTTTTCAAAAATTTTTGAATTAATTACAATTAAAACAATAATAAAGCATATAATAATAAAAATAATTTTACCAATATGCCTCTCGATCATTAAGAAATATTCGATTGCAAAATTGTGTGAACATGAATGACACCAATTGTTATTGATGGTTTTTGTCTGCCATTGACAATTAACGATGTTATTTTTTTTCCATTCATCACAGAAAGTGCTTTAGCTGCAAGTTCATTTTTATCAATAGATATTGGCTTTTTAGTCATAATTTGCTTAACTGGTAAAGACTGGAAATTTAAATTTTTTTGACTAAATCTCCTGATCTGGCCATCGGTGATTATACCGGTAGTTTTCTTATGTTTATTTCTTATAATCAAAATTCCTAAACTTTTTTCAGTTAAAATTTTTAAAGCTTTGCTCATCTTTAAATTTTCATTGACGAAAGGTATTTTTTTACCTTTAATCATAATATCTTCGACGGTTCTAAGTTGTGCTCCCAAACTTCCAGCTGGGTGTAATTTTTTGAAGTCAATCTTACTGAATTTCTTATACTTCATCGTTGCAATAGCCAAAGCATCTCCTAAGGCAAGTTGTGCAGTTGTACTCGCGGTTGGAACAATACCACCTGCTTCAATTACTTTAGGAATTACAAGTTTAATGTCGGATGCTTTATAAAGTACTGATTCTTTTCTTGAAACAATTCCAATTAACAAAATTTTGTTTCTGTTTGCGTATTGAATTATATTTCTTAATTCACTTGTTTCTCCTGAATTACTTATAAGAATTAAAATATCTTTTTTAGATATCATCCCAAGATCTCCATGAGAAGCTTCACTCGCAGAAATACTGAAAGATGGTGTGCCAACTGATGCTAATGTTGCTGCTATTTTTGAGGCTATAAGTCCACTCTTGCCTACCCCACATAAAATTACTTTTGACTGACATTTTATAATCTCAGAAACTGCCTGATTAAACGAATTGTTTAAGGTTTTTTTTAAATTTTGAAGAGCTTTGACTTCTAAGTTTATTACTTCTTTAGCAGTTAATATAAATTTTTTCTTTGGCATTAATGAGACCAGATATCATCTTTAAAAAGAGCTAGATCAAGATCAACTCTTGTTTTTAAAAATTTTAAACAATCCTTATATAGCTTTATACGATTTTCTCTTTCTAGTATTTTTTCTAAGTTATCGTGTATTTTATGTAAATAAATAACATCATTTGCACAATATTTTAGTTGGGCAGGCGATAACTGTCCTCCAAAATCTGAACTTTGAAATTGTTTGCTAATATCTATATTTGCAAATTCTTTTATTAATGTTTTTAATGAATGATTATCAGAATATGATCTTGCAAGTTTTGAGGCAATTTTTGTATCAAGAATATTATTTGTTTCAGTTTTTAAATAATATTTAATGTGAGACATATCTGCTCGACCATAGTGAAAGATTTTACTAACATTTTCATCTTTTAATAGCTTTACTAGATTTGGAGCATTGTAATTATCTCTGTCGAATTGCACAATGTGAGCATCTGAGTTTCCTGAAGATATTTGTATTAAGCATAGAGGATCTCTTCTGACATTAAGACCCATGAATTCCCCATCAACTGCTATTATATTGCCTAATTTCAAATCATCTGGTAGATCATTTTTGTGAAGATGAATATTATTGGTCATTTTTAAACATATATATATGAAAGCAAAAAATTGTCTAATTTTTGGTGGTAGTGGTCAAATTGGTAGAAACCTTATAAGAAAACTCACTAAGAATAACTTTAGGGTTACTGTGGTAACCAGAAATATTCATCAAAAAAGTTACATTATCAAAACCCAAGCAAATGTTGGCTATATAGACATTGTTGAAGCTAACATATTTGATGAAAAAAAAATAAGAGAGCTTTTTAAAAAATCTGATATTTGCGTAAACTTGATTGGCATACTATTTGAAAAAAAAAGAGGAAATACATTTAAAAATATTCACACAATTTTTCCGTCATTGTTAGCAAAACTCTCCAAAGAATATAACTTAAAGCATTTTATTCATTTATCAGCCCTAGGCATAAATGAAGCTAAAGATTCAGCTTATGCAAATAGTAAAGTTGAAGGGGAAAATAATATTTTAAAAAACTTTCCTCTTGCAACAATATTAAGACCATCTGTAGTTTATTCTGTAGACGATAATTTCACTACAAATTTTATGACTCTTTTAAATAGACTCCCATTTTTCCCTCTATATTACAGTGGAGCAACCAAGTTTTCTCCAATTCATTGTTCGGATTTGACAGATACTATTTATCATGTGATTTCAAATAATATTTATTCGAAAATTATTGAATGTGTGGGGCCAGAAGTTTTTACCTTCAAAGAAATAATAATTAAATTACTAAATTTGATTGGCAAGAAAAGAATTTTATTACCGATGCCTTTACCTGTAGCTGAAATGACTGCAAGAATATTTGAAATAATGCCAAACCCCTTGCTTACAAGGGATCAATTAAAACTTTTAAAATATGATAACATTGTATCTGGAAAGTATAAAACGAACTCAGACATTGGTGTGCCGAGTGTAAGACATTTTGATGAGGAAGTTAAAAAATATTGCTATATGTGGAGAGAAGGTGGACAATTTTCTACAGAAAAATATAATTCTGAAAAAAACTCAGATGTTAATTTAAGTTAAAATCTAAGCTGTTTGAATTTTCTTTTCAATAAACTCAGGGACATCTTCTTTACCAGTCGTTTCTTCTTTTTTACCTTTAGGCTGATAAGCATAAAGAAGATGTAATTTACAATATGAAAAGTCTTTTAGAGATGATCTGCCACAAAAGTAAAAAGATTTTTCATCTGGATGACCAATAGGCCATTTGCATGAACTTTCGTCTAACTCTTCTAATTGTTTAGGATTTTCTGGCTCAAAGTCTTTTTCAATTATTAAAGACTTAAATTTACTTTTGCGACCTCTTCTATTTTTAATATTTTTTTCTTCCAAAGAATTTTCAAAATTTTGATTTGAAGTAGCTGCTCTAGTTTTAATTTTTGCAGATAAATTTAGCCTGTGAGCTTTCCCTATAACAGCATTTCTACTGATCCCACCAATAATCTCAGCGATCTGACTTGCGGTACTTCCTTTTCCCCAAAGTTCTTTTAATTTTGCTACTTTTTCGTCTGTCCAACTCATATATCAATATCTTGTGTTAATCTTTTATACATCAACAATATACTGATATTAAATTTAATTAAACAACCAAAAAATCTTAGTTATCAACACATATTGGTTCAACTTATTAGATATGCATTTTCAATCATAGCTTGTATCTAATAATTAAAATTTATAAAAACAAATTAAATTTATGACGTATTTAGCAAAAAATTATAATCGAAAAAAAATTTCCTTTAAATATGGTAAGGGAAGTTATTTGTTTTCTACAGATAACAAAAAATATTTAGATTTTGTTCAAGGTATTGCTGTAAATTCGTTGGGTCATGCACACCCTAAGCTTGTTAAAACGATTAGCACCCAAGCAAAAAAATTATGGCATGTTTCAAATGCCTTTCAAATTCCAGAAGGAGAAAAGTTAGCTAGAAAATTGTGTAAAAAAACTTTTGCCGATTATGTGATATTTCAAAATAGTGGTGCAGAAGCTACTGAGGCTGCAATTAAAGTTGCTAGAAGATATTTCTATTCAATTGGTAAAACTAATAAAAACAAAATATTATGTGTTAGAAATTCCTTTCACGGAAGAACTTTGGCAGCAATTTATGCAAGTGGATCAAAGAAAATGACTGAGGGATTTGGTCCAAAAGTAAGTGGATTTGATCATTTTGACTTTGGAGATCACAAGTCTTTAAAGAAAAAAATTACCAAAAATACAGCTGCTATTATGGTGGAAACGATTATGGGCGAGGGTGGAATTAAAGTAATACCTGATTGGTGTTTAGTGGAATTGAGAAAGCTATGTAATCAAAAAAAAATATTACTAATTTTAGATGAGGTTCAGTGTGGTATAGCAAGATCTGGTGACTTCTTTGCATTTGAAAAATCTAAAGTAAAGCCAGATATTGTGCCAATTGCAAAAGGGATTGGAGGTGGATTTCCTATCGGAGCAGTTTTAATGAATAAGAAAGTTGCTGCTGGGATGACACCAGGAACACATGGTTCAACTTTTGGTGGCAATCCATTAGCAATGGCTGTTGGTAATAGTGTGATGGATATAGTTTCAAATAAAAGATTTCTAAAAAATGTTAAAGATATTTCTAAATATTTTTTATTAAAATTAAACAATTTAAAGAATGTTTATCCAAATACAATAAAGAATATAAGAGGCAAAGGACTTTTAATTGGTATTCAGCTACATACAGATCAAACAAAATTTATAAAAAAACTTATGGACAATAAATTATTAACCATACGTGCAGCAGAAAATGTTGTTAGAATTTTACCTCCACTTAATGTTAAAAAAAACGAAGTTGAGCAAGCTTTGAAAATAATAAATAAAGTTTGTAAAGAATTAAATTAAAATGAAACACTTTATCAATTTAAAAGATATTCCATCTAAAGATCTTAAAAAAATATTAATAGATGCAAAGAGAAGAAAAAAATTGAGAAAAAAACTAAGTACTCTTGAAGTTGATAAAGGAGTTCCTTTGAAGGGAAAGTTGCTTATCCAAATGTTTGAAAAGTCGAGTTTAAGAACTAGATTAAGTTTTTATCTAGCAATTAAACAACTTGGAGGAGGCACTTTAACTCTTAGATCAAACGAGCTTCATCTTGGGCAGGGTGGCGAAAGTATTGCAGATACTGCAAAAATTCTTTCAACATATGGGGATGGATTTATGTTGAGAACCGATAGTGATAAAAAGGTTGAAAATTTTAGAAAATATCTTTCAATTCCAGTTATAAACGGTCTTAGTCCATCATCTCACCCGACACAGGTTTTATCTGATGTATTTACAGTTGAGGAAATAAAGAAAAAACCCATCTCAAAACTGAATATTTGCTGGATTGGAGACTCTAACAATGTTTTAGACAGTTTGATTGCAGCATCAGTTAAATTTTCATTTAAATTGAGTATAGGCTGTCCAAAAAAATTTGAACCTGGCACAAAAGTAAGAAACTGGGTTAAAAAAAATAAAAAGAAAATTTTTATTTACAATGAACCAAAAAAAGCAGTTTCAAATGCAGATGTAATTTTTTCAGACAAAGTTATTTCTCTGAATGATAAAGTTAATAAGAAGAAAAAATTAGCTCAATTTAAAAAATTTAAAATTGATAAAAAACTTATGGGGCATGCAAAAAAGAATTGTATTTTCCTACATTGTCTTCCAAGAGGAAATGAAGTAACTGATGATATTTTTTTAGGAAAAAAATCTCATGTATGGCAACAAGCTCTAAATAGAGTTCATGTTCAAAAGAGTATTTTATTATACTGTTTTGGAAAATTAAGGTAAGGGTAAAGGACTATCTGAGTTTTGGTTTAGATATTTAATTACAGATGCTCTATCTTTTTCTTTTCTTAATCCAGCAAATGCCATCTTTGTTCCTTTGACCCATTTTGCAGGTTTGATTAAATAACCATTTAGCTCCTCAAAAGTCCATTCTTTGTCATAAGACGCTAATGCTTTAGAATATTTATAATCAGAAACTACACCAGTTTTTCTCCCAACAACATTATATAAAGCTGGACCAATGTTATTTTTTCCGCCTTTCACAATAGAATGACAAGCTGCGCATTTTTTAAAAACTTTTTCACCTATGGTCACATCACCCATAGCCATCAATGCAGCAATATCAACTTTCTCTTCTACACTAGCTTTTGTTGAAGTTGAAACTGTGGTTGCTTCTTCAACGTCAACCGCGTAACCTGGCTTTTCTGGCTTTTCAACATGAAAAATAACATCTGATAATTTTCCAATACCAATAACCAAAAGTGCAACCATTAGAACTGCAGCAACTATTTTATTAATTTCGAAAGAATCCATTTTTTTATTAAATAATTTTGAACATATATCACGTTAAATTAAAAATTTATCAAAATTATCTGTATAAATTTGCCTCTATTGGTATTTAATAGGTATAATTAATTCAGTATTTATGAAAACGTTGATCATTATACCATCCAGACTAGGGGCTACTAGATTACCTGGAAAACCTTTATTAAAAATTAATAATAAATCCATAATTTCGCATGTTTTTAAAAGAGCTCAAGATGCTGATATTGGAGATGTAGTAGTAGCCACGGAAAATACGGAAATTGTTGAAGATGTGACTATGAATGGAGGTAGAGCCATTTTAACCAGCAAAGAACACAAAACTGGCACGGACAGAATATATGAAGCTTTTAAAAAAATGAAATTTAATGATGTGGACTTAATAATGAACTTACAGGGAGACGAGCCGGCGATTAACATAGAAGATATAGTAAGTTTAAAAGATAAAATGATTAACTATCAATCAAAAATGGGGACACTTGCTGCAAAAATAGAAAATAAAAAAGACTTTCAAAATGAAAATATCGTCAAAGTTCAAACAAAATCTAATCTTCAAGAAGACTCTTTTTCTGAAGCAGAAACATTTTTACGGATAACTAAAAAATTAGACAAAGTTTATCATCACATTGGTATATATTGCTATTCTGCCGAAACTCTTGAAAAATTTGTTGAATTAAATCAGACTAAAAACGAAATCAAGCAAAGATTAGAACAGCTAAGAGCACTAGATAATAGTATTAAGATAAATGTTGCGTTAGCTAAATCTCCTCCTATAGGAGTAGATACTGAAGAAGATTATATGGCCTTAAAAAAAATTATGGAATATAAAGATTGATGAGTAAAATTTATTTCCAAGGTACATTTGGCGCATATTCCCATTTAGCAGCTTTATCAGTTGATCCAAATGCCGATATACTTCCATGTAAAACTTTTGATGAGTGTTTTAATAAAGCAACACTTGAACCAGAAAGTAAAATAATTATTCCCGAGTCTAATAGAATAACAGGAAACATAGGAATTGAGTATTTGATATTTAAACATAGATTAAATATTTACTTGGAGCATTTCCAAAAAATTGAACATAATTTGTTAGGTAAACCAGGGTCAAAATTAAAAGATATAAAAGAAGTATACTCTCATGCGCAGGGATTATCTCAATGCTCAAAATTTATAAAAGAAAATAATTTAACAGAACATATTAGAGCAGATACCGCAGGTTCTGCTGAAATGATTTCAAAAACTAAAGACATTAAGCAAGCTGCGATTGCCTCATCCCTAAGTGCTAAAATTTATGGACTTGAGGTAATAAAAAAAAATATTGAAAATGAAAGTGGAAATTTAACAAGATTTTTGGTTATGGGTAAAAATATTTCTCAACCAGAGTTTAAAGAAAAAAATTATATTACATCTTTTTTATTTAAACTTAAAAGTAAACCTGCTGCGCTTTACCAATCACTTGGTGGTTTTGCAATTAATGGAGTAAATTTAACTAAACTGCAGAGCTATCCAGAAAAAAATACATTCGACTCTTACTTTTTCTTATGTGACCTAGATGGACACATTGAGGATAAAAAAGTTCAAAAATCTTTAGAAGAACTGGGTCTTCATTGTGAAGATTTTCACGTCTTAGGTGTTTTTGAAGCAGATAAGTTAAGAGAAAATAAGTAATAATCTTTTCTTGTAGATTGGAAAATATAACTGCTATAATACTTTTGGAGGCTAGAGGTGGATGCTGCTTGAACCCGACCAGATCTTAACGGAAGCAGTCGTAGAGACAGTTATTCAGGTTCTAGTCTCCTTATATATATGAACAATAATTCGAAAGTACTGGCATTAAAATATAGACCACAAACTTTTGACGATCTAATCGGTCAAGAAGTGGTCGCAGAAACAATAACAAATTCAATTAAAGCAGACAAAATTCCAAACGCGTACTTATTTACAGGCATTAGAGGCATTGGAAAAACTACAATAGCGAGGATTGTTGCAAAGACTCTTAATTGTTCAAATGGGATTGAAAATAAATGCAAAGTTAAATGTGATAATTGTGACTCTATAGCTAGTTCTAATCATATTGATGTTTTAGAAATGGATGCAGCCAGCAAAACTGGCGTAGATGATGTGAGAGATCTCATAGAATTTTCTCGATATGGACCAACTTCAGCTAAATATAAAATTTTTATAATTGATGAAGTGCATATGTTAAGCAAACAGGCTTTTAATGCTCTTTTGAAAACATTAGAAGAACCACCAGAATATCTCAAGTTTATTTTTGCAACTACTGAAATTAAAAAAATTCCGATTACTGTTGTATCTAGGTGTCAAAGATTTGATTTATCTAGAATAAAATCATCAGAATTATTTGAGTTTATTAAAAAAATTAAAGATAAAGAAAATGGTAAAGTTACCGACGATGCTTTAAAATTAATAGTAAAAATTTCTGAAGGATCAGTTAGAGATGCATTATCTTTATTAGATAGGGCCTTATTAAGCTTAGATGAAAATATTGAATTAGATTTGAATGCAGCACAAAAAATATTTGGTTACTTTGATAAATCTCAACTAATAGATTTATTTGAACTTATTTTAAAAGGTGAAGAAACAAAAGTTATAAATATTTATAGAAAAATTTATGATCAAGGAGTTGAACCAAAAGTATTCATAAACGATTTCTTAGAATTGTTGTATTACTTTAAAAATATTAATTCTTTAACGCTAGAAAGCACAAATTTTTCTTTAAATGATGAGGAATTTTCGAAAATAAAAAGTATTTCAAATAAAGTAGAGTCTGATGTGTTAGTACTGTTCTGGCAATTTGCAATCAGTTCTCTTGAAGAGTTAGATATAGTTTCAAATCAACATTTGTCGATTGAGATGTTTTTAATCAGATTAATGCATTTACAGTCTGTGAAACCACAAAAAAAAATTGAGCCTGAAGCTGAAAAAAGCGTAACCAATGAAATTGAGAAAAATACAAGCTCAAATAAAATAATAGATCAAATAAAAAATATTTCCCAAGAAGAAAAGAATAAACCACAAGCACAAACTGAAATTAAGGCAGAAAATAAAATACTTATAAATTCTTTTGATGATCTATTATTAGTCTGCTCTGAAAAAAAAGAAATCAAATTGAAATATGAATTAGAAAAAAATGTCAATTTAGTAAAATTTGAAAAAAACAGAATAGAGATATCTTTTAATGATAGTTTGGATAAAGATTTTGTTAAAGATTTATCATCGAAACTTTTTGAATGGACTGCTGAGCGATGGATTATTACTTTTAGCAAATCTAAAGGGGAAATGTCTGTAAAAGAAAAACAATTAAATAATAAGAAACTTTTAATTGATGAAGCAAAATCTTCAGAAGCTTATAAAAATATAATAGAAAACTTTCCTGATGCAGAATTAATAGATGTGAAGTTGAGGAAGGATGAGGGTCAAAATGACTGATTTCAGTAAGATTTTAGATAAAGCTAAAGAGCTTGAAGCAAAAATGAAAGAAAGCCAACAGAAAATTAAGGAAATAAGAGTAGAGGGAGTTTCCGGCTCTAATTCTGTAACAATAACCCTTGATGGTGAAGGTGAAATGCAAACAATAAAACTATCTGATGAAATTATGAAAGAGGACAAAGCTATTATTGAAGATTTAATTGTTGCTGCTCACAATAACGCTAAAGCACAGTTGAAATCAAAAACTTCTGAAGAAATTTCAAAAGCCACAGGTGGTTTTGGTATACCCGGTTTTAAATGGCCTTTATAATTCATGCAAAACATTAACGAAATAGATGAGCTGGTTAAACTAATATCAAAACTACCAGGCTTAGGCCCTAAATCAGCAAAGCGTATTGTATTAAAATTAATCAATAATCGTGATGAGCTTGTTAAGCCTTTGGCAAAGTCATTAGCTGATGTATACAAAAATATTGTTCGTTGTAAGATTTGTGGAATTTTAAAATCAAATTCAATCGAGTGTAATTTCGATGACTGTAAGATTGTTGAAAAAAAATATAATAAGATATGTGTTGTTGAGAATATCTCTGATCAATGGAGCATAGAAAGTTCTAATATATTCAGTGGATATTTTCATATTTTAGGAGGTACAATTTCGTCAGTTGGTCAAAAAAAAGAGGACTTGCTAATTAATTCTTTAGTAGAAAGAGTAAAAAAAGATAATATTGATGAAGTAATTTTAGCTACAAGCGCAACGGTAGAGGGTCAGACAACTGCATATTATATTCAGGACAGCCTAAAAGGTATTGAGGTTAAAGTAACAAAATTGGCCCAAGGCTTACCTGTTGGTGGTGAAATAGAAAGTTTGGATGATGGAACTTTATTTTCAGCTTTTAAAAACCGTTCAAATTTAATTTCTAATTCAGATTAGATTTCTTTTCTAATCTATTAATATGTAATAACGGTTCAGTATATCCAGAGGGCTGCTGCTTACCTTTAAATACTAAATCACATGCAGTTTTGAAAGCTATTGAGTTTTCAAAGTCATCACTCATTTTGATATATTTAGAGTCATTTTTATTTTGACCATCAACAATTTTTGCCATTTCTTTCATAATTTCTGTTACTTGAATTTCTGTAGTTATTCCGTGATGTATCCAGTTTGCAATATGTTGCGAGGAAATTCTTAAAGTTGCTCTGTCCTCCATAAGACCTACATTGTTAATATCTGGAACTTTGGAACAACCTATTCCTTGGTCAACCCATCTTACAACATATCCAAGTAATGTTTGAGCTGAATTACTTATTTCATTATTTATTTCTTCAACTGACCAATTAGTTCTATCTGCTACTGGTATTGTTAGAAGATCATCAAGTTTTGCTTGATTTCTATTTAGAATTTTTCTCTGTTCATCAAAAATATTTATTTCATGATAATGTAGCGCATGTAAAGCAGCAGCAGTTGGGGATGGTACCCAAGCACAATTTGCACCAGCTTTCAAATGACCTGTTTTTTGTTCCATCATATCTTTCATTTTATCAGGCATAGCCCACATACCTTTACCAATTTGAGCTTTACCAGAAAAACCACATTTTAATCCAATATCCACATTTCTATTTTCATAAGCTGTAATCCATTTTGATGACTTCATTTCTCCCTTTTTAATCATAGGTCCTGCCATCATTGATGTATGCATTTCATCACCAGTTCTATCTAAAAATCCCGTATTTATAAAAAATACTCTATTTTTTAAGGACCTAATACACTCTTTCAAATTAGAAGATGTTCTTCTTTCTTCATCCATTATTCCTATTTTGCATGTATATTTTTTTAATCCTAAAACTTCTTCTACTTTTGAAAAAATTAAATCTGTAAATGCTGTTTCATCTGGTCCATGCATTTTAGGTTTAACAATATATACAGATCCAGTTCGTGAATTATTTTTTTTCTTTAAATCGTGAAGTGCTGCAGCTGTCGTTATAAATGCATCTAAAATACCTTCTGGCACTTCATTTCCATCATCTAAAATAATGGATGGGTTTGTCATTAAATGCCCAACATTTCTTACAAGTAGAAGGCTTCTGCCATGTAATTTCAAACCTTTACCATCCTTAGAAATATAACTTCTATTTGGATTTAGCTTTCTTTCATATAATTTTCCATCTTTTTCAAATTTTGACTTCAGGTCTCCACGCATTAAACCTAGCCAATTTCTGTAACAAATAATTTTATCTTCTGAGTCAACTGCTGCTACACTATCTTCATTATCACAAATAGTTGATACTGCAGACTCTACTATTATATCGCTTATACCTGCATGGTCTTGTTGAGCAGCAAACGCTCTAGAGTCTTTTAAAATTTCAATATGCAAATTATTATTTCTTAAAATAATTGCAGAAGGATTATCACTTTCGCCTCTATGACCAATAAATTTATCTTCATCTATCAAGCTAACTAAATCAGCACCTTTAAGAATTTTTAACTTTCCATCTTTTACGGCAAAGCTTGTTATTTTTTTCCAGCTTAAATCTTTCAATGGAAAATATTTGTCTAAAAAATCTCTCCCATACTTAATAACCATTTCACCTCTTAGTGGGTCATATCTCTCTGAAACACTATCTTCTGATTGCTCAATAATATCAGTTCCGTATAGACTATCATACAAACTCATCCATCTAGCATTTGCAGCATTTAGTGCATATCTTGCGTTCATAACTGG
>OCOM01000008.1_pt1 | contig 22244 bp, 24 predicted proteins | sample 1535321 | NCBI WGS metagenome assembly OCOM01 (sample SAMEA3282989, study PRJEB22092) | marine metagenome | biome: Marine biome - coastal; feature: surface water; material: seawater | collected 2014-06-21T10:30:00+00 | depth 0 m
GGAGCAGAAAGTTTATAATTATGAGCAAAGGAATAATCACACAAGTTATTGGAGCAGTAGTTGACGTTAAATTTGATGGAGAACTTCCAGAAATTCTAACAGCATTGGAATGTAAAAATGGGGATAACAGGTTAGTTTTAGAGGTTGCTCAACATCTAGGTGAAACAACAGTTAGAACAATTGCAATGGATGCTACTGAAGGATTAAAAAGAGGTGATGAAGTAATGAATACTAATGCTCCTATCCAAGTACCTGTTGGACCTGAAACTCTTGGAAGAATTATCAATGTAATTGGTGAGCCTATAGATGAAAGAGGCGAAGTTAAAACAAAAGAAAGTTGGCCAATTCACAGAGCGGCCCCAGAATTTAATGATCAGTCAACTGAAACAGAAATTCTTGTAACTGGTATTAAGGTTATTGACCTGTTAGCACCTTATGCAAAAGGTGGAAAAATTGGATTATTTGGTGGAGCTGGAGTTGGTAAAACAGTCTTAATTATGGAATTAATTAATAACGTTGCAAAAGCTCACGGAGGATTTTCAGTTTTTGCAGGAGTAGGTGAACGAACTAGAGAAGGAAATGACCTTTATCATGAGATGATGGACTCTGGAGTAATAAAAAAAGATGGTCCTGGATCTAAAGCTGCATTAGTTTATGGGCAAATGAATGAACCTCCAGGAGCAAGAGCAAGAGTTGCGCTTACAGGTTTAACGGTAGCTGAGTATTTTAGAGATCAAGAAGGTCAAGATGTCCTTTTCTTTGTTGATAATATTTTCAGGTTTACTCAAGCAGGCTCAGAGGTTTCTGCTCTTTTAGGAAGAATTCCTTCTGCAGTTGGCTATCAACCAACATTAGCTACAGATATGGGTAATCTACAGGAAAGAATTACGACAACAAACAAAGGTTCAATTACATCAGTTCAAGCGATTTATGTACCAGCTGACGACTTAACAGATCCAGCTCCAGCAACATCGTTTGCTCACTTAGATGCAACAACTGTACTTTCAAGACAAATTGCTGAAATTGGTATTTATCCTGCAGTTGATCCATTAGATTCCACATCAAGAATTTTGGATCCAAGAGTTGTGGGAGACGAGCACTACAAGGTGGCAAGAGATGTTCAAAAAATATTACAATCTTATAAATCACTTCAAGATATTATTGCAATTCTTGGTATGGATGAATTATCTGAAGAGGATAAATTAGTCGTTGCTAGAGCTAGAAAAATCCAAAGATTTTTATCTCAACCATTTTTTGTAGCTGAAGTTTTTACAGGTTCACCTGGAAAATTAGTTGATTTGGAATCAACTATTAAAGGCTTTGATGCAATTTGCAAAGGAGAATATGACCATTTACCAGAAGCAGCTTTTTATATGGTAGGTACAATTGAGGAAGCAATTGAAAAAGCTAAGAAAATGGAAAAAGAAGCAGCCGCTTAATGAGTGAAGAATTTAAAATTGAAATTGTAAATCCAGAAAAATCTTTTTTAGTGAAAGAGGATGTTTCGGAAGTTGTTGTTCCTGCTTATGAAGGAGAAATGGGGATATTAAAAGATCATATTTCAATTATTTCTTTTTTAAAGCCAGGCATAATTAAAATCTTATCAAAATCAGGGGACGAAAATTATTATGTTGAAGATGGTATTGTTGAATTTAAAAATAATAATCTTTCAATTCTAACCAGCTCAATATTTAATGTTGCTGATATGGATAAATCCCAACAACAAGATTTATTAAAACAAGCAGAGGAAGAGTCTGCTAAAGAAGAAATAACTGATCAGTCTAAGTATTTAATTGATCAAAAAATTGAAGTTTTAAAAACTCTTAATTAAATTAATTTTTGAACCTTTTTTTGCACTTCTTTGTAAACATTTAATTTAAAATCTACCACTACCTTAGTAAGTTGATCTAGCTCTATCCATTTCCAATCTAAAAACTCTGGATGATGAGTGTCAATATTAATTTCTTTATCCTCACCGGTAAATCTCATTAAAAACCATTTTTGTTTCTGCCCTCTGTATTTACCTTTCCAAATAATTCCCAAAAGACGATCTGGAAGCTCATAGGTTATCATGCCATCTAATTCCTTAATAAGCTTAACACTTTTAATGCTAGTTTCTTCCTCAAGTTCTCTATAAGCAGCTTTTAAAAAATCTTCACCAGGGTCAACTCCACCCTGAGGCATTTGCCAAAAATTTTTAGGATTATCAATTCTTTTTGCTACAAACACTTTGTTTTCTTGATTTAAAACAACTATTCCCACTCCACTTCTTAGTGGCAAGTTACTATACTCTTTATTCATTTTATCCGTTGAGTAATTTGATAGCGTAACTTAATTGATTGTCAGTTTCAGACTTTATTTTAAAATCATCTCCTTCTTCATTGATTTCAATATCAGGCCTGACTCCTACCTCAGAAATAGATTTTCCAGATGGTAGATAATATTTAGCAACAGTTAAACGTATTGCACCTTTATTTTTAAGTGGAATTATTGATTGAACTGATCCTTTTCCATAGCTGTTCTCTCCAACAATTATTGCTCTTTTATGATCTTTAAGCGCACCCGCTACAATTTCAGAGGCTGAGGCTGAACCATAATTAATCAGAACCAATAATGTTTTTCCATCTGTAATATCTCCTTTTTTAGCAAACCATTTTCGATTTTCTGATTTTTTTCTACTTTTTGTAGATACTATTTCTCCATTATCTAAAAAAAAATCTGAGATAGTTATGGCCTGGGATAATAATCCTCCCGGATTATTTCTAAGGTCTAAGATAAATGCATTTAAATTTTCATTCTTTTTTAATTTCTTAATCTGTTTTTCTATTTGATCACTACTATTTTCATTGAATGAAGTAAGTCTTATATATCCAATATTATTTTCCAAAATTTCTGATTTTACAGACTGAATTTCAATTATTTCTCTTGTGATATTAAATGTTAGTGCTTTTTTTTCTCCTCTTCGTCTCACAGTTAATTCTATACCTGAACCAACTGGTCCTCTCATTAGATCTACGGCTTCAGCTAATGATTTTCCTTGTACTTGAATATTATTTATTTTTACAATGTAGTCTCCAGCTTTTAACCCTGCCTTTGAAGCAGGTGTATCATCAATTGGTGATATTACTTTAACTACACCGGCCTCCATACTTACCTCAATACCTAGTCCTCCAAATTCACCACTTGTCTCTGTTTGCATTTGTTCAAGAATTTTTGGTGACATATATGCTGAATAAGGGTCAAGAGATTGCAAAAGACCATTAATAGCAGAGTCCATACTTTCAGACTGATTTATCTCATCAACGTACTCTTTATTTATTTTTTCGAGGACTTCACCAAAAAGATCAATTTTTTTATAAATATCAATTTCAGCTGAGTTAAGATTATTATTAAAAAAAAAAATAGAAAAAAAAATTATTAAATATGATTTAAAATTTTTCATATCATAACTTTTTCTTTTGGAATAAATTCAGACCAAATTTTTTCAAGTTCATAAAATTTTCTTTTTTCAGGATGAAAAATATGAATAATTAAATCTATACCATCAACCAATTTCCATTCACTGCTTTGTTTACCTTCAATCTTAGAGTCTGGGACACCATTTTTCTTTAACTTTTCCAAAACTTGTTCCGATAAAGACTGTATGTGTCTCGATGATGTACCACTTGCAATTATCATAAAATCAGCCATTGAACTTTTGTCCTTTAGATCGATAGTTATAATGTCTTGAGCTTTGTTTAAATCTAGAGTGTTGATTACAATCTCTTTAAGATCTGAAATTTTATCCATTAATTAATTAAAGACTATCAAATTTTTCTTAATTGAGAAGATGAAATGTTGACCTTATTAAATTCGACAAATTTAAGTACGTCTTTGTTAAGTTGCTTAAATGTCTTTGATTTCAATGAATTTTTTTTATACCCATGGCGATCAAATACTAAAATGTTGCATTTTTGTGAAATTAATTTTGATTTATGCCATTTGTGGAAATTAATTAAATTATCAGCTCCCATTAAAAAATAAATTTCTGCTGTCTTGTTTTTTTTTAAATGATTTATCAGGTCAATTGTTTTATTTGATTTAATAATATTTTCATAAAATTTTACTTTAATAAATGAGTTTAACCCAATTATACGCTTACATTCTTTTATTCTTTTTAATACAGATGTTTCGCTTTCAGCTTTAAAAGGATTTTTTTTTGTAATTGCCCAAATTATATTGTTTAAATCAAATCTTTTTTTTGCCTCTTTAGATATTGCTAAGTGCCCTTTATGTGCAGGATCAAATGAACCTCCAAGAACACCAATTTTTATTTTTTTTTTATTCAATTTATTTTCTTATTTTACCGCTACTTGTGATTTCATATTTATACGAAACTAATTGATTTAATCCCACAGGCCCTCTTGGCGGTAAAGTATTAGTAGAAATTCCAACCTCTCCACCAAAACCGAACTCTCCACCATCAGCAAATTGTGTTGAGGTATTATGCATAGCAATTGAGCTTTTAACATTTCTCAAAAAACTTTTTGCTGTTTTTTTATTACTTGTGATTATGGAGTCAGTATGCATAGTTCCATATTTGTTTATGTGATCAATAGCTTCATCAAGATTATTTACAGTTTTTACGGATACTGCTGGTGCCAAATATTCAGTGGACCAATTTTTTTCTTTAGCTGGAAATATTTTTCCTTTGAAATATTTTTTTAAAAATCTATCTCCATATATTTTGCAATTTTTATTTTCAAGCTTACTTAAAATTGGATTACAAAAATTTTTTACAACTTTTTTATGAATAAGAATTGTTTCTGTCGCTCCACAAATACTGGTATTTCTTAACTTTGCATTATAAACAACTTTTTTTGCCATGTTTAAGTTTGCATCTTTATCAACATAAGTATGACAAAGTCCCTCAAGATGTCCAATAATAGGTACCTTTGATAATTCTTGAACTCTTTTTACTAAGTTTTTCCCTCCTCTTGGAATAATTACATCAATATATTTTTTCATATCTGACAGCATGATATCCACAACTCTTCTTTGTTTTGTATCAATGAATTGAATAAAGTTTTCATCAACTTTATTAATCTTAAGCGCTTTTCTAAAAATTTTTGCTAAAATTCTATTAGTGTTTATTGCTTCTGAGCCACCTTTTAAAATTACTGGATTACCAGATTTAAAGCATAGACTAGCCACATCTGATGTAACGTTAGGTCTACTTTCATAAATAACTCCAATAACTCCAATTGGTATAGATACTTTGCTAATATTTAAACCATTAGATCTTTTCCATTTCTCCAAAGTATTATTTATAGGGTCTTTTAATTTTGAAATTTTAATAATTGAATTTTGTATATCTTTTAGTTTAGTTTCGTTAATTAACAGTCTTTTAACTAAATTATCTTTAAGACCTATTTTTTTTGCATAATCAATATCTTTTAAGTTCTGCTTAAGAATTAATTTTTTTTCTTTTTCTAACAATTGTGCATATTTGTTTAAAACTTTATTTTTAACTATTGTATTAACCTTATGCTCACAAGCTTTCCTTGCTTTTGCTCCAATTAAATTCATATATTTGATCATTTAAACTTCCACCATATCATCTTTGTGAATTACTTCAGATTTTGAAACATACCCTAATAATTTTTCAATTTGATTTGAATGATGACCCATAATTTTGATTATCTCATCAGAGGTGAATGAACTTAATCCTCTTGCGCATTCAATATTTTTTTTATCTAAAATTTTTATATGATCCCCTTTATTAAATTTTCCTGAAATATTTTTAATCCCAGCAGCTAGTAAACTTTTACCTGATCTTAGTGCTTTTTTTGCTCCATCATCGATAATAATTTCTCCTTTTGGTGCTACTGAACTTATTATCCATTTTTTTCTCGCATCAAGTTTCGAGACCTTAGGACTAAACCAAGTACAATTATTTTGCTCAATTATTTTTGTGATAGGGTTACTATTTAGCCCATTTGCAATGACCATACTACTACCTGCTAGTTGACAAATTTTTGCAGCCTCAATTTTAGTTTGCATACCGCCGCTTCCAAATTCATTCATACCTTTAATATTTACATTGTTTAAATCTTTTTTTAAATCTTTAACTATCTTAATTAATTTTGCGTCCTTAAAAATCTTTGGATTCTTTGTGTAAAGTCCATCAACATCGGAAAGAAGAATTAAGGTATCAGCGTTAGTAATTTGTGTAACTCTAGATGCCAACCTATCGTTGTCCCCATATTTTATTTCTGTTGTAGCTATGGTATCGTTCTCATTAACTATTGGAATGAATCCTAATTCAAATAAATTTTCAAAAGTTCTTTTTGCATTTAATGATCTCCTTCTTTCCTCTGTATCTTCCAGAGTAAGAAGTATTTGAGAAATATTAAGTTTAAATCTAGCAAATGTTTGTGAAAACAAGTTCATTAATTCCATTTGACCTATAGATGCAATAGCTTGACTTTTATCTAGTTTAATATTTTTTTTATTATAATTCATTTTTTTACAACCAAGAGCTATTGCTCCTGAACTCACAATTACAACTTTTTGATTTCTATCCCTTAATTTTTTGATATCTTTTGCAAAACTAGACAACCATTTCTTTCTAATTTTTTTATTTTCATCTACAAGAAGTGAGGAACCAATTTTAACAACAATTATTTTAGAATTTTTAAGATACATAAGATAATAGTTTAGCCTTTATTTTAGATATAGAACTTTTTTCTAAAGTTGTCATAGTCAATATCTCACATTTTTTATTTTTAGAAAAATGATCAATCACTACTTTTGCGGTATCTTCATCGATTAAGTCAATTTTGTTTAACACTATAAGCTCTTTTTTATCTAATAATTTAGAGCTGTAGCTCTTTAATTCATTTTTAACTTGATCATAAGATTCATTAAGATCAATGTTTGTTATATCGATTAAATGTAAAAGAGATTTACATCTTTCGATGTGTTTTAAAAATTGGATACCAAGACCTACTCCCTCATGTGCACCTTCTACTAGTCCAGGTATATCTGCAATTGTTATTTCCTTATCATCATAAGAGGCAACACCAAGATTTGGATTTAATGTGGTAAATCTGTAATTTGCTATTTTTGGATTTGCATTTGTAAGTGCGGCGAGCAAGCTTGACTTACCTGCATTCGGTAAACCAATTATACCAATATCCGCAATTGTTTTTAGTTGTAGCCAAATTGTAAAGTCTTCCCCAACAGTTCCTTTAGTAAACTTTCTTGGGGCTCTATTCGTTGAACTTTTAAATCTGGTATTTCCAAGACCACCTTTACCACCATTTGCGGCAATAAATTCCTCTTCTTTCTTACTGAAATCAAAAAGTAGGGTTTTGTTGTCTTCTTCAAAGACTTGCGTTCCAAGCGGAACTTTTAAAATTAAATCGTTTCCACTTTTCCCAGTTCTATTTTGTCCTGCACCATTCTCACCTCTTTCGGCTTTATGATGTTGTTGATATCGATAATCAATTAAAGTATTTAAATTTTCCTCTGCTTTTAAAATAATTGATCCACCCTTACCACCATCACCACCATCTGGGCCACCATACTCAACGTACTTTTCTCTTCGGAAACTTGGAGATCCGTCTCCGCCATTACCTGCTTTAATATAAATTTTTACTTGATCTAGGAATTTCATAATACAACATCTATTTTAGTTGTACTATTAATTTGGTTTTACTGAAACGAAAGTTCTATCTGCTTTTGATTTTTTGAATACAACTTTACCTTTGACTACTGAAAAAATAGAGTGGTCTTTACCCATGCCTACATTCTCACCAGGAAAAATTTTAGTTCCTCTTTGTCTTACAATTATGTTTCCAGGTACTACTGTTTCACCACCATATTTTTTGACACCCAATCTTCGTCCGGCACTATCCCGACCGTTTCTTGATGATCCACCAGCTTTTTTTGTTGCCATAATTTACCTTTACTTATTTACTTACAACTTCTTTAGTTTCTTCTTTTTTAGAAGTTTTAGAAACTTTTTCTGCCTCTGATAAAACTTTACCATCTTTTGAAAAAATTTTATTAATTCTTATCATAGAATACTCTTGTCTATGTCCATTTTTTCTTCTTGAGTTATGTCTTCTTCTTTTTTTAAAAATTAATATAGTTCTATTTTTACTATTTTTAATTAAATCTGCTTCAACTTTTGCTCCATTTACATGGGGAGTTCCAATCTCAATAGATTTATCGTCTCCATACGCAAGGATTTCATTAAATTCAATTTTAGTTTCCGGTTTAGAATCTGGTAATTTCTCTATTTTAAGAATTTCTCCAGATTTAACTTTGTATTGCTTTCCACCTGTTTTTATTACTGCGTAAGACATAGTATGAATTTTTAATTAAGTATCCGCAATATAGTTGTAGCTAGGTTTTAGTCAAGCCGAATTAGTTAGAAATTATCCTTTAAATCACGCAGTTTTGAAAAGGTTTTGACATCTTTGGCTCTTAGAAAAATATTACAATCCATTTCTTCTTTGAGTGTAGACGGAATTGTTGGCAAGTTATCGTTTAATTTTATTTTTATATCCTGAATTTTTTTTTGAAGACTTAAATTTTCATTATCATGTTTAATGCAAAATTTTGAATTATTTAAAGTATATTCATGACCACAAAAAATTTTAGTATCAAGAGGTAAAGCCTTAATTTTCTTCAAGGAATTAAACATTTGTTCATATGTGCCTTCAAAAATTTTTCCACAACCAAGAGAAAAAAGAGTGTCCCCAGTAAAGAGTAATTTTTCTTTATAAAAATTGAAACAAATATGACCTTTAGTATGTCCAGGTACATGTATTATTTTGGCAACAAAGTTATCTCTTTCCCATATTTCATTATCTTCAAGAAGGATATCAATTTCAGGAATTCTTTCTGAGTCATGTTTGTAACCCACAACAATAGCATTATATTTTTTTTTTAATTCTTCATTTCCCCCCACATGATCAAAATGATGATGAGTGTTTAGAATATATTTAAGATTAATATTTTTATTTTTAAGATAATCAATTATTGGTCTAGCCTCACTTGGATCAACAACACATGCTAAATTATTTGTCTCATCAATAATTAAATAACTATAATTATCTTGGAGACAGGAAATTATTTCAACTTTCATTTTATTTCTCTATTAAAAATATTCCTAGATCTGCAAAAAGATTTTTAATTGTTAAATTACTATCACTTATTATTGAGGCATTCTTATTATTTATAGCTAATGATTTAAAGATTTTAATATCTCTTGATTTCACAAAGTTATAAAAATCCTTAATTGAGCACATATGAATATTGGGAGTGTTGTACCACTCATCTGGTAAGGTTTTTGTAATTGGCATTGTGCCTTTCAAAAGCAAATGCAGTCTTATTTTCCAATAACCAAAGTTAGGAATAGTTACAATTGCTTGTTTCCCAACCCTTAAGAGTTCTTTTAAAACTAGTTCAGGGTCTAAAAAAGCTTGAAGTGTTTGACTAAGAACAACATAGTCGAATGATTTATCTGGAAACTGTTTCAGGTCTCTCTCTGCATTTCCTTCAATTACAGTCAATCCTTTTGCAATACATTCTTGAACTTTATTTTTTGATATTTCCAGTCCTCTAATATTTATATTTTTATTATTTTTTAAAAACTCCATTAAAGTCCCATCTCCACAACCGACATCTAATACTTTTTTATTTTTTTCTATTAATTCTGCTATTACTTGAAATTCGTTTTTCATACTTAACTCTCTATGTAAGATTTATCTAAAAAGTTTTTAAGTGCACTTAAAAAATCTGGAACATCTAATAAAAACGAGTCGTGACCTTTATCAGACTCAATTTCAACAAAACCAACATCAGCACCAATGGAATTCAAGGCAATCACAATATCCTTGTTTTCTTGGGTTGGATAAAGCCAATCAGACGTAAAAGATATTATAAAAAACTTTGCCTTTGTAGCTTTAAAAGCATCAGACAAATTACCTTTAAATTGTTTTGCTAAATCAAAATAGTCCATTGCTCTTGTGATATAAAGATAGCTGTTAGCATCAAATCTATCGACAAATACTGAACCCTGATATCGTAAATAACTTTCTATCTGAAAATCTGCATCAAAACCAAATTTTATATCTTCTCTTTCCTGAAGTTTTCTTCCGAATTTTTCTTGGAGCCCTTTTTTTGAGAGATAGGTTATATGTGCTGCCATTCTTGCAACAGCCAAGCCCTTATTTGGAATTGTATCGTTTGAAGAATAATTTCCTTCTTTCCAATTGCTGTCAGCAGCTATTGCTTGTCTTCCTAATTCATTAAATGCAATATTTTGTGCAGAGTGACTAGAAGTGCATGCAATTGGAATAACGGTTTTAGCTTTATCAGGAAAATTACTAATAAATTGAAGTACTTGCATACCTCCCATTGAGCCACCTGCGATAGAAAAAAGTTTATCTATTCCAAAATGATCTAGCAAATTATATTGTGCATTAACCATATCGTTAATTGTTATTATAGGAAAATTTGTGCCAAAAGCTTTTCCAGTTTGAGAGTCTTTATAACTTGGCCCAAAAGAACCCATGCATCCACCAATGACGTTTGCACAAATAACAAAGTATTTTTTTGTATCTATAGCCTTGTTAGGACCAACTGCATAAGACCACCAGCCATCTTTTTTGGTTATTGGATTTACACCAGTAACAAATTGATCCCCAGTCAAAGCATGAAAAACTAAAATGGCATTATCTTTATTTTCATTTAATGAACCATAAGTTTCATAAGCAATTGGGAATTCATTAATAGTTTTTCCACAATCCAACTTTAAAGGTTTTTTTACTATTAGTGTTTTAATATTATTCTCAGTATTCATAACAAAGCTATTATTTGAATTGTGAGAAAAAAAACTATTTTAGCGGTTTTTTTTAAGCGCTCGCAATTCAGTTAAATCAGCGCATATTTTTTGTACTAGAACTTATTTACTATGTCAATTTTTTAAAAATCGTCTTATTCTCTATAAAAATTTGTAATTTTATCTATAAAGAGCTCATAAAAATTAAAAAAAATGGTAACTCCAAAATTTAAAAAATTTAAAATTGAAGCTTACAAACCTGGAAAGTCTAAGGTTAGGAAGTTAAAAAAAGTTATAAAGCTTTCTGCTAATGAGTCTGCTCTTGGAATAAGTCCAATGGCAAAAAAATTAATTGTAAATAAGAAGATGATTTTAGACAAATATCCTGATGGGAAGTCTAAGGAATTAAGAACGGCAATTTCAAAAAAATATAAGTGTGATCTAAATAAAATAATCTGTGGCGCAGGATCTGATGAAGTGATTCAAATGTTGTGTCAATTATATCTAAATCCTAAAGATGAGGTGATAGTGCCTGAATATAGTTTTTTGATGTACAGAATTTATGCAAAAATAGTTGGTGCCAAAGTTTTATTTGCAAAAGAGATAAATTATAAAGTTTCAATTAAGGAGATTTTAAAAAAAGTTACGAAAAAAACTAAAATTGTATTCATTGCTAATCCAAATAATCCAACTGCAACATACTTAACGAAAAAAGAAATATTAAAATTAAGGAGTTCACTAAGACAGAATATTTTGCTTGTAGTTGATGATGCTTATTCTGAGTACATGAAAAATACTGATTACTCGTCTGGTTTAGATTTATTCAGAAATAGAGATAACGTTTTTATTTTAAGAACATTTTCAAAAATGTTTGGATTAGCTTCTTTAAGAGTTGGTTGGGGATATGGATCTAAAAAAATAGTTAATGCTTTAAATGTGATTAAACCACCATTTAATGTAAACGGTATAGCACAACTAGCGGCCGCAGAATCACTTAAAGATCAAAAATTTATATCAAGATCGGTACAACATAATTTATTTTATGCTAAAAAAATTAAAGGATTTCTTGAGACTTACAATATTTTCTCTAATAAAATTTCAGCAAATTTTTTATTTTTAAATTTTGATAAATGTAAATTTACCGCAAAATATTTATATGAAAAACTAAAACTAAGAGGCGTTATCTTAAGATCAACAGAGGATGGTTATGGAATTAAGAATAAATTGAGATTAACAATAGGTTCTAAAGAAGAAAATATAAAATTTATGAACACTATAAAAAGAATATTAAATTAAATGAATAATATTTTAATTATAGGATGTGGTTTATTAGGATCATCTTTATTAAGACGGATCCATAAAAAAAAGATTGCAAAAAAAATATTTATTTATGAAAAATCAAAATCAAATATTTTAAGAATAAAAAAATTAAAGCTACCTGGCATCATTCTAAATAAATTGGAGAAAGGAGTAGTTAACTCTGATTTAATTATTTTTTGTACCCCTATGAGTGAATACAAAAATCTTATACTTAAAATTAATAACTTTATATCTTCCAAGACATTAATTACTGATATTGGATCATCTAAAATAGAGAGTTCAAAAATTATAAAAAAATTTCTAAAAAAAAATATTCATTGGATTCAAAGTCATCCCATTGCAGGTTCGGAGGTAAGTGGTCCACAGCATGGTAAAGAAAATATGTTTGAAAATAAGTGGTGCATTTTAACAAAAGAAAAAAAAACGAAAAAAGCCTATTTAAATATCTTAGACAATTTCTGGAAAAAAATTGGTTCAAAGGTAGTAGTTATGACAGCGGAAAAACATGACAAAATTTTTTCTATTACAAGTCATTTACCTCATTTAATTGCTTATAATTTGGTTAAATCTGCACAAGATTTTGAAAATAAACAAAATTATGACTTAATTAAATTTAGCGCTGGAGGACTAAGAGACTTTTCAAGAATAGCGGCCTCAAATGAAATTATGTGGAGAGATATTTTCTTTAACAATAGGAATAATATTTCAAAAGCCATTGATTTATTTATTAAAAATCTAACATCATTTAAAAAAGACATAAATTTAAAAAATAATAAATCAATTTTAAAAAAATTAATTCAAACTAAAAAAGTAAGATCAAAAATTATTTTGTTGAAACAAGATACAAATAAACCAGATTTTGGTAGAAGTTAGATCTTTATACTTGAGATTTTTTTTACTTTAAGATTTGCAGTTTTTAAAATTCTCAAAATTGTTTTTTTGATAGGCATAATTAATACTTTTTTTTCAGGGCCATATGCATGGATCAATTGTAAGGAGTTTATACAGATAGCTACGTGACCTTTCCAAAATATAATATCTCCCTTGCTAAATCGTTTTGTTGTCTTGTTTATAGAATAATTTATTTGATCCTTAGTATCTCTTGGATAAAATAAATTATTGTAATAAAAAAATATTTGTAACAGTGCTGAACAATCAATTCCGCTGCTAGTTTTACCACCCCAAACGTATTTTGTTTTAAGAAAAGTTTTAAATATTTTAATAAAATTTTTTTCTTTATGATTTATTTTTCGTATATCTTTCAATTTAAGCCATTTATTATTCTCGTATCTAACAAAACTTTTTCTTCTCTCAATTACAGATAATTTTGAACCAAAGGGTAAAGTTTTTTGAGTTTTATTATTAGGTTTATTATAGATATTTGCTTGAATAGTACTTACTTTGTGTGAAATTTTTAACTCACTAACATAGTTTTTATTTTTAATAAACCCAACGTATCTATCGTATAACAATTTTATTTTAATCCAGCCTTTTCTTTTAGATAAAATTTTAAATCTTTCTCCATACAATATCTGAGATGTTACTTCTGAACGTCTATTAGGTAATTTATAAATATTTGAAAACGGCTTTTTAAAATAAAAATTATTTTTCACTTAGTTTTAATTTATTTTTTATCATCCATAGACAAATTAGTGAAGGTATAACCATTATTGCTGTTAATATAAAAAAAATACCCCAGTCTCCATTTAGCCAGTCAACCAATGCACCTGATGAAGAGGCGAGCGTTGTTCGACCTGCTGTTCCAATTGATGCTAGTAATGCGTACTGAGTAGCCGTATAGGTTCTATCTACCAATAATGAAATGAAAGCAACAAAAGCCACAGTTGCAAAAGCTGCAGCAATATCATCAAAAATTACAGCAAATGCAAATAATAGTTCAGATTTTCCTGTCCAAGCTAGAGCAGTAAATAATAAATTAGTTGCTGCCATTAAAATACCAGCTAGAAACATTGCCTTTATTACTCCTGATCTAATCACAAATAGACCCCCTAACAATGTAAATACAACTGTCGTTATCCAACCTAAAGTTTTTGAATAAATCGCTATATCACTCTTAGAAAATCCTATTTCTTTATAAAAGATAACTGACATTCTTCCTAAAAATGCCTCACCAATTTTAAACAGAAAAACAAAACCAAGGATACCTAATGCTATAGAGAAACCGTTTTTTTTAAAAAAACTTACCACTGGTCCTCCTAATGTTCCACTTATCCATGCAATTATTTTAGTTAAAGCATTTTGTGAACCCAGCTTATTTTGAATTAGTTCATCAGTTTCATTTTGTTTCTGACTTCTATCTAAAGAAAGTGGTTCATGAACAAACATCAAGCCTATATTCATTAAAATCACAACAACACCTAAAATTAAAAATGTCATTTGCCAATAGTCTGTAAGACCAATATTCTCTAAATATTCTGCAGTAAAAAGAGCAATTACACCACCCAGTTTATATCCACTCCACCAACCTACAACAGCCATTGCTGCACCAGCAGCCATAGATTGACTTTCATTTTCACCTATTTGCTCAATTCTTAGTGCATCAACAGTTATATCCTGTGTTGCTGACGAAATTGCAATAATCAATCCAATTGAAATTACTAAAGCTAAATTTTCCGTTGGATTAATTACACTCCAAATTGCTAAACAAATCAGTATAGATAGTTGCATTAAAACTATCCAACCTCTTCTATGACCAATTTTTTTTGTAAGGTAGGGTATTTGCACTCTGTCTATAAGTGGTGCCCACATATAATTAAAGGCATAAACTGCAAAAATTAATCCTGCCCATCCAATTGTTGATCTACTAAGACCGTCTTCTTTTAACCAAAGGCTAAGGCTACTTCCAATAAGAACCCAAGGGAATCCTGAGATAGCTCCCAGCAAAAGAATTCTTAACATTCTTTTGTCAAAATAAACCGAGAAAGTTTCAGACAGTGTTTGTTTTTTAATCTCGAGCATTTAATTTTTCCAAAAAGACGGAAGAAATAATACTAGTATTGCGAATAACTCAAGTCTACCCAAAATCATTCCAACTGATAAAACCCATTTTGATATATCTGGTAATGATGAAAAATCCCCATTTGGTCCAATTATAGGACCCAATCCTGGACCAACATTTGAGATGGATGTTGCAGCACCAGATAAAGCAGTAATGAAATCAAGTCCAGTTAATGACAATAAAGCAGCTAAAATAAAAAAAATTACAAAATAAAAAAATATAAAAGATATAATTGACGCTACAAACTTTTCATCTACTGAGTTTTGGTCGTATTTAATCAAAAATACTCCTTTTGGATAAATAATTTTTTTAAGTTGATTTAGTATGAAAAGATAAAGAATTTGAATTCTAAAAATCTTAACTCCACAGGTAGTAGATCCTGCGCACCCCCCGATAAACATCAATGCAAGAAAGATGGTTATTGGAAAACTTCCCCAGCTATCAAATTCAGCATTGACATAACCAGTTCCAGTTAAAATAGAAATAGTATTGAAAAATATAGATCGAAAAGAATAATTTTCATTATTAGTTAAGACTAAATAAAAAGACAAAATAATTATGGATAAAATTATGATTTTTAAAAATGATTTGATTTGGGTATCATTTGTAAATATTTTTTTATTACCGTTTAAAAATTTTATATAGGCGATGAATGGGATGCTTCCCAAAATAATAAAGATCATCGAGGAAATCTCAATATAAATACTATTAAAATAACCTATAGATTGATTGTAGTTTGAAAAACCACCTGTTGCAATTGTTGTCATTGAATGGGTTAAGCTATCAAATTTTCCCATACCAAAAATCCAATAGCTGATCGCGCATACAGCAGTTAATGCAGAGTAAATATATATTAATCTTAAAGCTATTTCTTTAGATTTGGGAAGTATTTTTTCTGATGAGTCATTGCTAGAGATTTTAAATAATTGCATTCCTCCAACATTCATTATTGGCATAAGAGTAATAGCCATAACAATTATACCTATACCTCCTAACCATTGTAAAATAGCTCTCCATAAAAGAATACCCTTGGGGGCATTTTCTAAATTAGATATAATAGTTGAGCCTGTGGTTGTAATTCCTGACATGCTTTCAAAAAAAGCGTCAGTAATTGACATTTCCATTGAAGAAAAAATGAAAGGTAAAGAACCAAAAACTGCCACACTTAACCAAGATAAAGCCGTTAATAAGAAGGCTTGTTGTAAATTAACTTTTCTATCATGATCAATATTTGTTAAAAAAAAAAGTGCACCAAAAACTATTGTGACAATTGATGCTCCAAAAAAAGACGAGTCAATTTCAGAATAAATAAATTGCACAATAATAGGGACAAACATAGAAGCCCCTAAGATTATTTGTAAAATTCCAAGTGTAAAAAATACCGTTTTATAATTTGACATTTTGAAAGAACATTATTTTATGGTAAATAAATTTCAACTCTATAAGAATTAATAAAATCGCAGATTTAAGATTTTAAAAGAACAATTCATGATTAAAAAAGAAGTTTTAGACAAAACCAGTGCATGGCCTTTTGTGGAGGCCAAAAAAATGCTGAGAGAAAGAAAATCGTTCATAGAAAAAAAAGGAAAAATTACCTTGCAAACTGGATATGGGCCAAGTGGTTTACCTCACATAGGCACTTTTGGAGAAGTTGCAAGGACTTCTATGATGGTTAATGCTTTAAAGCAACTAACAGACTTACCAACTGAAATTATAACTTTTTCAGATGATATGGATGGTCTAAGAAAAGTTCCAGAAAATATTCCTAATCAAAATTTGTTAAATGAAAACCTTCACAAACCGTTGACCGAGGTTCCAGATCCATTTGGGAAATTCAACAGTTTTGGTGAACACAACAATGAAATGCTTAAAGATTTTTTAAATAGTTTTAATTTTAAATACACTTTTAAAAGTTCAACTGAGTTATATAAAACAGGATATTTCAACCCAACTTTAAAAATAATCTTAGATAATTATGATGGTATAATGAATATTATACTTCCAACACTTGGTAAAGAACGTCAAAAAACTTACTGCCCATTCTTACCAATATGTCCAGACACAGGACATGTTCTTGAAATACCTATTATAGAGATTGATAAAGAAAAATCTCAAATAATTTTTGATAATAAAGGAAAAAAACTTGAAAAAAGTATTCTCGACGGGAACTGTAAACTTCAATGGAAAGTTGATTGGGCCATGCGATGGTATGCCCTTGATATTGATTTTGAAATGTATGGCAAAGATTTAATAGAAAGTGCAATATTATCTACAAAAATTATTACTTTACTTGGCAAAAAAAATCCCTCTAGTTTTGCTTACGAGTTATTTTTAGATGAGAAAGGGGAAAAAATTTCTAAATCAAAGGGAAATGGCATTACTATTGATCAGTGGTTAAAGTACGCATCTCCAGAGAGTTTATCATTATATATGTATCAAAATCCAAAAAGAGCAAAAAAACTTTATAAAGAAATTGTCCCAAAAGCTGTAGATGAATATTTAGATAATATAGAAAAATCAAAAAAACAAACTGAACAACAACTAATAATGAATCCAGTTTGGCACGTCCATAACGGTAAAATTCCAAGTGAGGAAATGATTATGACTTTTTCGATGTTGTTAAATTTAGTTGAAACAAGCAATGCAGATAGCAAAGATTTACTTTGGAAATTTGTTAAAAAATATAAATCAGATATTCATGAAGAAAACTTTCCAATATTTGATGGATTAGTTGGATATGCAATTAAGTATTTTAATGACGTAATTAAATCTCAAAAAAAATACAAAATACCAAATGAAATTGAAAAAGAAGCTCTAGAGGCTTTAGTTAAAACTTTAGAAAAATGTAATGATGGCATGTCACCTGAAGATATCCAAACTTTAATTTACTCAGCTGGTAAAGAAAATGGGTATGCTGACAAACTTAGAGATTGGTTTAAATTAATTTATGAAGTTGTCTTCGGTGATGAAAATGGTCCAAGAATGGGTTTTTTTATAAGTTTTTTTGGTGTAAACGAAACTAAAGAGCTTATAACCAGTAAATTAAAATAATGTTTTCAAACCTTAGATCTTTAATATTTAAAATAGATCCTGAAAGAGCTCATTTTTTAGCAATCCAATCACTTAAACTTAATTTAGTTTCAAATATATTTGATGAGCATAAAAATGACCCTATTTTTAAAACTAAAATTTTTAATAAAGAGTTAAATAATCCAATTGGTATAGCAGCAGGCTTTGACAAGAACGCTGAGGTTTACAACCCTTTATTTAAGTTAGGATTTGGGTTGGTAGAGGTTGGTACAATTACTCCTTTAAAACAATATGGGAACAGCAAACCTAGAGTTTTTAGACTAGTAGAAGACCAAGCGTTGATAAACAGATTGGGCTTCAACAATCATGGTTCGGATATTGTACTGAACAGGATTAAGTCTAATAATAAACAAGGAGTATTAGGAATAAATATTGGTCCTAATAAAGATTCTGATAATCGAATAAATGATTATTTAATAGGAATTGAAAAATTTTATGAGGTTGCAGATTATATTACTGTTAATATTTCGTCACCTAATACTGAAAATTTAAGAAATTTTCATGACGAAGGAAAATTGCAAGACTTATTAAAAAATATTTCAGAAAAGAAAAAAAATTTAAAGACAAATATACCTATAGTAGTAAAAATTTCACCTGATATAAGTGAAATACAAATAAACTTAATTTCCGAAATTCTCTTAGAAAACGATATAAGTGGAATAATCATTTCAAATACATCAGAGTCATCAAGAGAGGTGTTGAAAGATATTCAAAAACATCAAAAAGGAGGATTGTCTGGAAAACCTATTGAGAAAAAATCAAATATTTTAATAAATAAGTTTTATAATTTATTTAAAGGAAAAATTAAGATTATTGGGGTAGGAGGAATAGACTCTGGCCAATCGGCTTATGAAAAATTTTTATTAGGTGCAGATTATATACAATTATATACTGGTATGGTATTTCAAGGTCCAAATATAGCCGGTAGTATTAAAAAAGAGCTAAAAGAATTATTGATCAGAGATGGAGTTAAGAATTTTACCGAAATTATAGGAAATAAAACTCTTTCTTAAATCTAATAAACTTGACGACATCAACATCTAACCTTATATAGGCACTGTTATTATGTCAAAAAAATGCGAACTTACTGGTAAAATTCCTATGAAAGGTCATAATGTTAGTCATGCTAACAACAAGACTAAAAGAAGATTTTTGCCTAATCTTAAAAAAGTAAAATTCACTAGTGAGTTAATGAAAAGAAGCCTTAAATTAACTGTTAGCAATGCTGGAGTAAGATCAGTTGATAAAAAAGGTAGTTTTGACGAATACTTAAAGACTGTAAAAAATAAAAATTTATCTACAAGACTAAAAAAATTAAAAAAAGGAATTTTAATTAAATCTCCATTTAAGAAAAAACCTCTAGCTAAATCTGCATAATGAATAAGTTTTTTTTATTTCTCTCATTTTTAATGGGAGTTGTTGTTTTATCTTCAAATTATCTAGTTCAATTTCCAATTCAATATTATGGACTAGAAGAAATATTAACTTATGGGGCATTTAGCTACCCTGTAGCTTTTTTAATAACTGATTTAGCAAATCGATCTTATGGAAAATTAGTTGCAAGAAAAATTGTTTATATTGGTTTTGCCATAGGAATTAGTTTTACTCTTATATTCTCAACAAATTTTGCAGATTTAATTTCAGTAAGAATTGCAATTGGATCTGGAACAGCCTTTTTAGTCGCTCAACTATTAGATGTCCAAATATTTGATAAATTAAGAAAAAGAGAGTGGTTCATTGCTCCTTTAACATCATCCTTAATTGGATCTACAGTCGATACATTTTTGTTTTTTTCAATATCATTTTATGCAACGGGTATTCCTTGGGTTACTTTATCTTTAGGAGATTTAGCAGTTAAGATATTAGTTGCTCTTGTAATGTTAATCCCGTTCAGAATTCTTCTTGGTACTTTAAAGCCAGTATAGTTTAGATTTTGGGCTCTGGTTGTGTCATACAATGAATAGCTCCAAAACCCCAAATGAGTTTAGTGCAATCAATTGGTACAATTTTTTTATTTTTAAAAAATTTTTTAAAAATTAAAATTACTTTTTTATCATTTTTGTCTTTAAAGATTGGTAATAGTACTATTTTATTGGCAATATAAAAATTCAGATAACTTGCAGGAACTCTTACTTTTTCAATATACATAGGCTTAGGCATTGGTACTTCAATTATTTTAAATTTTCTTTTATTTATATTTTTAGCGTTCTTTAAAATATTTAAATTTTTTTTTAAATTTTTATAATTCTTTTCATTTCTATTTTTTTCGACTGCAGTCATAATTACATCTTCAGAGACAAACCTTGAAATATCATCGATGTGTCCGTGAGTATCGTCTCCTTTAATCCCCTTATTAAGCCAAATGAAATTTTTAACATTTAAATATTTGCTTAATGTTTTTTCTAATGATTTTTTTGTAATCCCAGGATTTCTTTCTTGTACTTTGCTTAAAAGACATTCCTTCGTTAGAAGAACCGATCCTTTACCATTGACATCTATAGCACCTCCCTCCAATACTAATTGTTTTGACTTATTATTAATCTTAACAACAGGATCTATTTTTTTTACTTTAGTTAATTTTGATAATTTATTATTGATATTGTTGTCTTTCTTATAATCTTTGTATTTACTCCATGCATTGAATTTAAAATTTACAATCAACTTTTTTTTGGTCCTTTCATTTATTATATATATTGGACCAGAGTCTCTTAACCAAATCCGATTAGTGGTTATTTTGTAAAAAATAATATTTTGTAAGTTATTAGGAAATTTACTTAATAAATTTATAATTTTTTTTTTATCGTTATAATTATTTATTAATAAATTTATTTTTTGTGATCTTGATAATTCACTTATTATTTGTGTAACTATTTTTGGGATATTTTTAAAAAGACCAGGCCAATCACTTTTGTTGTATGGCCAAGCTATCCATACACTTTCTTGCAACTCCCATTCTGCAGGCATTCTGTAGCCAATGAGAGATAAATTATTATTCATCTTTAGGATTTTTTAGAAGTCCTTTGTAATAATCTATTCTTCTATCTCTTAAAAATGGCCAATGATTTCTAGCTGTTTCAATTTTATTTAGATCAATGCTAGTAATTAAGATTTCCTCTTTATCTGATTTTGACTTCGCAATAATATTTCCACTGGGATCGATAATCATTGAGTTACCCCAAAAGTGTATTTTTCTTTTTCCAGTTTTCTCTAAACCAATTCTATTTATAGCAGCAACAAATACCCCATTTGCTATGGCGTGAGATCTTTGGATAGTTATCCATGCATCTAATTGGGATTTTCCAAACTGTTTTTTCTCTTTAGGGTGCCAACCAATCGCTGTTGGATAAAATAAAATTTCTGCTCCTTTTAGCGTTGTCAGTCTCGCAGCTTCTGGAAACCATTGATCCCAGCAAATCAAAGAACCAACTTTTCCGTATTTTGTTTTTGTAGATTTAAAACCTAAATCTCCTGGAGTGAAGTAGAATTTTTCATAATAACCTGGATCATCTGGAATATGCATTTTTCTATACTTTGATATTATCTTACCCTTGTCATCAATTACAATGCTTGTGTTATGATAAAAACCAGTAGTCTTTTTTTCAAATAAAGAAATCATTAAAACAACAGAAAGTTCTTTGGCTAATTTACAATATATATCTGATAATCTACCTGGAATTTTTTCTGCTAACTTAAACTTAGCATGATTTTCACTTTGACAAAAATATGGAGATAAAAATAGTTCAGGAAGACATATTATTTTTGCTTTTTTCTTTGCTGCTTCTTTAATCTTAATTACAGAATTTTCTATATTTTTATTTTGATTATCAAAAACTTTAGTTTGAATTAAACCAATTGTAGTTTTTTTTACCATGAATTATTTAAAAATATTTGAAAAATTTTTCCGATCTCTACTCTTCCATTCCCCTCTATGATAAGCATCACTAGCTATTAGAGGTAAAACGCTTGTAGCTTCTGCAA
>OCOM01000009.1_pt1 | contig 22158 bp, 21 predicted proteins | sample 1535321 | NCBI WGS metagenome assembly OCOM01 (sample SAMEA3282989, study PRJEB22092) | marine metagenome | biome: Marine biome - coastal; feature: surface water; material: seawater | collected 2014-06-21T10:30:00+00 | depth 0 m
CCCTGCATTTTCAGCTGAATACATGTCAAATTGAGTTGAAGGTAATAACAAATCTGCAGAACTGTCTTTATATAAAGGAACTACTTCAGTCAGTTTTCTATCCGCAATAACTACTCCTGCTGCATGTGTTGCAACATTTCTATTCAGGCCTTCAAGTTGAAGTGATAAATCAGTTAATTTTTTAACTTTTGGATCTTCATTGATTAGTTTTTGAAGCCTTGGTTCTCCAGCTATACACTGTGTTAAATTTTGTGGTCTTGAAGGATCAAAAGGTATCATTTTAGAAATACTATCTACAAAACCATAGGATAATCCCAAAACTCTACCAACATCGCGAATGACCATTCTAGCTTTTAATTTTCCAAAGGTAATTATGTGAGCAACACTATCTTTGTACTTTTTTGTTAAATATTCAAAAACAAGATCTCTTTTATCCTCACAAAAATCAATATCAAAATCAGGCATAGATATTCGATCTGGATTTAAAAATCTTTCAAATATTAAATTAAATTTAATTGGATCTACATCTGTAATAGATAAACACCAAGCAACTAAAGATCCTGCACCTGAACCTCTACCAGGACCAACTGGTATGTCATTATTTTTAGCCCACTTGATATAATCTGATACTATAAGAAAATAACTAGCATATTTCATTTCAATAATTATCGAAAGCTCGTGATCTAATCTTTTTTTATAATCTAAATAATTTTTTTCTGTCTCAATGTCATTCGCATTGATGTTGAATACCTTTTCGAATTTAGTTTTAAGACCTTCTAAAGACTCTTTTTTTAAAATTTCATCAGCATCTCCACCTTTATCTTTGCTTATATTTGGTAGTATTGGATTTGAAAACAAAGGCCTAAAATTGCATCTTAAAGGAAAATTATAATTATTTTCTAATGCTTCGGGTAAATCAGAAAATAATTCTGACATTTCAGAATTATTTTTAAAATAGTGTTGATCACTTAATTTTAATCTATTTTTTTCATTAACATAGGTTTTGTTCCCTATACAAATCAATGCATCATGCGCTTCATGCATATCTTTATTTAAATAATATACCTCGTTCGTTGCAATTATTGGTATCTCTAAATCTGAGGATTTCTTTAAATTAAATTTTTCAAAGCCACTTTCATTAAGATCTTTGTGCCTTTGTATTTCTATATAAAAACGATCACCAAATTTTAATTTAATTTTATTATATAAATCATGTATTTCAGTAAATTTTCCCTTGTCGAATAATTTTCCAAACAAACCAAAAACAGTTCCAGAAAACAATGCAACGCCTTCAGAATTATTTAATAAATAATCAAATGTTACATGAGGATCAGAAAGTTCATCGTTGTTCAGATAGGATGCTGATGACAAATCAATAATATTTTTATAACCTGTTTCATTAAGAGCGTATAAAGGTAGTAATCCAATTGTATCATGAATTTTAAAGTTAATTTGCGTTCCAATGATAGGTTGACTTCCAGATTTTGATATTTTTTCAGCAAATTCTAATGCTCCACAAAGATTAGAGGTATCACAAAGACCTAATGATTTTATTTTATTACTTTTTGAATACTCTTGAAGATCATCAATTTTAATAGCACCTTCACAAATAGAGTATTGTGTATGAATTTTAAGATGATTAAAGTTTTGCGGTAAAGACTCAGCCATTAGATGACTTTATATTACCATCTAATATCTCCAATAGGCAATCCGCCTTATTTCCAAAAAATCTATTATGAGTTGCAAATATAATTAATCTGTCTGATCTCTTTTGATCCTTTAATAAATTAAATATTACTTTTGCTGTTCTCATATCTAAACTACCCGTTGGCTCATCAGCCAAAATTATCTCTGGATCATTAATTATTGCCCTTGCTATAGCTATCCTTTGTGCTTCTCCACCAGATAATTGAGAAGGATAATGATCAGCTCTGTTAGATAAGCCTATTTTTTTTAACAATTGTTTTGCTTTTGAAATAGCTACATCTTTATCATTGTTAATTGATAAACTTGCTAAATAAATATTTTCCAAAGATGTAAAGTCAGGCAATAAATTATTTTGTTGATAAACAATTCCAATTTTTTTTGCTCTAAATTTATCATTTTCCTCTTTTTCAGCATAATTAATTTCATGATCATTAAATTTAATCGAACCATTAGAGGGATTATCTATCAAAGAGATTAGATTTAACAAAGTGGACTTGCCTGAGCCCGAAGGACCCATCAAAGAGTAAATTTTACCTTTATTAAAAGTATATGACAAATTTTTTATAACTTTTAGCTTTTTACTAGTTTCAAAAGTTTTTGAGATATTGTGTAATTTTAAAAATTTACTCATATTTTAAGGCTTTGATTGGATCAAGTTTAGCAGCTTTTAGTGCAGGAAATATTGAAACTACTATTGTTATAAATATTGAACAGATCGATATAATTAATATTGAGTTTAAATTTATTTCTGAAGGCATTTTACTTAAAAAATAAATTTCCTCTGGAAATAAGCTAATGTTAAAAGTAGAGCTTAAAAATTGTCTTAAATTTTCAACATAGAGTGAAAATGTTACCCCTAAAAAAATTCCAAAAATAGTAGCAGAGGTTCCTATAATTATTCCAATTAAAAAGAAAATTTTTACTATTGATTTATTTAATACTCCAATTGATTTTAAAATAGCAATATCTTTAGTTTTATTTTTAACTAAGATTGTTAAACCTGAAATAATATTGAAAGCAGCAACAATAATAATTAAAGATAAAATTATAAACATAACATTTCTTTCTACTTTTAATGCTGAAAATAAAGAGCTATTCATATCCGCCCAGCTATAGATAAGTTCTTGATCATAAACCTTTTGAAATGCAAATTTTTGTTTTTCTATGTTTTTTGGATTTTTTAAATAAATTTCTAAATTTCTTTGCTCTTGCTTAAAGCCAAAAAAATCTTCAAGAGTGGATAAATTAATTAATGCAATATTATTATCAAATTCTGCTAAACCACTATTAAATATTGATGTAACTATAAACGTTTTTTGTTTTGGCATGCTTCCAATTATAGTTTGCACACCACTAGGGGATAAAATTGTTATCTCATCTCCAATTTTAAGATTTAAGGAAAAACTAAGTTCATTACCAATCGAGATATTATTCTTTTCTAAATTGATTTTATTCCCTTTAAAATTTTTATTTTTTATAATTTCTAATTTAGAAAAATCATCACTTTGATAACCTCTTAAAACAATTCCTTTCGAGGTTTCATTTTTTAAAATTATAGCCTCTCCAGAATTGCTAAATAGAGCGTATTGCGAAATTAATTTTAAATCATTGCTTTCAATTTTACTCTTATCGATCAATTGATCATAGGATTTAATAGTTAGATGAGAGTTAAATCCTACAATTTTGTTAATTAGTTCTGTTCTGAATCCATTCATTACTGACATGACTATTATAAGAACAGCAACTCCTAAACTAATACCGATAAATGAGAAAATAGATATGACGTTTAAAAACCCATCATTTTTACGAGCCTTTAAAAACCTAAGTGTAATTTCTTTTTCTAAATTAGAAATCAATTTTAATTTTTTTGTTTTTTAATAATTTCTATAATTTTGGTTAAAGATAAATTTTGAGTTTCTTCACCTATTTCTTTAAACTCTAATAAATCACCCTCTGATTTTTTACCAATAATGATTTGATAAGGCGCACCTATTAAATTCATTTTTTTTATCTTTGATGAATAATTTTCATCAGTATCATCAATCAAAGCATCAATATTATTTTTAATTAATTCTTTGTTTATATTAATTGCTTTATCTAGAGCTGATGTATCATTTTTGTTTATCATGGGTACTAACGCAATATCATAAGGAGCAACAGACAATGGCCATTTCATGATTTCATTTTTGTCATCAAATTTAGCCTCTATAATTGCTCCAACTAGCCTGGATACACCAATTCCGTATGAGCCCATTTTAACAAAATCTTTCTTACCCCCTGGTAAATCAACTGATGCCCCCATTGCTTTTGAATATTTGTCACCAAAATAAAAAATGTGTCCTACTTCAATACCTTTTGTGATCAATCTATTTTCTTCAGATACAACTTTTTCAAATTCATCCTTATTGAATTTTTCATCAGTCACAGAATAATACTGTTCATATTTTTTTCTCATCTGTTGTAAGGAATTTTTTTCCAATTCTGTGTCATTACTATTTAAATCAAAAATCCTTTTATCTGTAAAAATTTTACTTTCACCAGTGTCAGCTAATATAATAAATTCATGAGATAAATTTCCTCCAATAGGTCCTGTGTCTGCAGCCATTGGGATTGCAGTTAAAGCTAATCTTTTAAAAGTTCTTAAATAAGATAAAAAAAATTTATTATAAGAATAAAATGCTTCTTCATCAGAAACATCAAATGAATAAGCATCTTTCATATAAAATTCTCTACCTCTCATAATTCCAAACCTTGGTCTAATTTCGTCTCTAAATTTCCACTGAATATGATAAAGAAGTTGTGGGAGTGATTTATATGATTTTAAAGAGGATCTAAAAATTTCTGTTACCTGTTCCTAATTAGTTGGACCGTAAAGCATCTCACGATTTTGACGATCTTTTATTCTAAGCATTTCCTCACCATAATCTTCATACCTACCACTTTCTTTCCAAATTTCGCTTGATTGAATTGTGGGCATTAAAATTTCTTGTGCACCAATTTTATTTTGTTCCTGTCTTACTATCTCTTCAATTTTTTTCATTATTTTGAAACCTAAAGGCAACCAAGAGTAAATTCCTGCTGAAGCTTGTTTGATCATCCCTACCCGCAACATTAACTGGTGGGATTTAATTTTAGCTTCTGAAGGATTATTTTTTAGTATGGGTACAAATGATTTAGATAATAGCATCTTAAGTGATCATATTTCTTAAATTTAAATATTCAAATTTTATTAACAAATAAATTATAATAAAAATAACAGTAGTTATTCCTGTACAATATAGGAATTTTTTAACCATTTTTGGATTTTCTGGTGATCCAGGATCTTCGCCATCAATTTTAACAGTTTTTGTTCTGTTCACATCTATTGGTAGAATTGCAAAAAAGATGATCCACCAAATAATAACATAGATTATAGCTAAGCCTGTTCCGCTCATTAAATTCGAACTAGATTAATATTCGTGAATGGTTTTTTTCCAGTTTTTTCTTTTGAAAATTTTCTACAAGCAATTTTTAGGGCATCAATAAGATTGTGCTCCTGTTGTCTACTTCCAACCCTAAAAGATCTTGAGGTTTTTTCAATCTCATCTTCTAAACCGTAAACAAATTCATCCCTATCATTAACGGGTAAACCTCTAAAAGATAATACAGGATTACTGTGAATGTTGCCCTTTGGTGTAATCATTAAAGTAACTTCCAAATAACCATTTGCGCTTAGATTTTTCCTATCTTTGATTGACTGTGATTCAGGGTCGACACTTACATTACCATCAAGATATAACCTTCCACTAGGAGCCTTGTCATAAACTTCAGGTTTTTCACCAGGGAAAAGTTTAACAATATCGCCATTTTCAACTTGTACTGGGTGCGGAACTTGCATTTCTTTTGCGAAATTGATGTGCTCAATCATATGTCTGTGTTCACCATGGACTGGAATAACACACTTTGGTTTTACCCAATGATACATATCTTTAAGATCTTCTCGATTAGGGTGCCCTGAGACATGAACGAATTCAGTCTCCTCTGATATTACTTCTATACCATCTTTAACTAATTGATTATGAAGCTTGTAAAGCTTTTTTTCATTACCAGGAATAATTTTTGATGAAAATATCACAGCATCTCCATTTTCAATATAAACATCTGGATGAATATAGCTCGAAATTCTCATCATAGCTCCCATAGGTTCACCTTGGCTTCCTGTACATAAATAAACAATTTTTTCTCTAGAAAAATTTTTAGCTTCACGAGGATCAATTGGATCAATCGTATTTTTTAAATATCCACATTGGCGAGCTGCCTTGTAAATACGATGCATGGATCTTCCTACAAGAGAAATTTGTCTTCCTGTTTGTTCTGCACAGTAAAATGCAGTTTCCATTCTTGCAACATTCGATGCAAATGATGTAATTATTATTCTTTTTTTTAATCTAGACATAACATTTAGCATATTTTTTCTAACATCTAATTCTGATCCAGATCTACCTGCACTGAAAACATTAGTAGAGTCGCATATCATTGCTAATACACCTTCGTTTCCAATTTCTTTTAATCTTTTTTCATTTATATTTTCCCCAATCAATGGATTAGGGTCGACCTTCCAATCACCAGTGTGTAAAATTACACCTGCCGGCGTTTTAATTCTGAGCCCATTAGGTTCTAATATAGAGTGAGTGAGTGTTATGTATTCAATTTCAAATGGATCTAAATTTACAGATCCATTCAGTTCAACAATCTGCAAATCATTAGTTATGTCTATTTGTTTTTCCTTGAATTTTTCTCTTATTAATACTGCTGTAAATGGTGTTGCAAAAATTTTGCATTTTAATTTAGGCCATAGGTGAGCAATTGCTCCAATATGATCTTCATGAGCATGAGTAAGAACGATACCAAGCAAATTATCTTTTCTCTCAACTATAAAACCTGGATCAGGATAAATTAAATCAACACCTGGAATGGTATCATCTGCAAAAGTAACGCCTATATCAACCATTATCCATTTATGATTACTTGGTTGGCCGTAACCAAACAAATTCATGTTCATGCCTATCTCACCAGATCCACCTAATGGACAGAATAGTAGTTCATCTTTCATATTATTTAATTAACCTTGAAATTTTAATTAGACCTTTAATTGTAATATCTTGATTTTGACTAACTTTCGTTTTTATTGAGTTTTTAAATAAATCAGAAAATCCCCCAGTGATAATTACTTTAAAGGTTTTTCTAGTTTCTTTCTTAATTAAATAAATAATATTGTCAATTAAACCTGCATATCCCCAGAAAAAACCTGACCTTACCGCTGAAATTGTATTATTTCCAATAACTTTGGTTATTTTTTTTAAATTAATCCTAGGAATGAGCGTTGCTTTGTCTGATAAAGAATTAAGTGATAATTTTACACCTGGCGCAATAATTCCACCGTAATAAGTATTTTGAACCAAAACATCAAATGTAGTTGCTGTACCAAAATCTAAAATAATAAAATTATTTTTATTATTCATTAAGCTAATTGCATTAGTTATTCTATCAGAGCCTACTTGCTTATAATCAACTTTAATTTTAATTAAAGATTTTAAACTTAAACTTTTTACTTCGTAACATTTATTATTAGTTTTTTTAGACAAAAATTTTTTTATTAAATTAAAAGTAGGTGGAACAACACTACAGAAAAGAATTTTTTCAATATCTTTAAATTTGAAATTATATTTTTTAAATATTTTAGATAATTTATAATTTGTTACTTCTTTTGATGAAAAATTTATTTTTTTTATGATATGATTTTTTTTTGAAACTAACCAAATTTTGGTTTCAGTATTTCCAATATCACCTAAAATATACATTAATTATTAGTTTTAAGATTATACATTTTTAATAAATTATTTTCAAAAATTTGTTTTAAAGATTTTTCTATTTCGTCAATTTTAATATTTTTATTCGTTATCTCATTTAAATTAGTTGTTGGACAATTTTTGATGTATGGGCTTTTGTTTATATTGATACCTATTCCTGTAATAAGGTACTTCTTATTTGATAAAAAAATTATTTCTTGCAAGATTCCACAAATTTTTTTCTTTTCAATTAAAAGATCATTTGGTTTTTTATAAAAGATTTTTTTAGTTGTATATTTTGATATTAATTTTTTTATCAATAAACAATTTAATTTTGTAATTGTTGAAATTGATAATTTAATTTTATTTAATTCATGAAAAAATGTCACAAATAAATTTCCTTTATATGAAATCCATTTTCGACCATATTGACCTTTACCATTTGTTTGCAATTTTGAAATTACCATTCCATATTTACAATGAGTTTTTTTAATAATTCTAATAGCAGTATTGTTAGTGCTTCTGACTTTTTTAAAATTGAATTTTTTAAATTTCATTAAATAATATTAATTCTTGAAACTACCTCAATCAATTGACTTGGGAATATAAAGTACAAAAGAATTAATATTGTGGAAAAAGTAAGTGAAAATTTTAACCATATTCCATGATCTGTGTCGTATTTTTCTTTTTCTTTATCAAAATAAATTATTTTAATTATTCTTAGGTAATAAAAAGCTGCAATTACAGTCGATAGTAAACCAACTATTGCCAAGAAATACATTGATTGTTCAATTACAGCCTTAAATACATAAAACTTAGCGAAGAAACCAGCCAAGGGTGGAATTCCAGCAAGTGAAAATAGTATTATCAGTAAACACAATGACAATAGTGGATGATTTTTTGAAAGACCCGAAAGATCATCAATATCCTCATAATATTGCTCATTCCTTTTTAACATCAATAAACATGAAAATAGAGCCAGATTCATTACCACGTAAATAGAAATATAAATTATTGAACTTTGAATTCCGTCGTTAGATCCCGTTGCTAAGCCCGCTAAAGTATATCCGATATGTCCTATTGAGCTGTAAGCTACCAGCCTCTTAATATTAGTTTGTCCTATTGCTGCAATCGCACCAAATATCATTGATGCAATGGACAAGAAAATAATAATCATTTGCCATTGATCTATTAGATTTAAAAATGGAACATATAAAAATCTAATGAAGACAGTCAGTGCAGCAATTTTTGGAACCATAGTGAAGAAAAGTGTTACTGATGTTGGAGATCCTTCATAGACATCTGGAGCCCACATATGAAATGGAACTGCAGAAATTTTAAACGCTAAACCAACTAAAATAAATACTATTCCAAAAGTAAGAGCATACTCATTCGAATTTAGCTGATTTGCTATAACATCAAAATTAGTAGATCCTGAAAAACCATAAATTAGTGAGCAACCATATAGTAGCAAACCAGAAGATAATGCACTCAACACAAAATATTTTAATCCTGCTTCAGATGACTTTAATTGATCTCTGTTAAAAGTTGCCAAAACATAAAGAGCTAGGGATTGTAATTCCAGCCCCATATAAAAAACCATAAGATCATTAGAGCTGATCATAACCATCATTCCCAAGATAGAGCTTAAAATTAATATAGGATATTCAATTTTGAAAATTTTAAATACTTTAAGATAATTAGATGAAATTACTAAAACTAAAAAACCTCCAATTAACGTTATAACTTTCATAAGTGAAGCCATAGGGTCAATGACAACACTATCTTTAAATAAAGTAACTCTACTTATTGAATAAGTTTCATTTATAGTAATAATTGCTGTAATTAAAATTGTGAATAATGAAAGATTAAAAATTAACTGTGAACTATCTTTCTTAAAAACTCCCAGTATTAATAGAAACATAACTGATAGCGATATAAAAATCTCAGGTAATATTAAATTAAGATTTTCCATATTACTTGCTCGCTATATTTAAGTTATGCATATTAATTAAATCTGATACTGAAACTTCAATTGTGTTAAATAATGGCTCTGGATAAAATCCAAAGAATAATGTTGGCACCGCAAGACATGTTAATATTAAATACTCAGATCTATTTAAATCTACCATTTGTTTTAAATCTTCATTGACTAATTTTCCAAACACAACTCTCTTATAAAGCCATAACATGTAAGCTGCGCCTAGAATTACTCCAAAACTTGCAATAACGGCTACCAAAAAATTATCTTTAAATGCACCCATTAAAATTAAGAATTCACCAATAAATCCACTAGTACCCGGTAAACCTAAGGCTGCTAAGGTAAATAGCATAAATAAAATTGAGTATTTAGGTATTATCGTAACTATTCCGCCATATGATTTAATCAATCTTGAGTGCATTCTGTCATATACAACACCAACACATAAAAATAGAGCTGCAGAAACTAATCCGTGACTTATCATTTGGATTATACTGCCCTCAATTCCCTGTTGTTGTAATGTAAAAATTCCAAGAGTAACAAAACCCATGTGTGCGACGGAAGAATAGGCAATAAGTTTTTTCATATCTTCTTGCATCAACGCTATGAAGGATGTGAAAATGATTGCTATTACACTTAAAGTATAAATTAAAGGTGTGAAAACTTCTGATGCAACTGGAAAAAGTCCCAAAGAAAACCTAATAAAACCGTAGCCTGCCATCTTTAGTAATATTGCAGCCAGAAGCACTGATCCTGCCGTTGGTGCCTCAACGTGAGCATCTGGAAGCCATGTATGCACAGGCCACATCGGGGTTTTAACAGCAAAAGAGCTAAAAAATGCTAACCATAAAAGGTTTTGGTATTTTGCATCAATCCCTAATTCATAAAGCTTAATTACATCTGTAGTTCCTGATATCCAATATATAGATATTATTGCCACCAACATCAAAACTGATCCTAGTAAAGTGTATAGAAAGAATTTGAATGCTGAGTAAACTCTTTTGGGACCACCCCAAATACCAATTATTAAAAACATTGGAATTAATCCAGCCTCAAAGAATAAATAGAAGACAATCAAATCAAGAGCGCAGAAAACACCTATCATGAAACTTTCCATTATTAAAATTGCAATTAAGAAGTCTCTTAATCTATTTTTAACAGTGTTATTTACAGAAACTATACAAAGAGGTGTTATAAAAGTTGTTAATAAAATAAATAAGATTGAAATTCCATCTACTCCAACTTTATAATTAATAAAATCTTTTATCCATATTCTCTCCTCAACAAATTGAAAAGCTGAAGTTGTTGGATCAAATAATAACCACAAATAAATTGAAATTAAAAAATTTACAATTGTGGTAAATAAAGCAACATATTTTGCAGTTAAATTATTTCCATCTTTATCTTTAGTAAAAAATAGAAAAAGTGCTCCAACTATTGGTAATAATATAAGTGATGATAAAATTGGAAAATTCATTATCTAACAATTAAAAAGGTTAAAAAAGCTGAAAAACCAACTAACATAACAAATGCATATTGATAAATAAAACCACTTTGAAATTTATTCGCTTTAATAGAACATTTTTTTATAAAAGAAGAGATTCCATCTGGGCCAAAACCATCAATTACAGTTCCATCAAAAAATTTCCACAAAAATAAACCTAAACGTTTAGAAGATTTAATAAATAAAACTTCATACAATTCATCAAAGTACCATTTGTTAACTAAAAATTTATATAAAGGCTTATTCATTGAAACAATTTCATTTGGAATTGCTTTGTTTTTTACAAACAAATAATAGGCAATAGGAATTGAAATAAGCACTAAACAAGGTGTTAGAAGTAAAAACCATGTAGGTGGATGGTCAGTGCTAAGCGGTTCTAAAAATTTTATTGACTCTGCCCAAAAATAGTTTTCGCCTCCGTATCCAATAAAAAGTCCCTTAAATAAGACCCCTGCAAAAATTGCACCAATAGAAAGAATAAATAATGGTATTAGCATTACCAATGGAGACTCGTGGGTTTCTTCTATTTTGATTTCTTTATTATTATACTCTCCATGGAAAGTTTTAAATATTAATCTCCAAGAATATATTGAAGTTAAAAACGCTGTTAGTATCCCTATACCGGCTGCGTAATAGCCTGTTGTATTACCCTTTAGATAAGCAAACTCAATAATTGCATCTTTTGAGTAAAAACCAGATAAAAATGGAAAGCCAGTTAATGCAAGCGTTCCAATGATCATCAATGCATAGGTGTATGGCAATTTTTTCCAAACACCTCCCATTTTATTTATATCTTGTTCATCTTTAAAGGCATGAATGACTGAGCCAGAACCTAAAAATAACAATGCTTTAAAGAATGCATGAGTAAACAAATGAAACATTGCAACGTTATAAGCACCAACACCTGCTGCAAAAAACATATACCCCAATTGACTACATGTAGAATAGGCAATTATTTTTTTTATATCTGTTTGAACCAAAGCTACAGTTGCTGCAAAAAAAGCAGTAGTCATACCAACAATAGTTATTAAATTTAAGATCAATGGTGAGTATTCGTAAATAGGTGAACATCTAACAACTAGAAATACACCAGCTGTTACCATTGTAGCTGCATGGATTAATGCTGAAACAGGTGTCGGCCCTTCCATTGCATCTGGTAACCACGTATGAAGTAAAATTTGTGCCGACTTACCCATGGCACCAATGAATAAAAGTAAACAAATTAGATCAATGGCTTTTATTTCAAAGCCTAAAAACAATAAATTTTTATCAACTACTGTTGGTATTTGTTGAAAAACCTCAGAGTAATTTACTGTACCAAATAAATAAAAAATTAAAAAAATACCTAATGCAAAACCAAAATCACCTACTCTATTTACCACGAAAGCTTTTATTGCTGCAGCATTAGCACTTTCTTTCTTAAACCAAAAACCTATTAAGAAATATGAACATAAACCTACGCCCTCCCATCCAAAAAATAACTGAACAAAATTATCTGAAGTTACAAGCATTAACATTGCAAATGTAAATAGTGACAAATAAGCCATAAATCTTGGCTTGTGTGGATCGTGGGACATATACCCAATTGAGTAAATATGAACTAAAGAAGAAACTGAAGTTACCACTACTAGCATGACTGCTGATAAGGGATCTATTAACATCGACCAATTTACGTTCAATGAACCTGAATTGATCCATGTAGCAATTACAATATTTTCCTCGTATTGATTAACTATTACTTGATATAAAACAAAAATTGACAATAAAGCAGAAATTGAAACTAAAGCACTAGTAACTATTTCTGAATTTCTATCCCCAATATATTTTCCAAAGAAGCCTGATATAATTGATGCAATTAATGGAAGGAAAATAATTGAAAGTTCCATTATTATCCTTTCAACTCATCTATTTGCTCAACTCTAATTGTTCCTGAATTACGGTAATAAACTACAATGATAGCAAGTCCTATTGCAGCCTCAGCCGCTGCTACTGTGAGGATAAATAAGGTAAATACCTGTCCAGTTAAATCTCCTAGAAAGATAGAGAAAGCGACTAAATTAATATTTACTGCCAATAATATTAATTCGATACTCATTAAGATGACAATGATATTTTTTCTATTTAAAAATATTCCAATAATTCCTATAGAGAATATTATTGCACCTAAAGTTAAGTAATGTCCTAGTCCTATTTCAGTCATCAATCTTAACTCCCTTATTAGACTCTACGTTTAAAACACTAACACCTTCTGATCTTTCTCTAGAGATTTGTTTTAAATAGCTTTGTGTTTTTACACCTGTTCTTTTTCTAAAAGTAAGAACAATTGCTCCAATCATTGCAACCAATAAAATCATACCACTGATTTGAAAGACATGAATATAATCAGTGTACAATACTTGTCCTAATGAATGAGTGTTGCTTACTTTAGACAACTCAACTGAATTATTTATATCAAACAAATCTGGTTTATATTTCCATCCACCTATTACAATAATTAACTCGACAAATATAAGTGTACTTATTATTAGGCCCACAGGTATATGTTTGGAACTATCTTCAGATGAAAACCATTGATTTTTTTGTTGAGCAACATTTAGCATCATTACAACAAACAAAAATAAGACCGCTACAGCACCAACATAAACAATCAGCATAATCATTCCTAAAAACTCTGCACCAATCATTATAAAAAGACATGAAATACTTATAAAATCTAAGATAAGAAAAAATACAGAGTGAACTGTATTTTTAGATGTAGTTACCATTATTGCAGAGATAATAGCTATGATTGAAAAGGTATAAAAAAATATAGAATGTGCAATCATTTCTATCTGTGGGAACTGTCAGCTTTAATATTAGCCTCTAAAATATTTTCCCATCTGTCACCATTATCTAAAAGTTTCTCTTTCGTGTAATAAAGTTCTTCTCTTGTTTCAGTAGAAAATTCAAAATTTGGTCCTTGAACAATTGCATCTACAGGACAAGACTCCTCACACAATCCACAATAAATACATTTCATCATGTCAATATCATAACGAGTTGTTTTTCTACTTCCATCTTCTCTTTCAGATGACTCGATCGTAATAGCTTGAGCAGGACAGACAGCTTCACATAATTTGCAAGCAATACATCTTTCCTCTCCATTAGGATATCGTCTTAATGCATGCTCACCTCTAAAACGTGGACTTATCTTCCCTTTTTCAAATGGATAATTTATTGTTTTTTTTGATTTAAATAATTCTTTAATAGCAATAGCTAGACCACTTACAAAGTCAGCCATAAATATTGTTTTAAAAAATCTGGATATTTTCATGATTAATTCACTGGTAAAAGATTAAAATAAAATAAAAAGCTGGCAGTTAATACAACCCATATTAAAGACATTGGAAGAAATACTTTCCAACCCAACTTCATTAATTGATCATATCGATATCTTGGAACAATTGCTTTAACTAAGGCAAATAAGAAAAATAATAATAATATTTTTAAAATTAGCCATACTGCTCCAGGCACTAGCGTGAAGGGATAAATTTCAATTGGAGATAACCAACCACCTAAAAATAAAATTGCACCCATTGCACACATTAAGAGAATATTTGCATATTCACCAAGCCAGAACATTGCATACATCATTCCAGAATATTCAGTTTGATATCCCGCTACTAATTCAGCTTCTGCCTCTGGTAAATCAAATGGAGGTCTATTTGTTTCAGCTAATGCTGAAATAAAAAAAATCACAAACATTGGAAATAAAGGAATAACAAACCATAAATTTTGTTGAGCTATAACTATGTCGTTTAAATTAAGTGAACCTACACACAATAAAACATTAATAATAATTACGCCAATTGATACCTCGTAAGAGACCATTTGAGCAGCTGACCGGATTGCTCCAAGGAATGGATATTTTGAATTTGATGCCCATCCTCCCATTATTATTCCATAAACTCCAAGTGATGAAACAGCAAATAAATAGAGAATTCCAACATTAATATCAGCTAACACCTGAGTTGCACTAAATGGAATTACTGCCCAAGAAATTAATGCAAGTGTCATTGTAACGATTGGTGCAAGAATAAAAATTACCTTGTTGGAACTAGAAGGGATAATAATTTCTTTAAATATGTATTTTAACGCATCAGCAAGAGATTGAAGTAAACCAAAGGGACCTACAACGTTAGGTCCTTGTCTTTTTTGAACAAAAGCCCATACCCTTCTATCCAGCCATACAACCATAGCAACTGATACTAAAACAGGAACTAGCAAAAAAAGAATTTTATAAACTTGATCAAACAATATAGTCAAAGTTTCCATCTATCCTTCTGTTCCTGTTGATTTTAGATTTAATTTAGAATTATTGCACTCAATCATAGTTTTTGAAGATCTAGCAATAACATTTGAAAAATAATAATCTTTTACTTGAATATTTAATTTTTCATTTTGAAAATTTGAATTTAGCTGTTCTTTACTATCAACAATTTCCTTCTCTTTTTGCAGTTTAAGAAAATTAAACATGCTACTTTCTAATTCATCTTTGTCATTAAATAATTTTCTATTATTCATTACTTCAGCAAGTTCATTAATTATTTGCCAGTCTTCTTTAGCATCACCTGGAGGATAAGATGCTTTATATGCTTTTTGTATTTTTCCTTCTAGATTTGTAAAATGACCATCCTGTTCTGTATAAGCTGCTCCTGGTAAAATTATGTCAGCAATCTCAGCCCCTTTATCGCCATGACTCCCTTGATAAATTATAAATTCATCTTTTTTATCAAATTCTAAATTATCTTGTCCAACTAAATAAACAATTTCAAATTTATTAGACTTTAAATCTTTAATTAAATTAATATCATTATTGATTATTCCTAAATCAAAATTACCAACTGTTGAAGCATCACAAGATAAAATATTTAATGGGTTCCAGTTATCAGTAAATTTATTATTTTTATTTAAAAAATCCTTTATCAAATTAAACAAATAATTTGCTGAATTTAATTTTAGTAATGACTCACCCATTATAATCATTGGGTGTTTAGCATCGATGATTTTTTTAGATATTTCATCTGATCCCTCAAAAATATTTTTTATTGATTGAGTTTGACCATCTAAACTCTCATATGGATAAGTTAAATCTCCAACATCATTAAGTGAGATTATTTTGGTATTATTATTTACAAAAGCTTTCCTTATTCGTGCGTTTAAAATTGTTGCTTCATATCTTGGATTTGATCCAATTAAAAATATCAAATCTGCATCTTCAATTCCATTTATAGAGGAGTTGAATATATAATTTTCCCTCTCTTTGACATCTACATATCTGTTATCAGATCTAGAGTCGTAGTTATGATTACTTAAAGTTCGATCAAAAAACTCTTTAAAAATATAACCTGTTTCCATATTAGTTAAATCTCCAACAAATCCACAAATCTTTTCTTTTGATGAGTTTTCAAATTTTGATTTAATAATTTTAAAAACTTCATCCCATGAAGCTTTTTCAAATTTGCCATTGTATTTGATAAAAGGTGTGTCTAATCTTTGATTTAATAAACCGTCACATGCATATCTAGTCTTGTCTGAAATCCATTCCTCATTAATGTCCTCATTAATTAAAGGTAAAACTCTTTTGACTTCCCAATCGTAGGTATCCACTCTGACATTTGACCCAACAGCATCCATTACATCTACAGTCTCTGTTTTTTTAAGTTCCCAAGGTCTTGCCTCGAATACGTAAGGTTTTGAAGTTAAAGCACCAACAGGACAAAGATCGATTACGTTTGCTGACAGTTCGGATTGCATTGATTGTTCCAAATATGTCGTAATTTGCATATCCTCACCTCTCCCGATTGCACCTAATTCAGATACTCCAGCAACTTCAGTGGCAAATCTCACACATCGTGTGCAATGTATACATCTCGTCATTTGAGTTTTTATAAGTGGTCCCATATATTTTTCTGGAACAGATCTTTTATTTTCTTTAAATCTTGATTTGTCTACACCATAAAACATAGATTGATCCTGAAGATCACACTCACCTCCTTGATCACACACTGGACAATCTAAAGGATGGTTAGCTAGAAGAAATTCCATAACTCCTTTTCTAGCTTTTTCAACAAAAGCAGTATTAGTTTTAATATTCATTCCTTCTGCTGCAGGCATTGCACAGGAAGCAATTGGTTTAGGAGATTTTTCCATTTCAACTAAACACATTCTACAATTACCTGCGATAGATAATTTTTCGTGATAACAAAATCTAGGAATTTCTGCTCCAGCTTTTTCACACGCTTGTAAGACTGTTAGACCGTCTTCTACTTCTACCTCAATGTCATTTACTTTTAATTTAGGCATTTTTTTTATCTAATAAATGTTGGTCAACTAAGTAAGGAATATTATTTTTTTTCTGTACAATTGGATCTAGATTGTTTCTTTCCTCAATTTCTTTTTTAAAATGTCTTAACAATCCCTGTACTGGCCAAGAAGATCCTTCTCCAAATGCACAAATTGTGTGTCCAGCAATTTGGTTTGTTACATCACCTAACATTTCTACTTCATCTTTAGTAGCGTCTCCTTTTGCCATTCTTTCTAACATTCTCCACATCCAACCAGAACCTTCTCTACATGGAGTGCATTGACCACAACTTTCATGTTTGTAAAATCTGGCTATTCTTGCCATACATTTAATAATGTCTTGATCTTTGTTAATAACAACAATTCCTGCAGTGCCTAATCCACTTTTTTCAGCCATTAGCGAGTCAAAGTCCATTGTTAACGTTTCACATTTTTCTTTTGGTATTAAAGGCATTGATGATCCACCTGGAATTACTGCTTGTAAGTTGTCCCATCCACCAATTACTCCACCAGCATGAACTTCTATTAACTCTTTTAATGGTATGTTCATCTCTTCCTCTACATTGCATGGGTTATTTACATTGCCTGATATACAAAAAATTTTTGTACCAGTATTTTTTTCTCTTCCTAATGAGGAAAACCACTTTCCACCTCTTCTAAGAATTGTTGGCACAACAGCAATAGTTTCAACATTGTTAATAATTGTTGGACAACCATAAAGTCCAATCAATGCCGGAAAAGGAGGTTTTAATCTTGGTTGTCCTTTTTTGCCTTCTATACTTTCAAGTAAAGCTGTTTCTTCACCACAAATATAAGCACCTGCTCCATAGTGAATGTAGATATCTAAATCCCATCCAGTTCCAGCAGCATCTTTACCTAATAACTTCTTTTCATAAGCCTCATCAATGGCTGTTTGTAATTTTTGACCCTCTATAAAATATTCACCTCTGATATAAATATAACAAACATGTGCTTGAACAGCGTATGAGGCTATCAAACATCCCTCAATTAATTTATGAGGTTCAAATCTTAAAATATCTCTATCTTTACACGTGCCTGGTTCTGACTCGTCAGCATTAATGACTAAATAATGAGGTCTAGAACCAACTTCTTTTGGAGCAAAAGACCATTTTAAACCAGTAGGGAAACCTGCACCTCCTCTACCTCTTAATTGAGAGTCTTTTATTTCGTTAATTATCCAATCTCTTCCTTTTGAGGTTAAATCAGAGGTATTTACCCAATCCCCTCTTGTTTGAGCAGCAGCAACATCTGCGCCCATGTCATTATATAAATTTTTAAATATTCTATCCTGATCTTTAAGCATTTTTAATATCCATAAGTGTTTTTCTATTATTTTCTGGTTCAGTATTTAATCGTCCTCGATAAGATCCTGGTTTAGGAGTTTCACCTTTAGAAATTTTATCAAATATTTCTAATGTTTTTTCTTTATCTAAGTCTTCATAATAATCATCATTAATTTGCATCATTGGTGCATTTACACAAGCACCCAAACATTCAACTTCCATCCAAGAACAGTTTTTATCAGTTGATAACTGATTTTCGTTTTCTGAAATTTTTTCTTTGCAAGCTTCAACTAATTGATTTGCACCCCTAATCATACATGGTGTAGTTGTGCAAACTTGAACAAAATATTTTCCAACAGGAGCTAGGTTATACATGGTATAGAAGGTTGCGACCTCATAAACTTTTATGTAGGGCATATCTAGAAATTTTGCGATATATTTCATTGCTACTAGAGGTATCCAATTATCGTTCTGTTTTTGAGCAATATATAAAAGAGCCATAACTGCACTTTGTTGCTTACCTTTAGGATATTTAGAAACGATTTTATTCGCTTCCTCCAATGAAGAGGAATTAAATTCAAAAACTTCTGGTTGATTTTTCGAAGGTCTTCTTAAACTCATCTATCCACCTCTCCAAATACTATATCCAAGGAACCCAAAACTGCTGGAACATCTGCTAACATATGACCTTTAATTAAATAATCCATTGACTGAAGATGTGAAAATCCTGGAGCTCTTATTTTACATTTGTACGGCTTATTAGATCCATCTGAAATCAAATAAACACCAAATTCACCTTTCGGAGCTTCAACAGCAGTATAAATTTCGTCTTTAGGGACACGGTAGCCTTCAGTAAAAAGTTTAAAATGATGAATAAGGGCTTCCATTGATTGTTTAATCTCTTTTTTTGATGGTGGACTTATTTTTCCATCTAATGATTTAATTGGCCCTTTTTCCATTTTTGAAAGACATTGTTTTATGATTGAAACACTTTCTTTCATTTCTTCTATTCTGCATAAGTATCTATCATAGCAATCTCCATTTTTACCAACTGGTATTTTAAATTCTAATTGTTCATAGCAATCATATGGTTGAGATTTTCTTAAATCCCATGGAACTCCAGATCCTCTAATCATAACGCCAGAGAAAGAATAGTCTAAAGCATCCTCTTTTGTAACAACACCTATATCCACATTTCTTTGTTTAAAAATTCTATTATCAGTTAATAAACTTTCCAAATCATTAATAATTTTTGGAAATGTTTCACAAAATTTTGCAATATCTTCTTCTAGTCCTTGAGGTAAATCTTGATGAACACCACCAGCTCTAAAATAATTTGCATGAAGTCTAGAACCTGATGCTCTCTCATAAAAAGTCATTAATGTTTCCCGTTCTTCAAAACCCCATAAAGATGGAGTTAATGCCCCTACATCAAGAGCTTGTGTAGTAACATTTAAAATATGACTTAAAATTCTTCCTATCTCACAAAAAATTACTCTTATGTACTGAGCTCTGATTGGGACATCAATTTTAAGAACCTTCTCAGTTGCTAAAGCAAAAGCATGCTCTTGGTTCATTGGAGCGACATAGTCTAATCGATCAAAATATGGTACAGCCTGCATGTAGGTCTTGTTCTCAATTAATTTTTCAGTACCTCTGTGTAATAATCCAATATGAGGATCTGCTTTTTCAACTACTTCACCGTCAAGCTCTAAAATTAATCTTAATACTCCATGAGCAGCAGGATGTTGAGGACCAAAATTTAAGTTTAAATTTTTAATTTTTTTTGTCATTATTATCTAATTCTTCTTTAATATATTTTGTGCCTTCCCATGGACTTTCATAATCAAAATTTCTGTAATTTTGTTCAAGTTTAACAGGTTCGCTAATTACTTTTTTTTGATCTTCGCTATATCTAACTTCGGTGTGTCCTGTTAAAGGAAAATCTTTTCTAAGTGGGTGACCTTCAAATCCATAATCTGTTAGTATTCTTCTTAAATCTGGATGATCCTTGAAAGATACACCATACATGTCAAATACTTCTCTTTCCATCCAGTTAGCCGAAGGAAAAATACTGGTTACAGAGGGTATTATTTCGCTTTCTGCAATTGAATATTTTAAAATTAATCGTTGATTAAATTCGTGACTTAAGAACAAATAAACTATTTCAAATCTTTGACTATTTTCTGGATAATCAATAACAGTTATATCTATAAGTTGCCTAAATTTTGTATCTGAATTTGTTTTTAAAAATAAAATTACGTCAATTAAATCATCTTTGTCAGTCTCAATATAAATCTGATTATGTTTAATTTCAGTTTTATTTATTTTTGTTGTTAATTCAGAATTAATTTTTTTTTCCAGATCAATTAACGTTTGCATGATTACCTTGTAATTGAACCTTTGTTTCTAATCTTTTTTTGAAGTTGTAATATTCCATACAGTAAGGCTTCTGCGGAAGGAGGACATCCAGGCACATAAATATCCACAGGTACAATTCTATCACAGCCTCTTACAACCGAATATGAGTAATGATAATATCCACCTCCATTCGCACAGCTACCCATAGAAATAACATATCTAGGTTCTGGCATTTGATCATAAACTTTTCTTAAAGCTGGAGCCATTTTATTAGTTAAAGTTCCAGCTACTATCATAACGTCTGATTGTCTAGGCGATCCTCTGGGAGCGGCGCCAAAACGTTCTAAATCATATCTTGGCATAGCTGTTTGCATCATTTCAACTGCACAGCATGCAAGTCCAAATGTCATCCAATGTAATGATCCTGATCTAGACCAATTAATTAAATTATCTAGAGAAGTTGTAATAAATCCATTCTTACTAAAGTCATCAGCAAGTTGTTTAAATTCATCAGGTACCTGATCTATTTTATTATTCATAATATTCTTATTTTATTCCCAGTCTAAAGCACCTTTTTTCCACTCATAAATAAAACCAATTGTAAGTATGAATAAAAAAATCATCATTGAAGAAAAACCTAACAAACCAATATTGCCTAAAGAGATTGCCCAAGGAAAAAGGAAAGCAATTTCTAAATCAAAAATAATAAATAAAATTGCAACCAGATAAAATCTTACATCAAACTCCATTCTAGAGTCTTCAAATGGTTCAAATCCACACTCATAAGCAGAAAGTTTTTCAGGATCAGGTTTTTTTGGCGAAAGAACAAAATTAACAACCACAAAAGCGCAACTCAAACCTAAAGCTAGGACTAAGAAAATTATTATAGAAAGGTAATCTTGCAAAAAATCAGATAACATTGAGGTCTATATATCATTTTTTAATTGTTCGTGAAGCGCTGATACGTCACATTTTTTAATAAAAAAAAACATAACAATTTCAATTGTTTATAAGGAGTAGCCAAAATAAGTCAACAATATCAATGTTTTATGAATTGACAGAAATTTTTGAAAAAAGTGGCGGGAGTGAAGGGACTCGAACCCTCGACCTATCGCGTGACAGGCGATC
>OCOM01000010.1_pt1 | contig 19938 bp, 20 predicted proteins | sample 1535321 | NCBI WGS metagenome assembly OCOM01 (sample SAMEA3282989, study PRJEB22092) | marine metagenome | biome: Marine biome - coastal; feature: surface water; material: seawater | collected 2014-06-21T10:30:00+00 | depth 0 m
TCCAGAAACTGAAAACTTATTTGATGATGCAATGATAAGTAAAATGAAAAAAGGTGCTTATATTGTAAATACTGCTAGAGGAAAAATCTGTAACCGTGAGGCTATTGCAAAAGCTTTAGAAAGTGGACAGTTAAGTGGTTATGCGGGGGATGTTTGGTTTCCACAACCAGCTCCAAATGATCATGTCTGGAGAACTATGCCAAATCATGGAATGACACCACATACTTCTGGAACTTCATTATCAGCTCAAACAAGATATGCTGATGGAGTAAGAGAAATTTTGGAATGTTTCTTTGAAGGTAGTGAAATTAGAGATCAATATCTTATTGTAAAAGACGGCCAATTAGCTGGAATGGGTGCTCACTCATACAGTAAAGGATCAGCTACTGGTGGATCTGAAGAAGCGGCTAAATATAAGAAAAAATAACTCAAAAAAATACTTATTAAAGGTAGTTTACTAAAAGTAGCTACCTTTAATATCATAGACTTAATTCAAGTTTTTTGTTTATGATGGTTAATGAAATTTTTTACTATCATATTTTTTATTACCTCATTTATTACTGCAGCTGAAGCTAATCAAAAGGGTAAGGCATATTTTGCTGGTGGATGTTTTTGGTGTATGGAAGAAGTTTATGAAAAATTAAGTGGAGTAGAAGAAGTGATATCAGGTTACTCTGGGGGCACTACAGAAAACCCGACCTATAGAGAGGTGACTTATGGTAAAACTGGTCATTTTGAGGTTGTTGAAATTGTCTATGACAAAGAAATCATTTCTTTTAAAGAATTACTCAATATTTTTTGGAAAAATATAGATCCCTTTGATCCTTATGGGCAATTTTGCGATAAAGGATATAGCTACAGATCAGTCGCGTTTTATCAAAATGATGAAGAAAAAAAACTGATAGAAAATAGTGTAAAAGAATTAGAAAAAAAGTTTAACAAAGAGATTGTTACTTACGTAAGAAGTTTTGATAAATTTTACGAAGCTGAAGTTTACCACCAAGATTTTTATGTTAAAAAGTTTCAAAGATATTTGGAATATAAAACAGCTTGTAGAAGAGAAGAGATTTTAAATAATATTTGGAACTTATAAATTTGTGAAAAATTATATTAATTGGAATTTTGATAATTCTTATTCAAAATTACCAGAAGCTTTTAAGGAAATTATTAAACCTGTTTCAGTTTTAAATCCTGAGTTGGTTATCTTAAATGAAGACTTAGCAAAGAAATTAGGGCTTGATTTTTCTAAAATAGATAAAAATGAATTATCTGCTCTATTTGCAGGAAATATTCTGCCTGAAGGAACTAGCTCAATAGCTCAAGCTTATGCTGGACATCAATTTGGACATTTTACAATGTTAGGTGATGGAAGAGCAGTTTTAATTGGTGAACATGTAACTAATCAAAAAAAGCGATACGATATTCAATTCAAAGGATCTGGCAGAACTTCTTTTTCGAGAGGTGGAGATGGTCGAGCGGCATTAGGTCCAATGCTAAGAGAGTATATTATAAGTGAGGCTATTCATTCATTAAACATACCAACAACGAGAAGTCTTGCTGTGACTAAAACTGGAGAAAAGGTGGTAAGGGAAAATTTATTAGAAGGTGCAATACTAACACGAGTTGCCTCAAGTCATATCCGAGTTGGAACATTTCAGTACATCGCTGCAAAACAAAATATTGATGAATTGAAAATGTTAGTTGATTACACAGTTGATAGACATTATCCAGAAATTAAATCATCCGCAACAAAGGCTGTAGATTTGTTAAATCTAGTAATTGAAAAACAATGTCAGCTAATAGTTAATTGGATGAGAGTTGGATTTATTCATGGAGTGATGAATACAGATAACATGGCGATTTCAGGTGAAACTATAGATTATGGTCCCTGTGCTTTTATGGATCACTATGATCCGAAAACTGTTTTTAGTTCAATTGATAAATTTGGAAGATACGCATTTTCTAATCAACCACCCATTGCTAAATGGAATTTAGCTAGATTTGCTGAGTGTCTTATTCCTCTTATCGATAAAAATGAAGACCAGGCTATTAAGACTGCAACTCAAATTATAGATAACTTTCAAACTATTTATGAACAAAAATGGTTGGATATGATGAAATCTAAACTTGGTTTAATTGGTGATAATAAAGATGATTTAAAACTTATTAATTCCTTATTGAATTGGATGGAAGAAAGTAAAGCAGATTATACAAATACTTTTTGTTATTTAATGGATATGCCAATTAAGGATGAAATCTATAAAGATAAAAGATTTATAGAATGGGTACAAGCATGGAACAATCGATCAAATTTAAACAATTCAAATAAAGAAGATCAATTTCAATTGATGAAAAAAGTTAATCCAGTCATTATTCCTAGAAACCATAAGGTAGAGACGGCATTATCTGATGCAAATAAAAATAACTATGAAACACTTTATAAATTATTATCTGTGATACAAAATCCCTATAACCCTAAAGTCGATGTTTTGGAGTATCAATCACCAGCTCCAGAATCAAAAGAAAAATATCAAACGTTTTGTGGGACTTAAGTTATAAGACGTATGGCTCTGGTCGAGCACTATTGCCTAATACTCTTTCAACTGAAAAATCACTAATATCAATTGTTTGATAAGATCCAGTTGTAATTAGTTCAGTTAAAGCTCTTCCAATACCGGGTGCTTGCATCAATCCTCTTCCCGTAAAACCTGATGCCATATAAACATTCTCATATTTTGGGTGTTTTCCAACAACTGCATTATTGTCTAATTTGTTGCAATCATAATATCCAGCCCATCCTCCAGTTAATTTAAGTTCTTCAAAAGCTGGAATTCTTTTTGCTAATGCTGGCCAAACTAACTCTTCAAAATCATTCCATGCTGGTTCTAAATCATCAGCATCAAATACTGAAAGAGGTGATCCAGCTAAATATTCACCACCTTCTGGTCGCCAATAAACACCTGTTGTTAGATCTCCTGTAAGAGGCATTTCTTTAATATATTTTGGACATTTAACCCTAAAAACCGTGTGTTTTTGAGGAACCACTGGAATATCTTCAAGTAATTTTTTTGTCCAACATCCTGCAGCTGAAACAATTGTTTTAGCTTTAACTTCAGAAATATTTTTTATTTCTCCTTTAATAAATTCAGCACCAAGTTCAATTGCTTTACTTTTTAAAGCGGTGTGAAAAAGAAATGGATCAATCCAACCCTCCGTTTGATTATCGGTATAAGTTGCTGTTTCTATTCCTTCATTATTTATATAGGGAAATATTTTTGTTAATTCTGATCCTTTAATATTTTTGGTTCCTGCTTCACACTTTTTATGATTTTCTAATGCTCGGTATTGTTCTTCAGCATGTTCGGGTCCAAACATTAATAAATAACCATTTGTTACCATACTGGCAGTAGGGTTTGGATTATTTTCTGTTTTTAGCAATTGAGGTATTTGATTTATAAATTCTCTAGCAAATTTTCCTAATAAAATATTTTCTTTTTGAAAAAATTGCCTTCTAAATCCACCTAAAGATAATGGGAATGAAGCAGTTTTATATGTTGGGTCTCTCTCGATTACTTTTACTTTTCTACCCTCTTTAGATAAAAAATAAGCTGTTGCTGCTCCAATTATTCCACCACCGATTACGACTACATCATCCATATTAATTTATCATTATAAGATTTACATTCAGAAATAGTGCAAAGCTACACCAAAGTAAATAAGGAATCATTAAATAGGAACTAACTAGATTGACACGTTTAAATCTTAAAATGAGATTAATTATCAATCCAATCAATAAAATTAGAACAAATAAAGCTAAGACCATATTGTGAAAAACAAAGAAAACTACACTCCAAGTTGTATTAAACACCAGATGAATTAAATAAACATAAACTGTATTTTTATCCCTACTCTTTGAATGCCAAAATAACCATATTGCAATTGTCATCATTAAATACAAAGTGGTCCACACAGGTCCAAAGACCCAATCTGGAGGATTAAGAGTTGGTTTATTCAATAATGAATACCATGGTTCTTTATAATTAATTGTAGCTAGGCCGCCAATAACTGAAGCACTAAAAGTGACAAAAAGAAAAGAGATAAAAGTTAAAAATTTATTTTTAAACATGTTAGTAATATATACGATTAACTATGAATAAAAAAACTATATGGATAACTGGTGCAAGTAGTGGCATTGGTGAAGCAACAGCGATAAAATTTGCTAAAGAAGGATGGAAAGTTATTGTCTCTGCAAGAAGAGTTGAGCTTTTAGACAAACTATCAGTAGATGAAAATATATTTTCTTATCCATTAGATGTAACAGATAGTGATAAGGCTAAAGAGGTATTTAAAAAAATTATAGACGATCATGGACATGTAGATCTTTGCATTTTTAGTTCTGGTACATATGAAAGAAAATCTGAAAAAGAACTAGATGTGCAAAACATAAAGCACGTCATTGAGGTTAATTTTCTTGGGGTAATAAATTGTGTTAGTGCTGTTGAAAAATATTACAAAGAGAAAAATAACGGCCATATTGCTGTAGTTTCGTCACCAGTTGGATATAGAGGTCTGCCTAAATCTTCTGGATATACTCCATCTAAAGCAGCTTTAAATAATTTTACGCAAGGTATTTATTTTGATTTTAAAAAATTTAACGTCAGAGTTACCTTAATAACTCCTGGATTTATAAAAACTGCTCTAACAGATAAGAATGAATTTAAGATGCCTTTTTTGAAAAGTACTAATTATGCAGCTGATCAAATTTATAATGGCTTAATTAAAAAAAATAATTTTGAAATAATCTTTCCTTTACCAATTAAAATTATTTATAAATTAATACAAATACTTCCAAATAAATTATATAATTATCTGATTTCTAAATCAGTAAATCGTTAGTCTTTAACAAAAACGACTGTCAATTCAGCTACTTTAAATCCAAACTTTGTCATCGTAGCTCTATTGATTGCGACACGATCATCCTGTTTAAAAATCCAATCATCAAATGTGATTTTTAATTCTCTTCCTTTTACTGGAACTAACAAAACATATTCAAATTTGAATGCTGGACCATATGAGTAACCAATAGCTTTGCCTACAACATCACCGGCAGTTCCCTCATAATTATGTTCATCGATTTTATTTATTGTCCATTCTCTATCTTGAATTTCACCATCATCCCAATTAAATTTTTCTTTTAAAACTAATTGTTTTCCATCCCATGTACCATTTAAATCAGCATTAAACTGTCTTGTAACTTTGCCTGATCTATCTTGTAAAACACCCCATGCCTTAACGTTACCACTTAGATATTCCTCAATTATTAATCTTGGTTCTTTATTTTTAAATTCTTCTGGTTTCATAGCACTATTATTAGAACAACTTGTAATTAAGAAAGCACAAATTATCAATGAAATAGATTTAATTATTTTAGTATGATGCATAAATATCCTTTGTAACTGTTATTTGTTTTGAAGTGAAAATTGAATTAGATCTATATTCTTAGATTTGAAACCAGCTTCGCAATAAGACAGATAGAATTCCCACATCCTTTTAAATTTTAAATCAAAACCTTGATTTTTAATTAGCTCCCATTTCTTTATAAATTCATTTCTCCAAATAGATAATGTATTTGCATAATGATCCGCATAAGAGATATATGAGTTTACTGTTAATCCATTATCTGAGACATATCTGTTTATGCTGTTTTTATTAGGAAGAAATCCACCTGGAAAAATATATTTTTGGATAAAATCTTGTTTATTCTTATACCTATCAAATAAACTATCATCAATTGTTATTGCTTGAATAGCAGCTTTACCCCCTCCAGATAAATTATCTTTGATAGTTTTAAAATAACTTTCAAGATAGTTTTGTCCTACAGCTTCAATCATTTCTATTGATGCAATTGAATTATATTTGCCTTGTAAATCTCTGTAATCTTTAATTTCAATGTTAACTTTTTCATTTAAGCCACATTTATGAATTCGTTCTTTGGCGTACTCAAATTGTTTTTTTGAAATGGTTATACAATCAAGTTTTACATCATATTTTTTACCTAAATACTCAGCGAAACCACCCCAGCCGCAGCCAATTTCTAAAACTTTGTCACCATTATTTGGTTTAATAAGATCGATTAATTTTTGATATTTGTTATTTTGTGCTTCAGTTAAATTTTTAGAATGTTCATTAAATATGGCACTTGAATAAGTTAAAGTATCATCAAGCCATAATGAGAAAAATTCATTTCCTAAATCATAATGTTTTGCAATATTTTCTTTACTTCTACTTTTTGTATTTTTAATAATTTTATTTTTAATATAATTAATTACTGGAACATCAAGTAAACCAGAAAACCTATGAATAATTTTAATATTTCTTGCTGTAAGCTCAATTAAATTTGAAAGATCGTCGGTTTCGAACTCCCCCCTCATATAACACTCTGCAAACCCAATACTGCCACCACGTATCAAATTATAATTAAAATTTGGTTTTTTAATAATTATATTAGCACTAAGTGGTTCCTCTGGATTTCCAAATTTTAAGATTTCTCCATCAAAAGTTTTGATTTCAAGATAACCATAATCAATCTTACTTAAAAAATTGAAAACTAATTTGTCGGATATTTTGTTTAAAAGCATTAATTCTCAACTGTTAAATTATTTTTGATATTTAATTTTTTTTTAACTAATCTTATTCCTTTTAACCACAATTTAAACGCTTCAAAATGTATCGCAGAAATAATTTTTAAAGTCATTAAAGGATGTTTTAAATAAGATTTAATTAACTGAGTACTATTTAGCTCATTTCTATCTCCGTCTTGAGAAGCAAATAAAATTTTTCCGTCTTTATCATATTGGTCGATAATCACTGACAATTTATTTCCTGGTTTTAATATTTTAAAAAAATACTGGCAGTCCATTTCAATAAATGGGGAAACGTGAAACTTCTTAGAGCAATTATTTTGTATTAAATTGTTATTATTATCGACTCTAAATACATAAGTGTGTTGTTCGCCAAAAGTATTTTTTACTTCATATAAAATTGACACTAGTTGTTCTTGATTATTGTAAACAAAAAAAATGCTAAGAGGATTAAATACATATCCTAATATTCTTGGGTAACATAAAAGTTTAATTTTAATATTTTCTGAATTAATATTATTTTGTTCTAAGTTTTTTTTTACCCATTCTGTCAGAGATGAACCATCTCTTAATCCATGATCTTTTTCTTGAAAACTAATTAAATTAAAACGATTTAAAGAAAAAAATCTTATTTTATTACTTAATGTCTCTAGTTCAGATAAATCTAGCAGTAACGAAAATACTTTATATTTAAAGAAATGTTCTCTAGGTTTAAATCGTTTATGGATAACTGTCCCAGTGTAAATACAAGAATTAGTCATTAAGGTTTTTCAGCATTTCAATAGATGATTTTATTCCATCTTCATGAAATCCGTAACCAAAATAACTTCCACAAAAGAGCAAGTCTTTCTGATTTTGTAGTTTAGAAAGTTCTTGTTGAGTATCTAATGCTTTTTGATCGTAATATGGGTGAGTAAATCTTACTTTTTTAAGTATTTTAGACTTATCAATATCAAAGTAAGGATTTAAGGTTAAAAAAATATCTTGTTCACACTTTAGATTTTGTAAAAGATTTAACCAATAACTAATAGAATTTTTCTCAATATCTTTATCATCAATAGATGAATTCCAAGAACTCCAAGCTCTTTTATTTTTAGGCATAGCTCTGTTATCGGTATGAATATATGCAATATTTTCTTTATAACTAAAATTAGATAGAATTTTTCTCTCATCATCTGTTGGGTTTTCAATTAATTCTAATGCTTCGTCAGCATGAGTTGCTATAACTACTTTATCATAATCAAAAAATTCACTTTGACCGCCATAGTACAGGTCAATACCTGACGACTTTCTTTTTATTTTTTTAACTTTATAATTTTTGTAATGCTCACCACTAATTTTCGATATTATCTGATTAACATAAGTTCTGCTTCTATTAGAAACCGTATACCATTGAGGCCTATTTTTTAATTTAAACAAACCATGATTTTGGAAAAATTTTAAAAAAAAACTAATTGGCATTTTACTTGCCTCTAATGGTGGCATAGACCAAATAGCAGAAACCATAGGAATTATATGATAATCAATAAATGGTTTTGATAATTTATTCTTTTCAAGATATTCACCTAAAGTTAATTTTTCATTCGAAATAATTTCCTGATCACTTTTTTTATAAAATTTAACTATATCGAAAAACATTTTTAAAAATTTCATATTAAACAAATTTGATCTATTAGAAAAAATTCCGCTAATCCCTTTTCCGCAGTATTCAAAATTTGTGTTGTCAACTGAAACTGAAAAAGACATATTGCTTTTTTCAATATCAATTTTATTTTCTTCGAAAAACTTTATTAAATTTGGGTAAGTTTGAAAGTTGAATACAATAAAACCGATATCAACAGAAACTTTTTTTTCACCAAACATTAAATCAATAGTGTGAGAATGGCCTCCAAAATGATCTTCTTTTTCAAAAAGATCTACATGATGTTTTTTAGATAAATAGTATGCAGCACTTAAACCTGAAATTCCTGAGCCGACAACAGCAATTTTCATTACTATTTATGCTGCATCTTCTTTAAACTCGTCCATACTTGGACAAGTACAAAAAATATTTTTATCTCCGTAAACATTATCTACTCTCGCAACTGGAGGCCAAAATTTATTTGTTTTCAAGAATTTTGCAGGATACGCTGCTTGCTGTCTAGAATATTTGTGGTCCCATTCATCTGAAGAAAGTTCAATATCAGTATGGGGTGCATTTTTAATTGGATTATCTACTTTATCAAATTTACCAGACTTAATCATTTCTATTTCCGATTTGATATTTATTAAAGTATCACAAAATCTATCTATCTCAGTTAGACTTTCACTCTCTGTTGGTTCAATCATCATTGTACCAGCAACAGGCCATGACATTGTTGGCGCATGAAATCCATAATCTATTAATCTTTTGGCTATGTCTTCTTCCGTAACCCCTGTTTCACTTTTAATTGATCTAATATCAATGATACATTCGTGAGCAACATTTCCATTAGTCCCTTTATACAAGATTGGAAAATGGTTTTTTAATCTATGAGCTATATAGTTAGCGTTTAATATTGCTACTTCCGTAGCTAATTTTAAACCCTGTGATCCCATCATTTTTATATACATCCATGAAATAGATAAAATACTTGAGCTCCCCCAAGGTGCTGCTGAAACTGCACCTATACCAGTTGCAGGACCACAATCTTTTACTACTGGATGGTTAGGCAGATAAACTTGTAAATGTTTTTTGCAAGCAATTGGTCCCATACCTGGTCCTCCTCCACCATGAGGAATACAAAATGTTTTATGTAAGTTTATATGACAAACATCTGGACCAAAATTTCCAGGTTTTGCAATTCCTACAAGTGCATTTAAGTTTGCACCATCCATATAAACTTGACCTCCGTGTTTATGGATTAAATCACAGATATCTGTTATTTTTTCCTCAAATACACCATGAGTAGATGGATATGTAACCATCAAAGCTCCAAGATTTTCTGAATGTGTTTCTGCTTTTTTCTTTAAATCTTCAAAATCTACATTGCCTTCTTTATCACAATTAACTACTACAACTTTCATTCCAACCATTTGTGCACTTGCTGGATTAGTTCCATGTGCTGAACTAGGTATTAAACATATGTTTCTATTTTCTTCACCTCTATCTAAATGATATTTTCTTATAACCATTAATCCTGCATATTCACCTTGGGCGCCTGCATTTGGCTGAAGTGAAACTCCAGAAAAACCAGTAATTGATCTTAGCCAATTTTTAAGATCAGTGAATAATTCTCTATATCCTTCCATCTGCTCTACAGGTACGAACGGATGAGGCTCAGCTAATTCTCTCCATGAAATAGGTATCATTTCTGCAGTAGCATTTAATTTCATGGTGCATGAGCCTAATGCAATCATCGTTCTATTAAGAGCGATATCTTTATCCTCTAATTTTTTTAAGTATCTAAGCATTTCAGTTTCTGAATGGTATGAATTAAAAACTGGGTGTTCTAAATATTTTGAAGTTCTTAGTAAATTTTTTGGTAGATTGGGTAGACTTACTGTAGGGTCTTCTTTTTTAATTGATTCTGCTGCATTAAAAATTTTTAACAGTTGATTTACTCTATAAACATTTTTTTTCTCATCAAAAGATACTGACAACATTTCTGAATTTACTTTTCTAATATTTACTTTTTGATCTAAAGCATTTTTAAAAATCTGATCAGTCTTATCTTTAGTAATAATAGTTACAGTATCAAAAAAATAATCTGAATATAGTTCATATCCAGATTGTTTTATTTTATCTCCAAAATTTTTTGCTAATTGAGATACTCTTTCAGAAATATTTTTAATTCCATCTGGACCATGATAAATAGCATATGCTGCTGACACAATTGCTAATAAAGCTTGGGCTGTACAAATATTACTTGTAGCTTTGTCTCTTCTAATGTGTTGCTCTCTAGTCTGAAGTGACAATCTGTATGCCTTATTTCCATGTCTATCAACTGAAACACCAATAATTCTACCTGGCATAGATCTTTTATATTCATCTTTAGTTGCAAAAAATGCTGCGTGAGGTCCTCCATAACCCATTGGAATACCAAACCTTTGAGAACTACCAACTGCAATATCAGCCCCAAGTTCTCTTGGTGTTTTTAGCTTAGCAAGCGCTAGAAGATCACATGCTAAAATCGCTTTACCATTTCTCTTGTGAATTTTACTTATAGCCTCACTAGGATCTTTAATATCTCCCAAAGTTCCAGGGTACTGTAGAATTCCACAAACAATATCTTCTTTCAAATTATCTAAAGCTTTATCTTCATTACCAACTAATACTTTTAAACCCATTGGTTCAGCTCTTGTTTGAATAACATCAATTGTTTGTGGATGACAATTCTCTGAAACAAAAACTAAATTGCTATCGCTTTTATTAAGCCTATGACTTAAACCCACAGCCTCAGCTGCTGCCGTTCCTTCATCAAGTAAGGATGCATTTGCAATATCCATACCTGTAAAATCAACAATCATTTGTTGAAAGTTTAATAACATCTCTAATCTTCCTTGTGCTACTTCAGGCTGATAGGGTGTGTACGAAGTGTACCAACCAGGATTTTCTAATATATTTCTTAAAATTACATATGGTGTGTAAGTTCCATAATAACCCATACCAATAAAATTGGAGTAAATTTTATTTTTTTTTGAAATTGCTTTTAATTTTCTTAGTGCTTCATATTCTGAATTAGACTCACCAATATTAAGCTCACCTTTAAACTGAATTTTTTCTGGAACAGTTTTATTTATAAGTTCATCTAAAGAACTATATTTTAGTTCACTGAGCATTTTTTTTTGGTCTTTTTCAGATGGACCAATATGTCTTTTTAAAAAATCTTTTTGTGAATTATGTAACATTAGCTAGAACTCTCCTTTGCAAACTTTTCATATTCCTCTTTATTCATTAAACTATCTAGCTCAGTGGTATCTTTCATTTTTAATTTAAAAAACCAAGCAGTGCCTTCAGGATCTTCGTTTATTTTTGAAGGATCATCAACTATACTTTGATTTATATCAACAACTTCCCCACTTACAGGTGTATAAACGTCACTTGCAGCTTTAGTAGATTCAACTACACCTGCAGTTCCATCTTTTTCGACATTTGAACCTTTCTCTGGTAATTCTGCAAATACAATGTCACCTAGCATTTCGGTTGCATGTTTGGTTATACCGATTGTAGCTACATCTTCCTCTAATGTTATCCACTCATGTTCTTTTGAAAATTTAACTTCGCTCATTAATTTACTCCTTTCACATAACTTTTTTTATAAAATGGTAACTTACAAATATTTGCTGGATATTTTTTGCCTCTTACTTCTAATAAAATTTTAGTATCAATTTTAGAAAATTCTTTATCAATATATCCCATCGCTATTGGTCCATTAACACTTGGGCCAAAGGTACCACTTGTTATCTCACCAATTGGTGTTTCAGTTAAGTTGAATATCTTGGTTTTTTCTCTAGCAATCAACCTTCCTTCAGGTTTAATTCCAACTCTTATTTGTTTTGCACCTTTTTTAATTTGGCTCATTATTTTATCTGAGCCAACGAAACCTCCATTCGATAATCTTTCTTTTGAGATTGCCCATTTAAGGTTTGCCTCTACAGGCGTTTTATTAAGATCTAGTTCGTGGCCATATAAACATAAACCAGCTTCTAATCTCAAAGTATCTCTTGCTCCAAGTCCAATCAGTTTTGCACCCTTGTTTATCAAACTTTTTGTGAATTCTTCTGCTTCATCATTTATGATCGACACTTCAAAACCATCTTCTCCTGTGTATCCAGATCTAGTAACGAATACCTTTTGATCATTAAATTCAAACCAATTACCAGTCATGAAAGTTAAGTCTTTAACTCCATTTATAATTTCATTTAAAATATCTACTGATTTTGGACCTTGTATTGCAACCAACGCTCTATCAGTATTGAGTTCCATTTTATATTTTTTAGACAATTTAGTGCTTAAAATTTCCAAATCTTTTTCTTTGCATGCAGCATTTAAAATAATTAAATATCCATCTTTTAGTTTGGTAATTATAAGGTCATCATAAACACCGGCCTCTTCATTCATAAGAAAACTATACTTAGAACAATTTTGTTGCAGATTTTTTAAATCTAAAGGAAAAATTTTTTCAAGATCAGATGTCAGGTTTTCATTTCCATAAACAAATAATTGACCCATATGTGAAACGTCAAAAATTCCTGCATGTGCTCTCGTAAATTTATGCTCTTCAATAACACCTTTGCTATATTGAATTGGCATCTCATAGCCAGCAAATTCAACAAATTTAGCTTGATTATCTTGATGTAATTTATTTAAAGATGTTTTTTTAATTTCCATATTAACTCTTTTGTACCCATCTGTATATTTGCCTGAGAGTTTTACTCCTTCGGCGAGAATTTAATCTCTTTCCAGAGTTAATATGTTACGGTCCTTTTACCTGAGAGTTTCCTGGGTAGTTGCTCCTTCGGTGCCACATTAATTGTGATCTCTCCCGTATATAAATATTCTATTAAATACGAACTAATGTCAATATTTTAAGCAGTCTTTTTTTCTGAAGAATAAAGATTATAAAATTGGAGTAATACAGCAAAAATAACAATTGCACCTCCAATAATTACTATAAATGGTGGTTGTTCATTAATAAACATCCATGCCCAAAGAGGACCTAAAACTGCCTCGGTTAACATTATAATTCCAACCATAGCTGAGGGTGTTCTTTGAGCACCAATTGTAATTAAAATAAAACCAAAACCTAATTGCATAAAACCAGCTAAAAAACCTAGGAAAATATCATGTGCTGAAATTAAAATTTTTCCAGACATCAAAAAACCAATTATTAATGCAAAAATTCCAGCAATAAATTGTGCAGGAACCATATCAACATTAGGGTACTTTCTTACAACAAGAATTAAAACTGCAAAAGAAATAGGCATTATAAATGCAGCAATATTTCCCATCATTTGTCCTGTTGATAGAGAACTTCCTACCATCAATAGAATGCCTGAAATTGCTAAAATAATTGAGGTAAGTGTAATAACTGAAATTTTTTCCTTTAAAAAAAAATATCCAAAGACTGCTAAAAAAATTGTTTGCGTTTGAATTATAAAATTAGCATTTGCAACTGTGGTGTTGTACATCGAAAAAACATATCCACAAAAACCAAATGATAAAATAAAACCTCCAAGAAATCCTGGAAAACCTAAATCATAAAATGAGCGGAATACTTGTTTTTTATAAGTTATAATCAAGTAAAGACTTATTATAATAAGAAAAAAAACTGTTCTCCAAAATAAAATTTGCCAAAGAGTGGCACCCTCAAAAGACTTAACTATTAATCCACCAAAGCTTAAACTACATGCACCCAGAAATACTAATAAGGGTCCTGGTAATTTTCTAATGATATTCATTAAATTTGATTAAGTAGATTATTTGTATCCATCTCATACAGCTTAAATAAAGTTTCTGCATCTGATAACTCTATTTCCTTAAATTTTACTTTAGAACCTGGTGCTATTTGAACTAAACGGTCATAATCAACACTCGCCACAACCCCAATTTTTGGATAGCCACCAACTGTGCCATGATCAGATAGCATAATTATTGGATTACCATCTGCTGGAACTTGAACAACCCCTTTTATCAAGCCCTCAGACTTAATATTGGTATTCACTATATTTTCAATCTTGGGTCCTTCAAGTCTCATTCCCATTCTGTCTGACAATTTTGAAACTACAAATTCTTTTTCAAAAAAAGAAGATTTTCCTTCCTCTGAAAAATAATTGAAGTTTGTCCCTTTAAGTACTCTTATATTTTCAATCTTAGAATTTAAATAATTTATTTTTTTTATGGCCTTGTTTGAATTTATTTTTAACAAATTGATCTTTTGACCAACTTCTAATTTTTTTCCATTATTTGAACCAATATTAGCTTTTGTATTTACAGAACAACTTTTCCACTGAAGATTTAAATCAATTTCTGCTCCTAAAGCTAAATAGCCATAAACTGATTTATTTGTAGAAATAATATTAATTTCATCTCCACTTTCTATTTGATAACTTTGATAACAATTTCCATCAACTTCACTATTTTCTTTTTTAACTTTAAAAATTACATCTCCAGTAATTACAAAATTTATTTTATCACCCTTATATTTTAAATGAGGTCCCTGGTAAGCAAATTCTATAACAGGTGAATTTAAATCATTATTAACTAGTTTGTTTGCTAACAGGAAGTTTCGATTATCCATAGCACCACTAAAAGGAATTCCAATATGATATAGGTTTGCTCTTCCCTTATCTTGAAACGTTGTATTTATTCCTGCTCTTAATATCTCAAAAAAATTAGTCATGATTAAAACCTTGATATTCTTCTAAAGAAATTTCTCGAAAAACAACTGTGTCTCCAGGATTAATTAAATTTGGTTTTTTTTCATCTTTATTATCAAAGACTTTTAGAGGTGTGTTGCCAAGAATATTCCAACCACCCGGACTCTGAAAAGTATAAATGTTTGTAAATTGCTCAGTAATTCCAACAGCTCCTTGAGGAACCTTCACTCGTGGAGTTTCCAAACGCTGAACTCTTAAATTATCATTCAAGTCTCCTAAAAAAGGCATACCTGCGATAAATCCTGTCATATAACAAAAATATTCTTCCTTAAAAAACTTTTCTAAAATTTCCTCTTTATTTAATTTTAACTTTATTTCTAACCTTTTCATATCTAGAGAAAAAGATTCATCACAACAAACAGGAACTTCAATTTGTGTATTGTTTTTACTTTGCTGAATACCAGTATCTAAATTTTCAATTGTACTTTTAATTTCATTAAAATTAGTAACACTAAGATCAAATGAAATAATTAATTTATTATATGAAGGGGTAAGGTTATTTATTCCTTTAATATTTTTTTCTCTAATAGCATTAAAGTATTTTATTACTTCTAGATTAGTTGATTTATTTACCTCTATACCAAAATCACAATATACTGCTGCGTCACCAAGATTTGATATATTTTTAATCATGCCATGTTATACTTCAACATTTAGGGCTATGGAAATTAATATAAATTGTGATTTAGGTGAAAAATCAAAACACCATTCTAATAAATATGATCCTGATTTACTTGAAATAGTGAATTCTGCAAATGTAGCTTGTGGATATCATGCTGGCGACAATCAATCGATGACCGAAGTAGTCCAAATTTCAAAAAGGAATGGTGTTAGTATTGGTGCGCACCCTTCATTTAACGATCCTGAAAATTTTGGACGAAAAAGAATGGATCTATCTTCAAATGAAATAAAAAAATTAATTTTTGATCAATATGAAATTCTTCAAAATATTGCACAAAATCATGGTGAAACTGTTACTCATATCAAGCCTCATGGTGCATTAAACAATATGGCATGTGAGGATATTAATTTAGCAACAACTTTGGCAAATGCTATAAACGAAATTAGTAAGGATTTAATCTATTTGGTGCCAACTGGCTCAAAAATGGAACTAGCTGCCAAAAAATTAAACATGAAAATTGCTTGTGAAATTTTTGCAGATAGAAATTATGAGGACGATGGAAATCTGGTCTCAAGAAAAAAAACACACGCTTTAATAACTGATCCAGAGCAAGCTAAAAAACACGTATTATCCATGGTTAAAAATCAGTCACTTAATTGTCACAGTGGAAAACAAATACCTTGTGAAATAGACTCTGTTTGCATACATGGGGATAATGAAAGCTCGTTGGCTACCGCAAAGTCAATAAAAGATAATTTGCTAGAAAATGGACTTGAATTAAAACCTTTAAACAATTTGGAGAAATTTATTTAATGTTAAAAAATATATTTATAATTTTATTTTTATTACTTTTCACTACACACTCTTTTTCCGCAGGATCAGATCCTAAACCAGCTAAAGTTAAAAATGATTATGCCAAAGCTGTGGAGTCTATAAAGTTTGCAAAGAAATTTGAAAAAAAAGGTAAGGTTGAAAAAGCAAAAAAAAGATATGAAAAGGCTCAAAAACTTCTTCTTAAATCAAATAGTGAAAAACCAAATCAGGCTGACACTTTAAATTATTTAGGTTTCACCACTAGAAAACTTGGTGACTATGAAAATGGTGAAAAATATTATCTTATGGGATTAGAAATTGATCCTAATCATAAAGGTATAAATGAATACTTGGGTGAGCTTTATGTTACAACAAATAGGTTAGATCTAGCAAGAGAGAGACTAAAAGTTTTAGAAAGTTGTAATTGTGAGGAATATGCTGAGTTAAAAGATATTATAGAAGGTGTTAAAGAGTCTAAATATTAATTAATATTTTGAACCATTTGATTAGGCATCCATAAAGCAATTTCAGGAAAAATTACAACTAATATAACAGCTAATATCATCAGTAAAAAAAGTGGGAATGCACTTTTGGCAATAAATCCCATATCTTTGTTTGCCATTCCTTGAAGGACAAATAAGTTAAAACCTACTGGCGGAGTAATTTGTGCCATCTCAACAACAATAACTAAAAATATCCCAAACCAAATCATATCAAATCCAGCTTGTCTTATCATTGGTTCTATTATTGCCATTGTCAGTACAACTGCTGAAATACCATCAAGAAACATGCCAAGAATTATATAAAAAATCATTAATACAAATATTAAAATATATGGAGATAGCTGCATACTTTCAATCCAGATGGCTAAATTTCTTGGTAACCCGGTAAATCCCATGGCTAAAGATAAAAAAGTTGACCCTGCTAAAATAAATGCAATCATGCATGATGTTTTTGTTGCTCCAAGTAGTGACTGTCTAAATGTTTCTTTATTAAGACTTTTTTGAAAATAGGATAAAATTAAAGCCCCCACTACCCCAAGTGATGCAGCCTCTGTAGCAGTAGCAACTCCAGTATATATTGACCCAATAACTGATGAAATTAAAATAATTACAGGAAGAAGTTGCTTAGATTTTTTTATTTTTTCTAAAAATGAAAAATTCTCATAGGATTTTGGCATTGATTTTTTATTTATCAAAGACCAAATAATGACATAGCCCATAAAAATAATTGCGATCATTATTCCTGGTATTATTCCAGCAATAAACAACTTCGCAATCGACTCTTGAACAGTTACTCCGTAAATAATTAAGATAATTGATGGAGGTATCAATAACCCTAGAGTGCCTGAACCAGCCAGGCTTCCTAAAAGAATTTTTTCAGGATATTTTCTTTTTCTTAGTTCAGGAATTGACATTTTACCAACGGTTGCAACCGTAGCTGCTGAAGAACCAGAAATCGCTGCAAATAATGCACAGCCCACAACATTCACATGAATTAAACCTCCAGGTAATTTTTGCATCCAAGGAGATAATCCAGAGAATAAATTTTCAGATAATTTAGTCCTAAATAGTATTTCTCCCATCCATACAAATAAAGGTAATGCCGTTAGGGTCCAAGATGAAGATGTTCCCCATATCGTTGTAGCCATTGCGTCTCCTACAGGTCTAGATGTAAACAACATCATACCTATCGTTGAAACACCTATCATGCTAATAGCAACCCATACTCCAGAACCAAGTAAAAATAAAAGCACACTTATAAAAAATATAGTTAGAAAAATTTCAGTCATTTTTTATTAAAACAAGTTAAAACGAATTGATGAAGGACAGCGACAAAGAAAATCAAAGATCCAAATGCAACACTAGTTTGTGGTATCCATATTAAAATTTCATCTGCTCCTTCACTCCTCTCCTGAAAGTCATAAGAGATAAGAAGCATTTTCCACAAATAAAATGATAAATATCCTGAAAAAATTACCGCTACTCCATAGCACCAAGTTTCTAAAATTTTTTTTAATCCTTCAGGGGCTTTTTCTAAAAATAAAGTAATTCTTATGTGGCCACCTTGAACAAATGTGTATGCCAAAGCGTAAAATGAAGCGGCTGCCATACAGTAACCAGAGTATTCTGCTAATCCTCTTATATAAAATCCAAAAATTCTAGATGAAATCCCTATTAATATAAAAACGGCAACTAACGCTAGAAAAAAAGCAGCTATGTACCCTGAAAATACGTAGAGCTTATTTAAATTTTTATTTATTGATTGATACATTGAGTAAAAAGGCCAACTTAATATATGTTGGCCTTTTTTTTAAGATATATTTTATTTATAAGCAGATAAAACTGCAGCACCTCTGTCTCCAGCTTTTGCTTTCCATTCTTCAGACATAGTAGCTCCAACTTTTTCAAAATGCTTTTTCAAAGATGAATTTACTTTTCCTACATCCATACCAGCATCAGCTAAAGCTTTTTTATCACCAGTATTACCTTGTTTAGATAATTCCCAACCTTTTTCCTCTGCAATCGCAGCTTGGTTCATCACTAAATCTTGAGTAGCTTTATCTAGTTTATTCCAAGAAGCTTTATTTGCAATAATCATATTTTTAGGAAACCATGCTGCAATATCATAAAAATATTTCACACCATTTTCCCAAATTTTACTATTTTTTCCAGTTGTTGGTGAAGTTATCATGCTTTCAACAGCACCCGTTGAAAAAGCTTGACTTATTTCAGCTGCCTCAATTTTGGTTGGTGCCATTCCAGTTAACTCAGCTATTCTTATCGTTGCTGAATTGTATGCTCTAAATTTCAAACCATCCAAATCACCTACTTTTCCAATTTTCTTTTTGCTATAAAGTCCTTGAGCAGGCCACGGCACAGCATAAAGGAATACTAAACCTTTTTCATCTAGACTTTTAACAATGTGTGGTTTTGATGCTTGGTATAATTTCATAGCATCATCATATGTGGTTGCTAAAAATGGTAATGAGTCAATTTCGTATAAAGGATCCTCTTTACCAAGTGCAGACATAAATCTTTCACCAATTGGCGCCTGACCCGTTCTTACTGCTCTAAAGATTTCTCCTCCTTTAAACAATGATCCACCAGGGTGAGTAACTATTGTAAGTTTTCCACCACTTTTTTCAGTGACATTTTTTGCAAATTCAGTCGCATTAGCAGAATGGAAGTTACCAGCACCGTATGCTAGAGCCATATCCCATTTTTCGGCCAAAGAAATGTTTGCAAATAATAATACTGAAGTAACTACTGATATTAATAATTTGATTACTTTCATCTTTTCTCCTTTTTAAAAGGTGTATTTAATTATCTATAAAGGTCGAAATCAATAAAAAATTCATATTGGTTTCATTGAAATATTAAAAAATTAGACTAGTATCAATCTACCTTGATTGAACAATCCATAATTTTATTACAGATTATCTTTATAGATATAATTCTA
>OCOM01000020.1_pt1 | contig 15583 bp, 12 predicted proteins | sample 1535321 | NCBI WGS metagenome assembly OCOM01 (sample SAMEA3282989, study PRJEB22092) | marine metagenome | biome: Marine biome - coastal; feature: surface water; material: seawater | collected 2014-06-21T10:30:00+00 | depth 0 m
TCCGTCTCGAGCAGCTTATGGTGAACTTTCGAGTCTGATCAGTCGTTCACGACGGCGCAGCGAAAAAGGGCATTACATTACTCACCTTCGAGACATTTACTTTCATCTAAAGCGCTGCTTCATCATTTGGCTTCCAACACAGCCCGACAAAGAACGACATCACGCTGACATACTGTCACGACGATCTCCGGGTCGATTTTGGATTGGCGTGTCCCAACTGCTACATCACGACGATTCAAACCGATTAGCCACTCTGCAAGATGTCGCCTCAGATATGGGTGTTTCCCTACTCGCCTGCGGCAGTGTGGAAATGCACTCAGCAAATCGAAAGAGGTTGCACGATGTATTAACGGCCATACGCCACAACAGTTCAGTACAAGAACTCGGAAAACGGCGGACGTGCAACGGGCAACAGCACCTGAGGCGTCTGGACAAGCTACTGCCGCTATACCCACCCGAGCTCATCGGTGAAACCTTACGATTAGCCCAGCAATGCCACTTCAGTTTGGATGAACTACGCTACGAATACCCAGAAGAAGTTGTGCCTAAAGGCCACTCTGCAAACAGCTATTTACGTGAATGCGTTGCAAAAGGCGCGAGTAAGCGGTGGCCAAAAGGCATCCCAAATCCAATACATGAACGTATTGAACGCGAACTCGAGCTCATTACTGAGCTCAACTATGAGTATTATTTCTTAACCGTTTACGACATCGTTAATTTCGCTCGAGAACGCGACATTTTATGCCAGGGGCGCGGGTCGGCAGCGAACTCCGTAGTTTGTTATTGCTTACACATCACGGAAGTCTCTCCCGAGCAAGTATCACTCCTCTTCGAACGCTTCATATCGCGAGAGCGAGACGAACCCCCTGATATTGATGTCGATTTTGAGCACGAGCGGCGCGAAGAGGTTATTCAGTACTTGTATGAGAAGTACACACGACGGCGGGCAGCATTAGCCGCCACCGTCATCACTTACCGTTCACGCAGTGCGGTACGAGATGTCGGAAAAGCCCTCGGGATGGATGCAGTGTTTGTTGAGGACCTTGCGAAATCACTCGCATGGTGGAATAGGGAGCGCGAGCTGACAGCCAAATTTGAAGAACAGGGCATTCAATCAAGCAACCAACAAGCCGAACTCTTTCTTAACATGACACAACAAATTCTCGGCTTCCCGCGCCATTTATCACAACACGTTGGTGGCTTTGTAATCAGTCGTGGACCAATCTCAAACTTAGTGCCCATTGAAAATGCCAGCATGCCAAATCGGACAGTCATTCAGTGGGATAAAGAAGATATCGAGGCTCTAGGTCTGCTTAAGGTCGATATTTTAGCGCTCGGGATGCTGTCAGCTATCCGTAAAACACTGGCGCTAGTCCAACGACATGACCCCGCTATTCGTAGTATTCAGGATATACCCAAGGAGGACCAGGCGACATTTAGGATGCTACAGACCGGCGATTCTCTCGGCGTATTCCAAATAGAGTCACGCGCGCAAATGTCGATGCTGCCGCGATTAAAACCCACCTGCTTTTACGACCTCGTTATCGAAATCGCCATTGTCCGGCCCGGCCCTATTCAAGGTGACATGGTCCATCCCTACCTACGACGTCGAGCTGGATTGGAACCCATCATTTACCCTGACCCAGCGATACAGTCAGTTTTAGAAAGCACTTTGGGAGTTCCTATATTCCAGGAACAAGTCATTCGACTGGCGATGGTGGCAGCGGGGTTTAGTGGTGGTGAAGCTGACTCTCTCAGGCGGGCCATCACAAACTGGGGTAAAAATAGCAAGCTGCTCACATTCGAACACAAGCTCAAGGCGGGCATGCTAAATCGGGGATATAGCGCAGATTTTGCAGATCAGCTTTTCAATCAAATCAAAGGCTTTGGCGGCTACGGCTTCCCTGAATCTCACTCAGCAAGCTTCGCCCTACTAGCCTACGTATCAGCCTGGTTTAAACGGCATTATCCCGGCGCCTTCTATGTGGGCCTGCTAAACAGCCAGCCTATGGGGTTTTATACACCCTCACAACTTATTCAGGACGCAGCGCGGCATGGCATTACCGCACTGCCCATCGATATCAATGTGAGCGTTTGGGACCATCAATTATTGTCACCTCACACACCCTCTCACAGTTCGATTCGATTGGGCTTCAGGATAGTTAAGGGCTTGAGTAAGCGCGCTGTAGATAATCTGATCGATGCCCGGCGCATCGGTCCCTACCAGTCGATCTTGGACCTTAAGCGACGTACACAGCTTGATAAAAATGACATGGAGGCGCTTTCAGCCGCCGATGCCCTGGCGTCACTTACGGGACATCGTCACCAAACACATTGGTCCATAATGGCGCTGAGCGATTCTCGTCCCCTGATTATCGATACCACTATCGATACCGCCTCAGCTGCGGAAGAATCGAGTGCTATCGCGTCACCCTCAACGATCGAAAACGTCTTATTCGACTACCAAAGCACAGGTCTGACCTTACGCTCTCATCCTCTTGCACTCCTGCGACAACGGTCACCATTTGATCAGTGTCGCCGGCAATCCGAGCTCATCACAATGGATCATCAACGTTTTGTACGGACAGCTGGCCTGGTGACATGTCGACAGCGACCAGGGACTGCCTCAGGCGTCGTATTCCTCACCCTCGAAGACGAAACAGGCAATATTAATGTCGTGGTGTGGCCCGCGATCCAAGAACAGTTCAGAGCCGCATTGATGACGGCGCAGCTGCTACTGGTAAAAGGTACTGTAGAATCTAGAGACGGCGTTACACACGTCATTGCCAGCGGTCTTTATGACCATAGTCATGCTCTGGCTGATTTGGCGGTTAAATCACGAGACTTTCATTAGAGCTGCATTAGAGCTGCATTAGAGCCGCATTAGAGCTGTATTAACAGCTGCACTAACAGCAGTGTAAATTCAGGATACGGCGACCACCGAGACCAATGACACTTCGAGCTAATGACCACCCAGACTGTTACCGGTAACGCCAACAACCGCTCGATTCGTGCGCCTCAAGCTCACTGCTACTTGCTCCTGAGCATATCCGATGACTGATCCGCTGATATCGGCACTGTGACCGGCTGACCCTCAATACCGGCATAAACGACTAGGATAATCGCATCTTCTTCACCGATATTGGCACCGCCGTGTGGCTGGTTGATTAGCTCAATTACCGCGTCACCCGCACGCGCAATATGTTTTTCACCACCATCCGTGCGGACCTCGATAATACCTTCAAGAACAATCCCTGCCGTCATATATGGATGCTCATGCAGCGGCAATGCCATGCCCGCAGGAATAGTAATACGCGCCACCGTCACCTCAGGTTGACCCATTGCATATGCCGTCAAGGCTGTGCCGCCCCAATCTTGACTTGATCTCGCCAGTATCGTCGTTTCAATCGACGGCTCAGCCTCCGCCACCACACCACTGGAAAGCATGCTGACAACAATAAGCATATGGAGGCAACTTAACTTACGAGAAAACACCTGCTTCATATCGATTCAATCCCTTTAGGCCCATTGGCCAAACGCTCTCATCCTACCAGTAGCAACAGCACTTTTGATTGGTCTTACCCACCGATGGCAACTGACCGTTAAGAAGCGCAGGGAGGGTGAGCACAGTAACCTCGCCACATTTACTGACGAGCGTCGGTACTTGCTGCAGTCCGTCTCTCTCCGTAAGGGGACTACTCAGAGTCAGCAGTCACAATTGCCGCTAGCTGACCCATACCGTCCTGCGTCACCAGGAACTCAATCGGTCTGCAACAGACTTGGCAATCCTCAATATATTGCTCACCCAAATCCTCGGGGTTTAACAGAACGCAGATAGACTCCCAGCAATAGGGACAATCGACATAAGACTCTTGTAATGCTCTGTCCACAGAAATTAACTCACCTGCTTGAGCTGTTCCGAGTCATTGTTGCTCGACGTGAAGATCAACGCGCCATCAGAAACAGCACTTTCTCGAAACATCTTCTTGTCCACTCGATAGTTCTGGGGATTAACCCATGGCATTTGAGTACCCTGCCGAGGAAGCTTTGGCATCATGCGCTGCATGTAACCCGCTGAAAAATCGTGAATCCAAAATCGCTTTTCCATCGTTTTGGCGAGCAGCTCGGGAATCCGCGGCGTCGCCTGATCGTACCCAAACTCTTCCATATGATTCAGGACACGACACACCCATTCGGCCGTCAAGTCGGCTCGAAGCGTCCAGGACGCATTAATATAACCGAAGGTCTGAACCATATTCGGGATGTTCGAGCACATCACACCTTTGTAGGTCCACTCGTCGGCAAAATTGACTGGCTTGCCGTCCACTGTGAACTCAGCGCCACCCAAATTAAGTAATTCGATACCGGTGGCCGACACAATGATATCCGCGTCAATGTGTTCACCCGAGCCCGTTACCAAACCATCGGCATCGACATGCGCAATCGTATCGGTTACCACATCCGCTTTACCGCTGCGTAGCGCGGTAAACAAGTCATCATCGGGTACCAGGCATAGGCGTTGATCCCAAGGGTTGTATGTGGGCGTAAAGTGCTTTTTAACGTCAACCACGTCGCCGACCGCTTTTTCGACTTCGCCGAGTAAATTTTGAGCCACGCGATCAGGATTGCTCCGCGTTTGCTTGTAAATAATTTGCTGCCACAGCGTATTTCGAAACCTTACCAAGCCATATGCCCAGCTTGACGGCAAAACCTTGCGAAGAAAATTGGCTACTTTGTCGACCGATGGTCGTGACACAACATAGGTAGGCGAACGCTGCACCATGGTGACTTTCTCGGCGTCATTCGCCATGTTCGGTACGAGGGTCATGGCTGTAGCGCCAGAGCCAATCACGATCACCTTCTTGCCCTGATAATCCAGGTCTTCTGGCCAGAACTGTGGGTGGACCCACCTTCCCTGAAAATCATCACGCCCATCAAACTCGGGTTGGTGGCCCGCGTCGTAGTTATAATAGCCAGCGCACATGAGTAAAAAGTGACAGGTGAAATAACGCGCTTCGCCCCCGACCTCAACTGTCAATAACCAAGATGCAGTCTGAGTCGACCACTCTGCGGTCACTAGTTTGTGATTGAACTGGACCCGTTCTCGAATACCGTGCTCATCTGCGGTCTCATTGACGTAATCCCAGATGGCCGGACCGTCGGCAATCGCCTTCTCGGCTTTCCATGGCTTAAAGTTGTAGCCGAGCGTATGCATGTCGGAATCAGACCGGATCCCAGGATATTTAAAGAGATCCCATGTGCCGCCAATTGCCGCGCGGCGCTCAATAATCATGTAGTCCCGGTTGGGGCAATTCTTTTGCAGGTGCACCGCTGCTCCGACACCCGACAAACCAGCGCCCACTATCATGACGTCGGTATGTCGCGCTGTCTCGCGTGTATTATTGCTCATCATGCCACCCTTTTCGCCGTCACGAGGACCGCAGAATAATCTTGTTCACTCAGGCAATACTGAGCGGCCTTTCTCTGCCGCTATCCGCAGACGCAACGCATTGAGCTTGATGAAACCCTCTGCATCTGCCTGATCGTATTTGCCAGCATCGTCCTCAAAGGTCGCTATTGCATCGTCAAACAGCGAATCGGACGACTGACGACCCGTCACTGTGACATTACCCTTGTACAACTTAATCCGAACGTCGCCGTTAACGACGCTCTGTGTATTATCGATAGCGGACTGAAGCATCAAACGTTCGGGAGCCCACCAGTAGCCGTTATAAATCATTTTAGCGTAACGTGGCATTAATTCGTCTTTTAGATGCGCCACCTCTCGATCCAAGGTAATAGACTCAATCGCCCGGTGCGCCCGCAGCATGATGGTTCCTCCGGGCGTCTCATAACAGCCGCGCGACTTCATCCCGACGTACCGGTTTTCCACGATGTCTAGACGGCCCACGCCATGCTCACCACCCACCTTGTTAAGGTAAGCTAGGACGGTCGCAGGTGACATTGGCTCACCATCGATAGCGACAACATCCCCACAGGCAAAGGTAAGCGTCAATTCGCGCCCCTGCTCCGGTGCCATCTCAGGAGAGACCGACCAACGCCACATTGATTCCTCTGGTGCGCACCACGGGTCTTCGAGGACACCTCCCTCGTAAGAAATATGCAGTAAATTGGCGTCCATCGAGTAGGGCGACTTTTTAGATGTGCTTGAAAAATCAACGGGGATTGAGCGCTCAGCGCAATAAGCCATGAGCGACTCGCGCGAGTTGAGGTCCCATTCGCGCCATGGCGCAATGACTTGGATCCCCGGTTTCAATGCATAGGCACCCAGTTCAAAGCGAATTTGGTCATTGCCCTTACCCGTGGCGCCATGCGATATCGCATCAGCGCCGGTTTCATTGGCGATTTCGACCAGCCGCTTAGCAATAAGAGGCCGCGCAATCGATGTGCCCAGTAGGTATTCACCCTCGTAAATCGTATTGGCGCGGAACATGGGAAAGACGAAATCTTTAACAAACTCTTCGCGCAAGTCATCGATGTAAATTTCCTGCACACCCAGGCTTTCGGCCTTGGCGCGCGCTGGCTCCACCTCCTCGCCCTGTCCGATGTCCGCTGTAAACGTCACGACTTCACAGGCGTAGGTGTCTTGCTGCCACCTCACAATAACGGAGGTGTCCAGGCCGCCCGAATAGGCTAAGACAACTTTGTTTACACTGCTCATTTACGGCTCCTCTCTACAAGACACGAACTACAGAGCTCCATGACATGAACTACAGCGCTCCTGGTCATGAACTAAAGGTCAAAACTGAAGGGCGTGAAGTTTACGCGCGAGAAAGCCCGATGGACAGTCGATCACTGCTAAACTAGGGACAAAGCAACATAAAAGGCCATTTTATGCCTCGCATCACCATCACAAGACCGGACGACTGGCACATCCATTTACGTGATGGCGATGTTTTGGACCGTACGGTAAATGATGTAGCCCTTTGGGCACACCGTGCAGTGGTCATGCCAAACCTCACGCCGCCGGTCAAGACTGCAGCAGAGGCTACCCAGTATCACACGCGAATCATGGCGGCCCTTGCGGACAATAAGCGATTTGAGCCTTTGATGACCCTGTATCTAACAGATGCAACTACACCAAAGGACATTAAGGAGGCATCAGACTCAGAGCTGATCTGTGGTGTCAAACTGTACCCAGCAGGAGCAACTACGAACTCGGCAGCTGGTGTAACCGGATTGGAAACGCTCAAACCCACTCTGGCTGCCATGCAGGAATGTGATCTTCCACTGCTTATTCACGGCGAAGTGACCGATCCTGATGTGGATATTTTCGATCGAGAAGCCAAATTCATCGAGCGCACACTGGGTCCCCTAGTCGAGGAATTTCCAACGCTGCGGATTATTTTGGAGCACATTACAACCCAAGACTCGGTTGACTTCGTCTCCGAATCAAGGGCTGGTGTCGCTGCAACCATTACCCCACAGCACCTGCTGTTTGACCGGAACGATATGCTGGTGGGCGGCATCCGACCACACCTATTTTGCCTGCCCATCCTCAAGCGGCGACAGCATAAAGAGGCATTGAGATCAGCGGCCACCTCTGGCAATCCAAAGTTTTTTATTGGCACCGACTCGGCGCCTCACACTGTGGAGACGAAAGAGTCAGCCTGTGGCTGTGCCGGCTGTTACAGCGCTCATGCAGCCATACCGTTATACGCCGAAGTGTTTGAAGAAGAGGGTTGTCTCGACAAATTAGAAGCCTTCACCAGTCACTTTGGCGCTGACTTCTATCGCAAGGCCAGAAACGAGGATACGCTCGATCTGGTCAGGCAAGACAACCTAGCTCCTAACTATTTGACCTTTGGCTCAAGTCGCGTCATACCGCTACGAGCCGGTGAGTCTCTGCGATGGCGACTGGAACCCTCGCAATGACCAATATAGCGCCCTTCCTTTTTAAGAATCGTTTTCGTGGGTTTCTCCCCGTCGTCGTTGACTTAGAAACCGGTGGCTTCAATGCCAGTACCGATGGAATCCTCGAAATCGCCGCGACCTTTTTTGACCTTAGCAACGACGGCTATTTGTCGATCAGTCACACAATCGCACGAAATGTTGACCCGTTTGTAGGGGCTAATCTCGAGCCATCGGCTCTCGAATTCACCGGAATTGACCCGGAAAATCCCCTGCGCGAAGCGGTTCCGGAGGAAATTGCGTTAGGTGACATCTTTGGTGAGGTGCGACGAGAGGTAAAAGACAAGGGGTGCAGTCGCGCTATTTTAGTCGGGCACAATGCACACTTTGATGCCGGCTTCTTAAATGCGGCATCCGAGCGCTGTCAAATAAAACGTAACCCGTTTCATCCTTTTTCTCATTTCGACACGTCGACACTCGCCGGTCTTGCATACGGTCACACCGTTTTGGCGCAAGCATGCAAGCGCGCGGGCATTGAGTTCAGTAATAGCGAAGCTCACTCGGCAGATTATGATGCTCGAAAGACTGCCGAGCTATTCGCGGGCATCGTCAATCGATGGCAAGACTTGGGTGGGTGGGCGTGGCCAGATCCCGAGGATCCCGAGACAAACTGAGCTAACCTGACAGTTCACTCAGCAGGGTATCAAGCTCTTCGATGTAAACGTGAATATCCGTGATACCCAGCAGCTCGTACTTCACCGAGTTGTCGATTGGTAACAGCTGCGATAGAACATGGCAGACCTCCCAGCAGTTTGTCGTATCAACCGTGTGGCCTAGACGCCTCACCTCCGGGTGTCGCTGCAGACCCGCCAACACATCGATCATAGATCGGCCCTCATCCGACACTCGTGCCGGCTCGGAACGAGGCTCGATATCAACGTGGGCTCGAGTAAGCCCCGACGATTCCCGCCAAACCTCCTCAATGTGAAAGCGCTCCGCCCCTTCGATGGTTATACCCAGCAGTCCATTAGGCAGTTGATCCCAATCGACAATGTTCGCCATGGTGCCATAGTCACCTAGATCTAAATTTGTCACTGATGCCTCAGCCACTTCTGACCCACGTCGAATCCAAACCACTCCGAAACCCACACCATCGCGCATGCACTGAGCAATCATATCGATGTAGCGACGCTCAAAAATCTGCAGAGGCAAACGACCAGAGGGGAACAATACAGTCCCCAGCGGAAAGAGAGGAATATTAGTCAACGATATCTCCTGTTGGGTCACTAGTAGCCTCAAGATCGGTTAACAACAATAACGCTTCTGTTCGGGAGCTTCCGCAAAATTCAGCCTCTGCTTGAAACTGTATGCAGCAGGTGGGGCGCCTGGGATCGCCGAATAACCGGCACAGGCCCTCGCCATCGAGATGCGTGCACCGTTGCCCCTTTGGTTTACCGTGAGGCATTCCAAAGAACGGGGTATGAATAGCCGGTACGATACAGCAAGCGCCACAGCCCGCTCGACATTCCACTAGGTCGCCTCAGGCCCCAAGGGTTTTACGGAAATAATCAGTTTGGGTAAGAGGAGCAGTGCACCCATAACCGCCGCCAGCATCGCCATGACCGTTAGCACCCCAAAATAGATACTCGGTGTAAAATTCGATAGCGTCAGCATTGAGAAACCTACAACCACTGTTAACGTCGTGTAGTACATGGCCCGCCCAATGCTGCCGTGACTTCGATACATCGCCTCTCGGTAGTTTCGATCGATCGCAAACTCTTTCCTAAACCGATGAATGTAGTGGATGCAGTTATCTACCCCCATCCCCACAACAATCGCCGCGATGGTAATAGTCATGATGTCCAAGGGAATGCCCACTAGACCCATAACACCGAGTACTAGGCCCGCCGCCAGCATGTTAGGAGCTAGGCCCAAAAGAGCGAGAGAGATCGATCTAAACAACGCTAAAAACATGAGGCCAATAGCGACAAAGACGGCCCCCAAAGTGAGTATCTGCGATGCATAAAGACTTTGAAGCACATTGTTGTATAGCACTAATAGTCCGGTGAATTTCACACGAGTCTCATCTAAACCCGTCTCTTCTAAAATTTGCGCGTACAGCGTCTTCAGGTATTCGTCTCGGCGCAATGTTTTGCTCGTCTCCATGGCTCGCACGGTAATCCGAGCTTGCTGCGCAACGGGATCGTAATAGGGTGCGATGAGTACATCTGCGACATCGTCGGGCAAGCTCCGCTCCACCAAGGCTAGTTCGACGCTGCCGAGCTTGTCGTCATAGAGACGGTCCATGACTGAAAAACCGGTGGACAGGGATAAGACCTTCCCAGACTCCGATCGTGCATCGACGATGTTGTGAATTTGATCAATGAGGTCTCGTCCTTCTAAAGAGAACCAGTAGCCGATTTCGGCTGAGTTTTCGTCCGCAAAGGAAATGTCCTCACCAAAGGGATCGTCCTCCCAAAAGTCATCATCACCGGTGTCGTCGAGGGCAGACTGCGAAAATTCCGCACCGGGCAAGGCCGCGTCCTCACCAAACCCCTCATCGGCCTCAATTGCGACGACAAGGCTGCTGTCAGCATCCTCTGACGGCGGATATAAAATGATATCCAGAGGGATCGTGCCACCCAACCTAGAATCGAGCAGCTCCATACCCTGATAAATCTCAGTCGTATCTTTGAAATAATCAATAAAACGATTTTCAACCTGAAGGCGAGTGAGGCCCACCACCACTAGCAAGACAAGCACGCCCGTCGCCACAAAAACAAGACCGCCAAAACGCTCAACCACTGTAGCAAATCGACCTGTCATGCTCAGCTCATCGCTGACGGCCCGCGCTCCTTGCTCAGGTAACAGCGCCATCATGGCGGGCACCAGGGTGAAACAGACAACAAAAGCCACGACAATACCCGCCGTCATCATCCAGCCAAAGTCGATAACAGGCTTGATGCCGGCCACCACCAGCGAGGTAAAAGCCACCATCGTGGTCACCGCCGTGTAAAAACAGGGTACAAACATCAGCTCTGCCGCTTTTACAGCGCGCTCGGCACGCACAAGTTCAGGCTCCGTGACTTCTAGTTCCCGGTAGCGCACTACTAGATGGATCGCTAGAGCCAGCGATACGACCAACAGCACGGCGACGAAGTTCGATGAAATAATAGTCATCCGCCAGTCGGTAAATCCGAGAATCCCCAACATTATTAACGCGGACAGTGAACAGGCGATAATCGGCGTCACGACCCATCGGTAATCCCTAAATATCAGGGCCAGCATTAAAACCATCACCCCGATGATTGCGAGTCCAAAGGTCACCAAGTCATCCTGCACAAAATCCAACATGTCAGCGGCGATCATGGGGACGCCACCCACAAAAATCCGGCTTTGCCCTCGATATTTATCAGCGACAGCTCGAACATTTTCTACCAATTGCGCGCGCGCGGCGTTTACCGTTCGAGTCGATTCGTCGTAAGCCGATTCAATCTCTGCAAGTTCCGCTTGGACCGCGGCAGATGCACCGGAGGACACCTGCTTACGAAGCTCACTGCGCAGGTCGCCCAATCGCTCGATTTCCGTGTCAGGCTCAATCGTGACCTGTACTGCGGTCAAGTCTCCTGCCTCACTGACAACCAAGTTGCTATAGAGCTGGCTCGTCGTCAATTCGGTCAGGGCCAGCGAACGATCAACACTTGGATCCCTTAGACTCGCAATGGAATCGAGATCTGCCAAATCCGTGAGGGATATGGGCGGGCTTTCCAGCAGCGGTACATCCAGCGCAGATAGCACACTACGCACACCCTCAACCGACTCAAGGTCGGTCACCATGGCGTTAAGGCCCTGCAGTGATTGGTCACTCAGTAAGGCCGAATCAGGCTCCCAAGTGACTATTAAAAAGTCATAGCTTTCATAGCGATCCGTGGCCTCTCGGTAGAAAGCTAAGTCCGGGTCACCCTGTAACAAGAGCGAATCGGATGACGCATCCAGACGCACGTTGTCTAGCTGCGATGCAGCGAGGCCGGCCAACGCCAGCATGACTGCGATGACCAACCCAAAATGGCGGGAAATCGCATTGTGATATAGATGCAAAATGGCTACTCCGTTTGACGAGGACTACTGCGAAAGGGATTGTAGCAACTGCCGGTGTAAACCGCCGAAACTACCGTTACTCATTATCACTACATGATCTTGACCTTGTGTGGCGACGACCAATGCATCGTGAAGCTGTTGTGTGCAATGAAACACATGATGATGGTCGTAATCAGCAGCCGTATCGCTGATGGACCAATCAAGGCCGGTCGGCTCGAACCAATACACCGCATCTGCATTCTCGGTCGCGGGTAATAAGTCTAATTGGTGAACGCCACGCTTCATCGTATTTGAACGCAATTCAATAACAGCAATTATACGTTGCCCACCAACAGCGCAGCGAAGACCGTCAATAGTTGAGCGAATCGCTGTTGGATGATGCGCGAAATCATCATAAACACGAATTCCATTGGGCGCGCCGAGGAGCTCTAGCCGTCGTTTGACACCTTGAAATCGATTCAGTGCCCTGCACGCCGCGGTAAGGTTCACACCCAGCTCGCAGGCGGCCGCGACAGAGGCAAGCGCATTGTCCGCGTTATGCTGGCCGATGAGATTCCAGTCAATCTGGGCTGTTTCACCTAGGGGCGAGACTATGGTGATCTTACGACAACTTGGGTCTGTCGTAGCTAGACGCCAATCCTCGCACTTGTCTGCTCCCAAACGCGCTACCGTGGACCAACAACCACGGGCCAATACCTCGTTTATAGCACTTCCCTCACGAGCCATTATTTTACCGTTACCGGGGACACATCTTATGAGATGGTGGAACTGGGTTTGGATGGCCGACAGATCATCAAAAATATCGGCATGATCGAATTCAAGGTTGTTGATGATCAAGGTGCTTGGTTTGTAATGAACAAATTTAGAACGCTTATCAAAAAAGGCCGAATCGTATTCATCTGCCTCAACCACGAATGGCCCAGTCCCCAGTCTTGCAGAGCCACCAAAGTCATCGGGCAGGCCACCGATTAAAAAACCAGGGTCATAGCCTTCACATTCGAGGATCCATGTGAGCATCGCTGAAGTGGTCGTTTTGCCGTGAGTACCCGCCACCGCAGCTACGTGGCGACCTCGCAATAAATTCTCGCCCAGCCATTGAGGTCCAGAGATGTAGGGAATGCCCTGATCAAGTACAAACTCAACCGCAGCGTTACCGCGCGATAGGGCATTTCCAATCACTACCAAGTCGGGTATGGGCTCCAAATGGTGTGGCGAATAACCCTCTAACAGCTTTATCCCAGCGTCCTTAAGCATGGTGCTCATGGGCGGGTATACGTTGGCATCTGAGCCCGTCACCTCGTACCCCAAATCGCGCGCCAGCAAGGCAATGCCGCCCATGAACGTGCCACAAATACCCAATATGTGTACGCGTTTAGTCATCTAGCGCTCCAAATTGAAGCGACAAGCGTATCATGACCGTATTCGCTTTATGTCAGTCGTTTAAGGAGACATTGATGCCCTCAGGTCCAGCCCCTAACGCGTTTTACGCACAATCCGGAGGCGTCACTGCCGTCATCAATGCGAGCGCTCTAGGCGTGATAGAAACTGCGGCACAATACCCCGACAAAATTGGCCGCATCTATGCGGGTAAAAATGGCATTTTGGGTGCACTTAGAGAGGAACTCATCGACGTAGCACTAGAGGCACCTAACGTTATTAGTGGCTTGATGACCACACCTTCCGGGGCCTTTGGTTCCTGCCGCTACAAGCTCAAAGGCATCAATGAGAGCCGGGCGGAGTATGAACGCCTAATAGAAGTATTTAAAGCGCATAACATCCGCTACTTCTTTTACAACGGCGGCGGTGATTCGGCGGACACCTGCCAGAAGGTCTCAGAAATCGGAAGAACCATGGGGTTTCCTCTGCAGGCTATTCACGTCCCTAAGACCATCGATAATGATCTGCCGTTCACTGACAACTGCCCGGGCTTTGGCTCGGTGGCGAAGTATGTCGCACTATCCACACAAGAGGCCGCAATGGATATTGCCAGTATGTGCGCCACATCGACCAAGGTCTTTATATTGGAAGTCATGGGTCGACATGCAGGATGGATTGCTGGAGCAGCCGGGCTTGCCGCGCAGTCTTGTGGGGATGCGCCGCATATTATCCTCTTTCCCGAAATAGCCTTCGATGAAGCGCGATTCCTCGCTAAGGTTAAAGAAACGGTCGATAACTACGGGTTTTGTGTGATTGTGGCGTCAGAAGGGACGCAAACGGCTGATGGCCAATTACTATCGGGCTCGACATCACGAGATGCATTTGGTCACGTTCAGCTGGGAGGTTTGGCGCCAAAACTGGCAGACCTCATTAAGCAAGCGCATGGCTACAAATACCACTGGGCCGTCGCAGACTATTTGCAGCGCGCCGCAAGGCACATCGCAAGCCAAACAGACCTAGATCAAGCATTTGCATTGGGGAAAGCAGCCGTCAGTCTCGCCGTTGAGGGGCACAACGCCATTATGCCCACGATCCAGCGAACGAGTGACGAACCCTATCAATGGACAATAGGCACCGCGCCTTTGGATGAAGTGGCCAATCAGGAAAAAATGATGCCTAAGAGCTTTTTTCGCGACGATGGCTTCGGAATTACACCCGAGGCGCGACGCTATTTTGAGCCCTTGATCGTAGGTGAAGCCTATCCTAGCTACGACAAGGGACTTCCTGTTTACGTGACGCTGGCGAAGCATCTGGTGGACAAGAAACTGCCCGTTGACGAGAGATGGTGAACCCTTTGTCAAACGACGTATTGTTCAAAAATCTCCTCTAGGCAATCCAAAATCAGCTCAAATCCGTCTGGCCTCAACGCGGGCCATTTTTCCCATGCCTCACTGAGCGCAGCGGGCGTCTGATATCCCCGCAGCTGTTCGGCTCGTGGACGGTAGCTTAAATGCCATGGCTCAACGGCCACGCCACCCTTGTCGGTATGGTAGGGACGAACAAAATCTTCTGACACGCCTTCCTTTATCGCTCCGTCCAACCAACGAGTGAGCGACGCGAAATAGCCCCCGCTGCCGTATTCGCTGGGTATAAGCTTCAACGACTCGCCTTTTGGAATAAGAGTGGGATCAAAAATGTCGACTTCAGTGCCCCAGTGATGCCGCGATGTGCCGGGAAGAGCCGAAAATCTTAAAATACGGTGCAGCCACTCCTCCGAAGTGTGGTCTTGTCGATTAAGCACCCTGTCAAAGTCGTCCAATACCTGTCGATCTCCTCGCCACTTGGCATTAAATATCGCAAGCTGCGATGCGTACGAGCGATAACTTGAGGCGGCTTGCAGCACAAAGCCTTGCGTCAACGCTCGCGCCTGCAGGCGAACAAAGGCTTGGGCTGCTAGTTCATCGAACCTATGGCCCGACGCCAGTGAGACTAGCCCAAAATCGGAGAGCCCTAAGGCGATATCATTGTCGTTCGGTATTTGCATCGCTGTCTCACACTGGGTCCGTCATTCTGTGCCGTTTTTCAATCACGACCAACACTCGCATAAGCTCCTAGCAAAGCGCCTCTAATTCTGATAGCTTCGCGTCCGCGATTGCGCAGGTCAACTGCGATTCACTCAGTTTGCGCTTCAATGGAAATCCAAATGGCAACGAAAAAGACGACAGAAACAACCACC
>OCOM01000021.1_pt1 | contig 15551 bp, 15 predicted proteins | sample 1535321 | NCBI WGS metagenome assembly OCOM01 (sample SAMEA3282989, study PRJEB22092) | marine metagenome | biome: Marine biome - coastal; feature: surface water; material: seawater | collected 2014-06-21T10:30:00+00 | depth 0 m
TCATTTTCCAAAGGGAATTTTTTATAAACCTGAAACTTTATTAAGTTTAAATGAAAATTTATCTTTCAAAGCTCCACTAATAGAAAATAAAAACAAACAATTTAAAATAAATATTAATAGAAAAAATTACACAAAAATTTTTAATAAGTTTAAAAAAAAAATAAGACAAGGCGAAACATATCAAATTAAAATTTGTACTAAATATAAAAATAAATCAAAAATAGATCCTTTAGATTTCTTCTGTAGATTATCTAAATCCAATCTTGCACCAGAGGCTTTTTTAATTAAAGACAAAAATTATTCAGTAATTAGCTGCTCTCCAGAAACTTTAATTGAAAAAAAAGGAAGATCAATAATAACTAAACCAATTGCAGGCACACTAACGAAAAATAAAAGTTTAAATAAAAGCAAAGCTCTTCAATATTTCAGGAAAAATATTAAGGAGACTAAGGAACATAATATGATTGTTGATATGGAACGTAGTGATTTATCACGTATTTGTGTTCCTGGATCAGTTAAAATCAAAAAAGAAAAAACTGTGGAAGAATACAAGGACCTTTTTCACTATGTGAGCTTGATAAAAGGTAAATTGAACGAAAAAGCTAAAACTATTGATATAGTTAAATCAATGATGCCTGGTGGTTCGGTAATAGGGTGTCCTAAAATAAGCACACTTAATCTTCTAAATAAGCAAGAAAAAGAAAATAGAAATATTTATACAGGCAGTTTTGGTTACATTAAATTTAATGGAGATATGAGGTTTAACATTATTATACGTTCAATACTAAATTTTAAAAATACTTCAGAAATTTCAGTCGCCTCAGGTGTTGTCATTGATAGCAACGCCAATCATGAGTTTAATGAAAATTTTATAAAAGCAAAAGCCTTAATAGATTTGTTTAAATGATATATGTGATTGATCATAAAGACTCCTTTACTCATAACGTTGTCCATCAGTTATCTTTGTTCGACAAAGTTAAATGCACAAATTATGATCAGATTAATAATCAATATTTAAAAAGAGCATCAACAATTGTTTTATCTCCAGGACCTGGCTCACCAAAAGATTATCCAATCACTAGCCAAATTTATAATAATTATAAAGGAAGAAAAAGAATATTAGGTATCTGCTTAGGATTTCAGCAGATATTATATTGTGAAGGTGCCAAAATAATACAACAAAAACAAATTTATCATGGCTTCCAGTCTGTAATTAAAGTTATCAGCAGAAATTCAATTTTTCCACATAATAATAAATACAAAGTAGGTCGTTACCATTCTTTAAAGTTGAAAGAACCTTTTTACTCGCAAAATTTTGACATAACAATGAGATGTGCTATTTCAGGTTCGGCAATGGCACTAGAAAATAACACTGATAAAATCTATGGATTTCAATTTCATCCTGAATCTTTTTTAACTGAAAATGGTAACTTACTTATTAAAAAAATCTTATCGGCTTAAAGATCTTAAAGAAATCGAATTTCAAGATCTTTGGGGAGATTATGGAGTATTCACAACAATGTGGATTTATAACTCCCCCCCTAAGATACTTTTTTTTAAAGAGCATATTCAAAATTTGTTAAATTCTATAAAAAAATACAAAATTTATAAACCCTCAATAAAAAAAGATATCAATAAATTAATTAAAAAAAATATAGATCTTAATAAAAATTATAACCATCTATTGAGAGTAGCATTAAACAAAAAGATAATTTCAATTTCTTTAAGAAAAAGAGTTAAACCAAAACTAGATTTTAATTTAAAACTTGTAAAATTAAAAAGAGAAAAACCAGAATTTAAAAACTTAAAATATAAAGAGATTTTAAAATATCTATCCAAAATGGATAATTCTAGATCTGATATTGGGCTATGTTCAGATAAAAAAATTTTTGAAACAGGAACGTCAAATATATTTTTTATAAAAAAAAATAAAATATATTCTCCTCCTATCAATTGTTATAAAGGAGTTACTTACAAATTTTTTAAGTCTAAAATTAAAAGTGTCATTAAAAAAGAAATATTAATTAAAACTTTAAGTGAATATGATGAAATTATTCTGATAGGATCTGGTAAAGGAGTGGCTTCTGTAAAGACTGTTGATAAAATTAAGTGGAAAAGAAAAAGTTTAAAAATATTTCATTTACTAAACAATCATTATTTAAAGGCAGTAAAAAAATACCCAAGGTATAGATAAATGATTAAAGATCCAAACAACCCCTGTCTTTTTTGTAATTCTAAAATTAGCGGAATTGCTCATGAAAATGAATTAGCATATGCAAGTTATGACACTTATCCTGTATCCAATCTCCATTGTTTGATTATACCCAAAAGGCATCTTAGTGATTATTTTGATTTAACTAATGAAGAACTAGTTGCATGTAACGATCTGATTAAAGTTATTAAAAAAGATATCTTAGAAAAAGATAATACTGTTAGAGGTTTTAATATTGGAACAAATGCAGGAAAAATTTCAGGCCAATCAATTATGCATTGTCATATTCATCTTATACCAAGAAGACAAGGCGATGTAGAGAATCCCCAAGGGGGCGTAAGGTCAGTAATTCCTAAAAATCAACACTACAAACGAAAATATAAATTGTGAGTTGTTATTAAGGACAAAATAACCAATAGTTTAGGTTGATTAGAAGATTTAACTAGATTAGAAAATCTTTTAAATTAGAGCAAAATAATTTAATTTAAGGGTAGAATGTTAAATACAAATCCATTTGCAATTTTAGCAGAAACTGTATCACCCCTTGCAATGCAAGGCTTTATCATTGCTATGATAGTTCTGATTGCAGCTGGAACAATTATCCAAATGATTTCACATAGAAATTTAACTTATTTTTTTGATAACGCAAAAAAAGCAAAACTTAATGCAACTAAAGAATTAGGTGTTGGAGAAAAAGTATCTATCGTTGCAAAAACAACAGTATACGATATCGGCACTACATCAGAACTAGGATTTGGCAAAAGAAGATTGGCACATGTTCTAGGTATGTATGGTACTATTTTATTTTGGGTTGCATCTGCTGTACTAGTTTTTTGTTACACTGGTGCTAACAAACCAACCTCAACTACTTGGTCAACGATATGGCATGTGGGTGCAATACTGACTTGTGTTGGAGGATACTGGTTTTGGTTTTTTTTAAGAGTAGACGTTTCAGCAGAAGCGCATCCATGGTATAGAATAATAAAAGCAGATTTATTTGTGTTGGCTTTGTTAGCCTGTGCCACATTTGGTTTAGTATGGTCCTATACTCAATTTAACGGACAAACTGGATTATCATATTTATTTTTAACATTATATGTTGTTGCAAATTTAATTTTATTTGGAGGGATTTATTGGTCCAAATTTGCACATATGTTTTATAAACCTGGAGCAGCAATACAGAAAAATTTAGCAGAAGCTGACGGATCAAGAGATAATCTACCACCCCCAGCTGATGCACCTGAACAATTCGGTTTAGGGATAAAAAGAGAGCAACCTAAACATTATTAATTATGATAAATTTAAATAAGGAGAAAAAATAATATGTCAACTTTTGTATACATGACGAGATGCGATGGCTGTGGTCATTGTGTAGATATTTGCCCATCAGATATAATGCACATAGATGAAAATATTAGACGTGCCAAAAATATAGAACCTAATTTTTGTTGGGAGTGTTATTCATGTGTGAAAGCTTGTCCTAATCACGCTATTGATGTTAGAGGTTATGCTGACTTTGCTCCAATGGGTCATAGCGTAAGAGTTAGAAGAGAAGAAGAAAAGGGGACTATCTCTTGGAAAATTAAATTTAGGAATGGAACTACTAAAGACTTCGTTTCTCCTATAACAACTAAGCCTTGGGGTAAATTTATACCTAAGTTAGCAGAGGGTGATAAACCTAATCAAGGAGAGATTAATTCTCAAAGATTATATACTGAGCCAGAGGGACTTAACATTGACGGTGAACTGCCTAGCGTTCCAAAAGATTCTTTTAAAAAAGGAGTTTACTATTAATGGCTAAGCATAAAACACATTACGAAGATTGTGATATTTTAGTCGTTGGTGGAGGAATGGCAGGTACAGGTGCTACTTTTGAAGCAAGACACTGGGGTAGAGATATGAAAATTGTTTGTGTTGAAAAAGCTAACATAGATAGAAGTGGTGCTGTTGCTCAAGGTCTTTATGCAATCAATTGTTATATGGGAATGCAATGGGGCGAAAATCAACCCGAAGATCATGTTCGATATGCAAGAAATGATTTAATGGGAATGGTAAGAGAAGATTTAGGTTACGACATGGCTCGTCACGTAGACTCCACTGTTCATATGTTTGATGAATGGGGTCTTCCTATGATGAAGAACGAAGAAACTGGAAGATATTTAAGAGAAGGAAAATGGCAGATCATGATACATGGTGAAAGTTATAAACCAATTGTTGCAGAGGCAGCAAAAAAATCTGCAGATAAAATTTATAATAGAATTATGATTACTCATCTTTTAATGGATGAAGCTCAAGAAAATAGAGTAGGTGGTGCTGTTGGATTTAATATGAGAACTGGAGATTTTCATGTTTTTAGAGCGAAAGCAGTAATTGTTTCAGCAGGTGGCGCTTCACATATATTCAAACCTAGAGCCGTTGGCGAGGGAATGGGTAGAACATGGTATGCTCCGTGGAGTAATGGTTCAGCTTATGCATTACCTATTGCTGCTGGAGCTAAAATGACACAAATGGAAAATAGAATTGTGTTATGTAGATTTAAAGATGGTTATGGTCCTGTTGGAGCATACTTCTTGCATTTAAAAACTTATACGCAAAATGCTAATGGCGAAAACTATGAGAAGAAATGGTATGACCAAACTAAAGAATTAGTTGGTGAATACATTGATCATCATCCAACTCCAACTTGTCTAAGAAATCATGCATTTATTCAAGAAACTATGGCAGGTGGTGGACCAATTCAAATGGTTACAACAGAGGCATTCCAAGATCCACATTTAGAAACTGTAGGCTGGGAGAATTTTTTAGGAATGACTGTAGGTCAAGCCGTAGTTTGGGCATCCCAAAATATTGATCCAAAATATACTAATCCAGAGTTAACTACTTCAGAACCATATGTAATGGGTTCTCATGCTACTTGTTCAGGAGCTTGGGTTAGTGGGCCTGAGGATTTATCTCCTCCAGAATATTTTTGGGGATACAACAGAATGCTTACAATCGATGGTCTATTTGGTGCGGGAGACACTGTAGGTGGAAGCGCACATAAATTCTCTTCTGGCTCATTTACAGAAGGTAGATTGGCTGCAAAAGCTGCTGTTAAATATATCGAGGATAAAAAAGCTGAGGGATTAAAGGTATCAGATAAACAATGTGATGATTTTAAAGCTAAAGTTTACAAACCACTAGAAACTTACAAAGTTGCTCAAAATGAAATAACTGGTGGAACAGTATCCCCGAGTTATATTTCTCCTATTCAAGGATTACAGCGTTTACAACGAATTATGGATGAATACGTTGGTGGTATAGCTACCAATTACATGACTAATGCTAATATGTTAAAAAGAGGTTTAGAACTTTTGACATGGTTGGAAGAAGATCTAGAAAATGTAGGGGCTGAAGATTATCATCAACTTATGAGAGCCTGGGAGCTTAAACACAGAGCTCTAACATCTCAATGTGTAACAGAACATACTATGTTTAGAGAAGAAACAAGATGGCCAGGTTATTATTATAGAGGAGATCATATGAAACTTGATGATGAAAACTGGCATTGCCTAACAGTTTCTAGAAGAGATCCTAAAACAGGAAAATTTAGTCTTGAGAAAGTTCCTGTTTACCATATGGTTGATGAGAACGAGAAGAAAAAAGCCTCTTAAATTCAATACTAATTAATTATTATGGATATTTTATCAAAATCGGATGATGAAATATACGAATTAGCCAAACCAATTTGGGATAACTTAGTAAAGTCATCTAATCTTAAAGATTATGGTGGATTTACAAGAGACTTCTCTACTCAGATGCTTTTTGGAGCAAATGAAGTTGAATTAGGTAAACAGTGGGCAAATAATAAGCTAATTGTTAATTTACAGGAAACGTTTGAACCTTTTGGATGTTTAAGAAGAGGTGAACACGTCACTGTTTTGATTAAACAGACAAACAAAGAACTTCCAGGAGAATTCTTAGGAAGATTGGTACTAGGTGTAGAAGATAATCTGATAAAAGTTTTTGGTGCAACAATTTACTAATCAAAAAAAAATTATTGTAATTTAAATAATTATTTGACAAATTATTTACTGGGTGTATGGACTTGTTAGATGCATCTTTCAGAAATAAAATTTTTTAATAAACTCCCTAGATTTAAAACATCATATATTAAAGCAGGTATTTTAGTGAGTTTACTTGCATACTGGGGTGTAATTTTAGTTGGAACTTTTGTTACTTTTAACTAAGTTGTTTTTTAACAGCATTTTAAGTTTATATGGACGTTTTTTTACCGATAGCACAAGTATTTGTTAATCCGATAGAAATACTTTTACTAAGTGCAATTGTTGGAGTTCTTTCAGGATTATTTGGAGTTGGAGGTGGTTTTTTAATGACCCCTTTTTTAATTTTTTTAGGTATTCCTCCTGCTTATGCTGTTGCAAATGAAGCTAATAATATTTTAGCAACATCTGTTTCTGGATCCACTACACATTATTTAAAAAATACACTTGATTACAAGATGGGACTTATGATTGTAATTGGTGGTGCGATCGGCACTTCATTGGGAATTTTTACATTCTCTTATTTCAAAGGTATTGGAAAAATAGATACCGTCATTTCTCTAGCCTATATGTATATTTTAGCAATTATAGGAACATTAATGCTTGTAGAAAGTCTCAGAGAAATTGACCAAGCTAAAAGAAATGTTCTTTTAAAAAAAAAAGCACATGTTCATTATTGGATTCATGGTCTTCCACTAAGAATGAGATTTCCAAAATCTAAATTATATGAAAGTATTTTTACGCCCATAATTATTGGTTTAATTGTTGGTTTTATTGCTGCAATTATGGGGATAGGTGGTGCTTTTATATTAGTTCCAGCAATGATTTATATAATTAAAATGCCAACTAAATTAGTTCCTGGAACTTCTTTATTTGTTACTATTTTTGTAAGCGTAATTGTAACTTTCTTACACTCCTTTAATTATGGATCGATAGATTTACTTCTAGTGCTTATGTTGGTCATTGGTTCAATAATTGGAGTTCAAATTGGTCAAAAACTAGGGGAAAGAATTGATAGCTCTGGTCTAAGAGCTTTGCTAGCAATTTTATTATTAGTTGTTGGAATAGCAATCGCTTATGACACATTTTTTGCAGAACAAGTTCAAGTTAAAATTCAATCATCAGTAAATACAGAACTTAATTTTTTCTCATCATTCATAATTGATTTTTCAAAAGAGATGCCTTTCTTTTATGGTTTGTTTACAATTATGTTTGCTATTATTTTAGGGGTGGGTGCAGCTTTAATAAGACGTTTTGCATCAAATTTAAAAAGTAAAATTTTTATTAAGTCTTAATTAAAAAAATTTATATAAACTTCTATTGTGGTAATCGATATTAATCCAACTGTAGCCATAGCTGCAAAGCCGACTACAAAGGGTTTGTAGCCCATATTTTTAATATCTCTTAAGTTTGTTGAAAGACCAATTGCAGCCATTGCCATTGTTAAGAATATTTTAGATAAGATTTTTATATTTATTACTGTGGTTGCCCAAATCTCATTTTGAGAGGTAATAAATATATTATCTCCTACATTTCTAATGATTATCATGCCAACGAAACCCAATACAAAATATGGAAAAATACTAATTATAGAGTATTTTTTTTCTTTAACTTGCCCTCTATTGTACAAAAAAGCGAATAAAGGGATCATAATGATTAAAAATGTATTCCTTATCAATTTAGTAACGGTAGCAATATTTAATGTCTCTGGACTATTAAATTGCTGGTCATAAATAAGTCCAGCAGCAGCAACTTGAGCAGTTTCATGTATGGATGTACCTAGAAACAACCCAATTAATAATGACTCTCCATTAAAATAAAAATTTGCAAAATAAGGATAAATCAGCATTGAAAGGATTCCAAATATTGTAATATTTGCCACCGCATAAGAAATTTCATTTTTCTTTGCACCTATAACAGGAGCTGTTGCCATTATTGCTGTAGTACCACAAACTGTACTTCCAATTGAAATTAGATAAGACATTCGTCTTGGTATATTTAATTTTTTTACTAAAACTTTTATTACTATTAAAACGCTGACTATACAGATAATTATTAACGGGATTGCGATTGCACCAAATTCTAAAAATTCAAACGGTTTAAGTTGAATTCCTAAACAAATAATTCCTAATTTAAGTATATTTGACTGTGCAAAATTTAAACCTTTAAGAAATATATTTCTTATTTGAAATATATTTCCTAATAGAATTCCAAACAATATAGCAATCATGGCTGTAGATATGGGACTTTTTTCGTACCCCAGAAGCTCAATTCCAATAATGTTATTAATTCCTTGAGATAATGTATAAAGAACAAAAGCTAAAATTATACCTGGTAAAAATACCAAGTACTTTTTATAACTCATTAAATTAATTCTAATTAGGCACTTCGATAAAGTTTAGTCATCACAAATTCTTTATGACCCAAAGCTTCAGCGCACGTTAATCTTCCATTGGCTACTCTAAGAGTAGTTTTAATTAATTCATCTCCAGCTTCAGATAAATTCATTTCTCTTGAAAGAATTTTTGATACATCACAATCAATATGTTCACCCATACCTTTAACTGTTAAAGGGTTTGCTGTTAATTTAACTACGGGTTCAATTGGATTTCCAACAATATTACCTTGACCGGTTGGAAATAAATGAATATTGAAACCGGCGGCTGCTTGTAAAGTTACACATTCAGCTGCGGCTGATGAAGTATCCATAAAGTACAAACCTTTTCCTTTAGTTGGTTCTTCAGCAGGTTCTAGAACGTCAATAAACTTACAGTTTCCAATTTTTTGAAAGTTTCCAAAAGCTTTTTCCTCAATTGTAGTTAGTCCACCTGCGATGTTTCCAGCTGTTGGCTGACTTTCAGATAAATCATCGGTAGCTTCCTTTAATATGAAATCATTATACGCATTCCATGTATTCATAAACTTTTCAGATGCTTCTTTGGTAGCTCCTCTTGTAGCACAAACTTTTTCAGCCCCAGTAAGCTCTGAAGTTTCACCAAAGCACAAATGAACTCCCAATGGTTCTAATTTATCCATCAAATTTCCAACTGTTGGATTAGCTGCTAAACCTGATGTAGTATCAGACTCTCCGCATTTTACTGATATCCATAAATCACTTAATGGACATTCTTCTCTTTGTTTTTCAGATGCCCACATTACAAATTCTTGCGCTTTTTTTGAGGCTTTCATTGTTGTACCGATGTCGCCAGTTCTCTCGATGTGAAATCCTTCAACTGGTTTTCCAGTTTTTGCAATTCCATCAACTATTTTTTTAGTCCATTTAGGTTCAATTCCAATAACAATCACTGCTGCCACATTGGGGTTACAACCAGTACCAATCATTGTTCTAAAATGAAGTTCTAAATCAGCTCCAAATTGAAGTCTTCCATAAGAATGCGGGAGTGCAATTGTCCCTTTAATATTGTTTGCAACGGCTTCAGCACATGCATTTGAAATGTCATCAACAGGAAGAATAATTACATGGTTTCTTGTTCCAGCTCTTCCATTTTCTCTTTTGTAACCTAAAAAACTTTTTGGAATTTCCATTTTATTACCACTTCTTAGTTTTTACATTATGAACATGCACATGTTCACCCTTTTTTGTTGATTTTACTACTTTACCAATATCGTGACCATATTTTAAAATTGTATCACCTTCATTAAGATCAACCATCGCAATTTTATGCCCTAGAGGAATTTCATCCAAAGATTGTATATCTACCGTACTATCATCTTCCATTATCCAACAAGAACAATCTTGCTTTGGAGTGATTTTTTCTATTACTACTACTCCCACATTATCTTTTTTGTCATGAATTATAATGTCTGTGGCCATATATAGTGTCGATTTGTTTGTTTGAATTTTTCAAAATCTTATATATTAATCGCTAAAATTAACAAACGAATTTTAACAGTATTAAATTTACACATTAGAGAGGTTCTATTTTTATGACAAAAATGACAACAGAAGAAGCTTTTGTAAAAGTTTTACAAATGCACGGAATTGAACACGCCTTTGGAATTATTGGTTCTGCTTTTATGCCAATTTCAGATATTTTTCCAGATGCTGGTATTACATTCTGGGATGTTGCTCATGAAACTAATGGTGGATTAATTGCAGACGGCTACACAAGAGCTACAGGAAAAATGTCAATGGTTATAGCTCAGAATGGTCCTGGAATTACAGGATTAGTAACACCAATTAAAACTGCTTATTGGAATCATACACCACTTTTATTAGTTACCCCACAAGCTGCTAACAAAACTATGGGACAAGGTGGTTTCCAAGAAGTTGAACAAATGAATTTGTTTAAAGACATGGTTTGTTATCAAGAGGAAGTTAGAGATCCATCTAGAATGGCCGAGGTATTAAATAGAGTTATAGAAAAAGCTATACGAGGATCAGCTCCAGCTCAAATCAACGTACCAAGAGATTACTGGACACAAGTCATTGATATTGACCTTCCTCCAATTGTTAGATTGGAACGACAAGCAGGAGGTGTTGATGCAATTAAAAAAGCTGCAGACTTGTTATCTAATGCAAAATTTCCAGTAATTTTATCTGGAGCAGGTGTTGTTATTGGAGGTGCTATTGAAGATTGTAAAAAACTTGCAGAAAAATTAGACGCTCCAGTTTGTTCTGGTTATCAACATAATGATAGTTTCCCAGGAAGTCATCCTTTAGCAGCAGGACCTTTAGGTTATAATGGTTCAAAAGCTGGGATGGAATTAATTAAACAAGCTGATGTCGTTTTGGCATTGGGAACTAGGTTAAATCCTTTTTCAACTTTACCAGGTTATGGCATGGATTATTGGCCAAAAGACGCAAGTATTATCCAAGTTGACATGAATTCAGATCGTATTGGTTTAACAAAAAAAGTTTCAGTAGGTATTTGTGGAGACGCAAAACTAGTTGCACAACAATTATTAGCCCAACTTTCACCCACTGCAGGTGATACAGATAGACAAAAAAGAAAAGATATAATTCATCAAACTAAATCAGCATGGTTACAAAAATTATCAAGTTTAGATCATGAAGAAGACGATGAAGGAACAGTTTGGAACAAAGAGGCAAGAGAAAGAGACGCAGATAGAATGTCTCCTAGACAAGCTTGGAGAGCAATACAAGCTGGTATGCCTGATGATGTAATTATTTCAAGTGACATCGGAAACAATTGTGCAATTGGAAACGCTTATCCAACATTTGAAAAAGGAAGAAAGTATTTAGCTCCAGGATTGTTTGGTCCTTGTGGATATGGCTTTCCATCAATTTTGGGTGCAAAAATTGGCTGTCCAGATACACCTGTAATTGGTTTTGCAGGTGATGGAGCATTTGGTATCAGCATGAATGAAATGAGCTCATGTGCTAGAGAAGAATGGCCTTCAATTACAATGGTTATTTTTAGAAACTATCAATGGGGAGCAGAAAAACGAAATTCTATTTTGTGGTTTGATGATAATTTCGTCGGTACTGAACTTGATCCAGAACTAAGTTATGCAAAAGTAGCTGATGCTTGTGGTTTAAAAGGGGTAACAGTCAAAACAATGGAAGAAACTACTAATGCTATCAAGCAATCTTGTGAGGACCAAAAAAAGGGAATTACTACATTTATTGAGGTAATTTTAAACCAAGAACTTGGTGAACCATTTAGAAGAGATGCAATGAAAAAACCTGTAAAGGTTGCTGGAATTAATAAAGAAGACATGAGAAAACAACCTTCTTTGAATAACTAATATTTAATTAGTCAAAGTTTATTCTAGTACAGACATTGGATCTAAACGTGTTTGGAACCAATTAATTCGAAAGTCTAAATGAGGTCCTGTTGATCTACCTGTTGAGCCTACAGTTCCAATAATATCACCTTGATTTATTTGATCACCTACTGAGACAAGAACATTCTCTAGATGAGAATATATTGAGGAAATACCATGTCCATGATCCATAATAACAGTTCCTCCTGTATAATATAAATCATCTTCCGCCATGGTAACTGTTCCAGATGCTGTGGATTTAATCATTGTTCCTTTTTTAGCAGCAATATCAATTCCATAATGGGGCCATCGAGGTTTACCATTTAAAATTCTTTGACTACCATATACACCACTTATAATTCCTTCGACAGGCATAATAAATTTTTCTTTAAAGAATTGTAAATTGGAATTAATTGCCCTTGCTTCCCCAATAGCATTATTTTCTTTTTTAATTCTTTTATACACAGATTCAGGTGGTGTAACTTTACTTTCCGCTAGTCCATCAATTCTTTGAATATTATATTTTCGCTTAAGGACTTTTTTAGTAATTGTTATTTTTCTTCCTTCTACGATTTCTGTGAAAGTAAGATCATATTTTTGATCTCTATCAATTCCAAAAACGAAATCCCCATCTTTTGAAACTTTTACTTCTTTTTTTCCAACAAAAATTCTTGCTTTAGGGTTAGTTTTTCCAAGTATATAATGACCTTGTAAAAATTTTCCCTGAAATTCAATTGTATGAGCTGGTGAAATTAAGAATAAAAAGATTAATAAAATTCTATAAATTATTGAGCTGTCCATCCACCATCTATTATTATTGATGTACCTGTAATCATTGACGCTGCTGAGGAAGCTAAAAAGCATACCGAAGTAGCTATATCACTTTCTGTAGCAACTTTTCCTATTGGAATTTTTCCTAAAACTAGTTTTTTAAACTTACTATTTTTAAAAAATTTTTTTACCATTGGGGTTTCAACAAATGTAGGAGCAACTGAGTTTACTCGTATATTTTTTTTTGCCAACTCAACACCCATGCCTTTTGTTAAACCTTCAATTCCAAATTTAGTCATATTGTAAACATTTCTTCCAATCATGCCTACGTGACCAAGTTGAGAGGACATATTAATAATTGAACCAGGTCTTTTTTTATTTTTAAGCATTATTTTTACAACTAATTGAGCAACATTGAAGGCTGCTTTAAGATTTAAATCTACTAAATAGTTCATACTAGTTTGTTTTATTTTTTCAAAAGGTTCTGGAATATTTGTTCCAGCGTTATTAACTAAAATATCAATAATCTTAATTTTATTTAATTTTTGCTTTAAATCTTGGTAGTTCATTACATCACATTCAATTTTTATGATCTTACCTTTAACTTTTTTAATATCTTTTTCTAATTTATTTAAATCAGATTGAGTTCTGCTTAGCGCAATTACAGTTGCTCCTGCTTCAGCTAAAGCAATAGAGCATGCTCTTCCAAGACCTTTTCCAGCACCAGTTACTAATGCATACTTATTTTTAAGATTTATTTTTTGAAGATACATTACAAGAACAATATTTTAATATCTGTATAAATCAACTCAACTGCTACTACTAATATAGCTAATAATCCTATCCAAGCTATCCATCTGTATTTTTTTATCCATCCAGATATTAAAGTTGCTGCAGTTGCCATCAATATAATTGACAAAACTAAACCAAATACAAGAAGGCCATAATGGTCTCCTGCTGCACCAGCCACACCCAAAACATTATCTAAACTCATTGTGAAATCAGCTAACAGTACTGTCCAAATTGCTTTTAAAAAATTGGAATTATCTACTTTAATGTCTTCCTCGTTTTCAGATCCTTTGATTACATCTACGTATAGTTTGTAAACGATATAAAGCAGTAATAGTCCGCCAATAAGTCTTAAACCCGTGATCTGTAAAAGATAAGCTGTAAGAAGTGTTAATATTATTCTTAAGATTACAGCACCACCAATTCCCCAAAAAATAACTTTTTTTCTTTGTTCTGGTGGAAATTTAGATGCAACCATACCAATGATAATTGCGTTATCTCCAGCTAAAACTAGATCAATGAAAATTATTTGTGTTAAGATTGCTATTTGTTCAGGAGCAAATAATTCAGCAAACATTATTGCTGTAGTATCATGTCTGCACCTTTTTCTGCAATCATTATTGTTGGAGCATTAGTATTACCAGAAGTTATATTTGGCATTATGGAGGCATCGATTACTCTTAAATTCTTTACTCCTCTGACCCTTAGCTTTTCGTCAACAACCGACATTTCGTCTTGACCCATTTTACAAGTACCAACAGGATGAAAAATTGTTTGAGCATAATTTGATGCTTCTTTTACAAGCTCTTCATCATCATTTATACTTATTCCTGGTCTATATTCTTCTGGTGAATACTTTTTAAAAGTTTCAGACTCCATTATTATTTTTCTAGTTAATTTTAGACCTTTAGCTGCAATCATTCTATCATTATCAGTTGATAGGTAGTTTTGTTTTATTTTTGCATAAGTCCTTGAATCTTTATCAACTATACTGACATGACCTCTACTAGTAGGTTTTATATTAGACACCGTGGGAGTAAAAGCATGAAAGTCATGATTTTTAGTTGCACCTAATGTATCCATACTCATTGGCTGAACATGCCATTGTAAATCAGGTAACTCTAGTGAAGAATCACTTTTAGCAAACATACAAAGTTGACTTGCCCCCATAGTCATTGGACCCGTTCTTTTAAAAATATATTCTAATCCAATCATTAAATTTCCAAACAGACTATTAATTTTTTTGTTTAAAGATTTTAGACCATTTATTTTATAAATAGGTCTTAACATAAGATGATCATGCAAATTTTCACCAACACCATTTAAATTTTGCACTGTTTCTATTCCAAGATTTTTTAATTTTTCCATATTTCCAATCCCTGATACTTGTAAAATTTGTGGTGAACCAATAGCACCTGAGGATAATATTATTTCTTTATTAGCTTCTACTTTTTTTAAATCATCTCCTTGCCAAAATTCAACTTCTTTAGCTATTTTATTTTCAAAAATTATTTTTTTGACGTGTGCATGAGTGATAATTTTTAAATTTTTTCTGTTTTTTATAGGATTTAAATATCCAACTGATGTACTACATCTAAAACCATCTTTTTCTGTAACTTGGAAATAACCACATCCATGATTATCTCCTGTATTAAAATCTTTAGTTTTTGGTATACCAAATTCTTCAGCTGCATTTTGAAACTCATCTAAAAGTGGAAGATGAATTCTTTGATCAGAAACAGATAATGGTCCATCAATCCCATGAAATTCATTTTCTCCTCGTTCCTGGTTTTCAGCTTTAATAAAATAGGGTAATACATCGTCCCATCCCCAACCAGTATTTCCTAATTGTCTCCAAACATCATAATCTCTATTTTGACCACGTATATAAAGCAATCCATTTATTGATGAACTTCCTCCTAAAGTTTTGCCCCTAGGATATCTAATTGAAATGTTGTTCATACTTTCATCAGGCTCAGTTTTGT
>OCOM01000024.1_pt1 | contig 14980 bp, 18 predicted proteins | sample 1535321 | NCBI WGS metagenome assembly OCOM01 (sample SAMEA3282989, study PRJEB22092) | marine metagenome | biome: Marine biome - coastal; feature: surface water; material: seawater | collected 2014-06-21T10:30:00+00 | depth 0 m
AATTGATTTGTAATCAATAGGTCCGCGGTTCGAATCCGTGCGGGGGCACCATTAAGTTTTACCAAGCTGTCAACTTCCAGCACTTATCTGCATCTTCAAGACGAACATAGCAACCCAGAAAAGACATTATTTTAAATGCAAAAAAACCACCGATTAAAACTATTGCTATTAATATAATTGGATTAATTTTTTTCATAATTAAGTTTTTTTAACACCAGTCGGATGAGCAACTCCATCTATTACTAACTTTGGCTCAACACTCACATCAATCAATTCAGGTCTTGAATTTATATAAGATTTAACTGTTTCTATTGACTCAATATCTTCAATAAATTTTTCAAGTCTTGGAAATTTATTTATTAGTTTTGGATCAAGTAATTTTGATAAATCTAAATGATGGTATACCGAAAAATCACACGCATGTGGCTTGTCATCTACATAAAACTTTTTATCATTATCTTTTAAAGCTCTTTCTAAATCCTCAAATCTTGTATTCAAAAAAGGCATCATATCCTCTTTTTTCTTTTTAAAACTATCCCCTACTGCAAAATTTATTGCAGGATTGAGCGGCATAAATAATTCTTGTGCACTTTGCATTACTGCGTTTGCTTTAGCATTTAAAATTGGATCAGAAATATTGATACCTGCAATTTTTTCAATGAACGTTAGTATTGCAATACTCTGACAAATTTCATGTTTTTGATCAACCACTAACATAGGTAATTGTCTAAATGGGACTTTAGATTTTACCTCAGACCATTCATTATCATAATAATCCCATGACATTACATAGTCATACTCAGTTTCAGTATAATGAAGAAGAAGTCTAGGTGCTTCTGCTAAAGCTCTCATCTTAAAATATACTAACTCTAATTTATGTTTCATTTAATTTGTTTCTCTTCTTAATTGCTCAATTTTAATTTTTTTTTGTAGACTTCTGTTTTTATCATAAAGCAGATTAAACTTAATTTTATTGTTAGTTTTAACCGTAATCGACTTTGCATTTCTTACTTCTAAATTATCAGCAACCGCACTTATGGGCCTTTTAACTGGGTTTAAATTAGTGATAGTAATTTTTGATTTATCATTAACGATTTTTCCTTTCCATCTTCTAGGTCTAAATGGGCTTATTGGAGAAATAGACAATTTTTTTGAATTCAAACTTAATATTGGGCCATGAACTGATAAGTTGTAGGCGGTGCTTCCTGCGGAGTTGATATTAATACCCCATCTGAAACTAAGTTTTTAATTATCTGACTTGAACCTTGTTTAATTGATAATGAAGCTGCCTGTCTGCTTTGTCTAAGAACAGATACCTCATTAATAGCGAGTGATTTTTTTGATTTATTATTTTTATTTTTAACTGTCATTTCTAAAGGAGAAATAGAAATCATATTAGCTTTTGTTAAATTTTTAATAATATTTTTTGAGGAAAAAATATTCATCAGAAAACCATAATTTCCTGAATTAATTCCATAAAATTGCTTTTTAGAACTCTTATTTTTTTTAAGTGTTTGAAGCATAAAACCATCACCACCTATAACAATTACCAGATTAGATCTTTTAAATTCATTAACTTCAATTTTTTTTGTGATTAAAGATTTAATTTTAAGAGATTTTTTATTTTTATCTGAAATAATTTGAAGCTTATTCATTTAGTGGTGCCCTCGGCCAGACTCGAACTGGCACTCCGCAAGCGGCAAGGATTTTAAGTCCTTTGTGTCTACCAATTTCACCACGAGGGCATTAATGAATTTCATGAGTATTTATGCTAATATTTATAATTGAACAAGTCTAATATGTAAAATTGTTATTTATTTGAATATTTTATAAAAAACAACGAATGGAAAAAATATTCAAAGTTTTGATATTTACTGATCTTGATGGCTCACTTCTTCATAGAGATACTTTTAAATTTGATGAAATAAAAGACTATCTAAAACAACTAATTTCTAAAGGTATTTTTATCATACCAAATACAAGCAAAACCGAAAAAGAGATTTTAGAATTTAACAATGAGTTAGGTTCAAGTTTGCCCTACATTTCAGAAAATGGGTCTGCTATTAATGGTTTAGATTTATTAAATTCAAATTTACCTAAAGAATTAATCTTAAGTAGAGAAAAAGATAGTTTAATAAAAATTTTTAAAGAGTCAGTACCAGTGAACTTACAAAATAAATGTAAATGGTTATCGGAAATGGACAAGAAAAAACAAAGCTTAATTTTTGGTTTAGAGGACGATAAACTTAAAATGGCTTTAGATCGTAAATATACAATTCCCTTTTTATTTGAAGGCAACAAAAGTGAAAGGAATGAATTATCCAAAATTGTTAAAAATAAAGGTCTAGCTTTACAGGAAGGTGGAAGAGTTATTAATTTAACGGATAAAGTAAATAAAGCTAAGGCCCTTCAAGTATTTGTTAGATTTTTCAAAAAAAACAATAAAAACGTAAAAACGATTGCAGTTGGTGATAATTATAATGATTTAGATATGCTTAAAACTAGCGAATTTCCTTGCTTAGTGTTTAATGACAAATTTACGTTAGATGAAATCCCTATTAAAAATTTAATTACAACCAACAAGCCATCTCCAGAGGGCTGGGCTGATGTGATCAAAAAGGCCCTAGTTAAGGTAAATAAAAATTAATATTGTAATTTATGAGTGATTTTTCTCAGAATGGAATTATTTCAACACTTCACGATTTTGGAACAAAGTCTTTAGAGCAGATTGAAAAAGAACTTTTAGGTTTTTCTAAAGAAAGAAAGATGGAACTCATCTTGCCATGTCTTTATTCAGAATTAAAAGGAGATGCATTACCTAAAATTGTTGAAGAGATAAGTAAGACTAATTACATCCATCATATAATCATAGGCTTAGATCAAGCAAGTGAAGCACAAGCAAGGAAAGCTTGGACTTTTTTTGAAAAATTAGAAACTCCTTTTACAATCCTTTGGAATGATGGCCCTAATTTAAAAAAATTAGATAAAGAGTTACAAAAAAAAGGATTAGCACCAAATGAATACGGTAAAGGAAGAAATGTTTGGTACTGCATAGGAATGTCTATTGCACGAGATAGTGCGCGGTCTGTTGCATTACATGATTGTGACATCAGAACTTACGACCGAAGGATGTTAGCAAAACTATTTTATCCAGTTGTAAACCCTCTTTTTAACTTTGAATTTTGTAAAGGTTTTTATCCAAGAGTTGCTGATAATAAAATGAATGGAAGAGTAGCAAGACTGTTAGTTTTTCCATTGTTAAATGCCTTGGAAAAAACTATTGGTAAAAGCGATTACTTAGACTTTATGAAGTCGTTTAAATACCCTCTTGCAGGTGAGTTTTCATTTAGGAGAAATATTTTACCTGAGCTTAGAATTTCATCAGACTGGGGTATAGAAATTGGAATTTTGTCAGAAATGCAAAGAAATTTTTCACCTCAAAATATTTGCCAAGTTGATTTAGCAGATACATATGACCATAAGCACCAAGATTTATCATTAGATGATGAAAAGAAAGGTTTATCTAGAATGTCTATTGATATTATCAAAACCTTTATTAAAAAATTAGCAACCCAAGGTCATTCTTTTAGTAGAGAGCAATTAAGATCATTAAAAGCAACATATTACAGGTCTGCTTTAGATCTTATAGATGCTTATAGAGCTGATGCTGAAATAAATGGTCTAAAATTTGACTCGCACACAGAAGAAAAAGCAGTTGAGTTATTTTCAAGTAATATCATTAGAGCTGGAGAGGACTTTTATTTAAACCCTATGGATGCACCTTTTATACCCACATGGAGTAGAGTGAAAAGTGCAATTCCTGATTTTTTAATTAGATTGGAAAAAGCAGTAAATGAAGATAATAAGTATTATCTTTAATGTTAAACGAAATAAACCAGGCAAAAAAAGTTTTATTAGGTAATAGAAAAAAGGGTTACACACTACCTACTAATAATAATCTATACCCAGCTCAATGGAATTGGGACTCTGGGTTTATTGCCTTAGGATACTCTCATTTTAATCTCAAGTACGCATTTGATGAAATAAATACACTTTTAGAAGGTCAATGGAAAGACGGTATGGTTCCTCATATTTTATTTCATGATTTAAATACAAATTATTATCCAAATCACTCTGTATGGAATTGTGGAAATAAAATTAAATCATCCGGGATTACTCAACCGCCAGTTCTTGCAATTATATTAAAAAGAATTTTAGATAAAAATATAATTAAAGATAAAGAAAAAATTAAATCAATAATCAAAAAAGTTAAAAAATATCATCAATGGCTAATGAAATACAGAGACCCAAAGAATTCAGGTCTAGTCTCAATTCTGCACCCATGGGAAAGTGGATACGATAACTCACCCTTATGGGATGAACCATTAAATGCAATTAAAATTGAAAAAAATTTAAAATATAAAAGAGGAGATAATAAAGTTGTTAATCCCGATTTCAGACCTTTAGATATAGATTATGATAGATATGTGACTATTAAAAATCATTTAAGAAAAAATAAGTATAATCCAAAAAAACTCTATGAGACCTCAATGTTTAATGTGGTTGATGTTGGATTTAATTCTATTTTTTTAAAAGCCAATAAAGATCTTTTGTATTTACTTAAAAAATTTAATCTTGGACATAAAGAGATTGAAAAATATGTCTTAAAATCTGAAAATAAAATTGAAAAATTATATGACAAAAAAACAAAGAGTTTTGTTAATTATGATTTAAAGAATAAGAAAAAGATAACAGTACCCTCAATAACCAATTATTTTATTTTGTTTGCAGATTTAAAAAATAAATTAATAAATAAGGAAATTATCCAAACACTAAAAAAACATAACACTAAAGAGAAGTTTTTCTTCTCTAGTATCAAGCCTAATTACACAAGATATGAGGAAAAGAGATATTGGAGAGGTCCTGTTTGGATTAATTGTAACTGGATAATTTATCAGGGACTAAAAGATAAAGATAAGAAATTTGCTCAAATGGTAAGAAGTAAAACAATTGATTTAGTTAAGAAAAATGGTTTTTATGAGTATTTCAATACTAAAACAGGTAAAGCTTATGGTGCCAAAAATTTTTCTTGGACTGCTTCTTTATTTTTAGATTTAATTTTAGAAAAAAAATTTAATTAATTTTGATCAGAACTATTCAATAAGTTATATTGATACTTTCTCGCCTCAATTACTTCAGCTGGGAGATTTAGTTCAACATCATCAAGTCTAATTACGTCATCTTTACTTATATCTCTTTTTAATATCGCATTATCAGTAAGGCCTAGTGGTAAAATCATTTCTTTTTTAGATTTTTCTGATGTAATTAATCTACCTCTTGCACAAAAACCACCTTCGCCGTCAAGTTTTTCACCCACTTTTAAGTCTTTCTTAGCAAAACTTGCAACGTCGGCGTTATAATTTTTTGTATAACCTGTTGCTCTGTTATCTAGTGCTATTGAATAAACCGATTGAGCAAGCTCTAACCCAATATAATGATAAGGTCTCCAGATTGCTGAATAGTTTCCAGATGCGTCTGTTACCATTCCATAATCTTTAAAACAATTTTTTACATATTCGTTCTGTGCTTTAATCACAATATAAACACCCCATCTTAAGTCATTTGGAATATCTTTTTTTTCTAAATCTATACTAGAGATAACTTCTACTTGACCATCAAATTCTATTAAACCACCATCATTTTTCGGTATCATTTTTTTTGCAATATCGTAAACACCAACTGATGGGAATGTTAATCCATTGCTAGGGCACTTAAGATTAGCCGCATTACTCACTGCACACATTTCAATGGCTGATTTGTCTCCACATAAAAAACTATTGAACATCTTAGGGTTCATTCCAGACTCTTTTTCAGCTCGTTCTTTAGTTAGACCGTAGTGGCCCCAAACAGTATCTGGTGTAGAATATTCGAAAGTTGGATGATATTTTGTTCCTTTTCCAGCACAAACTATAGAAAATCCATTTAATCTTGCCCACTCTACTTGTTCAAGAATTAAAGATGGCTGGTCACCATAAGCCATTGAGCAAATTACACCTTTATCTTTTGCAAGATCAGATAAATATTTCCCACAAGTTATATCCGCTTCTACATTAACTAATATAACATGTTTTTTATTTTTAATTATTTTTGCTGCATGAACAGTGCCAACTATAGGGTTGCCTGTTGCCTCGATAAAAATTTCTATATCTCTATCAAGAACCTCATCTAATGAGTTTGAAAAATTTATATCATCAACTGTTTGTTCATTTAATCCACTTTTCAAACAATTTTTCTTTGCCTGATCTACATTGATATCAACTATTGAGTCTATTTGAATTTTGTCTAAATGGTTGTATTGAGCCAAAAACATACTCACAAATTTACCACATCCAATAAAACAAATTTTTATAGGATCTTTTCGATTTTCTAATTTTGTGTGTAAAAACATGATAAATTTTAGGGTTTCAATGCGATATTAAGATACTTTTTATCAAGTTTACAATCTTTATATCCTCTTTTAACAATATTGAGGTATCTCTCTGTTGGAAACTTAAATGGGGATTTTTTAACCATCGTGTAAGTCATTACTTTTTTTCCATAATAAGAAAAATAATGTTTCTTATAAAGTATTGGGTAGTCCTCATATACATCTAATTTTTTTTCATCACTTTTAGAAATCTCAAATAAAGCTCCAGGAACAATTGAGTTTTTCTTAATTTCGATATCTGCAGCTCTATACTTGCTTCTAAAAGTTAATCTAAAGTCTTTTAAATTAATTTTTTTTAAAAAAATACTATCTTTACATCTTCGTTTCATCTGAAAGTGATGCAGATTACTACCGTATGCAAAATAAAGCATTACCTCTCAACAACTTCAATTTTTTTTGCATTAACAAATTTCAGAATTTGAGAGTTACAAACATCTATTTTGGTCTGATCCTCAGATCTTATTACGATTGAAACACCTAATTTTCCCGCATGAAAAAAAGGATAGCTTCCTATTTCAACATCTTGATTATCGTTTTGTACTTTAGTTAAAGAGTTTGCTATTTCACTTTCAACTGTTCTTAAACTGATGGTGTGACTTTTAATTGGTTCACCACCAACTATAGTATTCGTTAAACCACCTAACATTGATTTTAAAATAGATGGTACACCTGGCAAACAAAAAACATTTTCAACATTAAATCCAGGAGCACCGCTTGTAGGGTTTAAGATTAAATTTGCGTTCTCAGGCATCCAGCACATTTTCTGTCGCCCCTCATTAAACTCACCTGGTTTGTAGTATGCCTCTAAAATTTTAAAAGCTTCTTTATGAATCTCATATTTTAATCCAAAAGTTTTTGAAACAGACTCGGCTGTGATATCATCATGGGTTGGGCCTATACCACCGGTTGTAAAAACATAATCATAAGTTGATTTTAATAGATTTAAAGTATCAATAATTGTTTTTTCAACATCTGGAATTACCCTAACCTCCTCTACTTTAACACCAATTGAATTTAACCACACGGCTATTGTCGACGTATTGGTATCTTGAGTTCGTCCAGATAAAATTTCATTGCCAATAATTAAAATCCCAGCATTAACTTTTGTTTTTTTAGACATTTAATATATATAATTTAGAGATGGAATTTACCAAGTCTTTAATAAAAGGCAAATTAATCAAGCGATATAAAAGATTTTTTACAGATGTGAAGTTACAAAATGAAACTGTAACAGCACATTGTCCAAATACAGGTTCTATGAAAGGCTTGTTAGATGAGGGTAATGAAGTCTATTTACTTCCCAATAATGATCCAAAAAGAAAACTTAAATTTGGTCTAGAGATTATAAAATCGAGAAAAAATTTAGTTGGAGTTAATACTCATATGGCTAATAGAATTGCACAGCATGGTTTAGAAAATAACCTAATTAATGAGCTTAAAAACAACGACGTTATTAAACCAGAGGTATTTTTTAATAAAGAAACACGATTTGATTTTTTATTAGAAAAGAAAAGCCAAAAAAGCTTTGTAGAAGTTAAAAATGTTACTTTATTTAGAGACAAAAACACTGCCGAATTTCCTGATGCTATAACATCTAGAGGGTCAAAACATCTATTAACTCTTATTGATGCCATAAAAAAAGGGTATAAAACATATCTGTTATTTTTAGTTCAAATTCAAAATATGAAATATTTTAAAATAGCTAAAGATATAGATGAACAGTATTATAAAAATTATCTACTAGCTAAAAAGGCAGGTGTAAATTTTTTAGCTTACAGGTGCAACATAAGTTCAAAAAAAATTTTTATAGATCAAAAACTTAAAATAATAGATGAGTGATTATAAAGAAAAATTCGAAAAGATGAAAGTTGCAGGTAATCTTGCGGCAAGAACCTTAGATATGTTAACAGAAAACATTAAAGAAGGTGTAAGCACAGACTATATTGATAAATTGGGTTATGAGTTTATAAGAGACAATGGAGGCTACTCTGCTCCGCTATATTATAGAGGTTTCACAAAATCACTATGTACATCTCTAAATCATGTTGTCTGCCATGGTATACCTTCCGATAGAATTTTGAGAGATGGTGATGCAGTGAATGTGGATGTAACTGCAATTGTTGATGAGCATTATGGTGATACCAGTAGAATGTTTTGCATTGGCAAAACTCCAGTGAAACTAAATAACTTAATCGAAACAACTTACGAGTCGATGATGAGAGCAATTAAAATTTTAAAACCAGGAATTAAATTAGGTGATATTGGATACACAATTCAGTCATTTGTTGAAGAAAAAGGTTTTTCTGTAGTAAGAGATTTTTGTGGTCATGGAATTAGCACAACATTTCATGAGTCACCAAATATTTTACATTATGGAAGTAAAAATACAGGTATGGAACTTAGACCTGGTATGACATTTACTATTGAACCTATGATCAATTCAGGAAAATATGATGTAAAGATGTTAAATGATGGCTGGACAGCAGTTACAAAAGATAAATCTTTATCTGCTCAATTTGAACATACCCTAGGAATTACTGAAAATGGTTATGAAATCTTTACAGAATCTGCTAAAGGTTATTCAAAGCCTCCATACTTATAATTAATGATTAAAAGATACTCGCGTAAACAATTAACTGACATTTGGTCAGAGGAAAATAAATATAAAATCTGGTTAGATGTTGAAATTGCTGCAGCAGAGGCGATGGAAAAACTTGGACAAATTCCAAGAGGAGTTGCATCTATTGTTAGAAAAAAAGCTAAAATTAATGTCTCAAGAATTCATAAAATAGAGTCTGAGGTTAAACACGATGTGATAGCCTTTTTATCTTCAGTTACTGAAAAAGCTGGAATTAAAGCTAGATATCTTCACCAAGGTATGACTTCCTCAGATGTTTTGGATACTAGTTTCAATATTCAATTAGTCCAATCAGGAAAAATCATTTTAAACGATATCGATCAAATTTTAAAAGTTTTAAAAAAGCAGGCTAAAAAATACAAACTAACCCCATGCATGGGACGTAGTCATGGTATTCATGCAGAACCAATTACTTTTGGATTAAAATTAGCCTCATTTTACGAGGAATTTAAAAGAAATAGAAAGAGATTAGCAGCTGCAATTGATGAAGTTTCAACTTGTGCAATTTCTGGAGCTGTTGGTACATTTGCTAACATTAATCCTAATGTTGAAAAACATGTTGCAAAAAAATTAGGTTTAAAAGTTGAGCCAATTTCAACACAGATTATTCCTAGAGACAGACATGCGTTCTATTTTTCAGTTTTAGGAATTATAGCAGGTTCAATTGAGAGAGTGGCTATTGAAATTAGACACCTCCAGAGAACAGAAGTTTATGAGTTACAAGAATTTTTTTCAAAAAAACAAAAAGGCTCTTCAGCAATGCCTCATAAAAAAAATCCTATTTTAAGTGAAAACTTAACCGGACTTGCAAGAATGGTAAGAAGTGCAGTTGTACCTGCGTTAGAAAATATTGCTCTATGGCATGAAAGAGACATATCTCACTCAAGTGTGGAAAGAAATATTGGTCCAGATGCTAATATCACAACCGACTTTGCTTTAGTAAGACTTACGAATATTTTAGATAATATGATTGTGTATCCAAAAAAGATGCTTGAAAATTTAAATATAACTAAAGGTTTGATTTTTTCACAAGAAGTAATGTTAGAATTAACTAAATCTGGGTTAAGTAGAGAAAAATCCTACAAAATGGTTCAGAGCTATGCAAAAAAGTGTTTTGCAGAAAATCTAAATTTATATGATGTTCTTTTAGAGGATAAATTAATTATGACTAAAATTTCTCAAAAAAGACTTAAATCCATCTTTAGTTACTCCAAACATTTTAAAAATGTAAATTTAATCTTTAGAAGAGTTTTTAAATAATGAAAAAAGGGAAAAAATTATATGAAGGAAAAGCTAAGATCATTTATGCAACAAGTGATAAAGATTTAGTAATTCAATATTTTAAAGATGATGCAACAGCTTTTAATAATCAAAAAAAATCTACCATTGAGGGAAAAGGAGTTTTAAATAATAGAATTTCTGAACATATACTGTCAAGCCTTTCACAAATAGGTATCAAAAATCACTTAGTTAAAAGATTAAATATGCGTGAACAAGTTGTTAAACTTGTTGAGATAATTCCTATTGAATTTATTGTTAGAAATGTTGCAACAGGATCTTTAACAAAACGTCTTGGAATTGAAGATGGAACTGTTTTAAAAGAACCTTTAATTGAATATTGCTTAAAAGATGACAAACTTGGTGACCCGTTAATCGCTGAAGAACATATTCTTGCATTTGATTGGGCATCAAAAAAAGAAATTGAAAAAGTAAAAAAAATGATTTTAAGAATTAATGATTTTATGATCGGTATGTTTAGAGGAGTAGGAATTAAGCTGATAGACTTTAAGTTAGAATTTGGAAGACTGAATGCTAATGGAAAAAAAGATGTTATTTTAGCTGACGAAATAAGTCCTGATACTTGCAGATTATGGGACAGTTTAACTGATAAAAAATTAGATAAAGACAGGTTCAGAAAAGATCTAGGAGATCTAATCCCAGCATACACGGAAGTTGCAAAAAGACTTGGTATTCTTCACGAACAATCCAACCTAAGTGCAGTAAATGTAACAAAACTATCTTCAGTTAAAAGAAAGCGTAAATGAAAATATCAGTAGTTATTACACTAAAAAAAGACGTCCTAGATCCTCAAGGTAAAGTTATTCATCAAGCTCTTGATGGAATGGGATTTGATGACATCAATGAAGTAAGACAAGGTAAATATTTTGAAATTGATACTAAAGAAACTGATCCTAAAAAAGCAAAAGATAAAGTTGAAGAAATGTGCAAAAAACTTTTAGCTAATCTTGTAATAGAAAATTACAAAATTATTGATGCACAATAATTAATGAAATCAGCAGTCATTACATTTCCAGGTTCTAATTGTGATAGAGATATGGATGTTGCTTTAAAAAAATTTGGTTTTAAAAATAAAATGGTTTGGCATCAAGATGTTGAGTTACCAAAAAGTGACTTAGTAGTTTTGCCAGGTGGTTTTTCTTATGGAGATTATCTTAGATGTGGCAGCATGGCTTCTAAATCTAAGATTATGCAATCAGTAATTAATTTTGCAAATTCTGGTGGAATGGTGATGGGTATTTGCAATGGTTTCCAAATTTTAGTTGAAACAGGATTGGTCCCTGGAGTTTTATTAAGAAATAAATATTTAGAATTTATTTGCAAAAACGTTTTTGTAAAAATAAACAATAAAGACAATGCTTATTTCAGAAAAATTAGTAAAAATGTATTAGAATTACATATCGCTCATAACGAAGGAAACTACTTTTGTACAAATGATCAATTAAAAGAAATTGAAGACAATACCCAAGTTGCGATCAATTATTGTGATCCTGAAGGTAAAATTGAAGAACCATTCAATCCCAATGGATCTATTAAAAATATTGCTGGAATTTTTAATAAAGAAAAAAATGTTTTAGGAATGATGCCTCATCCTGAAAGGATGATTGATCATTCTTTATCAGGTGAAGATGGTTCTCATTTTTTTAAAAACCTAATCAATAACTTAAAATGATTGTAAACGAACAATTAGCTATCGATCATGGATTGAAAAAAGAAGAATATAAAAAAATCTGTGAACTTTTAAAAAGAACCCCTAACATTACAGAATTAGGAATATTTTCTGCAATGTGGAATGAACACTGCTCTTATAAATCTTCAAGATTACATTTAAAAAAATTACCAACCAAAGGTAAACAGGTTATTCAAGGACCTGGTGAAAATGCTGGGGTAGTTGATATTGGAGATAATGATGCAATTGTCTTTAAAATTGAAAGTCATAACCACCCTTCTTTCATTGAACCTTACCAAGGTGCTGCCACAGGAGTTGGTGGAATAATGAGAGATGTGTTTACAATGGGTGCAAGACCAATAGCTAATTTAAATTCAATACACTTTGGTTCTACACAGCATAAAAAAACTAAAAACCTCCTTAGAGGTGTTGTCCATGGAATAGGAGGTTATGGAAACTGCATGGGAGTTCCAACCATTGCAGGACAAACAAGTTTTGATAGCTCTTATAATGGAAATATCTTGGTTAACGCAATGACGTTAGGATTAGTGAAGAAAGATAAGATTTTTTACTCAAAAGCAGCCGGTTTAAATAAACCTGTAATATATGTCGGATCTAAAACGGGTCGTGATGGCATTCACGGAGCTAGTATGGCCTCTGCTAGTTTTGATGAAAAAATTGAGGAAAAAAAACCAACTGTACAAGTCGGTGATCCCTTTACAGAAAAACTTTTACTTGAAGCATGTTTAGAATTAATGGCAGGAGACTCTATCATTGCAATTCAGGATATGGGGGCAGCAGGTTTAACTTCTTCAAGTATTGAAATGGCTTCAAAGGGAAATCTTGGAATAGAAATTAATTTAAATAAAGTGCCATGTAGGGAAACAAAAATGACTCCTTATGAAATCATGCTTTCTGAAAGTCAGGAAAGAATGTTGATTGTTTTAGAAAATGGAAAAGAAGAGCAAGCAAAAAAAATATTTGATAAGTGGAATTTAGATTTTGCTGTAATTGGAAAAACAACTAAATCAAAGAAAATTGAACTTTACTTTGATAGTGAAAAAGTTGCTGATATTCCAGTTAATACTCTTGTTGAAAATTCACCGATGTATGATCGTAAATGGAAAAAAGCAAAACTTCCAAAGAAAAATAAAATTAATAAAGATGATATAAATAATTTAAAGATAATTGAAGTTCTTAAAAAAATTTTAGCAAATCCAAATATCTGTAGTAAAGAATGGATTTGGCAACAGTATGATCATACAGTGATGGGAGACACCATTCAAAAACCTGGAGGAGATTCTGGTGTGGTGAGGGTTCATGGCACCAATAAAGCAGTTGCAGCATCAGTAGACTCTTCAGCAGTTTATTGTTGGGCTCACCCTCTTACAGGTGGAAAGCAAGTAGTGTGTGAAAGTTTTAGAAATTTAATATCTGTTGGAGCAAAACCAATTGCCATTACAAATTGTCTAAATTTTGGTAGCCCCGAAAATGAAGAGAATATGGGTGAGTTTGTTGAGTGTGTTCAGGGAATTGGAGAAGCAAGCTCTTATTTAAAATTTCCTGTCGTGTCTGGAAATGTATCTTTCTATAATCAAACTAAGGACCAGGGAATAAAGCCTACTCCATCTATAGGCGGAGTTGGACTTATAAAAGATTATAATAAAATGATTACTATGGATTTTAAAGAAGTTGATAATGTTGTTTTAGTTATTGGTAAAACTGAAGGTCATATTGATCAAAGTTTATTTGCAAGAGTTATATTAGATGAAAAAAATGGACCTCCACCAGAAATAAATCTGTTTAATGAAAAAAATAATGGAGAAACTCTTTTAAAATTAATCGATAATAATTTAATTAAAAGCGCTCATGATATTTCTTTAGGTGGCATAATTACTGCTGTATCAAAAATGTGTATTAAGGGTAATAAAGGTATTAATCTTAAAAAGCCGAAATACTTAATCAGTGAAATAGAATACTTCTTTGGAGAAGATCAAGGAAGATACATTGTCGAAATCAGTAAAAAAGATCAAAAAAAAGTCCTAGATATATTAAATAAAAATGCAGTTCATTATGATGAGCTTGGAACAATCAATGAAAATATGCTATTTTTGAATGAAAAGACAAAAGTTACAATTGACGAATTAAAAGGGTTTAATACAAGGTGGTTGAAAGAATATATGAGTAACTAATGGCTATGAATTTAAATGAAATTGAGAGTTTAATTAAAGAGGCAATGCCTGATGCTGTTGTTGAAATACAAGACCTAGCTGGTGATGGAAATCATTACTCTGCAACTATAACCTCATCTCAATTTTCAGGTAAAAGCAAAATTGAACAACATAAAATGGTATACAATTCGTTAAAAGGAAGAATGGGTAACGAATTACATGCTTTAGCAATAAAAACAAAGGAAAATTAAAATGGATCAAGAAACTAATGATTTAATTAAAAATGAAATTGAGAATAATGAAGTTTGCTTATTCATGAAAGGAACACCTGATGCACCACAATGTGGTTTCTCAATGGCTACTTCTAATATTTTAAAAGTTCTAGAAGTAAACTTTAAAGGTATAAACGTTTTAGCAGATCAAAAACTTAGAGAAGGTATCAAAATTTATAGTGATTGGCCTACAATTCCTCAACTATATGTTAAAAATGAATTTGTTGGTGGCTGTGATATTGTAAAAGAAATGTTTGAAAGTGGTGAACTTGCTAAACTGCTTGAAGATAAAAAAATAAATTTTAAAGCTAAAAACTAATTATCTAGAATAATATTCAATAACTAGGTTAGGTTCCATAACAATTGGATAAGGAACTTCATCAAATTTTGGAGTTCTTACAAACTTAAGTTTTTTATTTTTTTCGTCCATCTGAATGTACTCTG
>OCOM01000029.1_pt1 | contig 14071 bp, 14 predicted proteins | sample 1535321 | NCBI WGS metagenome assembly OCOM01 (sample SAMEA3282989, study PRJEB22092) | marine metagenome | biome: Marine biome - coastal; feature: surface water; material: seawater | collected 2014-06-21T10:30:00+00 | depth 0 m
TTAGCGAATCCAGATGCGTTGGACTATTTCAAAGATCACCCAGACGTTCGCCTTTAGCGTTTTTGTTGTTGTTTTGACGCTCGGGTTCACGAACACGAGTGCAGCGAATCCGGCCGACGTTCGCGTCTTGGTCGACGTATCAGGGTCGATGAAAAAAGCCGATCCGCAAGCAGTACGTGGGCCAGCGACAGCATTGTTAGCGACGCTCCTCCCAGATCAGTCACAAGGCGGTATTTGGTTATTTGGTTCCGATGTTCGCGAGCTGGTTCCTTACGGGCCTGTTGATGCACGCTGGGATGCTTTAGGCCAGCCGATTGAGGCATTTATTGGCTCAACCGATCGGTTCACCCACATGGAAAGCGCGTTGAGAACCGGAATCACAGCTGGTGGACAAAGCCCAGCAGGTGCTTGCCATGTCATTTTGATCACTGACGGCATTGTCGATGTCCAAGGTGGCCAAGACGCCTCGAGTGCGTCACGCGATCGAATCTTAAAAACGGTTCTCCCGGATGCGGTCGACAAAGCCTGTCGAATCCACACGATTGCGCTTTCCGACAAGGCAGACCTCCCTTTACTCCGACAGATGGCCATTCAAACCGATGGCCTTTTTACGCTGCTCAAACAACCTGGTGATTTAATTCCAGTGATGCTTGATGCGCTCGAGCTCGCGCTCCGCTCACAACAACTACCCATCTCAGAACAACAGATCAACATCGACTCTGATATCCGACAAGTTCGTCTGATTCGACTTGATAGCGGATCAGCCATTGAATTGCGGTCAGACTCGACCGTGGTGAATGCTGACAGTCAGTTACCAGGGATCACGTATTACAGTGGCACCGGTTATCAGACCCTGATTTGGTCAAATCCCATTGCTGGACGGTACAGTCTGTCACCGGAATTCGGTCCTTCTGACCGGGTGTTAATTGATTCTCATATACGCCTTGAGCTGGCCGAGCTTCCACCCACGATCAGCGCTGATCAAACGCTTGGTCTCAGCGCGTCACTTCAGGATTCCGATGGAGTCTTATCTGCTCCAAGTCGCGAATATCGCGTTGTATTTGGGGAGCGGATCGATCCGATCCGATCAGCAGGCGATCAGCTGTCATTACAAATCGATAGTCCGCCGATGGGTCGCTCCATCCTAACCATTCAAAGCTTCGACCAGCGGTATGAGCGTCAAGTGCAGCGTGCATTTGAAGTCCTTGTTGCACAACCTGCCTTAGAAATTGCAACCAATACCGCCCAGGGTGTTGGGCAGGTGTCATCCACGATCCAAGGAGAGTCATCGACTCCTTCTGCATCGAAAGATTCAACAGCGAAGACGAGTCGTGTCCTGCCGGAATCGATCACCAAGTTATTACCAGAATCGATACAGAATTTGTTACCAGAGCCGGTGACCAACCAGCGACCTGAAGACACCCCTAACTGGCCTTTATGGCAACTCATTGTAAGTGCTCTTGGAGCGATTGCCGTGGTTGCATTGGTGATTGGGTTAGTCCTTCGCCCCAAACATCGATTGTCGGAATAATTCATGTTCGATCTCATTTTTGGTCTTGGCAAACTTTGCGTGCTCGCCGTCTGTGGCTTGCCGATTGGCTTAATCAATCCGATTTTTCTCAAACAAAAAAGCCGAGCAGACGTCTTTAAAGCTTGGCTCTCTATTTTTACTTGGCTTTGTGATGGTGGCCGTTGGCCAGTATTACGGTAGCCCACAACTCTAACCAACGAATCCATCTAGCGAACCTATGGTAATCAATTTCATCGGTGACATTCATGGCTATGCAACGGAGCTGGAACGTTTGTTGTCCGTTCTCGGCTACCGAAAATCGTCGACGACTGGATGGTCGGTAGGCGATGGACACTTGGTTTTTCTTGGTGATCTGATTGATCGTGGGCCCGAACAGAAAGAAACCGTGGATATCGTCAGAGAACTCTGTGAGCTTGGGCACGCAATCTGTCTAACCGGGAACCATGAGTTCAACGCCGTCGGCTTTGTTACAGAACGGGTCGATAAACCTGGACACTACGTTCGCAGTCATACCGATAATCATATCCGCCAGCATCAAGGGTTTCTTGATGCCTATGCTCATGATGCACAGGGGTATCGAGAGACTCTGGCTTGGTTTTCCACGCTACCGCTCTGGTTTGATAACGGGCCAGCTCGAGCAGTGCATGCGTGCTGGGATCCATCAGCGCAGCGTGACCTATCTTCACTGCTCAACGACGATCACAGCCCGAGAGGCAGCTCTTTTTACGAACAGACAGGGATTCAGGGCTCTAGGCCTTGGGAAGCTCGCGAAACGCTTCTCAATGGCTTAGAAGCGCGATTACCTGATGATGTGTCCTTTGAGGATTATTACGGGATTCAACGACGCCGGATTCGACTAAACTGGTGGGAGCCGGAACAAACCACTTTTCGCGAGGCTGCGGTGATCGACGACTCGCAACGAGAGATCATTCCCGACCTACCCATGCCCGAAAGTGCTCCCGCATACCATGGTCCGCTGTGCTTTTTTGGTCACTACTGGATGCGGGGAACACCCCGGATCCATCACCCCCAAGCCATTTGTCTCGATTACAGCATCGCACTTGATGATGGCGTGCTCTGCGCCTATCAATTCCGAGGAGAGACCGAGGCCCGTCAAGAGCATCTGGTTTGGGTGGATCGATCATGACAATTCAGTGACATTTTGATGAAAAAAGATCACCAATAATTTGGTCATCATTCGCAAATACACTCGGAAAAAACCGGGAGACTTTGCGAATGTCAGATCCAGTTGTTATTCATCCAGAACTAGCACCAGAAACTCATTCAACGCTCACCTCCGACGCATTTCACAAACGTCGGCGATTTCATAACCCACCAGGTAGTCCGCAAGCCACAGGCAATTTCAGGGACTTTTGGGGATATGTCTTTCGCCAGGCCTTCAGACGCCTGCCCACAGAGTGGCCACGGCATCATGCAGTACCTCCTGAAGTCGCTAAGCAGCAACTGGAATCCAGTGGCGTTCATTCCATTACTTGGTTAGGCCATGCAGCTTTTATGTTGAATCTCGGCGGAAGGCGCATTGTCATCGATCCCTTTCTTGCTAATCGCGCAAGTCCCTTGAGCTTTGCCGGTCCTCGCCGATTCATTCCTTCACCTATTGGGATCCAAGAGCTCGGCCCGATTGATACGTTGGTGATCTCACACAACCACTACGATCATTTGTGTTGGCATACGCTCAAACAGCTGCCGAATCGTCAAACTATTGAGGTGATCTGTCCGACAGGCTTGATGCCATGGTTTCAAAAGCGGGGGTTTCGCTGCGTCAAAGAGCTCGGATGGCACCATTCAACCCATGCCGGGGAGGTTCAAGTGACTGCGTTACCAGCGATTCATCACTCAAGACGCGGTCTATTCGATGCCAATACCTCTCTGTGGGCTGCATTTCTTTTCGAATACCAAGGATTTAAGTTGTACTTCGGCGGAGATTCCGCCATGGGACCTGTCTTCCGCCAGACCGGACACAAGTATGGTCCGATTGATCTCGCATTGATCGGAATCGGCGCCTATTCACCACGCAAACTGTTACGTTCCGTGCACGCGTCGCCGGAGGAAGCCGTGGAAATGGCTAAGGCCATTGGTGCTAAAGCCATTCTTGGGATGCACTGGGGAACCATCGAATTATCAGAAGAGGAAGCCTTTGAGCCGGCACGTCGTTTCACTGATGCCGCGTCCAGAGAGGGCTACGCTGAGAACGATATTTGGTTACCATCCATTGGTGAGACGATCGCTCTGGATGTTGTTGAAGTCGAGTGTGAACTCAGAGCAACGGGCACCTAAGTGCCCGGCGCTTCGATTGACGAGATTAGTCGATCAGCTTCAGTGTTTTGACTGACACTTTGCCATTACGGCCTTCTGCCAAATCAAATTCGACACGTTGGTTATCTTCCAAACGATCGATTCCACTTTCTTTCACGGCTGTGATGTGAACAAATGCATCATCACCACCCGCATCAGGAACAATGAAGCCAAAACCTTTGGTCTCGTTAAACCATTTTACTTTACCAGTTTGCATGCGTTTTCCTTCGCAACTGCACAGATGCCCGAAAGTCCGTGCGTTTCACTTAAAATGCCAGTCAGTGTTGCGGTAAGGCGGACACATGCTAAGCACACGAGCCGTTATAGCGTCGCAGGTTCTCAGGTAATGTCAATGACGAATCGATGACAATCTGATGATCATCAGCAGTCGATTACAGCCATCGGCGAACCAAAAGCGCATATTGCGCGTATTGCTCTCCGAACTTGCGATGGAGGATGCGTTCTTCCGGAAGGATCTGAAAGCGCGTCAAAAACCAGATCACCAAGATCAGGCCAATCGGGCTCAAAAGCATCGGACCGTATAGGTAATACGCAGCCAGCAATAACACCAATCTGAAATACATCGGATTCCTGGAAAAGCGATACACACCATGAGTGACGAGGGTCGTTGTTTCATCTGGGCTCCATGGATGCTCGGTCGTTCGGCCGCGAAAGCACCCGATCAAACCACCAACACGCCAGACACCACAATCAGTGAAATAATCAATGTCCAAGGGGGATCAAAGGGAACTTGACCCCGGTCTCGTCCAAGACGATTCAATAGCCCTGCAAAGACAATGACAACCGGTGGCGGGATTTTCAGTTCAAGACGGGAAAACAAGCGTTCTAACATCATCGGTTCCGACTTGGTCGGGACGGCAGGATTTGAACCTGCGACCCCTTGCACCCCATGCAAGTGCGCTACCAGGCTGCGCCACGCCCCGAGAGCGGCAGAGTATACAGCGTCTTAGTCAGACAGCAACCGGCGAACTTGTTCCAGCTCGCGGATCACTTCACGAAGCGCCATCCCTTTTGAATCATCTTGAGTGGCTTCGACGCGAGCCTCATCTTCTTCAGCAATGCGATGCTTAGCCCCTGACAAGGTAAATCCTTGCTGATGCACCAGCGCGCGGATACGTCGAATCATGATGAGGTCTTGATAGCGATAGTAGCGCCGATTGCCTCGACGCTTATCGGGTTTGAGCTGCTCGAACTCTTGTTCCCAATATCTCAAAACGTGCGGTTTGACTCCGCACAACCGACTGGCTTCTCCGATCGTGAAATACACCCGATCCGGGATCTGGGGGAGATCATCGTCGAAGAGATCCACAATACTCACTCGTCATCCAGTGGATGATAAATCTCGACTTGTGCACGAAGCTTCTGACCGGCACGGAAGGTGACCACTCGGCGTGCACTCACAGGGACTTCTTCTCCAGTCTTTGGATTTCGACCAGGCCGCTCATTCTTATCGCGAAGCTCAAAGTTACCAAAGCCAGACAAACGTACGGGATCTCCAGCAATCAGCGAATCACTCAATTCATCAAACAGAATTTCAACCATCTCTTTGGCTTCGCGCTTATTCAGTCCAACAACATTATTCAAGTGCTCAGATAAATCCGCTTTTGTTAAGGCTGCCACTGTGTTTATCCTCGTAACTCTGCGCCAGTTCGCTCGCCAAGTGTGCGAACAACCTGATCAACCATCTCTTGAATCGCGACATCATCCAGCGTCTTTTCTGGATCCTGTAAGCTCAGCGAGAGCGCTAAGCTCTGACATCCCTCTGGAACACCAGTTCCGCGATACACATCAAATAACTCCACAGCTTGAATGCGCGAATCACCAAGACTCTCAACTGCATCAACAATCTGTTGCCATGCGATGCTGTTGTCAACCACAACCGCCAAATCACGAAGCACTTTAGGATAACGCGAAATTGCTTTAAAAGCAGTAACTTGTCCGCTAAGGAGTGGTGACAGATTCAAATCAGCCAAAAATAACGGCTTGGGTAAATCCAGTTCTCGAGCAAGCCTCGGATGCAGCCGACCAACGATACCAATGCTCTGACCATTGATGCTCACGCGTGCCGTCTGACCCGGCGCAAGGGCAGGATGTTCACCAGACGACCAACTCAAGCTGCCGCCGCCATTCACCATCCCCAGACCGTCAACAATGCCTTTTAGATCAAAAAAGTCGACTGAGCGATCACCACTGAAATGCAATGGTGCTTGCTGACCGTAAAGAGCGATCCCGAGCCGTTCCGATTGATCCAATTGATCACCTGAGGACACAAAGCACTGTCCTGTTTCGAAAACACGGACACGCGGTGCCTGCCGATTGACATTGTGTCGAACCGCTTCGACGAGTCCTGGCATGAGCGAACGACGCATCTCTGCGAGATTCGACGCAATCGGGTTAGCCAACCGTACACCCTGTACACCATCGCCCAAGAGTGCCTGCATTGCTGGATCAACAAATGAGTAGGTCACCGCCTCCTGAACATCCTGATCCACTAAATAGTGCTTCAGGCGCATAAGCGGCGCCTCTGCCTCGGGTACAGCCGCCATCGTCAATGCTTGTGCCGGTAATGAGGTTGGAAGATTGTTGTAGCCATAAATTCGCGCAATCTCTTCAATCAGATCTTGCTCAATGGCGATATCAAACCGCCAGCTCGGCGCAACACAACGAAATCCGTCGCTCGTCACATCAACGTCAAAGCCAAGCGCTTGCAACATCTGCTGAATCGTCTCAGATGCCAACTCGATCTTCAATTGTTGTTTGATCCGCGCATGGGTCAGTGTCACGACCTGCAATGTCGGTAATGCTTGTTCGTTATCCGTGATCATCACAGGACCTGGCACCCCACCGCAGATGTCGAGAATCAATGCCGTTGCACGTTGACAAGCGCGCTCAGCCAACTGCCAGTCCACACCACGCTCAAAGCGCGCCGACGCATCGGTATGCAAGCCATAACGACGGGCTTTACCCGCAATCGTGATGGGATCGAAATATGCGCTTTCTAAAAAGACTGTTGTTGTTCGTTCAGAAATACCGGAATGTTCCCCACCCATAATTCCAGCAAGTGCCAATGCTTTTTCCTGGTCTGCAATCACCAAGACATCGTCACTCAATGTCAGCGTCTTACCATCCAACAACACTAACTGTTCACCTGGATGAGCCATCCGCACATCGATTTCACCCACCAGTTGATCGCGATCAAAGGCATGCATCGGTTGACCCAGTTCGAGCATCACATAGTTCGTGATATCGACAATGGCATCGATCGATCGAATACCACTGCGACGGAGTCGCTCGACCATCCACATCGGAGTGGGCTTGGTCACATCCACATGTTCAATCACACGACCGACATAACAAGGACAACCCTCAGGAGCGGACAAATGCACATCATGGGTCTCATCCGATTCAGGATCCACCGCCTCACAATCCACGGTTCGAACAGTCGTCTGACTCAATACTCCAAGTTCCCGCGCGAGACCTGTGATGGATAAACAATCTCCGCGATTCGGTGTCAAATCCACCTCGACCACATCATCTGGAAGCGACAGAAAATCGGCAACATCCGATCCAGTCACCACATGATCAGGTAATTCCATCAGACCATCTCGCTCATCAGAGAGCCCAAGTTCGTCTGCTCCGCACAGCATGCCATGCGACTCAACACCACGTAATTTCGCTTGTTGAATCCTGAAGTCGTCTCCGATCACCGCGCCGACTCGCGCGAAAGGAACTTTGAGACCAGCACGGACATTCGTCGCGCCGCACACCACCTGATAGGTCGACTCACCGTCTCTGACCTCACACACGTTTAATTTGTCGGCATCGGGATGCTGTGTCACTGATAACACCTCACCAACCACCACATGGGTCCACGGCTTGGACGCAGGTTCGACTCCATCCACTTCAAGACCGGCCATGGTCAAACGACGAACAATGTCATCGATTGATAAGTCGGTTGGGCATAGGCTTTTCAGCCAAGAGATACTTGCTTTCATGACTATCCGTGAAACTGGTTAAGAAATTGCAGATCGTTTTCGTAGAACAGGCGCAAATCGCCGATGCCATAACGAAGCATCGCTAGTCGCTCAACGCCCATCCCAAATGCGAACCCTGTATACATGGTTGTATCAACGCCGGTCTGCTCGAACACCTTGGGATGCACCATGCCGCATCCCATGACCTCAAGCCAACCGGTCTGCGAGCACACTCGACATCCTGAGCCTTCGCACATCACGCACTGAACATCGACTTCAGCAGATGGCTCGGTAAAGGGGAAATAACTCGGACGAAAACGAACGTCCAGATCCGCCTCGAAAAACCGATTCAAGAAGGTGATGATTGTTCCCTTTAGATCCGAAAAACTAATATCACGATCAACCACCAATCCTTCAATCTGATGGAACATCGGAGTATGGGTGAGATCACTATCGCAACGATACACACGACCTGATGCGACTATCCGTATCGGAGGCTCTTCGTTCACCATGGTGCGGATTTGTACTGGAGATGTGTGGGTTCTCAACACACGTCCATCATCGAAATAGAAGGTATCGTGCATCGCTCGTGCGGGATGGTGCGAGGGAATATTTAAGGCTTCAAAGTTATGCCAGTCATCCTCGATTTCAGGGCCGGTCGCCACGGTATAGCCGAGAGACGCAAACAGTCGATTCAGTCGATCCAATGTTCGGGTCACAGGATGCAGCCCTGCCACATCCTGTGGGCGGCCTGGCATGGTCACGTCAATCGCGTCACGCATTAAGCACTGTGTTTCTGCGTCACGCTCGAGGGCATCTTTCTTCGCCTCCAGTGACGACGTCACGCGATCACGGACCGCGTTAATTTTGGCACCTGCTTCAGGTCGCTCCTCAGCAGATAATTGGCCCAGTGTTTTCATTTGCGCACTGATCAATCCCTTTTTACCCAGGAATTTCACACGAACTTCGTCAAGATGCGCCAGTGAATCCGCTGATTCAATTAACGCCAAAGCCTCTTCTTGAATACTCTGTAAATTGTCCATTTGGAGTCCAACAGCATAAAAAAGGCCGCGAGGAGAATGTCCAGGCGGCCTTCCCTTCAGTCGCCCTGAAGGTTTGAAATTAAGCGTTCGCCTGCTCGAGCGCTTGCTTTGCTTGCTCTGCGAGTGCAGCAAAGGCAATCTTCTCGTTCATCGCAAGATCTGCGAGTACACGGCGATCCATTTCAATATTGGCCTTTTTCAGACCATCAATGAAACGGCTATAGCTCAAACCACATTCGCGCGCACCTGCATTGATACGAGCAATCCAGAGTGCACGGAACTGACGCTTTCTTTGGCGACGGTCGCGATACGCATACTGGCCTGCTTTGATAACAGCTTGTTTAGCAACACGAAATACACGAGAGCGGGCACCATAGTATCCTTTCGCTTGCTTCAGAATTTTTTTGTGACTAGCACGTGCGGTGACACCGCGTTTGACTCTTGGCATGGGTCTCGCCTTTTACCGTGAACCAGGAAGCATGCGATGGATCAGCTTGATATCTGAAGCTGCTACCATCAACGTCCCGCGTAAATGACGCTTACGCTTGGTGCTTTTCTTGGTCAAAATGTGGCTACGGAAAGACTGTTTGTGCTTGAAGCCCTTGGCAGTCCGCTTAAAGCGCTTTAGAGCGCCTGAGTTACTTTTGAGTTTTGGCATATTTCCTTTTCACTCCGCATTAGAGCTGATTGCTCTCACTTTTTCTTCGGCGCGATGACCATGATCATTTGACGGCCCTCTAATTTAGGGCGCGCTTCAACAACTCCATGCTCTTCGAGGTCCTTTTCCAAGCGCTCGAGCATCTGCATGCCGAGTTCTTGGTGGGCCATTTCACGACCGCGGAACCGGATGGTTACCTTGGCCTTATCGCCGTCCTCTAGGAAACGCACCAGGTTGCGCAGTTTGACCTGGTAGTCTCCAATGTCCGTACCCGGACGAAACTTAATTTCTTTCACCTGCAGTTGGTGCTGCTTTTTCTTCGCAGCCGCCTTCGCTTTCTTCTCTTCGTACAACCGTTTGCCAAAATCCATGATTTTCGCAACCGGAGGATCTGAGGACTCCGCAATCAACACAAGATCAAGATCATTCTCACGAGCGGCAACCAGTGCATCATTCGTGTTAACAACACCGATTTGTTCACCTGTTGGTCCGATCAAACGCACCTGCGGCGCCCGAATTTCTTCATTGATCAGTGTGCGCTTTTCACCCGGCGCACCTTTGGGTTGTGCTCTTCTGATTACTCTGTCTCCGACTCAATACCGAAACGGCCACGCAACCCAATGTCCTTGTGAAGCTTGTCAGCAAAGGCTGCTACGCTCATTGCACCTAAGTCTTCACCGGAACGGGTCCGCACAGCCACCTGCTGGTTTTCCACTTCTTTATCACCGATCACGAGTAAATACGGGACCCGTTGTAAAGTGTGGTGGCGGATTTTATAGCCGATCTTCTCATTGCGCAAATCGGATTTCACGCGAAGACCTTGAGCGACAAGCATTTTTTCCACTTTTTTCGCATATTCATGCTGTGAATCCGTGATTGTCATCACAACTACTTGCGTTGGAGACAACCACGGCGGCAACAAACCCGCGGTATTTTCGAGCAAAATGCCAACAAAACGCTCCAAGCTTCCAAGAATTGCACGATGCAACATCACGGGGATTTGTTTCGACCCATCTTCTGCGACATATTCGGCGCCTAGACGGCCTGGCATCGAAAAATCGACCTGCATCGTGCCGCATTGCCAAACACGACCTAAACAATCTTTCAAAGAATATTCGATTTTCGGACCATAAAACGCTCCTTCGCCAGGCAGCTCTTCCCAGGCAACACCGAGCTCATCCAAGGCATTCGATAATGCACTTTCCGCCTTATCCCAGGTGGCATCGTCACCCACACGCTTGTCAGGGCGGGTTGAGATGCGAACGATCATGTCATCAAAGCCCATGTCGTAATAGACCTCAGTTAATAAGTGATTGAAGGTCTTCACTTCTTGGGTAATTTGGTCTTCAGTACAGAAAATATGCGCATCATCTTGCACAAAGTTACGGACCCGCATCAATCCATGCAGCGAACCCGACGGTTCATTGCGATGACAAGAACCAAATTCAGCAAATCGAATCGGTAACTCGCGATAAGACGTAATTTTTTTGTTGTAGATCTGCACATGACAGGGGCAATTCATCGGCTTGACCGCATAATCGCGTTGCTCGCTCGACGTCACGAACATATTTTCCTGATATTTGTCCCAATGCCCTGAGGCTTCCCACAAACGCTGATCGACCAGTTGCGGCGTTCGAATTTCTTGATATCCAGAATGCTCGAGTCGATCACGAATATAGTCTTCTAACACGCGATAAACTGTCCACCCATTGGGATGCCAGAAGACCATGCCTGGAGCTTCTTCTTGCAAATGGAACAAATCAAGGGTCTTCGCGAGATTTCGATGGTCGCGTTTAGCCGCTTCTTCCAAAAACTTCAGATGCGCTTCAAGATCTTGCTTCGATGTAAATGCGATCCCGTAAATACGCTGCAGTTGCTTGTTATTGACGTTACCTCGCCAATAAGCACCAGTGACGTTCGTCAGTTTAAAGTGTCTTAGGAAACGCGTATTCGGTACGTGCGGGCCACGACACATATCCACATATTCTTTGTGGTGATAAAGCCCAACAGGGTGCCCATTATCAGGAATGTCTTGATGGATAATCTCGAGCTTGTAAGATTCATCGCGCGCGGTGAATTCGGCGATGGCTTCGTCACGAGACGCCCACTGCTTGACCACTGGATAGTCTGTTTTCACGAGCTCCTGAATCCGTTTCTCAAGCGCCTCGATATCTTCAGGTGTCAGCTGACGCTCGTAATCGACATCGTAGTAAAAACCATGCTCGATCACAGGCCCAATGGCCATCTTAATCCCCGGAAACAGCTGCTTACCTGCGTGACCGACCAAGTGTGCAAAGGAGTGACGAATCACCTCCAAACCTTCGGGGTCCTTCGCGGTAATGAGGGAGACATTCGCGTCATGGTTGATGATGTCAGAGGCGTCTTTAAGCTCACCGTCGACTCGCCCACAAATCGTCGCCTTGGCTAATCCAGGCCCAATCGAGTGAGCAACATTAATCAGAGAAATAGGATCATCAAACTCCCGCTTGGATCCATCAGGAAGGGTAATTACCGGCATTTCCAACTCCAATCTGGCGACCCGTACCAAGGGCCTTCCAATATGGTTGTATTTGGTAGGCGCGATTGGAATCGAACCAACGACCTCCACCATGTCAAGGTGGCGCTCTAACCAACTGAGCTACGCGCCTGAAGAGCGGCGAAGTATACAGCCTTCATTGTCGAAGTAAAGTAGCGACCTAAAGACTGTAGTAATGTCGGAACCACTCAACAAACTGAGGAATTCCTTCCTCGACCGTGACTCTCGGCGCATAGCCAATCGCGGCCTTCAATGCCGACACATCAGCATGGGTTGCAATCACATCACCAGGCTGCATCGGTAACGATTCCACGTGGGCTTTTTGGCCACAGGCCTGTTCAATCAGCTCGAGATATCGCACCAAATCAATCGGGCGATCCGATCCGATGTTATACACTCGCCAAGGGACATTTGATGTTCCCGGGTTGGGCGTCAACGGATCATACGCAGGATCTGGGGTCGCGATTTGGTCAAGTGTTCCGATCACACCATCCACGATATCTGAAATAAACGTGAAATCGCGCTTGTGATGCCCCCCGTTAAACAACTGCACCGTACCACCTGTCAAAATCGCACGCGTAAATTTAAACAAGGCCATATCAGGCCGGCCCCATGGTCCGTAGACCGTAAAGAAGCGTAAGCCCGTGGTCGGTAGGCCAAACAAGTGACTGTAGGTATGCGCCATCAACTCGTTTGCCTTCTTGCTCGCAGCATACAAGCTCACCGGATGATCGACCGAATCCTCAACGCGAAATGGCAGGGACTCATTAGCTCCATACACAGAGCTCGAGGACGCATAAACCAAATGATCCACCTGATGATGCCGGCAGCACTCGAGAATGTTCATAAAGCCCACAAGATTCGCATCGACATAAGCGTGCGGATTCTCGAGGGAATAACGCACACCGGCTTGCGCCGCCAAGTGCACCACCCGATCGATTTGATGGGCCTCAAACAGAGCCTCGAGAGCGTCCCTGTCCTCAACGCTCGCGCGGACCTCGGTGTACCCATCACGCTCGAGGAGCCGCTGCCCACGCGCGTCTTTTAATGAGACTTCGTAATAGTGATTGTAATTATCCAAACCGACGACGTCATCGCCTCGGTCAAGAAGACGGTGACTAACTGTCGAGCCGATAAATCCGGCCGAGCCGGTTACTAACACATGCATACATTAACTCTTCAATAAAACTCGAGCTGATCCAATCAGCGCCCAGACGATCAAAGCTGAAACCAATAATAAAACCACCAATCCTGCACCCATCAGAATATCGCGTTCGAGCAAGATGCTGTAGGTCGCAAGTCCTGTACTCAATGCGGCCATCGGAAATCCAAAGGCCCAATTTGCCGAAACAAAGGGCCTCGAAATCACTCGCAGCAGCATTGGTATGAACGTCAGTAATAAAAAGAAAGCAACGGATAACATCACTGCACCTGGAACCACACTGTGGTCACCCGCCAACAACGACCATGACACTGAGCCAATCGCCGGCGGTGCGACTAAAACCATTTGCGTACTCTCAAGCTCCTCTGGCATGGGCTTTCCATGAATCAAGCGGAAAAACACAATGGGCAAGAGCATTAACCACATGACAATACCGATCGAGAATCCGAACCAAGCCAACATCACCTGACCGGTCGCCATCGCGCCGACTGGTACGACAATATTTCCCACAACAGGAATGAACCAAACCGGAGAGATCATCTCAAGGGCGAGCCCGCCCCGAAACCAGCCGTCGATCAACCAAGCAAGGTGTTCCTCGTTGATGTCAATCCCCAGGCCCGGCTTGCCGTTGGGCCACATCATCCCATCCCTAACTTCCGGACACCCTGGAAAGACCTCCTGGGTCCGCTCGCCAAAGATCGCATATTCCTGGATACCGAAGTTGGAGCAGTTGAGATCCAGCGCCAGGTTCGCCGCATGACCAATCGGTGAAGTATCACCAGGTCCATGCCAGGCTGTACGCACAGAGAACAGCTCACCCATCGCAGCCA
>OCOM01000032.1_pt1 | contig 13517 bp, 15 predicted proteins | sample 1535321 | NCBI WGS metagenome assembly OCOM01 (sample SAMEA3282989, study PRJEB22092) | marine metagenome | biome: Marine biome - coastal; feature: surface water; material: seawater | collected 2014-06-21T10:30:00+00 | depth 0 m
CTATAATCTCCACCAGGCAACATAGTGATGTAAACATCACTTAATGCAGGGACCGCATCAACATCTGTCTTTGGTCCAATTTCTAGAGAAAAATTCATTTTTCCAGATCATTATCTGTTTTCAAAAAGCTGTCAAAGAAATTCATCTATCAATCTTAATGAAATTTGTTGCCAAAATTTACGAGAATTATAATTTTTTTTGTGGATCAGAATCTTAAAAATTTACCTTTATCAAAGATACTAGATATTGAAAAAATCAACAATGTAGATAAGCCGATAGAAGTGGCAAATGGCTTACCTAATGAGTGCTATACAAATCACGACTATTTAGCTCACGAAAAGGAAAAAATTTTTTATAATAAATGGACAGCAATTGGGGTAGGAAGCTCAATTCCAAAATCTGGAGATACCAAACCCTACAATCTGCTCGGGATTCCATTGATATTAATTAGAGATAAAAACATGGATGTAAGAGTGTTTCACAATGTCTGTAGTCATAGGGGATTTAAAATTTTGGACAAAGCCTGCACTTTAAAAAATGTAATTAGATGTCCATACCATTCTTGGGCTTATGATTTTAATGGAAAACTAGTTGCAACACCTCATATTGGTGGCTTGAATAATCATCAGTCTACAAACTTCAATAAAACAACCAGTAATTTAAAAGAAGTTAAAACTAAACTTTGGATGGATATAATATTTGTAAATATTAATTCAAACGAATTAGATTTTGAACAGTACATCAAACCTCTTGAGGAAAGATGGTCTAAATTTATAAATAAAGATGATCAAAAATTAATAATAAAATCGAATGATTATGGATACTTCAGCTTAGAAGTAAAAAGTAATTGGAAATTTGCTATAGAAAACTATTGTGAAAGTTATCATTTGCCAACAATTCATCCTGAACTAAATAAAATATCCAATATTAATGATCATTATCACATTCAAGGTTTGCCAAATAGATTTGCTGGCCAAGGCAGTAAAAAATATGATCAAATTGTTAAGGGTAATAAAATTTTTGACACATTTCCAAATTGGGAAAAAAGTATGACCAAAACTTCAGAATATATAGCTCTATTCCCAAATGTTATGATTGGTTTACACGTAGATCATTTTTATGTTTTTTGGTTAGAACCTTTAGCAATGAATAAAACAAAAGAACATATGCAAATGTATTACGTTGGAGAAGAAAGTGCAAACGGTGATCAATTAAAAGAAATGAGAAAACAAAATTTAAAATTTTGGAAAGATGTAATGTTAGAGGATATAAATGCTGTTGAAGGTATGCAAGAAGGCAGAAATTCACCTGTTTATAATGGGGGAAATTTTTCACCAATAATGGATCAACCAACCCATCAATTTCACAAATGGGTAGCTCAAAATTTGATAGGATAAAATTTTATGGCACTAAAAGATGTAGGAAATAAAGTTCCAATTTACAAACTCAAGACTACAGAAGAAGTAATGAGGTATTACGATGAGTGGGGAGAAAAAGATAAATATAATAGAGATATGGTTGACTGGAACTATACAGGCCCAAAAGAAACTGTTGATGTAATAAAAAAATATTTAATTAATAAAGACGCACTTTTTTTTGATGCAGGATGTGGAACTGGATTAGTAGGATTACAACTTAAAAAGTTTGGTTACAAAAATTTTCATGGTGCGGATCTTTCACAGAAATTATTAGATACAGTTCCAAAAAATTTATATCAAAAATTATTTAAGATTGATTTAAATCAACGTATTGAATTAAGTGATAATCTTTACGATAGTGTAATGTGTGTTGGAACTTTTACGTTTGGACACGTTAAATCTGGTGCATTAGATGAGTTTGTAAGAATAACAAAACCCGGTGGCTTAATTTGTTTTACAATTAATGAAGGAATTTATAAAGACTATGGTTTTGATAGAAAAATTTTAGATTTAAAAGCAAACAACAAGTGGTCAGAAATGGAATTTTTTAAATCTGATTATATAGCGAGTAAAGATGTAAATGCTTGGTTAGGATTGTATAAAGTAAAATGAAAATAATTTTGGTAATGGGATTACCTGGTGCAGGTAAAACAACTTTAGCAAATGAAATAGCGCCGTATTTAAATGCTAAAAGATTAAATGCTGACGAAGTAAGAAAAGCAGCAGATGACTGGGATTTTTCTTCAGAAGGAAGAATTAGACAGGCAAAAAGAATGGCTGAGTTTGCCCTTAAGTTAAAAAGTGACGGTCATTATGTTATTGCAGATTTCATAGCACCCACTCCAGAAGCAAGAAGCTTATTCCCAGCAGATTTCATAATTTGGGTAGATACAATTAAAGAAGGACGTTTTGATGATACAAATCAAATGTTTGTAAAGCCAAAGACATTTGATTATCATGTTACCACTCAAGATGCTAAGAATTGGGCTTTAAAAATCATTCAGGAGATCAAAAAATGACATATCAATGGGATAATAAAAAACCAACAGCACAAATGCTTGGAAGATGGCAGCCGTTTCATGATGGTCATTATACTTTATTTAAAGAAATTATTAAAAAAACAGGTCAAGTTTGTATTCAAATAAGAGACGTACAGGGTGTAGATGATAATCCATTTGATTTTGATACAGTGAAAAAAAATATAGAAGAAAGATTAAATCCCGAATTTGAAGGCAGGTTTAAGATTATGGTAGTACCGAATATCACAAATATTTGTTATGGCAGAGGGGTCGGATACAAAATAGAAGAAATAGTATTAGATGAAGAAACTCAAAAAATTTCAGCTACAAAAATTAGAGCCAAGATGAGAGAAGAGGGCAAATTAAAGTAATTACAATGAATAGTAATATAAAAATTGTTAAACTTAATAGTGAAATTTCATCAATATTAATCAATGAGCCAAAAACTTATAATTCATTATCATTTAAAAATCTTAATGACTTATTAAAAGCATTAAAAAAATTAGACTCAGACAAAAAAGTTAAAGTTATAATAATTGAAGGAGCAGGCAAAGGGTTTAGTGCAGGTCACAATTTAAAAGAGGTTAGAGGATTAAAAAAAAGAGAAAAATATCAAAAACTTTTTAATCTTTGTTCAAAAGTTATGCTTCAAATTGTTGAAGGTAGAAAACCTGTAATCGCAAAAGTTCATGGGGCCGCTTTTGCAGCTGGGTGCCAATTAGTAGCTAGTTGTGATTTAGCTTATAGTACTAAAGATGCTTTATTTGCAACTCCAGGAGTTAATATTGGATTATTTTGTAGTACACCAATGGTAGCAGTAAGTAGAAAAATAAATCGAAAGCCCATGATGAAAATGTTACTTACTGGCGAACCTATTAAAGCAAATTATGCAAAGGAAATAGGATTAATTAATGATTATTATTCAAAACAAAAACTTAACAAAGAAGTATTAAATATAGCTAAAAAAATTGCTTCAAAGTCTAATTTAACAATTAAAATAGGCAAACAAACCTTTTACAAGCAATTAGAAATGCCTTTGAGAAAAGCCTATGCGCATACTAGCAAAATGATGACAGTCAATATGATGGCAATGGATGCCAAAGAAGGTATCTCAGCTTTTTTAGAAAAAAGAAAGCCTGTCTGGAAAAATAAATAATAATGAACAAAAAAAATTTTTTCATCATTATCTTAATTATATTTGGAATGTTCTTAGTTTTTAATTTTAACGATTATAACACTAAAAGAGCTGTAGATGCGTGTCTAGCCGCGAGCCAAAAACTTTCTGATACCAAAATTACTGATTTAGAAGAGGCAAAGAAATTTTGCGAAGAACAAATCAAAAGTAATAGATAATAATGAGTCAAATCAAAGATATTCTCTCAAAATACAAAACTATTGCGATGGTTGGAGTTAGCAACGATCAAACCAAACCGTCTACTATTGTAATGAAGTATATGCAGAAATATGGATACAAAGTCTATCCAGTAAACCCATCAGCTAAGGGTCAAAAAATTTTAGGTGAAGAAGTATATGCTAAAATAACTGATATTAAGGAAAACGTAGATATAGTTGATGTATTTAGACCATCGAAAGAAGTATTAGGAATTGCGGAGGATGCTGTAAAAATTGGAGCTAAAGTATTATGGTTACAGCTTGGAATTCGTGATGAAAATGCAAGAGAGTTAGTTGAGCAAAATCATATGGAGTATGTTGAGAACAAATGTACAAAAATGGAATATCAAAAATATTTTTTAAAAGTAAGACAAGCTTTCCCTGTTCTTAGTGACTAATGAGTAAAATATTAAAATTTTTAGATAACACCTTTTTAGATTTAGGTCGTCAGTTTAAATGGACTTATCTACCTCCACTTATGGTTTATGTGGCCGCTGGTATTTCAGGTCTCACAGGTATAGTTGGAACTTTTTTTGTTAAGGATTATTTAAATTTATCAGCTGCTTTTCTTGCAGGTCTTGGTTTTTGGGCAGGTATACCCTGGGCATTAAAAATGCCTTTAGGTCATCTTGTCGATCTTATTTGGGAAAGAAAAAACTATATGGTTTATTTAGGGGCTAGCCTTATAGCTTTAAGTTTGATGATTATGTATGGATTAATTATTCATACTGAAACCATGGCAGAAATATTTTCTGTTGAAACTTGGTTTGTCATTAGTGTTATTTTAGCTCCAGTTGGATATGTTGTTCAGGATGTAGTTGCAGATGCAATGACTGTTGAAGCAGTTCCTTTATCAGACGAACAAGGAATAGATTATAGTAAAGACCAAGTAAAAATTATGCACACTACAATGCAAACACTTGGTCGATTTGCAATAATTGGTGGAACAGTTTTAGTTGCATTAGCAAATGTTATTTTATTCAGAGATGTTGAAAGTTTAGAGCAAGCTGAAAAAATTAATTTATACGGCTCTATTTACATTTACGCTTTAATTATTCCATTGGTTTCAATCTTTGGTGTAATTCTCGCAAATTATCTTAGAAATAAAAAAATTAAGATATTAAAATCACAAGGGTTAGAATTTAAAAACGAAAGAGGGACAGAGAAAACAAAAGTCAATTGGTGGATTTTAGGTGGAAGCTTAATCTTTGTTATTTTTACCCTTTCTGTTGGATCATTTAATGTCCCATTTGCTCAAGAAATTGTTTTTATTGGTTCAGTAGTAATCATTCTTTTTTTAATGTTTAAACTTATTAAAGAACTACCAGAAGAATTAAGGTTAACTATTGTTGGAACAGCTGTAATAATTTTTATTTTTAGAGCCATGCCTGGTCCAGGACCAGGACTAACTTGGTTTGAAATAGATGTTCTTAAGTTTAATGAACAATTTTTTTCTGTTTTATCATTACTGGCATCGGTTCTAACTTTAGCTGGAATTGTATTGTTAAGGCCATTTATGGCTAAAAATTCTATCGCAAAAATAATAGTTATTTTAAGTATTGCTGGTTCAATTTTGTTTTTGCCTAGTGTGGGGATGTATTATGGATTTCACAATTGGACAAGTTCTCTAACTGGAGGTGTCGTGGATGCAAAATTCATTGCGTTAATAAATACAGCATTAGAGTCTCCTTTAGGTCAAATATCGATGATACCTTTGCTTGCATGGATTGCAAAGAATGCTCCAGCGCATTTAAAAGCAACATTTTTTGCAGTTTTTGCATCTTTTACCAACCTTGCATTGTCAGCAAGTGCATTAGGAACTAAATATTTAAATCAAGTCTTCACTGTTACAAGAGAAGTTAAAGATAAAGTTAGTGGTGAAATCCAAACCACCGCAGACTACTCTGAACTAGGAATTTTATTAATTGTGGTAACTTTATTAACGTTAATACTTCCAATTTTATTTGTCTTTATCATTAACAACAGCAAATACAAAACTGCAGAGTAGCTATTACAAATATTCATAAATATTTATTAGTTTTTTTTGATTATTGAGCTAATACGTATCTATGAAAAAAGTCTTCTTAATTTATGGTCATTACAAAGATAATTCTTTTAATGCTGCAATTAAAAATGAATTTATCAAACAAGTAGAGCTAAATGGTAATTCCGTAGACGTAGTCGATTTATATAAAGAAAAATTTAATCCAGTATTTGCAGGTGAGGAACCTGATCAAGAAGTTCTTGATCATAGAAAAAGAATTGAAAATTCTGATACCATTGTCTTGATCGCTCCAATTTGGAATTTTAGAATGCCTGCTATTGTTGAAGGTTGGATTGATAAAGTTCTAGCACCACCTTGGGCATTTAAATTTAAAAAGTTGGTTGGAAACTACGGATATCCAATTGGTAATTTAAAGCAAAAAAAAGCAATAATATTTTGCACATATGGCTCTCCAAGATTAGCTATCACAACTTTCTTTTTAAATTTGCCTATTCGAAGATTGAAAAGAGGAGTTTTTCACATGTGTGGCATATATAACATTATCTACAGAAGGTATTTTGCGGTACCATTTGTTAGCGATGCAAAGAGACAAGAATTTTTAGAAGATGTTAAAGAAACTGCAAATAACATTTAAAGTATTTATTTTATTTTTTCTGTTAACAAGTTTTTCCAAAGCTGATTTGTTAAATCCTGATAAAAATATCAAACCTAAAGAAGTTGTTAAAATTCAACTAACTGGACTTCAACAAAATGATTTAAATTATCAAGATAGCGGCATTGAACAGACATGGAATTTTGCACATCCAAATAACAAAAAAGTTACAGGGCCATTAAATAACTTTAAAAGAATGCTTAAAGGAAATTCATATCAAATGATGATTGACCATTTAAGTCATACAATAACTGAATTAAGCAGTAATGATAAATTGGCACAATTTGAGGTGATTATTCTAGATAAAAATAAAATTTATCATAAATTTAATTGGCAAGTTGAAAAATACATCCTTGAGGGAGAATTAAAGGATTGTTGGCTTACAACTATGGTTTCAAATCCAATACCTCTAGGTAGCTCAATCTGATATCTTGTTGATACATTTTTGTTTCGTAATTAATGAAAATTTAGTAGGAATCGCTCAATGAAAACAAAAACCAAAGTTGTAGTAGTTGGTGGTGGGGTTGTAGGAGTTAGTGCTCTTTATCATCTAGCAAAAAAAGGTTGGTCTGATGTTGTTTTAGTTGAAAGAAAAGAATTAACTTCAGGGTCAACTTGGCATGCAGCTGGTTTATTACCTTTGTTTAACATGAGTTATTCTGTTGGACAGCTTCATAAATATGCTGTTAATCTTTATAAAACATTAGAGGAAGAAACAGGAAAGAATGTTGGTTTTAGTGTTGTTTCAAATATTCGATTAGCTAGCACAAAAGATAGAATGGATGAGTATCATCAATATGCAGGTGTTGCTCAAACTATTGGAGTTGATGTAAAATTTTTAACACCAAAACAAGTAAAAGAAATTTGGCCTCTGTGTCATACGGATGATTTGTTTGGTGCAATACAACACCCAGAAGATGGATATATTCAACCTGCTGATTTAACCCAAGCTCTAGCAACAGGAGCAAGAAATAGAGGTGCAGAAATTTATAGAAACACAGCTGTAATTAGTATGAAACAAACTAAAGATGGTTGGGTTGTAGAAACAGATAAAGGTTCAATTGAATGTGAACATGTAATTTCATGCTCTGGAAATTTTGCAAGACAAACTGGTGAAATGGTAGGTTTAGATATCCCGGTAATTCCAGTCGAGCATCAATACATAGTAACTGAACCTCACCCAGAAATTCAAAAAAGAAAAAAAGAAGGTCTTCCAGAAATGGGAGTTTTAAGAGACAGTGATAGCAGGTGGTATATGAGAGAGGAAGCAGGTGGATTAATTTTAGGACCTTATGAAGATGGTGCACCAGCTTGTTACGTAGAAGGACCGTCAAAAAATTCAGAATATGAATTATTTCAAGAAGATCTTGATAGATTGGCTCCACATATAGAAGGAGCTATTCACCGTGTACCTGCTTTTGGTGAAGTAGGTGTAAAAAAAGTTTATAATGGTGCAATCTGTTATACACCTGATGGAAATCCAATCGTAGGTCCAGCATGGGGATTAAAAAATTTTTGGATTAATGAAGGTCACAGTTTTGGAATTACTGCAGCTGGTGGAGCTGGTTGGCAATTAGCAGAGTGGATTGTGGACGGCGAACCGACTATTGATATGTTGGGAGTTGAACCAAGACGTTATGGAAATTATGCAACTAAGTCATACTTAAAAGCAAAAAATGAAGAAGCATATAGTCATGTATTTATTACTCACTATCCTGATGAAGAGAGGCCAGCAGCAAGACCTTTAAGAACAGCACCTTGTTATGAAAGAATGAAAAATTTGGGTGCAGTTTTTGGACAAAAATTTGGTTGGGAAAGACCAAACTTTTTTGCAACAGATGGCATGGAACAAAAAGATGATTGGTCGTTTAGACGATCAAAATGGTTCGATGCAATCAAGAAAGAGTGTCAAAATGTTAGGGAAAATGTTGGTTTATTAGATATGACAGCATTTGCAAAATGCAGAATAAAAGGACCTAAGGCCGAAGAGTTTTTAGACTTCTTAGTTGCAAACAAATTACCAAAAAAAATTGGCAGAATAAATTTATGCCATGCTTTAAATACTAAAGGTGGTGTGCATTCTGAGTTTACTATTATGAAAGAGGCTGAAAATTGTTATTACCTTGTTTCTGCAGGAGCAAATTTAAGACTGGATCATGATTGGATACAAAAATGGATGCCAACAGATGGTTCGGTAATATTTGAGGACTTGACTAATAGTACTGGTGTACTTGTGGTGGCCGGTCCAAAAGCTAGAGATCTAATGCAAAAAGTTTCTACTGATGATTTTTCTAATGAAAATTTTAAATGGTTAACTGCTAAAAAAGTTAATGTTGGTTACGCTCCAGTTAATGCAATGAGAGTAAATTTTGTTGGTGAACTCGGATGGGAATTGCACCATCCAATTGAGTATCAAAATCATATTTTTGATAAATTAATGGATGCAGGTAAGGATTTAGGAATAAAACCTTTTGGCATAAGAGCTATGAACAGTTTAAGATTAGAAAAATCATACAAACTTGTAGGCACAGAATTATCAATTGAATACTCACCTTACGAATCTGGTTTGGATAGATTTATTCATCCAAACAAAGGAAATTTTATTGGATTGGAAGCCTTAAATAAATGGAGAGAGAAGGGATTTGACAACAAATTAGTTACTCTTGAAGTGCATGACACAAAAGATGCAGATGTTTTAGGGAATAATCCCATATATAAAGATAACAAGGTTGTTGGAAGAGCTACAGGAGGAGAGTTTGGTTTTAGATTAGATAAATCAATAGCGTTAGCAATGGTTAAACCTGATTTTGCAAATGTGGGCGACAAATTACAAGTTGATATCTTGGGAGAAATGTATGAGGCTACAGTATTAGAAGAAAGCCCATACGATACAGAAAATAAATTATTGAGAGCATAATGAAAATTTTAGTCGCTGTAAAAAGAGTAATTGATTACAACGTTCAAATTAGAGTTAAAGAAGACGGTTCAGGTGTAGTTACAGATAATGTGAAAATGTCAACTAATCCACCTGATGACAATGCTATTGAAGAAGCAGTTAAAATAAAAGAGGCTGGTAAAGCAACAGAGATTGTTGCAATAACAGTTGGAGAAGAGAAAGCCCAAGAAACCGTCAGAAAAGCTTTAGCGGTTGGAGCAGACAAAGGAATTCATGTAAAAACAGAGGGGGCACTAGAACCTTTAGCTGTTTCAAAAATCTTACAAAAGATTGTAGAAAAAGAAAAACCTGACTTAGTTTTTATGGGCAAACAAGCAATTGATGATGATTGTAATCAAACTGGTCAAATGCTCAGTGCATTACTTAATTGGCCTCAAGCGACTTTCGCATCAAAAATTGAGATTAAGGATAAATCCTTGGAAGTTACAAGAGAAATCGATGAGGGATTAGAAACAATAGAAATAAATGTTCCAGCAATCGTTACATGTGATCTAAGATTAAATGAACCAAGATATGCGTCATTACCAAATATAATGAAAGCCAAGAAAAAACCGATTGAACAAATAAATGCGTCAGATTTAGGAGTAGATACAACTCCAAGAATCGAGCAAACTAAGGTTGAAGAACCACCTAAAAGAAAAGCAGGTATAAAAGTTTCTAGTGTGGCAGAATTAGTTCAGAAATTAAAAAATGAAGCAAAGGTAATATAAATGTCAGTTTTATTAATAGCAGAACATAATAATAAAGAACTTAGACCTTTTACTCTTAATGCTGCAACTGCAGCCTCTCAAATAGATACAGATGTTCATGCAGTAATTATAGGTCATGAATGTGGAGAAGCAGCAAAAGCACTTTCAGAATTAGAACTAATAAAAAAAGTTATCCAAGTTGAAGCTCCTCACTATGAAAATTTTGTTGCTGAAAATTTTGCACCAGTAATTGTAAAATTATCAGAAAATTATTCACACATTATTTCTTCTGCAAATACTTTTGGTAAAAATTTAATGCCAAGAATTGCTGCAGCTTTAGATACTTCTCAAATTAGTGATATTACAAAAGTTGTGTCTAATGATACTTTTTTAAGACCAATTTATGCTGGCAATGCTTTCGCTACTGTAAAAAGTAAAGACAACAAAAAATGTGTAACAATAAGACCTACTTCATTTGATCCTTGTGAAAGTTCTGGAGGATCTGCACCTATTGAGAAAGCAGAAGCAGGTGAAGAATTTGCACAAACAAAATTTATAAAAAGAGAAGAAATTAAATCTGATAGACCTGAACTTGGAACTGCTAGAGTAGTTGTTTCTGGCGGAAGAGGAATGCAGAGTGGTGATAATTTTAAATTAATTACTTCACTAGCTGACAAATTAAATGCAGCAATTGGTGCATCTAGAGCAGCTGTTGATGCAGGTTATATAAGTAACGATCATCAAGTTGGACAAACAGGTAAAGTTGTAGTGCCAGATTTATATATTGCAGTAGGTATATCTGGAGCTATTCAACATTTAGCTGGAATGAAAGAAAGTAAAGTAATAGTTGCAATTAACAAAGATGGTGAAGCACCAATATTTAGTGTTGCTGATTATGGTCTTGAAGCTGATCTTTTTGAAGCACTTCCTCAATTCTTAGAGGAATTGAACAAATTAAACACTATACAAAAATAATATAATCTGTAAAAAATTAGACTATGTCCAGAGAGACGATGGAATATGATGTTGTAATAATAGGTGGTGGACCATCAGGTCTATCAACAGCTATTAAACTTAAACAACTTGATTCAAATTTAAATGTTTGTTTACTAGAAAAAGCATCAGAAATAGGTGCACATATTTTGAGTGGAAATGTTTTTGAGACTAGAGCATTAGATGAATTAATTCCTGGTTGGAAAGAATTAAACTCACCCATTAAAACTAAAGTTAGTAAAGAAAAATTCTTATTTTTAGGAAAAACAAAATCATTAAGCTGGCCAACATGGCTTTTACCCTCAGTTCAACAAAATCATAAAAATTATATCATCAGTCTTGCAAACTTATGCAGATGGCTTGCTGAACAAGCTGAAACATTAGGTGTTGAGATTTTTCCAGGGTTCCCAGCTAGTGAAATTTTATATAACGAGGATGGCTCTGTTAAAGGAGTAGCAACTCAAGACATGGGTATAGATAAAGAAGGAAATAAAAAAGATAGTTTTGAACCGGGTATTGAACTTTTAGGTAAAGTAACAGTCTTCGCTGAAGGTTGTAGAGGTCATTTGGGAAAACAGTTAATTAAAAATTTTGAACTAGATAAAGGCAAAGATCCTCAACAATATGGCATTGGTTTTAAAGAAATTTGGGAAATAGATGAAAAAAATCACGAAGAAGGAATGGTAATGCACACTGCTGGATGGCCGCTAGATAAAAATACATATGGTGGAAGTTTTATCTATCATGCTGAAAATAAGCAGGTTTTTTTAGGATATGTAATTGGATTAGATTATAAAAACCCACATTTATCTCCGTTTGATGAATTTCAGAGATTTAAAACTCATCCTGCAATTAAAAAGATTGTTGAAGGTGGAAAAAGAATTTCTTATGGAGCTAGAGCTTTAATTGAGGGAGGGTTTCAAAGTTTACCTAAAATGTTTATGCCAGGGGCACTATTAGTTGGATGTGATGCTGGAACATTAAATATGCCAAAAATTAAAGGATCACATACAGCAATGAAAAGTGGAATTATTGCAGCAGAAGCAATTCATGAACATATAAATGATAAAAAAGATTTATCAATCTTTGAAGAAAAATTTAAAAATAGTTGGTTACATGAAGAATTATATAAAGCTAGGAATGTAAAGCCGAGTTTTAGTTGGGGATTAATATTAGGTATTATTTTCACAGGAATAGACCAAATCTTATTTAGAGGTAAATTACCATTTACTCTTAAGCACAAACATGCAGATCACGAAACTTTAAAGCCTGCAAATGAAATGCCAAAAATTGATTATCCAAAGCCAGATAATGTAATTACTTTTGATAAGACAAGTTCAGTTTATTTAACAGGAACTAATCATTCAGACAATCAACCTGTACATTTACAATTAAAAGATCCAAATTTACCAATTAGCTATACTTTAGAAAAATTTGATGAACCAGCGCAAAGATATTGTCCAGCAGGTGTATATGAAATTCAGAAAGAAAATGAAGTAAATAAATTTGTAATCAATGCACAGAATTGTATTCATTGTAAAACTTGTGATATTAAAGAGCCTTCACAAAATATTAATTGGGTTACACCAGAAGGTGGTGGTGGCCCTAAATATGGAAATATGTAATTAAGAAAGATCTATTGCAAATTTTTTTAAAGTTTCAATAGGCAAAATTTTTAAAGTATTTTCATGTGTTCTTTTTAAAAAAATTGGACATCCTTTTCCTGCTTCCACCGCTCTTGCATACCAAGTAGCACAAACACACCAGCCATCTCCATCTTTAAGCCCTGGAAACCCAAATTCTGGATGAGGTGTAATTAAATCATTACCAGCTTCTTTACACCATTCTAAAAATTCAGTAGTTACTTTTGCACATACAGTATGTAAACCATGGTCATTCTCATCTGTATTACAACAACCATCTCTATACCAACCAGTTAAAGGGTCTAAAGAACACTCTTCTAGACTTTCACCTAGAACATTTTTTTGGTTTTTGTTCATTTATATTTTTGTAGGATTGGGTTGACCTTTATAAACTTTTTCTGGATCAAATTTTTTTTCTTTTTCAGTAAATTTCATTTCTACTTCTCTACCATTATCTATTGGTCCTAAAGGGATAGATCTATAAAAACAAGATCGATAACCTACATGGCAGCTTGATCCTTCTCCAATATCAACAGTTAACCATATCGAGTCTTGATCATCATCAATTCTAATTTCAGTTACTTTTTGCGTAAAGCCACTTGTTTTACCTTTGTGCCATAGCGCATTTCTTGATCTACTAAAATAATGAGCTTCCTTTGTTTCAATTGTTTTTTTTAAAGCTTCAACATTCATGTATCCGTGCATTAAAATTTCTTTTGTTTTAGCGCACATCGTAATGACCGGAATAAG
>OCOM01000034.1_pt1 | contig 13414 bp, 14 predicted proteins | sample 1535321 | NCBI WGS metagenome assembly OCOM01 (sample SAMEA3282989, study PRJEB22092) | marine metagenome | biome: Marine biome - coastal; feature: surface water; material: seawater | collected 2014-06-21T10:30:00+00 | depth 0 m
ATAATGTCAAACTTATAAGTTTTACCACCAACTTTAACACCACCCATGCTGTTAATTCTGTCAACGGCCATGTTGTAACCGTTTTGAGTATGAACACCATTAGAAGAGTATTTACCAGTTAATGAAATTGCTGCACCTAGAACAATTTTATCTCCTACAACTTTCGCAAAAGATACGACTGATGTTGATAATAAAATTACAGCTGCAGAAATAAAACTTACTATTATTTTATTTATTTTCATTTTTATTCCTCTAGTTATTAATTAATTAATGGTGAATTTAATAAAGAAACACACATAATTGCAAGTGGCAATAAAGACCTCTCTATTGGTTAGTATTGTTGAGTAACAACGATAATTACTGCAATAATTACTAATACACCCGCAGAAATTGTATTAATTGTTCTTGGCTTTGTATTTATCCAATTAATTAGTTTTTGTGCAAGCAAAGCATAACCAATTAACGATAAAAAATCTAAAACAACATAAGTTGTGATTAAAATTAAAAATTGAATTAAATAATTCCCGTTAAAATCAATAAACTGGGGAAAAATTAGTGGAAAGAACATCCAAGCTTTCGGACTAGTGCCAGCAACCAGAAAACCGTCTTTAAAAAAAGAAAAGAAACTTTTTGAAGAATCTTTGTTGGTAGTTATTTCTTTGGGTCGTGAATTATAAATATCAAATGCTAAATATAAAATATATGCAACACCTATCCATTTAAAAAAATTTAGAAAATTTGGATTTTCTGAAATGAAAGATCCAATTACAAAAATTACTAAAGTGGCTTGAATGATATTAGCAGTAATATCTCCTAATGCAGTCCAAACACATTTTTGAACTCCATAATTCATGGAATATGAAACAATGACAATTCGAGGTGGTCCAGGGGTGATAAATAAAAAAAGAATTATTTGTAAAAATAAAAAGTAATTAAGGGGAAGCATTTAAAGATAGTCCTTAAAAACCGGGAGCTAAAGATGGCTAAGAAGGACTATCTAATTTATAATATCAGAGACCAAAAAAAATGCATTAAATTTTTATTTCAATTATAAAGGGTTTATGAAAAAAAAAGGTCGCATTCCTGTAACTCGAGTAAAAAATCCTGAACCAGATGTAACTGACCCAGATTGGGTTATTTGGGCAGCATGGGCTGATAGAATTACTTTTGAAGAAATAGAAAAAAAAACTGGAAAAACAGAATCAGAAGTAATCAAAATTATGAGAAGATCTATAAAACCAACATCTTTCAGATTATGGAGAAAAAGAGTTAACCAAAAAAGTATAAAACATAGAAAAAAGTTTGAATATTCTAGAAAAGAAATCACTAGCAAAATTAAAAAAGGTGACTACTTATAGATAATGAAAAAAATTACAATTTATACAGGTCCTTTTTGTAATTATTGTGATGCAGCAAAAAGATTACTTGCTAGAAATAATGCGCCTTACAATGAAATAGATATTTCAAAAGTTGATGGCGCTATGGACGAAATGATTAAAAAAGCCAACGGTAAAAGAACTATTCCTCAAATTTTTTTTGATGATGAGCACATTGGTGGATATGATGAAACAAGAGCACTAGAAAAAGAAAATAAACTTCAAGATCTCTTAAAGTAAAGTTATTTAATTGTAGCTGTTATTACTTAGACGGTTTAAAAACTAGGCAAACACCATTGTTGCAGTATCTTTTTCCAGTTGGTTGTGGTCCATCCTCAAAAATATGACCATGATGTCCTCCACAATTTTTACAGTGGTACTCAGTTCTAGCATAACCTATGTGATGATCGGTTTTTGTTTCAAATACATCAGGTAAAGATTCATAAAATGAAGGCCAGCCTGATCCACTTTCATATTTTGTTTTAGAATCGAAGAGTTTAACTCCACAATTTGCACAATGAAAACTACCTTCTCTTTTTTCGTGATTTAGTTCACTGGTTCCCGCAAGTTCAGTGCCTTCTTCAAATAAAATTAGTTTTTGTTCTGCAGTTAAATTTTGATTAATTTTTTTTGGCATAATTAAATATATTTAGCACAAGATTGATGCAACATAGAGTGTAATTCAACCAGTTTATGAAAATCTTTATTATATCCTCCTCCTAAAACACCGCAAATTGGTATTCTTTTAGAAAAAAAATTTTCAATAACTAATTCATCTCTTAATCTTATTCCTTCATCTGAAATTTTTAATTTACCTAGTCTGTCGTTAAAATGAATATCTACTCCCGCTATATAAAAAATATAATCAAAATTCTCTTTATTTAATTCTGTTAAATTATGTTTTAGTATTTTTATATAATTTTGATCCTCTAAATTGTCTTCTAATTCAACATCTAAATCACTGGTTGATTTTTTTGCTGGATAATTTGTCTTTGAATGCATACTGAATGTAAAAACATTTCTATTTTCTTTAAATATATCTGAATTTCCATTTCCTTGGTGTACATCTAAGTCAACTATAAGAATTTTATTAGCTAAACCTCTGTTAATTAAATAATGGGCAGCAACAGCAACATCATTAAAAACGCAATATCCAGCTCCACCATTATAATTAGCATGGTGACTTCCGCCCGCTGTGTTGCAAGCTATTCCAAAGTTAATTGCAAGTTTAGATGCAAGAACTGTACCACCAGTTGCAATAAGTGATCTTTGGACGACACTATCAACTAAAGGAAATCCTATTTTTTTTACTCCATCTTTGCTTAGAGTTTTATTTTTAATATCAAAAATATATTCTTTTGAGTGTGCATAATTTAATGTCTCAACAGAGCATGCATAAGGCTTATGAAATTTTTCTACTATTTTATTTTTAATTAAATAATTAGCTAATTCACCAAACTTATTAATTGGAAATTTATGATCATCTCCAATTTTAGCAAAATAATCTTCATGATTAACAACCGGTAAACTCATTATTACTCTAGAACTCTGATAGGCTTTCCATTAACACATGCCTCTAAACCTTCAATCATTTGATTATAAAAAATACTATAATTTTCAGCTGTAACATAACCAATATGTGGGGTTAACAAAGCATTGGGCAAAAATCTTAATTTATTATTTTCTGGTAGAGGTTCTTTTTCGTAAACATCAATTCCAGCTCCAGCAATTACATTTGTTGACAATGCAATAATTAAATCATCTTCATTAATAATTTCTCCTCTTGAAGTGTTAATAATGAAAGACGTTTTTTTCATTTTATCTAATTCCTTAAGAGTAATACAATCTTTATATCTTTCACCACCTTGAACATGAATAGATAAAAAATCAGAATTTTTAATTAAGTCTTCTTTAGTACATGGAAGCACATCTAATTCCTTACATGTGTCTAGGTTTAAATTTTCACTCCAGGCCATAACTTGCATGCCAAAAGCTTTTCCAATCTTTGCAACTTGCGATCCAACACGTCCAAGACCAATCAATCCTAAAATTTTACCTTTTAATTCAACTCCAACTGTAGTTTGCCAATATCCTTGGTACATGTTGTCAAATTCTTCTTTAAAATTTCTAGCTAAACCCAATATTAATGCCCAAGTCAATTCAGGAGTGGGGTTTTGATTTATTTCTGTTCCACAAACAATTACTTTTCTTTTTTTTGCAGCTTCTAAATCAATAGATTTATTTCTTAATCCACTAGTAATAACAAATTTTAAACTACTCAAATTATCAATTAAATTTTTAGTAATTGGTGTTCTCTCTCTCATTACCAATAAAGCCTCAAAATCTATCAATTGCTCGATAGCATCTGCCTCATCTACAAAGGGCTCACTAAAAACTTTAAATTCATATTTTCCAGATAATTTTTCTAGATCTACAAATTGTTGGGCAACATTTTGATAATCATCTAAAATAGCAACTTTAAGCATTTTTTAATTTCTTATTTGATAATAAAATTCCAGTTATAATAAAACAAGCGCCCAACATATGATAAAACATAAATTTTTCACTAAAAAAAATCATTGCCATTATTGCACTTAGTATAGGCATTAAATGTAAAAAAACTCCAGATCGATTTGCTCCGATTAAAGATATTCCCTTTATCCACAATAAGAAAGAGGCCAGCCCTGGGAAAAGAACTACATAAGATAAAATTAAAATAAAGGGCTTTTCTAAAATTATTCTTGATCCAATTTGGTATTCGATAAAATAAATTGGTATCAAAAATAATAATCCAAATGTAATCACGACTTGTAGTAAGCTAATTTGAGAAATCTCATATTTCTGCCTCTTAAGTAAAGTTGAATAAAGTGCCCAGGAAAACATCGCAACTACCATTGTGATATCTCCTTTATTAAAATCTAAATTTTTTAATATTTGGATATCTGCTTTGGTTATAATCATTATTACACCAGCAAATGAAAAAATTACTCCAATTATTTGAAAAATATTCGTTTTCTCAATTTTTAATATTGATGAAAATAGCATTATCATTACAGGAATAGTTGAAATCATCAGTACCCCACTAATTACTTGGGTAAAATTCAATGAGTAATAAACAATAGAATTAAAAATTGTAATACTGGTAACACCTAGGATTATAAAAAGTTTATAATTTTTAAAAATATAATCTTTTTTTTCAATAATTTCTGGAATTGTGAAAGGTGCTAAAATCAACCAAGCAAAAAACCAACGATAAAAGTTTAATGAAAAGGGTGGTACATTATAAAAACTTGCTAACTTACCTACTATAAAATTGCCTGCCCAAAATGTGACCGTTAAAAATAGATATAGATACGCTGTGAGATTTTGATCTTTTCTCACTTAATTAAATCTAAGTGAGCTATATGGTTTTAAATCTAGATTAGTATTTTCGTTAGCAATCATACCTGAAACAATCTTCCCAGATATTGGCCCTAAAGTCCATCCCAAATGATGGTGTCCAAAACAATAGTAAACATTTTTATAATTTTTAGATGGACCCATAACTGGTAAAAAATCAGGAAGTGTGGGTCTAAAACCTAGCCACTCATCCTCGTGCTCGGGTAGATCCCCAAGCATATATTTAGCATTGTTGATTAAATTTTTTACTCTTGATTTTGATAAAGGGTTATTTAAACCACCGAACTCTACAGTTCCAACTACTCTTAACCCTTGCTCCATTGGGGTTATTCCAAAACCTCGATTTGAAAATATTACTGGTCTACTTAGTAAATGATCACAGTTTTTAAAATGAACATGATATCCTCTTTCTGTATCCAAGGGTATTTTTTCACCAAAGTTGTCAGTCAATTTTTTCGAAAATGCACCACATGCAATTACTGCCTTATCAAAAATATAACTTTGGACTTCGGTTTTAAAAACAGGTTTTTCTTCATCAAAATTAATATCTTTGATATTAACTTTGTTAAATTTACCACCTTTTTTCAAAAACAAATCAAATAGCTTTAGAAGTATTTTTTTTGGATTACGAGCATGTCTTGCATAAGGATAATAAACTCCTGCATGGTAAATAGGCTTAATGTGTGGTTCAAGGTCATTTATCTCAGCTTTGTTAACCAATTGCTGCTTAACACCCAATTCCTCTCTAACATTAATCTCAAGCTCTCGGCTTTTTAAATTCTGATCATTCCATATATAAAGTATTCCTTTATTCTCAACCAAACCCTCAAGATCTATTTCATCGAATAGTTCATCATAGGCTGGTAAGGCTAGATCTAAAATTTGATGCATATTTTTTGCTGTATGCATCATTTTATTAGTTGTTGAGTTCATGATAAATTTTAAAAACCATGGAATCATTTTGGGAACATAGTTCCATTTTAATGCTAATGGACCAGAGGAACTCATGAGCATTGCAGGTACATCTGTTAACACATCTGGTCTGTTAATTGGTACAGATGCATATGGAGAAAAATGTCCTGCGTTTCCATAAGATGCAGCTTGAGCACCTGGGTTATCTCTGTCAAAAATAGTTACGTGAAAACCTTTTTTTTGTAAAAACAAAGCATTGGAAATGCCTTGTATACCAGCGCCCACTATTCCTATTTTAATATTTTTACTCATCGCTTCTTATACAATCAATCAATAAAAAATTAAGAGTGACAAATTATGCTAGTTTGTAATGTAATATTAAGCAATTGTTTGTTTACGATTAATTTTTGCACTCAGAACAATACCAAAACCTATCATAGTAGCTAACATTGAAGAGCCCCCATATGACATAATGGGCAGTGGTGAACCAACAATTGGCAGTAAGCCTAAAACCATTGATAGGTTTACTACGATATAAATAAAAATTGAAAATGCAAAACCAAAACAAAATAGCTTAGAAAAATTACTTCTTGATAATGCTCCAATACGAATAATTCTAAATATTATTATTGTGTAAAGAATTAAAAGACCAACAGATCCTATGAAACCGAATTCCTCTGAAAATAAAGTAAAAATAAAATCCGTATGTTTTTCTGGTAAAAAATCAAGATAACTTTGTGTGCCTTTTAAAAATCCTTTACCTTCTAATCCACCCGATCCAATTGCAATTTTAGATTGGATAATTTGGTAACCTGCCCCTAAAGGATCTCTATCTGGATCTAAAAATGTTAATATTCTTAGTTTTTGATAGGGTTTTAAGAATGAAATAATGAAGGGTAGAGAAATAAGAAAAGTTATAAATGAATATACAAAATATTTAATTTTTACTCCTCCTAACCACAAAATTATTAAACCACTCAATGCAATTAATACCGACGTTCCAAGATCAGGTTGGGAAATTACTAATATAATTGGTACAAGTATAATTGATAAAACTAGCGTGATGCTTGTAAAAGTATTTACATTTTCAATTTTTATTCGATGGTAGTATTTTGCAAGACACAGGATAACAGCAATTTTCATTAACTCAGAAGGCTGAAGAACAAATAAATATAAATCCATCCATCTCTGTGAACCTGATGCTTTAAGACCAAAAAACGAAACGTAAAATAATAAAAGAATGATTAAGAAATAAAATATATATCCAAAAGTATGCCAATGTCTAATGTTGAAGAATGCAATTAAAATCATTAGAGGAAAAAAAACTACCAGTTTACTAAAATGACTTTTGGTATGGTAAAGTACCTCACCGCCATCTGTGGAGTACATCACAAGTAAACTTATTATTGATAATAAAATAATGCAAATCAACAATGTATAATCTATTTCTTTAATTTTTTGAAAAAATGAAAGTTCTGAATTTAATCTATCTCTTTGATACATTAGATATTTATATTTTCGAAGTTAGATTGCTTGTCTCTAAGTTCGTCCCTATCAATTATTAATTTAAACAATTCTTTTGCCATCGGAGCAGCAGCTTTACTGCCTGAACCACCGTGTTCAACAATTATACTTAACGCATATCTTGGATTTTTATATGGACCATAAGCAACATAAAGTGCATGATCTCTATCCTTGTAAGGTATTTGTTCTAATTTTAGATCAAGTTCTCTTTCTCTTTTACTTATTCTTTTAACTTGAGCAGTTCCAGTTTTACCTGCAAATTGATATTTCGGATCGTCAATTCTGGATCTATAAGAAGTACCAAATTGCTCATTTGTAGAGCTAAACATTGCTTCTTGAACTATTTTAATATTTTTTGGATCGTTAAATAATTTTGTGTTAGGTGTTTGCAAAGACTGGAGCTCCATTGCAGTTTTTGCATTTTCTAAACTTAATGGATCATCATTTACTATAATCTTGGGTTTAATTTTATATCCACCATTTGCAATTTGAGCAGTCATTAAACATAATTGAAGAGGTGTGGTTTGAATGTATCCTTGTCCAATTCCTGTAATTAATGTCTCCCCTAATACCCATCCTCTTCCAAGATTATTTCTTTTCCAATTTGTATTTGGAAATAAACCACTTTTTTCATTATCAAAATATTCTCCCAATACTTTTTCTCCTAAGCCAAATTTTTTAGCTGTAACATTTAATCGATCGACACCTAATAGTCTTGCAACTTCATAAAAATAAGTATCACAAGATTGTTTCATTGCATTTTTTAAACTTACAAATCCATGTCCTTTTTCTTTCCAGCAGTGAAACGTTTGGCCATATAATTCTGTTTTGCCAGTGCACTTGACCTTAAAATTAGGATTAACAATATTATTTTCCAAAGCAGAAAGTGCCACGATAGGTTTTATTGTGGAACCAGGTGAATAAAGCCCAGAAAGAGTTTTATTAATCAAAGGTTTTAGTGGATTATTTCTAATGAGTTGCCATTCATCCTGACTGATACCAAACAAAAATAAATTTGGATCGTAAGAGGGTGACGAGTACATAGCAATTATGTCTCCTGTATAAATATCCATTACACTTATTGATCCTGCCTTATTCAAGAGCAATTGGGCTGAGAGTTTTTGTACTTCGGTATCTACGGTTAATCTAATTTTTTTGCCCTGAAGTCCTTTTTGATATTCGAGTTGATTAATTCTTTTTCCATAAGCATTTACCTCATATCTTTGTATCGCATTAGTTCCAATTAGTTGTTTTTCTAGCGTTTTCTCCAATCCTAGCTTTCCAATTTTCATACCTGGAACAAATCTTTCTTTTACTATCTCATTTTCTAATATTTCCTCTTCATTTGGCTGACTTACGTAACCTAAAACATGAGTATACATTTCGCTAAATGGATAATTTCTTGAAATTGTCATTACAGGTTTTGCACCAACCAAATCATATAAATAATTATTAACCTTTAAGAATTGGCTCCAGCTTAAATTCTCAGATACAATTATACTATCCCAGGGCTTTAGCTGGTTTTTTAATTTTGTTATTTTCTGAATTTTTTTATCACTTAAATTTAAAAGTGTTTTTAATCTCAGTAATAGATAGTTAAAGTTTTCAACTTGTTCAGGTATAATATGTAGTTGATAAACTTTTAAATTACCTGCGATTATATTTCCAAAGTAATCAACGATGTTTCCTCTTGTAGGTGGAAGTTTCCATTCTCTAATTCTATTTTTATCAGAAAGTGTTAGATATTTTTTATTTTCATTTATTTGAAGTGAAAATAGTCTGGCAACAATTCCTGCAAAAACAACTATTTTTGCAGCACCAATAATAAACATTCTTCTGTTTATTACATCTGATTTTCTGATCGCTGAGTTTTCTTTAATCATTTTTTTTTTGGTAAATTATTTGGTTTAAAAGATTAAATATTAAAAAAAATGCTGGATAAAATAGAAACGTAAATCCGGAATTAACGACATAGCTCATATAGCTAATTTCAACTAAAAATATCAAGTCTAAAATAATAACTTGAATCGAATTGATTAAGACCATTGTAAATAATAATGAAAACCAATCTTTAACAAAGTTTGGGCTTAAGGTAATATTTCTTATGTAGGCTGTAACTGCACACAATATCAAATAACATAAACTACTTATACCAATAGGAATACCTATGACGACATCATTAACAATCCCTGCCACAAATATAGAAAAGTATCCTAAGCTATCAGGATTTCTTAAGGTCCAATAAAAAACTAAAATATATACGAAATTAAATGAAAAATTTTCAATTTTTAAATAATTAAAGTCAAATTCGTTAAAAACAGAAATAAATAAAATTATTAATGGCAAATAAGATGCTGATACTTTTAGAAAAGTACTTTTATTAAGAGAAGCCATTATTTTTTATCTCCCAAAGTATATGATGTAATTTTTACATAATCTAATTGAGTAAAATCTGAAAAAAACTCTACCTTATTATTGGTATCTTTAGAAATTTTTCCAATTGGTATCCCAGGTTTAAAAAGGCCACCAAGTCCTGAGGTATAAATTATTACATCCTGATCTTTTAAGTCTTCTTCTATATCATCTTTAGTGTGCTCAATTATTCCATAATTTTTTCCAGTTCCAGAAATTACTGCCTGAATGTTTTGTGGAGCTAAAACTGAAGGTATTTTGCTATTAAGATCAGATAATAATAAAGCTCTAGAATTAGTGAAGTTAACTTCAATTATTTGACCAACAAGATAAACCCCATCAAGTATACCCATGCCCATTTTTACATTATCTTTTGTTCCTTTATTCAAAATAATTGACTTTAAAAAAGGACTTTCTCGATCAATCAAAACTTTCGCCAACACTTCTGTCGAATTTATATTTTCATTAATTAAATTTCTGAGTTTTTCATTTTCTAGTTTTAAAAAATTACTGGTTATTTGCTCTTCTTTTAAATTTTCTAGTTCTGATTTTATGTTTTCATAATTTTCAAATAAATTCATGTGTTCATTAAATTTAAGTGTTAAATTTTTTATATAATTTTCTGGTTTAGATACAATGAATGAGGATCTGTAAATGATTTCGTTAATACCTATTTTCAAAAATTGAATAGGTTTGAAATTAATATTACTTAGAATAATTACAATTATAGATAATATGATTAAGCTAAGTAATGAGAATTTTTGTTTATCTTTTTTTTTTAAAAAGGCCGACCTAAAGGCAATTACAAAATCGTCTCTGCCTGAAGCCATCTTTTTTAGTATTCAGATAGCATAGTAGAAAAAGTTTCCTCTTGATCCAAAGCCTTACCTGTTCCAACTGCTACACATGATAACGGGTCGTCAGCAACATGCACTGGTAAACCTGTTTCTTTAGAAAATCTTTTATCAATATTTTTTAATAATGCTCCACCACCAGTTAGAGTTAAACCCATGTCTACTAAATCAGCAGATAATTCAGGAGGTGTGTTCTCTAATGCATCTTTAATTGCATTTACCATTTCTTTCATGATATCGTTCAACGCTTCTGCAGTATCCTCCTCAGTAATATTAACTTCTTTTGGTGTACCAGATCTAAGATCTCTACCTTTTACAGGATAAGTATTTGTTCCAGTTGGGATTGCAGTACCCATCTCTTTTTTAATTTTTTCAGCTGTAGTATCACCAATTAATAAATTATATTCTTTTCTCATGTAGTTCACTATAGCTACATCCATTGCATCACCTGCAACTCTCAAAGATTTAGAGTAAACCAGCCCACCTAAAGACATAATTGCTATTTCACTTGTACCACCACCAATATCAACTATCATTGAACCAGTTGCTTCTGAGATTGGAAGTCCAGCACCGATTGCTGCTGCAATTGGTTCTTCAATTAATTGAACTCTTCTTGCACCTGCTGCAAGTGCACTATCTTGAATTGCTTTTCTTTCAACTGGAGTTGATCCAGTCGGCACACATATTAAAATTCTAGGATTTGCAAATGTACTTCCTTGGTGAACTTTTTTAATAAAGTGTTTGATCATTTCTTCAGTAACAATAAAGTCTGCAATAACACCATCTCTTAAAGGTCTGATTGCACTGATGTTACCAGGTGTTCTTCCTAGCATTGTTTTTGCCTCATCCCCTACAGCTAAAACATTTTTCTTTCCACCTTGGTCAACAATAGCAACAACAGATGGTTCATTTAATACAACACCTTTACCTTTTAAAACTACAAGTGTGTTTGCAGTTCCAAGGTCAATAGCCATATCTTGGCTCCAAATTTTTTTAACACTATCAAATATTCCCATCTATATACCCCTTACTTTTTGACTTTCTTGCTCCATTGGAGCTGTTTTATCTCGTTTAATAATCATTTTATTTAATGAATTAATATATGCATTTGCTGATGCTACTAGTGTATCCGTATCTGCAGCTTGCCCAACAGTAGTTTTTCCTTTTTCCTCAATTTTGACACTTACTGTAGCTTGAGCATCAGTTCCCTCAGTTACAGCATGCACTTGGTATAATTGTAAGTTAACATCATGTGGAAATAGTGTTTTAATGCATTTAAAAATTGCATCAACTGGACCATCTCCAGTTTCTGATGCTTGTTTAACATCACCATATACATCTAATGTCATTTCTGCTCTTTGAGGTTCACCTGTTCCAGCAAAAACTTTTAGAGATTTAAGACTAATTGCATTTACTTTATTATCGATAATTAAACTGTCATCTATAAGCGCAATTATATCTTCATCATAAACATGTTTTTTCTTATCTGCTAGTACCTTAAACTTAGCAAAAGCATTACCAACAACGTCATCAGTTAAATCTGGATACCCTAAACTATTTAATTTGTCCTTAAATGCGTGTTTGCCAGAATGTTTACCCATTACCAATGAGGTTTGTTTAACACCAACACTTTCAGGTGTCATAATTTCATATGTTTGTCTATTTTTAAGCATACCATCTTGATGGATACCCGCTTCATGAGCAAAAGCATTTTTTCCAACAATTGCTTTATTGTATTGCACGGGAAAACCTGTTGCATTTGACACAATTTTAGAAGCTTTATTTAAAAGTGTTGTATTAATTCCTGTTTCATAAGGCATCAAATCTGGTCTTGTTTTGATTGCCATTACAACTTCTTCTAACGCTGCATTTCCAGCTCTTTCCCCTAAACCATTTATCGTACATTCAATTTGTCTAGCACCAGCCTGAACTCCTGCCAAAGAATTTGCAACTGCTAAGCCTAAGTCATTATGACAGTGCGTGGATAAAATTGCTTTATCAATATTAGGAACTTTGTTTAACAATGTTTGAATAATTTTTGTGAACTCAGATGGAATAGTATAACCAACTGTGTCAGGAATATTTATTGTTGTTGCTCCATTTTTAATAGCAAGCTCTACTGTCTTGCACATAAAATCCATGTCTGTTCTTGTGCCATCTTCACAAGACCATTCAACATCATCGGTAAATTTTCTTGCATAAGCTACATGCTGTCCAATAGACTCATAAACATCTTCTGGCGACATATTTAATTTATGCTTCATATGAAGAGGACTTGTTGAAATAAATGTGTGGATTCTAAATCTTGGAGCATGTTTTAAAGCTTCATAAGCTCTATCAATATCTTTTTTAGAATGTCTAGATAATCCTGCGGGAATAGATTTTTTTAAGATCTTACTAACTTCAGTTACTGCTTCGAAATCTCCAGGTGATGCTATCGGAAAACCCGCTTCAATAATGTCTATACCTAATTCATCAAATACTCTTGCTATTTGGATTTTTTCTTCCAAACTCATAGATGCACCTGGTGATTGCTCACCATCTCGCATAGTAGTATCAAAAATTATTACTCTATCTTTACCGCTCATAACTAAATTTTATAGAAAATTCATATTACAATCTATAAGTGAGATTGCAAAATAAATGTTAAATTTTAGCTATATTTTTAAGACCTTTTTGGGTCTTTATCAAAATCTAACTTTTGTCACTGTCAACTAGTTTTTTCTTGCCAATCCATGGCATCATAGCTCTAAGTTCAGCACCAACTTTTTCCACAGAATGCTCTGCTAGCTTAGCTCTAGTTGCTAAAAAATTTTTCTGGCCATTTTTACATTCATCCATCCACTCTTTAGTGAATTTTCCAGATTGAATATCAGACAATACTTCCTTCATTCTTTTTTTAGTTTCTTCTTTATTTATAATTCTTGGTCCAGATTG
>OCOM01000040.1_pt1 | contig 12906 bp, 14 predicted proteins | sample 1535321 | NCBI WGS metagenome assembly OCOM01 (sample SAMEA3282989, study PRJEB22092) | marine metagenome | biome: Marine biome - coastal; feature: surface water; material: seawater | collected 2014-06-21T10:30:00+00 | depth 0 m
AGATTCTGTCTTTGAGGTCGTCAGGAATCCCCGGTCCATTATCCTCGATTCGCACGCGAAGCATTGTATGCGCACCTTTAGATCCCGGATGCGCTCGGCGAATGGCGCGGGTGCTGAATCGAATCCATGGGAATGATGTATTAAATTCAGCAACCGCCTCGAGAGCATTTTTTGTGATGTTTAAGATGGCTTGATATAACTGTTCTGCGCTCCCTACCGTCTCTGGTAGTGACGGATCATAATCCCGCCGGAAGTCTATGCTACCGCCAGCTTGAGCGCTAAGTAGTGATCTACATTGCTCGAGAAGTCTGTGAATGTTGACCGGATCATTGTTTTGCCTAATGTTTGGACCTAATAAATTATCAACCAAACCGGTTAGTCGATCTGTTTCAGTAATTATGATTTCAAGGTAGTCTTGATAAATGGATGCGTCTGCCTCTTTGGACAGGAGCTGAGCAGCGCCTTTAATTCCACCCAGTGGATTTTTGATTTCATGCGCTAGGCCTCTGAGTAGTTGCTTCGAGCTTTTTTCATCTTTTGAATACTTTGCTTCACGAGCAATCTTCAAAATTTGATCAACTTCAGCTAACTCTACTAATACTGATCCAACACGATCAAAACTATGCTCCAATTTACTAAATGAAGCGTCTGTCGTAGACAAAGACCTACCCGAGATTAGCTGCAGTTCTCTATAAGTGAAATTGTGACCTAGTTTGACGCAATCACCTAAAGAGTCGCTAACTTCGTTGACCTGTGTTTCGGCTATAAAATCTGATAGGTCTCGGTTTTTTAAATATTTCCAATTTGTTGCGATGATGCGGCACGCCGACTCATTAGCCCAACAGATTTTCCCGCGCACATCTAGTACCAATATCCCGTTGTTTAAAGAGTTTAGAAGTGCAAAATACATTGTTTTGATGACGGAGACCGAGGGCCTCCGTCATAATCTCTTAAACGCTGTAATACATGCCGAATTCGACCGGGTGAGTCGTCATATTCAGACGTTCCACTTCTTCACGCTTAAGATCGATGTATCCGTCGATCATGTCATCTGTGAAAACACCACCAGCGGTCAGGAAAGATCGGTCCATATCAAGTGCATCCAGCGCCTGTTCTAGGCTTGAAGCAACTGTTGGTATAGCAAGCGCTTCCTCTTCAGGAAGGTCATAAAGATCTTTGGTAGCAGCTTCTCCTGGATGGATCTTATTCTGAATCCCGTCAAGACCTGCCATCAGCATGGCAGCAAATGCCAAGTATGGGTTTGCGGTTGGGTCTGGGAAGCGAACTTCGATTCGGCGACCTTTGGCGTTAGAAACGTAAGGAATACGGATCGATGCAGAACGGTTTCTAGCCGAGTAAGCAAGCATTACTGGCGCTTCAAAGCCTGGTACGAGCCGCTTGTATGAGTTAGTGGATGCGTTTGCAAAAGCATTTATAGCACGTGCGTGTTTTATGATGCCGCCGATGTAGAAAAGCGCCTCATCAGATAGCCCCGCATAGCCGTTTCCTGCAAACAAGTTTTGACCGTCTTTCCAAATTGATTGATGGCAGTGCATTCCCGACCCATTGTCGCCAACCAGCGGTTTCGGCATGAAAGTAGCCGTTTTGCCGTAAGCATGAGCGACGTTGTGAACAACGTATTTGAGAATCTGCACTTCATCAGCCTTGTTCACAAGCGTATTGAACTTAACACCAATCTCATTTTGGCAGGCTGTAGCAACTTCGTGGTGATGAACCTCAACCTCAAGACCCATAGTTTCCATGGTCTCACACATGGCAGTACGTAGATCCATGGCGGAGTCAACTGGAGGCACAGGAAAATATCCGCCTTTGACGCCAGGACGATGTGCCATATTCCCGCCTTCAAAGACTGCGTCACTCGCCCAAGCCGCCTCTTCGGCGTCGATTTTGTACATAGCCCCTGACATGTCAGCCTTCCACTGCACGTTATCGAAGACAAAGAATTCCGGCTCTGGGCCGAAGAAAGATGTGTCACCAATACCAGTCGTTTTCAGGTATGCTTCAGCTCGGAGGGCGACTGAGCGTGGGTCACGTTCGTACCCTTGCATCGTGCTGGGCTCAACGATGTTGCATCGGATGTTTACGGTTACTTCCTCAGTAAATGGGTCAACGATAGAAGTTGAATCGTCGGGCATCAAAATCATATCTGACTCGTTGATCCCTTTCCATCCAGCGATCGAGGACCCGTCAAACATAGCACCCTCATTAAAAAACTCGGTATCAACTTTTGAGGCTGGGAATGTCACGTGCTGCTCTTTGCCACGTGGATCAGTGAAGCGAAGGTCAACCCAGCGGGCTTCGCTATCTGCAATTAATTTCAAAGTATTTTCGGACATGTCTGGCTCCGTCTGTCGAACTCAAATCCTCAACCCATGCGGGCTGAGCGCTCAGGTGCTATTAGCAATCGCTGTTCCGCTTTTTTCAAAGGCTTGGTTTTAAAGCAAATGCGGGTGCTATTGTGGTGCAAGTCACCCTTGTATTGCACCTAATTTGTGCAAAATGAGATTTTAAGAGCACCATATTGGTGCAAATTGCTGCTAGGCAAAAAAACACACAGCTGACATCAAGTGTCCGCTATACTCCCGCGCGCTCGGAGGACATTATGATTGAACGCATACGTAACGTCGCCATTATCGCGCACGTTGATCACGGAAAAACCACACTCGTCGACAAGTTACTTGCCGCTTCAGGAACACTGGATCGGAAAGATATCTTGAATGAGCGGGTGATGGATTCAAACGACCAAGAAAAAGAGCGGGGCATCACCATTCTCGCTAAGAATACTGGTCTTTCTTGGAACGACTATCGAATTAATGTCGTCGATACACCGGGCCACGCTGATTTCGGTGGCGAGGTTGAGCGCGTCTTGTCAATGGTTGATGCGGTTCTTCTTGTGGTCGACGCAGCCGAAGGTCCGATGCCGCAAACTCGCTTTGTGACACAAAAAGCATTTAATCAGGGCCTGAAGCCAATCGTGATCGTGAATAAAGTCGATAAGGTTGGTGCAGATCCGCACGGCGCGATTGATAAAGTTTTTGATTTATTCGATCAGCTCGGTGCCACCGATGATCAGCTTGATTTTCCGGTCGTGTACTGTTCAGCCATTAATGGATTGTCAGGTCCAGAACCGGATCAACTGACAGAGAGTATGGAGCCAATTTTAGAGGCCATCGTCGATCATTGCCCTGCTCCAGAAGTGGATTTAGATGGGCCTTTGCAACTTCAGATTTCTGCGCTGGATTACAACTCCTTTCAGGGAGTCATTGGGGTTGGTCGGATTCGTCGTGGCCAGCTCAAGCGAAATCAACAAGTTACGGTGGTGGATCGCGACGGTGGCACGCGGAACGGAAAGATTCTGCAGATTCTCGGCTACTTTGGCCTTGAGCGTATCGAACAACAGACAGCGACAGCAGGCGACATTGTCTGCATCACAGGACTGGATCCGCTATCCATCTCTGACACCATTTGTTCTACGGATGCGCCTGAAGGATTGCCTCCTCTCACCGTTGACGAACCAACCGTGAGTATGACGTTCCAGGTCAACGACAGTCCGTTTGCAGGAAGAGATGGAAAATACGTCACTTCTCGTAATATCAAAGATCGATTGGATCGGGAATTGATTCATAACGTTGCTTTGCGCGTCGAACAGGGTGGTACACCGGATAAATTCGTTGTGTCAGGTCGCGGTGAACTGCATCTGTCTGTCTTAATTGAATCCATGCGACGCGAAGGATTTGAGTTGGGGGTCTCACGTCCCGAAGTGATCGTTCGCGACAATGATGGTGTCAAAGAAGAGCCATTTGAATATGTGGTGATTGACATCGAAGATCAGCATCAAGGTGCGGTCATGGAAGCGATGGGCCTTCGCAAGGGCGACATGAAAAATATGGCACCAGACGGACAGGGCCGACTGCGTTTGGAATACATCATCGCCGCACGTGGCTTGATTGGGTTCCGCTCACAATTCCTGACGATGACTTCAGGGACTGGCATTATGAGCCATGTGTTTGATCACTATGGCCCCGTCAAAGCTGGTGATTTAGGAAACCGGATCAATGGGGTGCTGGTTTCGATGACTGATGGCGCAACCACTGCCTATTCGCTGTATAACCTGCAGGACAGAGGTCGTCTCATGGTTGGGCCTGGCGTGGATGTCTACGAAGGCATGTTGCTTGGCATCCATGCGCGAGATAACGATTTACCCGTGAATCCGGTGAAGGGTAAGCAGTTGACGAATATCCGCGCTGCGGGCACTGATGAGAACCTGATTCTGACACCGTCCATCAAAATGACGCTTGAGTCTGCTCTGGAATTCATTGATGATGATGAGTTAGTCGAAGTGACACCGGCTCACATTCGACTGCGCAAGAAATTACTCAAAGAGTCCGACCGCAAACGTGCTGGTCGGTCTAAGGCGGCAAGCTAGGAGTGCGTGCCGCCCCTTACAAGGGGGCGTATGCACAGACTCTATCCCGAAATTCAGCCCTACCTAGAGGAAGTGATGACCACAAACGATAGTCATCATCACTTGTGGGTTGCGCACTTTGGAAATCCACAGGGGCTCCCGGTGATCTGTCTGCACGGTGGTCCAGGCGCGGGCACCTCACCTCTCATGCATCGTTTTTTTGATCCTGAGACTTACCAAATAGTCTGTTTTGATCAGCGTGGTTGTGGTCGATCACAACCCTCGGGTTCATTGCACTCGAATACCACGGACTTACTACTTGATGATCTGGACCAGATCACAACCCGTTACAACCTGTTGCGCTATGCACTGTTTGGGGGATCCTGGGGCGCAACATTGGCATTACTGTGTGCGGCCCGACACCCAGATCGTTGCCTTGGCGTGGTGTTACGTGGTGTTTTTCTCAATATGGAAAGTAATCTTGAATGGATGTATGGGCATGGAGCATCTGAGATGTATCCGGCGGCTTGGGCCGATTTTATGGCACCGATTGAATGCCAGACAAAATCGTTTCATGAGGTACTGAACGCCTATCGCCATCTCTTACATGCCGATGATGAGTTTACCCGACTGCAGGCGGCTCGAGCGTGGAACCTTTGGGAGTATCGATTATCTGTTGGTGATTCACAGGCTAAAAAAACCAGCCGATTTTCACCCAATGCTGAGCTCGCACATGCTCAGATTGAGCACCACTATCTCAGCCAAAATTGTTTTTTAGATCCAACAACGTTCAGTGACCCCAACGCGGAGATCGCTTTATTGCCGATGGTGCTGCTCCATGGCGCGAATGATCACGTTTGTCCGTTGTCCAATGCGGTGAGGATGAAAGAGCTGTACCCAGCTCTCAAGCTCCGCGTGTTAGATCAGGCAGGCCATTGTGCGTTCAGTCCGCAGATGGCTGAGGGGCTTTGTGAGGCAACTCAAGAATTGGCCACACTCTACGGCCATTGACTAGCTCGGGGATGGCTTCGGTGGGCCAACATCTGTCCCATCGTCATCAAGCGGATCAGGTTTATCGAGTTCCTCAATGATCGGTGAATCGTCATCGTCTGCTTTCACTGGTGCGTGGAGATCAAATTCATCGATGTCATCCGAGGATTCATTATCTTGATCTGAAGCCTCGTTATCGATTATTGCGACTGCTTGAGAGTCAGCTGGCTCACTCTCTTCATCGTCTGTTTGATCAGCATCTTCAGTTTTCTTAGAGCCAAGGAAACGAGCGCCAATCAGACCTGCTTCAAATAACAGCCACATCGGGACCGCCAGAAGGGTTTGGCTGATCATATCTGGCGGTGTCACCAGCATACCAACCACAAAACACCCGATGAAGACGTAGGGTCGTTTCTCCTTCAGAGATTCCGGTGAAGCAATTCCCGCTTTGATTAACAGCATCGTGGCCACTGGAATCTCGAATGCGAGACCGAATGCGAGAAATAACTTCAGGACAAAGGAAAGATAAGCATCAATATCTGTCATCACCGTCACGCCAGTTGGGCCGACGGTGGTGAAGAATCCAAACACTAATGGGAATACAGCAAAGTAAGCGAAAGCCATCCCCGCATAGAACAGGAAGATACTCGAGATGAGCAAAGGCCCTGCAATTTTTTTCTCGTTACTGTAGAGCCCCGGTGCGATGAACCCCCACAGTTGGTAAAGAATCATCGGAGCACCGCAATAGACGCTGAGGTATAACGCCAACTTAAAGGGCGCTAAGAAGGGTGACGCTACCTGAGTTGCGATCATGGATGCGCCTTCAGGCAGGAGCGACTGAAGTGGTTCGGCAAGATATGCATAGAGATCATTGGCAAACGCAATGAACCCTATAAAGAAGATCAAAATCACAACCAAAATCCGGATCAGGCGATCACGGAGTTCGATGAGATGGGCGATCAGTGGCTGATCATTCAGACTTGGATCGCTCATTCTTTTCCGTTGTTGTTTTACTGCTAGTGGTCTGGTCGAGGCCAGTTGGATCAGATCCCGCGATGTCTTCCATCTTTAAGCCACCACCACGTGCTTCAAGTTGTCTCTTCAGATCTTCAAGTTCAAGTTCACGGTTGATATCTTGCTGGATCGACGACACTTGACCCCGCAACTTTTTCACCCACAGCCCAACGCTACGGGCTAAACGGGGCAATCGCTCAGGGCCGACGACGACGAGACCAATGATGGCGACCAGCAGTAGCTCAGTCGCACCAATATCGAACACTTAGACTTTCTCTTTCGTTTCAGTCTGCTGTTTCGCGTGTTCTTCGCTGGACTCATTCTGCTGAACAGTGCTTTCGGCAGTTGGTTGTGCCGCATCGTCAGCAGGTTTTTCTTCAGACTTATCTGTGACGGACTGACGAAAGCCTTTTACCGCACTGCCAAGATCCGCACCGAGCGACTTCAGCTTTTTGGTACCAAAGATCATGATCACAATGGCCAGGACAATTAATAATTGCCAAATACTGATACCACCAATTCCCATAACGGGCTCCTATTGTTTTATGTGTTGTTAATTAAAGCCAGTAAACGGGCCACCACCGAGGACATGGTAGTGCATGTGATACACCTCCTGATAGCCTCCGGGACCCGTATTCAACACCGTTCTGAATCCTGAATCCAGCCCTTGTTCCTTTGCGATCTGAGGAATCTTTAGCTGAATTCGCCCTAACAAGCCTTCATCAGAGGGTGTTGTGTCCAATAAATTTTCGATATGTCGGCGAGGAATCACTAAAAAATGAACCGGTGCCTTGGGATTGATGTCACGAAAAGCCAAACAGTCGTCATCTTTATAGATGACGTCTGCTGGTATTTCGCCGTCCCGAATTTTGCAAAATAAACAATCAGTCATGCCCATTCTCTCGATTTGCTTTCTCAACCAAACCACTCACGCCTAAACGTCGCTCAAGCTCCGCAAGTACCGCACTGGGTGGTTCGTCCAAATGCGACAGAAGGACCAAGGTATGAAACCAAAGATCGGCGACTTCGTGAATCACATCCTCATTGTTTTTTGATCGCACGGCATCTTTAGCGGCCATAACGACTTCAGTCGATTCTTCGCCCACCTTCTTTAAGATGTGGTCGAGCCCCTTGTGATGCAACTTAGAAACGTACGATTTCTCCGGATCACCGAAGCGACGTTCGGCCAACATATCTTCGAGGACTTCAATGACTGTCATTGCTTGTCTCCATACAGAGTCTTAGGCTCAATCAACACCGGTTCAACCGCTTCCCAATGACCGTTTTCGGTTGGCGCCCAAGAAAAACAGGACGCGCGCCCCGTATGACAAGCCACTCCAGTTTGCAGGATACCTAAAAGAACGGCGTCCTCGTCACAATCTATCCGAAGATCCACTAATTGTTGTGTTTGACCAGATGATTCACCTTTGCGCCACAATGCCTGTCTCGACCTTGAGTAGTAAACCACCTGTCCGCTCTTTAACGTCTCATCCAGAGCTTCACGATTCATCCAGGCAACCATTACGACGTTTTTAGTGGAGTGATCCTGAGCAATCGCACAGATTAAGCCATCGGCGTTGAAGTTCACCGCGTCGAGCAGTTGTCCTCGAGTGAACTCGTCCTTGAATTCCATGATTACCGCCTGAGAATTAGTACGAGAGATAACGCGGCAATGGCCAACGGCCAGTGTCCTGCAAGCCAGTCATGATCGGCCATCAATGCAGCCCCGGAGACCAGTAATCCGCTGATACCGAGTACCAAGCTGAGATACCCTGAATGCCGCCGCTTTGTCGATTCAAGCGCCATGTGCTTAAGGGCTTCAGACTGCTGCAGCTGAATCGATTCCAGGTATTCCATGCGTTGTGGAGCCGTAAGAATTGTGTTGGTGAGCGCAGGGAACTGCACTACCCAGCGCGACAGATTCTGCCGGGTATACTCGACAATCCCCCTTGGCCCCAGACGCTCCTTAACCCAGCGATCGAGGAAGGGCTTGCCGGTTTTCCATAGGTCGAGCTCCGGGTAGAGTTCGCGTCCCAGACCCTCAATATTGAGCAAGGTTTTTTGCAGCAGAACGAGCTGTGGTTGGACTTCCATCTGGAATCGCCGAGCCACTTCGAACAACCGAATCAGTAGGACACCGAAACTAATTTCACCGAGCGGTTTTTGAAAGATCGGTTCACATACGGTTCGGATAGCGCTCTCAAAATCGCCGACTTTGGTGTCTTTCGGTACCCACCCCGATTCCACGTGGAGTTCAGCCACTGCCCGATAATCACGATCAAAAAATGCGATCAAATTTTGTGCGAGATACGCTTTGGATTCCGGATCTAGGGTGCCGACAATCCCAAAGTCCACCGCCTTATAAACTGGATTCTCAGGGTCCGTAATGTCAACGAAGACGTTGCCGGGATGCATGTCCGCATGGAAGAAACTGTGATCGAAGACTTGCGTGAAAAAAATTTCTACACCACGCTCAGCGAGCTTCTCCATGTTGACCTTTTTCTCTTTAAAGACGTCGATCCGGGAGATTGGAACACCGTAGACCCGTTCTTCGACTTTGACATTGCGACTGGTGTAATCCCAGTGGATTTCAGGAACATAACAAATGGATGAATGCTCAAAATTTCTGCGGATGAGTGCTGTATTGGCTGCTTCACGCATCAAATCCAGCTCATCTAAAATCGTCATACGATAGTCAGAAACGACCTGCACAAGCTTCAGTCGTTTGCCATCGACGAAGTTTTTCTCAACAAACTTCGCGATTGTCATCATCAGTTTGAGATCTTCCTCAATGACTTTTTCGATTCCAGGCCGAATGACTTTGACGATGACTTCTTCGCCGGTTTTCAGTCGTGCGGAATGGACCTGAGCGACTAATGCTGATGCCATTGGTTCGGATGAGAGTGCGCTGAAGATCGCATCGATTGTGCACTCAAGATCGCTTTCAATAATCGCGTTCGCAGTCGCCCCAGCAAACGACTTCACCTGATCTTGCAAGGCCGCAAGTGGCGCGGCGATATCTGGCGGCAATAGATCTCTTCGCGTCGAGGGCATTTGTCCAAATTTGACGAAGACCGGCCCTAGGGTTTGAAGCGCATCACGCAGTCGCTCACCACGTGAGCGTTTCATACGAATGGTCGGAATGCACCAGGCCAAGGCCTTGAGCGCACCTCCTTTTGGCTGAGGTAATAATTCATCAATGCGCTCTGAAAAGAGCACGCGAAGGATTTTTAAGAGGCGAAATGAACAACCCATGCAATGCCTCAAGTCGTGTGAGGCGTGCATCTAAACGAACAATGTGACGATTGAGTGCTGTGACCCTTGATTCGGATTCGCCGAACACAGTATCCGTCACTAGCGTCTTTTGTTCCGTGCGAAGGAACTCTTCTGTTTGACGCTTGAGTGATGCCCGACTGGTGAGCCATTGTGTTCTGGCAGCGCGAAGGGTCTTAATCAGTAAGCCGGCTGGCATCGGTCCCAGCGCTTGAGTCACAGCGTCTTCCCAGTCGAGATCCATCGCCTGAAAGGTTTTTTGCATGGTTTGCAGAACCCCGACACTACCGCGGATATCGAGTCCTTCAAAGATCAATGGCGCATTCGGTTGCGTTAACGATCGTGCGGTTTCAACTAGGCTTCCGAGCGTTCCTGATAATTCGACATCGGCGGCTTCTTGAGACTCAGTAGCGAGCCACCATTGCGATTCGCCACAAACAATCCAAACATCAAGATCCAGATCAGTAATCCTCAGTTTCAGGACTTTACCGACCATCGGAGCAAGCTGCTCCGGTTGAATGTCAGCCGCACGCATCCCCGCGGTGATGGCTTGCTCGGAGGCGGCCACTAAGCCTGCCAGCATCAGGCGGGGGATCACGATTTGACTCCGGAATGAATGGCAACGATGCCGCCGGTTAAATTCTGATAGCTGACGGTTTCAAAGCCCGTCTGCCGCATCATCTCAGCAAGCGTTTCCTGATTGGGATGTTTTCGAATCGATTCGGCAAGGTATTGGTAGGATTCTTTGTCTTGAGCGACCAATTGGCCCATTGTCGGTAACACAGAGAAACTGTATACGTCGTAGATTTGTTGAAGTGGAGCGGAGACGGGTATTGAGAACTCGAGAATTAGCGCTCTTCCACCGGGCTTTAACACGCGGTGCATCTCATGAAGCGCAGCGTCCTTATTGGTGACATTTCTCAGTCCAAAACCGATGGTCACCCGATCAAATGACTGGTCGGGATAGGGCAGTGTCTCCGCATCACACTGGCACCAACTCAAACCCTTCAGTTCTCCGTGATCGATGCATCGATCACGGCCAACCCGTAACATTTGATCATTGATGTCTGCGAGAACGACGTGACCTTCTGAACCTGCGCGACGTGACATTGCACGGGCTAAGTCCCCCGTTCCAGAAGCTAAATCGAGAATTTGCATCCCCGATCGGATAGCGATGGATTCAATGGCGACTCGTTTCCACAGGCGATGTAGTCCGGCTGACATCAGATCGTTCATGAGATCGTAGCGTTTGGCAACACTATTAAAGACCTCTCGTACCCGATAGGTTTTCTCGTCGACCGGGACTTCTTTAAATCCAAAATGCGTGGTTTCTTTCATGCAGCCTCAGAGAATGTATTGCGATAAATCTTCGTCTTGACTTAACTCAGTCAGACGAGATTCAACAAATTCACGATCAATTGTGACGGTTTCGGGCGCCGTTTGGCCAGTTTGAAACAGTAAATCTTCGAGAACGCGCTCGACTAGGGTGTGCAGCCGCCGCGCACCAATGTTTTCAGTTTTCTCGTTCACACGCGCTGCAATTTCAGCGATGGCTTCAACTCCACTGTCGGTGAATTCGATCGGTATTCCATCGGTTTCGAGAAGTGCTTTGTACTGGGTGACCAACGAGTGATCGGGCTCAGTCAGTATGCGCGCGAAATCTGATGGATTGAGGGCATCCAGTTCAACTCGGATGGGCAATCGCCCTTGAAGCTCAGGGACCAAATCCGATGGTTTCGCCAAATGAAAGGCACCGGAAGCAATGAACAAAATGTGATCAGTTTTGACTGTTCCGAATTTGGTTTGTACGGTGGTGCCCTCAATCAACGGCAGCAGGTCCCGTTGCACTCCTTCACGACTGACATAGGCGCCTTGTGCGTTCTCGCGGCGGCAGACTTTGTCAATTTCATCCAAAAAGACGATGCCGCGGTCCTCAACATACCGGATCGCCGTGAGCTTGACCTCATCATCTGAGACCAACCGTGCTGCTTCCTCATCAATTAAGATTTTGTAGGCATCACGAATGGGTAATTTGCGTTTTTTCTTCTTGTCTTGGCCGAATTTGGTGAACATGTCTTGCAGTTGGCTGGCCATCTCTTCCATACCAGGAGGCGTCATGATGTCGACGCCAACCCCTGTTGCTTTGACATCGATTTCAATCTCTTTATCGTCGAGCTCGCCTTCACGAAGTTTTTTCCGAAAAACCTGCCGTGCACCGCTGTTGTCAGATTGAATTGGCTGATCCTGGCGTGGCGGTGGCAACAAAATGTCGAGAATTCGCTCCTCAGCACGGTCTTCGGCTTGATGACGAACGTCGAGTATCCGTCGCTCGCGCTCATCTTTGATGGCAACACCGACTAAATCACGAATGATCGATTCAACATCGCGGCCAACATAGCCGACCTCTGTGAATTTTGTTGCTTCAATTTTGATGAATGGAGCTTCGGCAAGGCGCGCCAGACGGCGCGCAATCTCGGTTTTACCAACTCCGGTTGGCCCAATCATCAGAATATTTTTCGGGGTGACCTCTTTGGCGAGATCCTCAGGTAAGCGCATCCTGCGCCAGCGATTTCTGAGCGCAATGGCAACTGCGCGTTTCGCATCGGCTTGACCGATAATATGTCGGTCAAGTTGAGAAACAATGTCATGTGGGGAGAGATCAGTCATGGGTCGCGTTCAATTCGTCAATGGTTAGGTTGTTGTTGGTATAAATGCAGATTTCACCGGCTGCTTTGAGTGCTTCTTCCACAATAGTTCGAGCTGGCAGTTCGGTATTTCGTAACAGCGCAAGCGCTGCTGCCTGAGCAAAAGGTCCGCCAGAGCCAACTGCGATGATGCCGTCTTCAGGCTCCATCACGTCACCGTTTCCGGTAATGATCAGCGAGGTTTCGGGATCAGCCACGGCAAGAATCGCTTCGAGGCGTCGTAGCATGCGATCCTGACGCCAGTCTTTGGCGAGTTCGACTGCAGCGCGGGTGAAATTAATTTTCTGGTAATGTAATTTTTTAAAAACTCTTTGTAGAATTCTAAATCATCTTTGTGTTCATCAAATAATCCAGTACACAAAATAAAATCGCATTTATCGATATCAGTTTTATTGCCTTTTACCTTTTCGAAAATAGAAGTGTCTCTTGGTGGGCCCAAGTGAAAAAAATTTTGACCAAATTTATTTTTTTCAATTGAATACATGGCTGCTTCGCCTG
>OCOM01000042.1_pt1 | contig 12574 bp, 8 predicted proteins | sample 1535321 | NCBI WGS metagenome assembly OCOM01 (sample SAMEA3282989, study PRJEB22092) | marine metagenome | biome: Marine biome - coastal; feature: surface water; material: seawater | collected 2014-06-21T10:30:00+00 | depth 0 m
TCGGGGTCGTCCATTAGCTTGGCTAAGGTCACTCTGGCATCGGGTCCCCACAATCCTAGGGTTGCGAGCTGTTCGCTACGATCGTGGAAAGTGACATTGGCAAGGCCGCGCTTATCACTCATATTCCGCATCCAGACATAGTCCCGATGCCCAGTGTCACCCCCGCAGACTACACGGAAGCAATCTGTAGCGAGCCGAATAATGGTTAAATCGGAGCGAATTCCGCCCGCTTGGTCGAGAAAGTGTGTGTATACACCCTTGCCGATGGCAGTGTCAGTGCCAACCTTGGCCACAGACAGGTATTCCATCAGGCTCTCTGCATCAGCCCCCTCTACATCAAAAATGGCAAAGTGCGAGAGATTAATCATACCGACGCCATCGCTCAGGGCCAGCTGCTCGGCATTAGACACCTCCCAAAAGTGCCGGTTATCCCATTCGGCTTCGCGAGTTGGGACTCGATCACGATATTTGCTTAGCAGCGTCGGCTCGTTTGCCGCGTAACCATGCGCCCGCTCCCAGCCCGCGACTTCCATGAAGTAGCCGCCAAGTGCCACTTCCCGCTCGTAGAACGGGCTGACGCGCATGCCCCGAGACGTGGCGAAGGGTTCTCGGGGGTGCACCGCTGGTGTATAAATTTTCTGCGCTGACTCGTAACAGCGACTTCGGACGTAATCGTCGCCTTTTTGGATAGGATAATGACGCGCCGAGTCAACACTGTGCGGGTCCATGCTGGTCCTACCGTGGGTCATCCACTCCGCAAGTAGTTTTCCAGCGCCCGGGCCTTCCTTGACCCAAACTGCCTCGCACAGCCACAAATTTTTGACCTCGGTCGACTCTCCAATAATAGAGCTGCTATCCGGGGTGATGGAAAGTAATCCATTGAAGGAGCGCCGCTCTTCCCATCCCAGCTCACCTAAAACAGGTGTCAGTTCGATTGCGCGTTCAAACGCATCCATTACCTGGTCGAGTGTCATATCGCGCATGGACGGTGAAAGCCGAGCCTCGCCCGGCTCCGCAATATCAGTGGGTTCAACCAAGCGGGGGTTGAAGGGTTCGTAATAACCCCACTCTAACAAGCCACCCTCGGGCGTGGTTGGATCGCCTGTGTCGCGCACATACGCAGAATTGCCCTGATCACGCATAAGGGGATAGACGATGTCTTTTCCCGTACCCTCAAGGTGATCCCACGGTCCGAAAAAGAGCAGGGGGTGTTCGAGGGGCATGAGCGGAAGCTTCACACCCGCTGTCTGCGAGACTAGGTTGCCCCAAATGCCTACACACAGAACGACGTAATCAGCTGTTATGGTGCCTTTCGGCGTTTCAACGCCTTTGATCTCTCCGTCCTCTACCAATAGTTTAGTGGCTGGGGTATAGGCAAAGGCCTTCAACTTTCCGGAAGCCACGGCTTCATCTACCAAGTCGCCGGCCACTTTCTGCGAGCGGGGGGTCACCAGACCTGCATCGGGATCCCACAGGGCGCCCTGTATTTGATCTTCTTCGAGCAGAGGAAATTTCTCTTTCGCTTCAGCGGCAGAGATCATGTAGGCATTCGTGCCGAAGGCTTTACCTGAACCCACCTTGCGGATGAGCTCTAACATGCGCTCGTCATCGCCTTTTCGCGCCACTTCAAGACCGCCAGTCTGGATGTAGTTGCCGCGCTTGGCGTAGAACTCTCGGCTGTAGTTCGTTATCTCTACGTTGAGCTTGTCATGAGACGTCATGTAGCAAAAGTCAGAGGCGTGAGAGGTTGAACCAATGTCAGTTGGAATGGCCGACTTCTCCAACCCCACTATGTCGTCCCAACCCTCTTCAATCAGGTGATGAACAACGGATGCGCCGACGATACCGCCCTGCCCGACAACCACGACTCTCGCGTGCTTAGGTAGCGTTGCCATGAAGATCTCCTTTCATTAATTTTATTGTTCTAAAAAACCAGCAAAGTGTATGCCCTGGACACTGCTAACGAAATAGATTCGACCCCCTATCTGATGAATTTTTACGTCCAAATAAATGATTAATCCGCCGTGGTAGCCTTACCACTGTTCACGGGTGCTCTGGGGAAGCCCTGACCAAGACTGTATGACCGCAAACGTTAGACAACATGAGGCGTAAACCATGCCGGTAAGCAATGCGACTATTACCGCGATCAATGGCATCGTAGTCGGGCACGTCACCGATACAACTCACCTTACGGGGGTCACGGTGATTCGTTTCGGTTCTGAGGGCGCGAGAGCTGCGGTATCGGTTCAGGGCGCAGCGCCCGGCACGCGAGAGACGGATTTACTCGAACCAGGCAATTTGGTCGAAAAGGTTCATGCACTGGTGTTGAGTGGCGGCAGTGCGTATGGACTGGACGCGGCGACTGGTGTCATGGCAGCTCTTGAGTCAGAGGGTATTGGATTGCCTGTATTTGATGGTGTCGTGGTTCCTATTGTCCCTGCCGCGGTACTTTTCGACCTGCAAGTTGGGTCATCCGCGGTAAGACCATCGGATGGGTGGGGTCGTCTTGCCGCCGAGGAGGCCAATAGCCAGCCAGTGCTGTCCGGCAATGTGGGCGCAGGTACCGGCGCCACAGTAGGTAAGTTGTTGGGTCCCTCTAGCGTCACAAAAGGGGGGTTGGGTAACGCACTTATCGAGCTTGATAGCGGTATCAAAGTGTCTGCACTTGTTGCTGTCAATGCGGTGGGTGAAGTGGTGGATTCGAGTACGGGGGAGACGATTGCCGGGGTTCGCTCTGAGAAGCCGGGTAATTATGAGTCTGCTGTCGACATCGCTCTGAATTCACAGTCAGCGAAGCCGCTGATAGGGACCAATACGACCATCGGTGTAGTGGTAACTAACGCGCAACTGACTACGACGCAATTAAAAAAGATCGCCAATATGGCGCATGACGGTTTGGCGAGAGCGGTTCGCCCTGTGCACACGCAGTTCGATGGCGACACGATGTTCGCGATGTCAATGCCTGACTCGGTGCAATCTGGCGAATCTGTCGCCGAGTCGTTGCTCAATACGGTTGGTATTGCGGCGGCAAAAGTAATGGAGCTCGCGATCATTGACGCGGTTAAATCAGCCGAATCGATAGGGGGCGTAGTCGCGTCCTGTGACTGGGCAAAAAAATAAGCGTTGGCGCTATTTTTGCAAAAGCCTACTTTCGTTTTGTGAGGTCGGCTGTCTCCGACAACCTCTAAAGCACCGTTCGATCAACTACTGCTCGGAGCGCAGGGTTTATGTGCGTTTCTCCCTTGACGCGGCAGCGCGGACTCCCTAGACTCCGGTCCCTCAGTTGCGTGGCCTTTGGTCTCGCGTGAATGCCTTCGACGATACAGGCGTCGAGACAAGGGGCATCGCAAAGACTTGATGCGGGGTGGAGCAGCCTGGTAGCTCGTCGGGCTCATAACCCGAAGGTCGTCGGTTCAAATCCGGCCCCCGCTACCAACATAGCGCGATAGTTGGCGCTGCATTAAAGGCCCCTTGTTTGGGCCTTTTTTGTGTCCGAAATTTGCTGAGGACGGCGATGAACACGATGGGTGGTAAAGAGAGTCAGTTGCTCACCTTGCTTGAGCCCACAGTTGCTATGCTGGGTTACGAGCTTTGGGGGCTGGAACTCCTGAGTCCCAATAGGGGCCCCACCCTGCGCGTCTACATTGATCGAGACCAGGGCGTCACGGTTGACGACTGCGCTTCGGTCAGTCGGCATGTCAGTGGCGTATTGGACGTTGAAGACCCATTTGTTGGGGAGTACACGCTGGAGGTGTCGTCGCCAGGCATTGACCGCTTGTTATTTAAAAAGGCGCAGTTTGGGGCCTATGACAATCAGCCCATAGACATTAAGTTGCGGTTTCCATTCGATGGGCGTCGGCGGTTTAAAGGTTGGTTTTGCGGTTTTGACGGCGAGGACGTCGTAGTTCGTGCCGATCAACATGAATATTTACTGCCGTTGAGCAGTATTGACCGGGCTCGTGTGCAGCCCACGCAGGCGTGGACTGAGCGTTCTCTACCCGCTGTTGTCAGTACGTTAAATGAGAGTATGAAAGAGGGCGATGTAGTCCTCAATGACGAAAGTGAGAGATAGAGAATGAGCAAAGAAATTTTGATGGTCGCCGAAGCCGTTTCCAACGAGAAAGGTGTATCCGAAGACATTATCTTTGAAGCTATCGAGCTCGCGCTCGCCACCGCAACAAAGAAGCGGTACGAGGACGAGTCTGATATTGAAGTCACGATAGACCGAACCTCCGGCGATTACGTCACAAAGCGCAAGTGGCTGGTTGTTCCAGACACGGAGCTTGCATTGCTTGGGACCCAGTTCACCACCGAGGAAGCGATCGAGGTCGATGAGAATTTACGACCGGGCGATGTTCACGAAGAGGTGATAGACAACGTGGGCTTTGGTCGGATTGCTGCGCAGACTGCCAAGCAGGTGATTGTTCAGGCGGTTAGAGAAGCTGAGCGCGCTCAAGTAGTCGATCAATACAAGGATAGGCTAGGTGAACTGCTAGCAGGAACCGTTAAAAAAGTGACACGCGACAACATTATTCTCGATTTGGGTAGCAATGCCGAAGGCCTGCTACCTCGATCCGAGCTTGTTGGCCGTGAAACGTTTCGGATGAATGATCGTGTGCGTGCCGTATTACTTGACATCAACGAGGAGGCGCGCGGTCCCCAGTTGATCTTGTCTCGTGCCTGTAAAGAGATGCTGGTCGAGTTATTTAAGATCGAAGTGCCCGAGATTTCCGAGGGTGTGATTCAGATTAGGAGCGCCGCTCGTGACCCAGGCTCTCGAGCTAAAATTGCCGTCAAAACCGGTGACCAGCGTATCGACCCAGTAGGTGCCTGTGTCGGTATGCGTGGATCTCGGGTGCAGGCCGTTTCCAATGAGTTGGATGCGGAGCGTGTCGACATCATTCTATGGGACGATAACCCCGCGCAGTTGGTCATTAATGCCATGTCCCCTGCCGAGGTCGAGTCGATCGTCGTTGATGAGGAAAGCAACACGATGGAAGTTGCGGTTGCCGAGGATAATCTTGCGCAGGCTATTGGGCGCGGCGGCCAAAATGTTCGTCTTGCGTCTGATCTGACCGGGTGGACCATCAACGTCATGAGCACCGACGAGGCAATAGAAAAGCAGGAGTCTGAGGCGGGCGTCATTATGGAGACCTTCATGAATGCACTGGACGTGGATGAAGATGTCGCGGCCGTATTAGTGGAAGAGGGTTTCACCACCGTTGAAGAGGTCGCCTATGTGCCGCTCGAGGAAATGGCAGGCATTGAGGGCTTTGACGAGGAGATCTCGGAAGAGTTGCGCGAGCGTGCCAAGGACGCCTTACTGACGATGGCTATCGCGTCAGAATCGGAGTTAGGTTCAAGTGAGCCGGCGCAAGATTTACTCGAGATGCGAGGAATGGAAAAGCAACTCGCTTACGTCCTAGCAAGCTCGGGTGTGGTAACGATGGAAGACCTGGCCGAGCAGAGTGTTGACGAGCTCATGGAAGTGGAAGGAATGACTGAAGAGAGGGCTGCCGAGCTCATTATGACTGCTCGCGAGCCCTGGTTCGCAGAAGCGGACGAGTCTGCCTGATGTAAGCCCTAAGGTTTAGCAGACAGACTATCAACAGCGACATTAGAGAGAGACAACATGGCTGAAGTAACCGTAGAACAGTTAGCGACAACGGTGGGCACCGGGCCCGATAAGCTACTGTCACAGATGAAAGATGCGGGTCTGCCTCACAAGAAGGCAGACGAAGTCGTGTCCGATGATGACAAGCGAACACTGCTTGCCCATTTGAAGCGGAGTCACGGTAGTGCTGAAGAAGCGCCTCGAAAAATCACGCTTAAGCGAAAATCGTTAAGCACGCTAAAAGCTGGCGGCAGTTCTGGCAAACGTACAGTTAATGTCGAGGTGCGAAAGAAGCGTACCTACGTCAAGCGCCCTGAAGCGGAAGAGGTATCTGATGCTGAGTCGGCCGAAACTGGAACACCTGCCGATGAGGTTATGGAGTTAACGAGTGCCCCCGAGCTGGTTGCAGATGCCGAAGGTACTGAGGTTGCTGCAGAGTCAGTTGAGATTGAGGCTCCTCAGGAAGCCACTGATCCAGCTGAGGAGGCGGCTATTGAGTCTTCTGCTGAGCCAGAGTTGGTTGAGGAAACTGAGGAAGATCTGCGCAATTTGGATCCAGAAGTGCTGCGTCAGCGCGCGGCTGCACGTCGCAAGTCAGAAGAGCAGGATCGCAAGCAGAAGTTAGCCGACACAGTGGCGGCTCGAAAAGCCGAGGAAGACGCTAAAAAAGCAGCTCAGGAGGCGGCTCAAAAGGTTGCTACGGCAGAGAAAGTGGCTGCAACCCAAGGCGATAAGCGTCCGAAGCGCCTGCATGATGCGCCTGCGAAAGTTGCGGGGCGCGAGGCTGATGATAATCGCCGCAGCAAGCCGGGCCGCGGACGACTCGACCGTTCAAATATGGCGCCTGGTCGGGGTAAGCGAAGAGGTCATAATCTGTCGCTCAGCGATATTGAGGCGGCTGAATCAGGACTGGGGCGTGCTCGAGGTGGAAAGCGTCGCCGCTCTGGTGACGAGCCCAATCAGCATGGCTTTGAGCAGCCCACAGAAAAAATCATTTACGACGTCGAATTGCCAGACAACATTAGCGTTGGAGACCTTGCCCAGCAAATGGCGGTCAAAGCAGGTGTCGTGATCAAAGAACTCATGAAGCTGGGTGTCATGGCAACTATTAATCAGATGATTGATCAGGATACGGCTAGCATCATTGTTGAAGAGCTGGGCCACAGAATCAAACTCAAAAGTGATGATGAGCTGGAAGAGCAGCTAGAGGTCACGCTGGCAAGTCATGAGGGCATACAAGAGCCTCGTGCGCCCGTTGTTACGGTAATGGGACACGTCGATCACGGTAAAACCTCGTTACTTGACCACATCCGCAGTTCGAGGGTGGCTGTCGGTGAAGCCGGTGGTATTACGCAACACATTGGGGCCTATCACGTTAAAACGGATATGGGCATGATTACCTTTTTGGATACGCCCGGCCACGCCGCCTTCACCGCCATGCGCGCACGCGGCGCCAAGTCGACCGACATTGTTATTTTAGTGGTCGCGGCTGATGACGGCGTCATGCCACAGACAGAGGAAGCAGTGCAGCATGCTCGTGCAGCAGGGGTTCCGATAGTCGTTGCGATTAACAAAATGGATAAAGAGGGCGCTGATCCCGATAGGGTGAAGAACGAATTAGCAGCAAAAGATGTCATTCCCGAGGATTGGGGAGGCGATACACAATTCGTTCCTGTTTCAGCACACTCGGGTGAGGGTATCGATACATTGCTTGAGTCACTCTTGTTGCAATCGGAGCTTTTGGAGCTAAAAGCACCTGCCGATGTGCCTGCGAATGGTTTGGTTATCGAGTCACGCCTTGATCGTGGTCGCGGCCCCGTTGCCTCTTTGCTGGTCCAGCAGGGCACACTCAAGCAAGGCGATATCGTATTAGCGGGTCTGCAATACGGACGGGTCAGAGCCATGCTCGATGAGAATGGTCAACCTGTGAAAGTCGCGGGACCCAGCATCCCCGTCGAAATACTCGGTCTCGATGGGACACCTGATGCGGGTGACCCCTTTGTTGCTGTGGAAAGCGAGAAACGGGCAAGAGAAATCGCCGATTTCCGCCAAGAGAAGCAGCGATCCAGCAAGTTGGCTCGGCAGCAAGCCGCAAAGCTGGACAGTATGTTCGAGACGATGACAGCGGGTGAGGTCAAGACACTCAATATAGTCGTCAAGACAGACGTGCGTGGTTCTCTTGAGGCGCTACAATCCTCGCTGTCTGATTTGGGTAATGACGAGGTTAAGGTCAACGTGGTTGCCGGCGGTGTCGGTGGTATCACAGAGACAGATGTCTCTCTCGCGATGACAAGCAATGCGGTTATCTTCGGTTTCAATACGCGTGCTGATGCCAAGGCCCGTGACCTTGCTGAAAACGAGGGTGTCGAAGTACGCTATTACAACGTTATTTACGACTTGATTGACGATGTGAAGGCAGCCCTAACGGGTATGCTATCGCCCGAGTTGCGAGAAGAGATTGTTGGCATAGCGGAAGTTCGGGATGTGTTCCGATCGCCTAAGTTTGGCCTGATTGCTGGTTGTATGGTGACTGAGGGCACGGTATCTCGTTCAAAGCCAATTCGCGTGTTGCGGGACAGTATTGTGATTTACGAGGGCGAGTTGGAATCACTGCGACGATTTAAGGACGATGCTAGCGAGGTCCGAAACGGGACTGAGTGCGGCATTGGGGTGAAAAACTACACAGACGTTAAGGTCGGTGATCTGATTGAGGTCTTCGACGTCAACGAAGTCGCCCGCTCACTCTAGGACTTATACATTGGGTCAAGAATACAGTCGCACTGAACGAATCGCTGACTTCCTCCAACACGAGCTCGCTAAGCTCCTATTGCACAGCGTGAGAGACCCTCGCGCTGAGTTTGTGAGTGTCACCGCGGTTGATGTCAGTCGCGATCTTCGATACGCCAAGGTCTACTACACCAAGCTAGGTCTGGAGGATGCCAATTCCGCTGAAGAGGTAACCGCGGCGTTGGACAGGGCGGCAGGTTATCTAAGAAGCCAGATTGCAAGGGACTCTTCTCTGCGCACGGTACCGAAGTTGACATTTAAGTTTGACGAAAGTGTCGGCCGCGGTCGTCACATGGAGGCGTTGCTGGGGCTGGCCAAGTCGTCAGATGCCCACAACCAAGGCAATCCAGAGGTGGACGAGACCTAGCATGGCGCGCCGTCGAAAAGGGCGAGCCGTCACTGGTATTCTAGTGCTCGATAAGCCTGTGGGGCCCTCGTCGAATGGTGTCTTGCAGCGTGTCAGACATCTATTTGGTGCCGCAAAAGCGGGGCACACCGGCAATCTAGATCCCTTAGCGAGTGGTGTGCTTCCCATCTGCTTGGGTGAGGCGACCAAGTTGTCTCATTTTCTTTTGGACGCCGACAAAGGCTACCAGGCCAATATTAGCTTCGGTGTAAAGACATCCACGGGTGACAGTGAAGGTGACGTTATCTCGCGTGCGAGTGCTGAGACCTTAGACGCAGAGAAGCTGGCGGCCGTACTTACCCAATTTCTAGGTGAAAGTCAGCAGATCCCACCCATGTACTCGGCGTTGAAGGTCGACGGGCAGCCGCTCTATAAGCTGGCGCGACAAGGAAAAGAGGTGGAGCGAAAAAGTAGGCTGGTCAACTTTAGCGCTATCGACTTGCTCCGATTCCAGAGCGGTGTTGTGGCAACCGCAGATGTGAACGTCGTGTGTAGTAAGGGTACGTATATTCGTACCTTTTCTGAGGATGTGGCGGCATCGCTTGGTTTACCGGGGCACATGAGTGGCCTGCGTCGAACGCGAACTGGGCCCTTTGATCTCGCGCAATCAGTAACCTTGGAGGCGTTAATCGAGACCGCTGAAGGGGAGGGACCAGAGTCGCTAGATCAGTTTTTGCTCGACCCGGAAGTGGCGATCGGTCATCTTGACCGTGTTGAGATCAGCTCTTCTGCGGCTTTCTACCTAAAACAAGGGCAGTCAGTTGTAGTGCGAAACGCGCCACTAAGTGGTATGGTGCGCGTCGCTGAGGCGGGTGGTCCGTTTCTAGGTATCGGAGTGGTACTTGAAGACGGCCGAATCGCTCCCAAACGGCTGTTTGTAGACAGTCGAGAACCAGCCCCCCTGTAAACCTGCACGGGTGGGCTTTGTAATAGGCAGGTTGGAGAAAAACCATGGCATTAGATGCAGCACGAAAAGCTCAAATCGTAGATGACTACAAGCAGTCGGACGGAGATACGGGCTCACCGGAAGTTCAGGTCGCATTGTTGACTGCGAATATTGAGCAATTACAGCAGCAATTTAAGGAACATGCACAAGATCACCACTCTCGTCGTGGTCTCATTCGTCTGGTGAACCAACGTCGTAAATTGTTGGATTACTTGAAGCGCAAGGACACCAGTCGGTACGCGTCATTCATTAAGCGTCTTGGCTTGCGCCGATAAAAAGACTCAGGGCCGGCTTTATGCCGGCCGATTTATTTTGGAGATAGATAAGTGAACGTTGTTACTAAAACATTCCAGTACGGTGGCCAAGAGGTCACGCTGGAAACAGGACGCATAGCGCGTCAAGCCTCTGGCGCCGTAATGGCCACCATGGGTACAACTTCCGTGCTTTGCACGGTGGTAGCAGAGCAAAAGGAAAAGCCGGGACAGGCATTTTTCCCATTGTCTGTACATTACATCGAAAAAGCGTATTCGGTTGGCAAAATTCCGGGAGGTTTCTTTAAGCGAGAGGCTCGGCCCAGTGAAAAAGAAACACTGACCTCACGTTTGATCGATCGTCCGATCCGCCCGCTGTTTGCCGACGGTTTCATGAATGAGGTGCAGGTGGTTTGCACTGTCATGTCGGCCGATTTGGATACGGATCCCGATATTGTTGCGATGATCGGTACGTCAGCGGCACTGTCTATTTCGGGCTGCCCGTTTAATGGGCCAATCGGTGGTGCACGTGTGGGCTTCACGGATGCAGAGGGTTACGTATTAAACCCTTCATACTCTGCGCTCAAGGATAGCAAGCTGGATATGGTCGTTGCGGGTACTCGTGACGCCGTTTTGATGGTTGAATCCGAAGCAAAAGAGCTGTCTGAAGACCAAATGCTGGGCGCTGTGCTGTTTGCGCATCAAGAGATGCAGACCGTGATTAAAGCCATTGATGAGCTGGTTACAGAAGCCGGGAAGCCACGTTGGGATTGGTCTGCAGCTGAAGTCAACGAAGCGCTTCGCGCGCAAGTAGAAGCAGCAGCGGGCGCCGACCTAGGCGAGGCATATCGTATTACGGAGAAGGCTGCGCGCTACGAGCGTGTTGGTCAGGTCAAGGATGCTGTGGTTGAACAGCTGGCTGTTGAAGGTGGCCCTTCTGCGGACGATATTAAAGATGAGTTTAAAGCGCTTGAGAAAAGTATCGTTCGTCAGCGGATCCTTGCAGGTGAGCCACGTATCGATGGTCGCGACGGTCGCACCGTACGTCAGATTGCATGCGAAGTAGATGTTCTCGATAACGCCCATGGATCATCGCTGTTTACTCGCGGCGAAACGCAAGCGATTGGTGCAGTGACGCTAGGCTCAACACGAGATGCACAAATTATTGATGCGCTGGAGGGTGAGCGACGTGATCCTTTCATGCTTCACTATAATTTCCCTCCTTACTCGGTCGGTGAAGCGGGCCGTATGGGCTTCACAGGGCGCCGTGAAATCGGCCATGGCCGTTTGGCACGCCGAGGCTTGGCGGCTGTGTTACCGACTGAAGATGAGTTCCCCTATACGATTCGTGTTGTCTCGGAGATAACTGAGTCCAATGGTTCGAGTTCCATGGCCTCAGTATGCGTGGGTTCATTGGCTATGATGGCCGCTGGCGTTCCACTCAAGGCGCCCGTAGCAGGCATTGCCATGGGTTTGGTCAAGGAAGGCAATCAATTCGCTGTACTGACCGATATCCTTGGTGATGAGGATCATCTTGGCGATATGGACTTTAAAGTCGCGGGTACCGCTGCGGGTGTCACTGCATTGCAGATGGATATCAAGATCGAGGGCATCAATGAGCAGATCATGGAAGTAGCGCTCGAGCAGGCACTGCATGCGCGTCTGCACATCCTCGGTCAGATGAACGCTGTTCTAGAATCACCGCGTGAGATCACGTCTGAAAATGCGCCTAGCATGGTGTCTCTGAAAATCGATCAAGACAAGATTCGGGACATCATCGGTAAGGGCGGCGCGACCATCCGTCAAATTACTGAAGATTCTGGCGCTACCGTCGACATTAATGATGACGGCACGGTCAAGGTTTTTGGCCAGAATCAATCCGCGCGCGATGCCGCTGTGGAAATGATTATGGCGATTACGGCAGAGGCGGAAGTGGGTGCGGTGTATACCGGTACCGTTGCACGTATAGTTGATTTCGGTGCGTTCATTACGATCTTGCCAGGGAAAGATGGTTTGCTTCACATCTCTCAGATCGCCAATGAGCGAGTTGAAAATGTGGGCGATTACCTCACTGAAGGTCAGCAGGTGACAGTGAAGTGTTTGGACGTCGATCAGCGAGGCCGCATTAAGCTCTCTATTAAGGAATTGCTAGACGAGGAAGTGGCAGAAGCGGCTAACGAGACGGAGACCGACAACGAGTCAGCTGCGGTTGACGACGCTGAGCCAGAAGCGGTCGACTCAGCTGAGGTTGCCGATTCGGATTCAACTGATACTGAAGAAGCTGCCGAAGATGTGTCTGATTCTGGCGACAATGCCGATGACGCCGATGACGCCGATGACGCCGATGACGCCGATGACGCCGAGGAAGGAGAAGAGGAGACGAAGTAATCGCCTCTTTGTGAAAAGGCCCGCTGCTGCGGGCCTTTTTTTTGCCTACTTGCTTTTGCCTACCGGTCTTGCTTTTGCCTACCGATCTTGACGGTCAGGTACTATCGCGACCTAGGATGAGCTGTTCAACAACAGATGGATCCGCCAGTGTCGAGGTGTCTCCCAAGCTATCGAGTTCATTT
>OCOM01000051.1_pt1 | contig 11365 bp, 11 predicted proteins | sample 1535321 | NCBI WGS metagenome assembly OCOM01 (sample SAMEA3282989, study PRJEB22092) | marine metagenome | biome: Marine biome - coastal; feature: surface water; material: seawater | collected 2014-06-21T10:30:00+00 | depth 0 m
CCCTGTGGCACAAGCAGGAAGGGGACTTCGTTGCGCGAGACGAACTCCTGGTTGAGAAGGCGTTGATAGTGCGTCACCAACAACAGGCTTCGGTCCGGTGAGCGCATCTGATTGATGCCTTCACCCACAATGCGTAATGCATCCACATCAAGGCCTGAATCGGTCTCATCCAGAAGCGCTAGCGTTGGCTCGAGTAATTGCATCTGCAAAATTTCATTACGCTTCTTCTCACCGCCTGAGAACCCTTCGTTCACGTTCCGATGCAGGAATGCTTCATCCATCTGCATGACTTTGAGTTTTTCACGTACCAGCTTTAAAAATTCGCCGGCTTTCAGTTCAGGTTGTCCGCGATGTTCACGAACCGCGTTGACGGCGGCTTTCAGCAGATAAATATTTTTGACGCCAGGAATTTCGACCGGATATTGGAAGGACAAGAAGACTCCTGCCCAAGCGCGCTCTTCGGGCTCAAGTTCCAAAAGATTTTGGCCCTGATAAATCACTTCACCGTCGGTGACTTCATACTCATCACGGCCGGCTAACACTGAAGACAGCGTACTCTTGCCGGATCCATTAGGACCCATGATGGCATGAATCTCACCAGTCTTGATCTCGAGGTTGATTCCTTTGAGGATCGGCTTATCGCCAACCCGTGCGTGTAAATTGCGAATAGACAGCATTAGCCAACTGCTCCTTCAAGGGTGATGCCAAGGAGTGCTTCGGCTTCCACCGCAAACTCCATCGGAAGTTTCTGGAAGACTTCTTTGCAGAAGCCATTGACCACCATGTTGAGTGCATCCTCTTCGGTCATGCCTCGCGTTCTTAAATAGAACAACTGATCGTCACTCACCTTTGACGTCGTTGCTTCGTGCTCAAGTTGTGCGCTTGGCTCCTCAGCTTCGACGTATGGAAAGGTGTGCGCGCCGCATTGATCACCGATCAACAAGGAGTCGCATTGGGTAAAGTTTCTGGCATCGACGGCGCCGGGTAGCACTTTGACCAGGCCACGATAGGCATTTTGGCCCCGTGCGGTTGAGATCCCTTTTGAAATAATGGTCGAGCGTGTGCGTGGGCCGATGTGAATCATCTTGGTGCCGGTATCAGCCTGCTGTTTCTTGCCAGCAACAGCAACAGAATAAAATTCACCCACAGAATCCGCGCCGATCAAGACACAACTTGGATATTTCCATGTGATTGAAGATCCAGTTTCGAGTTGGGTCCAGCTGATTTTTGAGCGGTCCCCTCGGCATTCACCACGCTTGGTGACGAAGTTGTAGATTCCGCCTTTCCCTTCATCATCACCAGCGAACCAGTTTTGAACGGTGGAGTACTTGATCTCAGCATCAGTTTCAGCGACGAGCTCTACGACTGCCGCATGCAGTTGGTTCTCGTCTCGCTGAGGTGCCGTACAACCCTCGAGGTACGATACATGAGAGCCTTCTTCGGCCACAATCAATGTCCGCTCAAACTGACCGGTGTTTTGCTGGTTGATCCGGAAATAGGTGGACAGCTCCATCGGGCAACGAACGCCCTTTGGAATGTAGACAAAAGAGCCGTCTGAAAATACTGCTGAATTGAGTGCGGCGTAGTAATTGTCATTTTGAGGTATCACTGCACCTAAGAACTTTTTCACAAGCTCGGGATGTGAGTGCACAGCTTCAGATAATGGACAAAAAACCACGCCGGCTTCATGTAATTTCTCTTTGAAGGTGGTCACCACACTCACCGAGTCAAACACAGCATCGACCGCGACGCCTGCGAGCATTTTCTGCTCCTCAAGCGGAATGCCAAGCTTGTTGTAGGTCTCGATTAACGCGGGATCGACCTCATCCAGGCTTTGGGGTCCGTCTCCTTGCTTTTTGGGTGCAGAGAAATAACTGATGGATTGAAAATCGATCGGTGGATAGTCAACATGGGCCCAGTCAGGTGGGGTCATCTTCAACCATTTCGCATAGGCTTCCAATCGCCATTCCAGAAGCCACTCAGGCTCTCCTTTCCGTGTCGAAATTTCTCGAATCACGTCCTCATTGAGGCCGGGTGGCAGGGTATCGGACTCGATGTCAGTTACAAATCCGTATTTATAGTCTTGGTCGACTAACTGATCGATTTCTTGTTGACTCATCAATGCACCTCCAAAGTTTCTATCCGACGATCTGATCGCGCATAGAGCGTATGTGGGCTAATCAGATCCTCTAACGTCGTTTTCGTCAGAATGTGATCGACCTGATCACCTAATTCCCGCCACCGTGACATCACTGAACAGTGGTCGGTGAGTCGACACAGCGTTTCGTCTGTGCCGCACTCCGTGATAGCCGTCGGTCCTTCGATGGCCTCGATAATGGTTTTCACCGGAATTTGTGAAGGCGGTCGCGCTAGGCTATACCCGCCTCGAGCACCCTGAGTCGAATTCAGGACGCCGCCCTTGACGAGGAGTTTCAGTAGCTTAATGCAGGTCGGCTTCGGGACTAGGGAGTCTTCGGAGAGCTGTCCGGCTGACCACAAGACGTCAGGTTGCCTGGCGATCTGGGCCAAGATCACAGACGCATAATCAGTCAGTTTTGATAGACGAACCATTCGCACACCACGTATTCATTTCCGGATGCGAATTATATAGGACTGAATAGGTCCTATATCAAGAGCGAATTAGGCTTTGGCGATTAAATTCGCGGCCTCAGCTTTTAAACGCTGCAACATCGAAGCCAGTCCATTTGCTCGAGTGGGGGATAAATGTTGAGATAAACCAATCGCTTCCACAAATTCTGGCTCTGTTGTGACGATCTCTGTTGCAGATGCATCTGAGTAGAGTCTGACGACCAGAGCGATGAGTCCTGAAACAATGGCTGCATCGGAATTTGCACGAATATTCACGTGATTGGCATCACCATCGACGATCATCCAGACTTGCGACTGGCATCCTCGAACCAGGTTTCCTTCGTTTTTTTCTGAATCGGTTAGGGGCTTGAGTTCTTTTCCGAGGTCGATCAAATATTGGTATTTATCCATCCAGGAATCAAAAAATTGAAACTCATCGATGATTTCTTGTTGTCTATCACTCAATTGCATGTGGGGTCTCACTTCAAAAGCTCACGACAGGGTATACTCCGTCGCAAATTTACGGAACTCAAAGGTTTTTATGTCCAACGCTTATTCAATTCAAGTCACGTCTGAAACGTTTGAAGCCGACGTCATCCAAAAATCACAGGAAATCCCTGTATTAATCGATTTTTATGCGGAATGGTGTGGCCCTTGCAAGAGTTTAGGTCCCATTCTTGAGCGATTAGCCGATGAATATTCTGGAGCCTTTATTCTGGCCAAGGTTGATTCTGACGCCGAGCAGATGCTGGTTGCCGGGATGGGTGTGCGCTCACTTCCGACTGTGGTGTTGTTTAAAAACGGCCAACCAGCAGACCATTTCATGGGAGCGCTCCCAGAAGGCGAAATCCGAGCGATGTTGGATAAGCATGTCGAGCGGGTCGAAGCCTCGCCTTTAGAGCGTGCGGCTGAGTTGGTTGAGATGGGTCAGTATGACGAAGCGATCGCTTTGTATCAGTTGATCACCGCCGATGATCCGGAGAACTATGATGTGTACCTGGATATGGCGCAGGCGCTGTTGAAGAAAGGCGATCTTGAGAGTGCTGAGGCCATCATTGAGCGGCTACCCGATGTGGAAAAAATGGACCCGCGTGCCAAATCCATCTTGGCCGGCAAAGCCTTTAAGGATCTTTTGACGGGTGCTCCTGATCGTGCGACTTGCGAGTCACGCGTTGCTGGCGATGAACAAGACAGTGAGGCGCGTTATTTCTTGGCAGCCCACCTGATGGTGTCAGATGAAGTTGAGGCGGCGATTGATCATTTGCTGGTCATCGTGCGGACTGACCGGGCGTACAACGAAGATGCTGCCCGATTGTTATTGATCCAGATTTTTGATCGTTTGGGGAATGAAGATCCGCGTGCGCGCGCAGGTCGGAAGCAACTTGCTGCCCTTCTGATGGTGTAGTTGTGAGCGAGAAACCAACAAACTTTATTCGCACCAAGATTGCAGATCAGATTAAGCAGGGGCAAATCTCGGAAATCGTCACGCGTTTTCCGCCAGAGCCCAACGGCTATCTTCATGTGGGGCACGCCAAAAGCATCTGTCTGAACTTTGGCCTGGCTGAAGAATTTGGCGGTCGTTGTCATCTGCGGTTTGACGATACCAACCCTGAAAAAGAATCTCAGGAATACATCGATGCGATCGAAAATGATGTGCGCTGGCTTGGATTTGAATGGTCGAAACTGTGTCATACCGCCGATTATTTCGAGCAACTCTTTGATTGGGCCTTACATCTCATCCGCAATGGTGATGCCTATGTGGATGAGCAGTCCGCTGAAGCCATGCGCCTCAACCGTGGGACCCTAACCGAGCCAGGGATTGACAGCCCTTATCGGGATCGTTCACCAGAGGAGAACGAAGCACTTTTTTGCAAAATGCGAGACGGTGAGCTACCCGAGGGAGCAGCAGTTTTACGGGCAAAAATCTCGATGTCAGCGCCCAATGTGAACTTGCGTGATCCAGCGCTGTATCGGATTCGACACATCGCGCACCCGCGGGCTGGTGATCAGTGGTGTATCTACCCGACTTACGATTATGCGCACGGTCAGAGTGACGCGATTGAAGGGATTACGCACTCGCTGTGTACGCTCGAGTTTGAAGATCATCGGCCCCTTTATGAGTGGCTTTTGAAAAAGCTTCCCGTCCCCAGTCGTCCCAAACAGACCGAGTTTAGCCGGCTTGAGCTCGAAGGAACTGTGACCAGCAAGCGAAAGCTCAATGCATTGGTGCAAACAGGGCATGTCTCGGGATGGGATGATCCCAGAATGCCAACCATCGCTGGAATGCGTCGTCGAGGATATTCACCTGAAGGCATTCGGTTATTTTGTGAGCGCATTGGCGTCACGCGAAAACCAAACACGATCGAACTACAGATTCTGGAAGGTTCTGTTCGTGATGATCTCGAGGGGCGTGCGCACAAAGCGATGGCGGTGCTCGATCCACTGAAGGTGGTGGTCACCAATTGGGATCAAGCACCACTGGAATTGACGGTTCCCTGGCATCCCAGGCGTCCGGAATTTGGATCCCGTACGATGTCGTTCGGACGTGAACTCTATATTGATCGTTCGGACTTTGCATTGGATCCACCGGAGGGTTTTTTCCGACTGATTCCTGGCGGCAGTGTCCGTTTAAAGTACGGCTTTATTGTTGATTTTGACGATGTGGTGATTGGCGACGACGGGCAAGTGTCTGAAGTCCATGTCCGCTACGATCCAGCAACCCGCTCAGGTCAAGACCAGTCGGGTCGGAAAGTGAAAGGCACGATTCATTGGGTGCATGCTGAATCCGCCTGTGCTGTTGATGTGCATCTCTATGATCGGTTGTTTACGGTCCCGGATCCCGGAAGCTACGACGACCCAGCATCTGTGATCAATCCGGAATCATTACGTGTCGGACAAGCGTGGGCTGAGCCATCGCTACAGACGCTGATGCCCGAGGCTTATTTCCAGTTCGAACGCGTCGGATTCTTCAAACAAGATCTTGCGTCTGAAGCCGGTCGAATGATTTACAACCGTTCAGTCACACTGAAAGACGCGTGGGCAAAAAAACAGTAGTCCTTCCGCCGACCGAAGTGGTCGACCCCTCCGGTCGAATATTCGACCGCTTGCCTGTATTGGAGCAACTCGATCGATTGCTAGCTTCTCAAGCGCAGGCAATTGAGGCGGTCCGTCACATTGCGTTGTCAATTGGCGAGGCTGTCGATGCGTCCGCTGACCGATTGAGAGGTAGCGATGGGCGTTTGATGTATGCAGGCGCCGGTTGTTCGATTCGAATCGGGGTTCAAGACGGGGTTGAATTGGTTCCGACCTTTGGTTGGCCATTTGCTCGACTGGCATATCTGATTGCTGGCGGCCCTCGTGCCTTATCTGTATCTGTTGAGGGGGCGGAGGATGATGCGATTGACGCGGAGCGACAAGTGTCTGAACAGTTAGTTTCGCAGTCTGACGTGGTGATTGGGATTGCTGCATCTGGGAATACATCCTTTACCTGTCGAGTCCTTGAAGAAGCTAAGGCGCGCGGCGCGTTGACAATTGGAGTGACCTCAAATCCGCAAGCCAGATTAGCCGAGATTGCGGATCATGGACTGGTTACAGAAACTGGGGCCGAGGTGCTGGCAGGTTCCACTCGACTGGGTGCTGGAACGGCTCAAAAGGCATTATTGAATGCGTTTTCGACCACGCTCATGACCCAGCTTGGTCGCGTGCTTGGCAATGAAATGCTCTGTGTGCAGGCAACGAACGCCAAGCTCAAAGACCGACAAGCTCGGATCTTGGCAGGTCAGATCGATCGGCTGACCACCGCTGAGGCTTATCAACTGTTGTCCGATCTTGATTGGAATCTGCAAGCCGGTTTACTTGTTGCTTCCGGCTGGACTGTTTCCGAAGCCCTTGACGCGTTGGCCCTAGAGAGACCATTTAGAGAGTTGTTAAGGTCTCGCTGATCGAACGTGACCGTTGCTTTCACAGTCGGGGTCGAGTGCGCACATGGCTTCATAGTGCGATAAGAAAATTTGACCCGTTAAATGCGCTTTAAAGCCCACTCGGTCGAGCCGATCCATCACCGGGCCTTTGACCTCAGATAAGTGAAATCGAATCCCTTGGGAATCTAGCCGTTCGTTGATGGACTCCAGCACTTCAAGGCCAGAGGCATCAATTTCGTTGATTGCCGTGCATAAAAGCACTAAGTCAGTGAGGTTTTTGTTGGTGTTGAGAAGCTGATTGACTGCATCTTCGAAGGTATGGCTATTTAAGAAATACAACATTTCATCTAAACGTACAGCCAGGACTTTTTCACTTTTTAACACCTGATGACGATCCGCGTTCCGAAAGTGTTGAGTGCCTGGAATTTGACCAATCACGGCAAAATGTGGGCGTGCGACTTTAGCGAGTAAAAAGCTGATGGACACTAAAATACCCGCGATAATCCCTGCTTCGACTCCGATTCCTAACACGATCATGATGGTTGTTGTCATGGCGACGAAGTCGGATTTTGAAAAAACCCAAACGCGATGAATGGCTTTCAGATCGACCAAAGAGAGAACTGCCACAATGACGGTGGCCGCAAGGACGGCTTTGGGTAAGAACTCAAACAACGGCGTCAAGAATAAAGCGGTTAGCGCAATCATGACGGCCGTCATGACCCCAGCTAAGGGGGTGCGTGCCCCAGCGTCGAAGTTCACCACCGAGCGTGAGAAACCCCCGGTGACTGGAAATCCTCCACCTAACCCACTGGCGATATTGGCTGCTCCGAGTCCAATCAGTTCTTGATTGGGTTGAATCCGCTCGCGTCGACGAGCCGCTAATGTGTGGCCAACGCTCACGGACTCGACGAAGCCGACGATTGATATCAGGAAGGCGGCCGGCAATAGTTCACGTGCGAGGGTCCAATCAAGAGCGGGAAGCGCGGGAGTGGGTAAGCCTTTCGGGATCACGCCAACAATGGAGACGCCGAACTGGTTCAATGCGAAGAGGCTGACTGCAGCAGTCGAGAGAATGACGGCCATGACTGGGCCTGCCTTACTGACTGTGCTGGCGGCTTCTGATGAGAGTCCTACTCGGATTAACAGGGGTTTGAGTCCGCTTCGGACCCAAAATAGAAAGGCGATGGACAGTCCGCCGATAATCAGCGTCGGTCCATTGGTTTCCTGAATGTGTGTCGCGAGATCAACAAGGATGCCTGGCAAGTCATGCCCGTTGACTGGGATTCCCAGAACATGCTTGAGCTGACTGAACGCGATGAGGATTGCTGATGCGCTAATAAATCCTGAAATCACCGGATGGGATAATAAATTGGCTAAAAACCCCGCGCGGGCGAGGCCAAGTCCCATCGAGATCACTCCTGACAACAGGCCCAATAGAATGGCAGCACCTAAATACTCTGGGGTTCCTTGAGTCGCCACCTGACTGATGGCGGCTGCCGTCATGAGTGACACGACCGCCACAGGCCCGACAGCGAGTGTCATGCTAGAGCCAAAGAGCGCATAGGCAACTAAGGGTAAGATCGACGCGTACAGGCCGACTTCAGGCGGAAGCCCAACAAGCATCGCATAAGCAAGTGATTGCGGGATCAGCATGATGGTGACGATCACGGCTGCGACCGCGTCGTCACTTAGTTTGGATTGATTATAGGTCTTAATCCATTCAAGTATTGGGAGTCTTGGCACGTTCCGGTGTTGCGAGAATTTCTCGTCCTTTGAGCATGAGATCAAAGTACATCGGGATCAGGTATTTGGCTTTGACAGCCCACCAGATCGATCGAGGTACGGTGGGTTCCAGTCCTCTGATTATGGGTAATAGCTTCCCGCCATATCCAAATTCCGCCATCACAACCTTTCCCCGTTCCACCTTGAGGGGACAGCTGCCGTAACCATCGTATTGGTAATCTGGCGTTGTGTGATTGAGCAATTGATGGATGTTTCGAGCCACCACTGGGGCTTGTTTTCTGACTGCTGCTGCAGTTTTCGCGTTGGGCGCACTGATCACATCACCGAGGCCGAAAATATTTGCGTAGGTGTTGTGTTGCAGTGTGTCCTGATTGACATCAAGCCAGCCTGCGGTATTGGAGAGCGAGCTATTTTTGATGAAATCCGGGGATGTTTTCGTAGGCACTGCATGTAAATAATCAAAATGCTCTTCCACTTCGGTGATCTTGCCTTCGGCGTCGGTCACTTGAAAGGTTGCGATCTGATTGGCGCCATCCACGTGGATTAGGTTGGAATTGAACTTCAGTTGGGCGCCATATTTTTCGATGTAGGAATTCAAGACGGGGACAAATTCCGCGACCCCAAACAACACTGCTCCTGCGGTCCGGAATTCGATATCGATGTCGCTTAAACACCCCTGTTGCCGCCAGTAATCAGCAGCGAGATAAAGGGCTTTTTGCGGCGCTCCTGCACACTTAATTGGCATCGGCGGTTGGGTGAAAATGGCTTTGCCTGACTTGAGATTTTGAATGCACTCCCAAGAGTAGGGTGCGAGATCGTAGCGGTAATTGCAGGACACACCATTGTGTCCGAGTGTATCTTGCAGCCCGGGAATCGCGTCATAGTCCACTTTCAATCCGGGTGCGACTATCAACACTTTATAGGTCACATCGACGCCATTGGCGAGCGTGATGAAATCGCTGTCAGGATGGAACTCAGTGACTGCTTCTTGAACCCAGGAGACCTTTTTGGGGATCACTGAATCCATGGATCGCACGGTTTTTTCTTGTGGCATGAGACCGCTGCCAACCAAAGTCCATCCTGGCTGATAATAGTGTTCGTCAGCTGGATCAAATACCGTGACGGTTAGCTTGGGATTTTGTTTGAGCAGAGATGCAGCAGCAGCTAAGCAACCTGCTCCAGCCCCGACAATCGCAATATCGACTTGCATGATTGACCTCTTCCGTTGGTTTTATTAGCCGAGTCTGCGCCTACGGGGTTACAAACGGTGTGCGATATCGACGACGCTGAGCCCTGCGCGGTCAACAGTCTCAACCAACGTATTGACGTCTTGTTTCCCAGCTTCCGAGAGCGCCCATAATTTGGCACAGCGTGCACCTGACCGACAATAGGTCAGTGTGGGTGTCGGTAATTCGGCAAGGAACGCAGCGTGTTGCGCAACATCTGTTTCGGTAATGTTGGCTCCATTGACTGGCAAATACCGAAACTCGAGTCCTAATGCATTGGCTTTTTGAGCCATGGCATCGGCTTCTGCATGCGGCTCACCTTCTTCGTCAGGACGGTTACAGACCACCGCTTTGAAACCAGCTTCTTTGACGGCCTCGAGATCATCGAGGGTGAGTTGGTCAGCAACAGCAAGTTCAGGCGTCAATTCGCGAATAATCATGGTGCCTCCTTAAACGGCATCAAGAGGAATTTTTAGATAGCGTACGCCATTATCCTCTGCTGGAGGAAGTTCTCCAGCACGCATGTTGATCTGTACAGATGGCAAGATTAACGCGGGCATATTCAGTGTTTTGTCCGTAGCGGTGCGCATTTCGACAAACTCATCCTCAGCGATTCCATCATGCACGTGCAGATTGGACGCTTTTTGTTCGGCCACTGTGGTTTGGTATTTCATCTCTCGCCCATTAGGCATGTAGTCATGACACATGAACATGCGGGTCTCAGACGGAAGAGCGAGAAGACGCTGAATGCTGTGATACAGGATCCGTGCATCACCACCTGGGAAATCACATCGGGCGGTTCCAAAGTCAGGCATGAACAACGTGTCACCCACAAACAATGCATCACCAACGTGGTAGGTCATGCACGCGGGTGTGTGGCCGGGTGTGTGCATGGCTGTTGCCGTTAAGCCGCCGATTGAGAAAGTGTCTCCGTCTTCGAAGAGCGCATCAAACTGGGAACCATCACGACGAAATTCAGGTTCTGCGTTAAAAAGGTTGCCAAAAATGGTTTGCACATCGGTGATGTGCGTTCCGATACCGATTTTTCCACCGAGTTGATTGTGTAAATAGGGTGCAGCCGAGAGATGATCTGCGTGCACATGGGTCTCGACAACCCATTCAACCGATAATCCCTCTGATTTGACCATGTGAATGACTTGATCTGCACTGTCGGTCTTGGTTCGGCCGCTGGCAGCGTCATAATCGAGCACTGAATCGATGATGGCACAAGATGCTGAGTTGGGATCTTTCACCACATAAGTCAGAGTCCAGGTCGCAGGATCGAAAAAAGCACGAACGTCTGGTTTCATCTCAATATCCTTGCTCTCAGAGCATTTAGTTATAACTTTATATCAACGTCGCTAGAGATTCGATACTATTCGGCGCTGTTTGGCCTTGAGGTGCATCAAAGATGACTGAATTTACTCCGGTTCTTTCCCTGTCGGGAGGGTTATTGATTGGTTTGTCAGCCGCTGCAGCCTTTGTGCTGTTTGGTCGCGTGATCGGCGTGAGTGGGATTGTTGCACGAACCTCGGATTTTGATTTCGGTGAAGGATCCTGGCGGCCATTCTTTTTGCTTGGTCTCATTCTAACGCCATTGATCTTGTCGTTGGTTGCTCCTTCTCCACATGGCTTTGAGCCAATGGGTTTGATCCCCATGTTGGTCGGTGGGTTTTTGGTTGGATATGGATCACGCGTCGGTTCTGGCTGCACCAGCGGTCACGGGATTTGCGGAATTTCAAGACTATCTAAACGTTCGATCGTTGCCACTTGCACCTTTATGACGACGGCGGTCCTGACGGTCTTTGTGATTCGGCATCTGATGGGAGGCGCATCATGATTCAGGTGATCGCGCTGGTTTTGGGTGCGTTGTTTGGCGCAAGATCG
>OCOM01000058.1_pt1 | contig 10216 bp, 8 predicted proteins | sample 1535321 | NCBI WGS metagenome assembly OCOM01 (sample SAMEA3282989, study PRJEB22092) | marine metagenome | biome: Marine biome - coastal; feature: surface water; material: seawater | collected 2014-06-21T10:30:00+00 | depth 0 m
GGAGTTCTTACAAACTTAAGTTTTTTATTTTTTTCGTCCATCTGAATGTACTCTGGAGTTTCTCTTTCCTTATTTGCTAAAGCAATATCAATGATAGCAAGTTGTTTGGACTTATCTCTTATCTCAATTGAATCTTCTTCTTTAACTAAATAACTTCCAATATTAACTTTTTTTCCATTAACCTTAACGTGACCATGGTTTATTAATTGTCTAGCTGAAAATATTGTTGTTGCAAATTTTGCTCTATAAATTACTGCATCTAATCTTCTTTCAAGTAAACCTATTAAATTTTCACCTGTATCGCCCTTAAGCATTACAGCTTTTTTATAAATATTTCTAAACTGTCTTTCGTTGATATTACCGTAGTAAGCTTTTAGTTTTTGCTTAGCTTGTAACTGAATTCCATAATCTGAAGGCTTGGATGATCTAGATTGGCCATGTTGTCCTGGTCCGTAAGCTCTAGTATTAAAAGGGCTTTTCGGTCTACCCCAAAGGTTAACCTTTAATCTTCTATCGACTTTGTGTTTAGAGTTTAATCTTTTAGTCATTTAATAGAGGGGTTTATAAACTTACTCGTTGTTTTGTCAATCAACGTTTTTTTCCTAAACTAGCAAATACACTTGATAAAATACGTGTTTCCTTTGAGGATAATTCCATCCTATAAAAAATATTTCTCAAGTTCTCAAGCATTTTGGGTTTCTTTTCTTTAGGTTTGAAGAACCCTATATCTTCTAAATTTTTAATACATAAGTTAAACATTGATAATATGTCTTTTTTTGAGGCTGACTTTACTTTTTTAGATTTTTTAAAACTAGAAACTTTTGAATTAATAACGCTATGCACAACTTGGGCAATTATAATTAAACTGTGAGACAAGTTCAGAGATTTAAATTCTGGGTTAGTTGGGATCTGAAGAGTATAATTTGCATAACTTATCTCGTTATTTGAAAGTCCTGAAGCTTCAGATCCAAATAAAAAAGCCACTTTTTTTTTATAATCTATCTTCTTTAAATCTTCTAATTGAATATGTTTGATGTTTTTATTTCTAAACCTTGCTGAAGTGGCAATTACTACATCAATATTTTTTAAAGCAGTCTCTAGGTTATTATAATTTTTACTTTTACTGATAATATTTTTTGCACCTACTGATGTAGCTAAAATTTTATCATTTGGATAGATGGGTTTAGGATCTACAACTATCATTTTTTGAAAATTAAAATTTTTCATCGCTCTCGCACATGCACCAATATTTTCTGAGAGCTGAGGTTTGTGCAAAATAAATGAAATATTATTTTTTGACATAATTAGTCTATGCCGTGACTTCTATCATAATTTGAAATTTCAGAGGTATCTAAATCCTTTAAATACTTTTCATTTGTTTGCCAGATACTCACTTTTAATGGGTAACATTTTGCTACATCAGAGGAATGTTCAGATCCACAATCTCCACCAGGGCAAGCTGATAGAGCTCCTAATAAATCTGTCTCTGCAAAAAATTCTAAATAATCACCTGGTCTTACGGGGCTTGCCTTCATAAAATATTGTTTAGTATCATTGGTAAATCCCGTTAACATAAAAACGTTTAAAACATCGTGAACTATTTTTTCGGCTTCATCAATTTTAAGTTTTTTTTCTTTAACTAGAGCTCTAGTTAAATTTGAATGACAGCAATAATGATAGTCATTACCTGATAGAAGTTTGGATGTATAAGGATCGCACCTTGTCCCAATTACATCATGTACCGATCCACCATCCTCATCATAATCATACCAATCTAACGTATCCCATGTAATAGTTGCTAAAGATCTAAGATAAGGAAAACTACTAAACATTTTATCTCCTACGGAAAGATGTGTTCCATAAAGAGCCCGTGTTTTTCCTGAATAAAATTTTTCATTTAAATTATTCAAATTAAAAAGATTTAAGTCCCCTACTTGTGGCCCTTCAACACTTTCAATTCTAAAGAACTCACCTTTTTTAACTTGAAATGTTTTGGCGTCTCTTGGAGGTATTATAATTTCATTTTTTTTACTCAAATTTTTTCGCGCTAGATGAAAAATAGTTAAGTTTTTTTCTTTAATATTATTATTTGGATAGCAAACCACTGGTTTTGCTCCAATTCTTTCATTGATATCCAACGGTTTATTTGAAAACTTTTTAATCTTCATGCCTAAAGGCTAGCAGGAGCGTTATCTTTATATAGTTTGTAATCCAAACTATCGATGAGTGCTTTAAAAGATGCATCAATGATATTTGGGGAAACTCCTATAGTAAACCAATTTAACCCTTTAGAGTCTGTACTTTCAATACTAACTCTAGTTACCGCCTCTGTTCCTGTATTTAAAATTCTTACTTTATAATCGACTAATCTTAAATCTTTTAGGTATTCGGAATATTTATCAAGTTTATTTACGTTTTTTCTAATTGCGTTATCTAAAGCATTAACAGGACCATTTCCTTCTCCTTCACACAATATTTTTTGACCATCTACTTCTAACTTTGCCTTTGCATGAGAAATAATATCTCCCGATTTATCTTTTTTAACTGAAACATCATATTCATTAATAGAAATGTATCTTGGTATGTCACCCATTAATCTTCTTGCAAGTAATTCAAAAGATGCATCGGCACCATCGTAGCTATATCCTATAAATTCTCTATCTTTTACCTCCTCAAGAAGTTTTTTTATTTTAGGATCATTTTTCTCTACCTTGATACCTATTGAATTCAATCTAGACATAATATTAGACTGACCTGATTGATCTGAGACAACTATATTCCTTGAATTTCCTACCTCCTCAGGATTTATGTGTTCATAAGTTTTTGGATCTTTTTGAACAGCAGAAACATGCATTCCTCCTTTATGAGAAAAGGCAGATGCACCAACATAAGGTAAATGTTTATTAGGTTTTCGATTGAGCAATTCATCTAACAACCTTGAGCATTGTGTTAAATTTCTTAAGTTCTCACGTTTAATGTTTAATTGATAATTTTCATAAAAATCTTTTTTTAAAAAAAAAGTTGGGATCAGAGATGTTAAGTTTGCATTGCCACATCTTTCTCCTAATCCATTTATAGTTCCTTGAACTTGTCTCACACCAGCTTGAACTGCAGTTAAACTATTTGCAACAGCATTTTCTGTATCATTATGAGCATGAATTCCTAAATTTTTTCCCGGTATATGTTTTGTAACTTCTAGAATAATTTTCTCAACCTCATGAGGAAGTGTTCCTCCATTTGTATCACACAAAACAATCCATCTTGCTCCATTATCATAAGCAGATTTTAAGCAAGCAAGTGCATAATCAGCGTTTGCTTTATATCCATCAAAAAAATGTTCAGCATCAAACATAAATTCTTTACCAGATTTAACAATGTGTTTTGCACTTTCGCTAATATTGGTAAGGTTTTCCTCATTTGAGATACCGAGGGCTACGTCAACTTGAAAATCCCAAGATTTTCCAAACAAACAAATTGATGAACTTTTCGAATTAATTAAAGAAGATAACATTGGATCATTTTCAGCACTATGCTCTGATTTTTTGGTCATACCAAACGCAGTTAAATTAGCTGATTTAAAATTGTGATCTTTGTTAAAAAATTCTGTATCGGTTGGGTTTGCACCAGGCCAACCTCCTTCAATGTAATCAACACCAAGCTCATCTAAAGCGGAAGAAATTTTCTCTTTATCATCAATTGAAAAATCAACACCTTGAGTTTGTGCACCATCACGAAGAGTGGTATCAAATATATATAGCTGATCTTTACTCATTTAAATTTCCAGGTCGTTTTACCATCTTTATCTTCTATTAAAACACCTTTGTCTAAAAGCTCATCTCTTATTTTATCAGCTTCTTCATAGTTTTTATCTTCTCTTGCTTTATTTCTTTGTTCAATCTTTTCTAAAATTTCAGTTTCATTGATTGAATGTTTATTTTTCTTAAATTCTAACCATTGATTTTCTGTTTCATTTAATAAACCAACAAATTTACATGCCGAAATAAATAAAGCTTTATCACTTGAGTTGCCTTTTTGCGCTTTGTCATACAATTTATGGAGATTAGCAATATATCCTGGAGTATTTAAATCATCATAGAGCGGTTTTAGAGTTTCATCATCAATCTCTTCTGCTTTATAATGTGATGCATACACTTTGTACCATTTGTTAATTGTATTTTGACAATCATTTAAAAGTTTATCATTCCAATCTAAAGGCTGTTTGTAGTGGGCACTCATTATAGCTAACCGCAAAACTTGTCCACTTACATTACTTCTAAAATCTTTTATCTTTAAAATATTCCCTTGTGATTTGGCCATTTTTTCATTCGACATTGTTATAAATGCATTATGTAGCCAGTAGTTTGCAAAAACTTTTGTATCATTTGCACATCTTGATTGTGCAATTTCATTTTCATGATGCGGAAATAATAAATCTATACCTCCTCCATGAATATCAAACTCATTTCCAAGAAATTTTTTTGACATAGCAGAGCACTCTAAGTGCCAACCTGGTCTGCCTTTACCCCAAGGAGATGCCCAAGAAGGCTCATCATCTTTGGAAGGTTTCCATAGAACAAAATCCTGTGAGTTTTTTTTATTATCACTCACTTCAACTCTTGAACCAGCAATTAATTCATCAAGATTTTTATTTGAAAGTTTTCCATAGTCTTTAAATTTTTTTACTTCAAAATATACGTGTTGATTTTCTTCGTAAGCAAATCCCTTGTTTATCAAATTAGAAATCATTTCTATCATCAAATCAATATGTTCTGTTGCTTTTGGTTGATGCGTAGGGATATCACAATTTAAATAACTACAATCCTTCTGAAAACTTTTATTTACATTTTCAGTTAATTCAGAAATTGAAATATTTTTATCCTTTGATGAATTTATAATTTTATCATCAACATCAGTTATATTTCTAACATAAGTAACTTTTGGATATTTTTTTTTAAAAATTTTGTAAAGAATATCAAAAACAACAATTGGTCTTGCATTACCGATATGAGGATCGTCGTATACGGTAGGACCACAAACATACATTTTAATATTTTTTTCATCTATAGGAACAAACTTTTCTTTTTTATTGCTTAGATTATTAGTTAAAAAAATATCATTACCCATGATTTTAGGAATATACTTAAAAAATAGATTTGTGAATCTATTTGATTAATTTGGAATTATGCATACTGGAATTGGCTCCATTTTATGCAAATTTTGTTTTCTTATAGTTTCGTATTTAGCTCGATTCGGAGAATTTGGGTTATCCATAGCCTCTTCTAATTCTTCATATTTTAAACCTAGCTGACCTTCGTCAGTTCTACCATCATCCCACAAACCATCTGTTGGAGCAGCTTCAATAATCTCTTTTAAAATTCCAAGTTCTTTTCCTAACTCCCAAATTTGAGTTTTATTACAGTCTGCTATTGGCGATATATCAACACCTCCATCACCATATTTTGTATAAAATCCAACACCAAAATCCTCAACTTTATTACCTGTTCCAACAACAATTCCTTTGTTTGCTGCAGCAACTTGATAAAGTGTTGTCATTCTCAATCTGGCTCTTGAATTTGCCATTCCGTGCTCATTTTCAAATTTAGACATACTTGCGCTAAAAGCCAAAAATAACTCATCTAAATTAACAGTATGAGCTTCTACATTTTTAAAATTTTTAACTAACCATTCTTGATGCTTCAAACTTAAATCATGCTGATGTGATTTTTGTTTTATTGGCATCGATAATACAATTGTCCTTAAGCCTGTCATCGCACTTAAGGTGCTTGAGACTGATGAATCTATTCCTCCAGAAATTCCAATGACTAAAGCTTCAGCTTTAGAAGGCATATTATCCACGTAATTTTTTATCCAATTAGAGATAAATTTTACTTTTTCTGAAGTATTCATAATTTTTTTGTATAAATTATCAATAATTTTGCAATGTATTAAGATGCCGCTCTGTCTGCACTTTTCGAATATGAGCTATTCTTTTTAATCTCATCTGATATTAAAAAAGCTAATTCTAATGCCTGATTAGAGTTAAGCCGTGGATCGCAATGGGTATGATATCTAGAAGATAAATCTTTTTCAGATATTTTTTGTGCTCCCCCGATACATTCTGTAACATCTTGGCCGGTCAGCTCAATATGAAGTCCTCCTGCATAACTTCCTTCACTTTGATGACAAGCAAAAACATCTCTAACTTCTTTCAGAACACTGTTAAAAGGTCGTGTTTTAAAACCAGTAGCAGCTTTAATTGTGTTCCCATGACATGGATCACACGACCAAATTACATTTAATCCTTCTTTTTTGATCGCTCTAATTAATTTTGGTAAATGTTTAGAAACATTGTCAGCACCAAATCTAGAAATTAGAGTAATCTTACCTTTTTCATTCTTTGGATTAATTTTATTACAAAGTGCAACTAAATCCTCTGCTTTTAAAGTTGGGCCACATTTAATACCTATGGGATTTTCTATTCCTCTACAAAATTCAACATGTCCACCATCTAATTGTCTTGTTCTGTCTCCAATCCAAACAAAATGGGCTGAAGTAGCATGATTCTCACCCGTAGTAGAATCTGTTCTAGTCATAGACTCTTCAAAAGGTAATAATAAAGCCTCATGTGAGGTCCAAAAATTTACCGTATACAATCTGTTATTAAAATCTGAAGTAATTCCACATGCTCTCATAAAAGCTATGGCATCAGCAATTTTATCTTCAAGCTCTTTAAATTTTTTAGCTTGTGGACTTTTTTTAATATAATCTAAATTCCACAAATGTACTTTATTTAAATCTGCAAAACCTCCTTTGGAAAAAGCCCTTATAAGATTAAGCGTTGCAGCTGACTGAGAATAAGCTTTAAATAATCTTTTTGGATCTGGAATTCTTGCTTTTTCATTAAATTCCATTCCGTTAATATTATCTCCCAAATAGCTTGGTAGATCTAATCCATCTTTAGTCTCTGTTGGAGAACTTCTTGGTTTTGAAAACTGACCAGCTATTCTTCCAAGTTTTACAACTGGTAAAGATGCTGAATAAGTTAAAACTAATGACATCTGTAACATTAGTTTAAATGTGTCTCTTATATTATCTGGATTAAATTCTGCAAAACTTTCTGCACAATCTCCTCCTTGAAGAAGAAAAGCTTTTCCATCAACAACATCAGCAAGCTGATCTTTTAAATGTCTTGTCTCTCCTGCAAAAACTAATGGTGGAAACGTTCCAATCTTATCCAGAACTTTATCCAATTCTTTTTTGTCAGGATACTCTGGAATGTGTTTTACTGGATATTTTCTCCAACTATTTTTTTTCCAATTTTTCATATGCAACCTGAAAGTGTTTTAACAGAGTTTATACTTTATTCAACAGTGACAGATTTAGCCAAATTTCTAGGCTTATCAATGTCATAACCTTTTTTTAAGGCTGAGTAATAAGCCAGTTTTTGAAGAGGAATAGTTAAAAGGAATGGCAATAAGTCATCATTAGTATTTTCAACTTCAATAGTTTCCCAAATATTTTCAGAAACAATTTCATCTTTACTCTTGTTAGTTATTAATAAAACTTTTGCTCCTCGAGCTATTACTTCCTGCATATTTGAAATAGTTTTTTTATAATAACTATCTCTTGGAGCCAATACCACAACAGGCATTCCATCCTCTATCAAGGCCAATGGACCATGTTTCATTTCTCCTGCTGGATAACCCTCTGCATGAACATAAGATAATTCTTTTAATTTTAAAGCACCTTCAAGTGCTATAGGGTATGATAAACCTCTTCCTAAAAACATCGATCCTTTTGCTTCATTAAAAGTAGAGGATATAGCCTGAATATCATTATCTATTAATAAAGATTTTTCAATTAAACTTGGTAACTTCTGTAAGTCTTTAATCTTTTCTTTATAATTTTCTTTATTAATTTCATTTCTCAAAGACCCAAGTCTTAAAGCTAAAATATATAAAATTAGTATTTGCCCTAAAAAAGCTTTTGTAGATGCAACACCAATTTCTGGGCCGCAATGAATTGGTAATACAAAATTTGCATCTCTTGCAATCGAACTTTCAATTACATTTACTACAGCACAAGTTTTCATATTATTTTTGTTACAAAGATCTAGTGCTGCGTAAGTATCTGCTGTTTCTCCAGATTGAGAGACAAATATATATAAAGTATCTTTTTTAAATCTATTTTTTCTATACCTAAACTCTGATGCAATATCTATAGAGACATCAAGTTGAGTTAACTCTTCAAACCAGTATTTAGCCATTAGACAGGAATGATAAGCGGTTCCACAACCTATTAATGTAATTGAATTTATTTCACTAATTTTCCATGGGAAATTATAGATATTAATTTCTGAATTCGTTTTATCTACATATTCTTTTATTCCAGTTTTAACTGTTGTTGGTTGCTCCTCAATTTCCTTTGCCATAAAATGCTTAAAATCACCTTTTTCGTAACTAGCCTCATTTGATGAAAGTTCTAAAATTTTTTTATTTATCTTCTTTCCATCCTCATTAAAAAAAAGAACTTGGTCTTTTTTAATTATACAAAATTCACCATCGTCAAGATATGTGATTTTATTTGTCATTGACTTTAATGCATAAGAATCTGAACCTAAATAATTTTCATTCGGTCCATAACCAACTGCTAAAGGTGAGCCCCTTCTAGCTCCAATTATTAAATCAGGAATATCTTTGAAAACGATTCCTAAAGCAAAGCTGCCATGAAGTTGTTTTAATGTTTTGGTTATAGCTTCTTCTAATTCGTCAGTTTTTAAGTTCTCTGTAATTAGATGGACTATTACCTCAGTGTCAGTTTGAGATTTAAATACATGACCTTTAGTTGTTAAATATTTTTTTAATATTGTTGAATTTTCAATGATACCGTTATGAACAACAGAAACATTGTGAGATGAGTGTGGGTGAGCATTAACACTATTTGGTACACCATGTGTAGCCCATCTAACATGACCAATTCCTATATTGCCTTTCAAATTTTTTAAATCAAAGTTTTGTTCTAGGCTGTCTACTCTACCCTCAGACTTAACTTCTTTTATTTCACCTTCAAAAAGAGTTGCTATCCCAGCAGAGTCATAGCCTCTGTATTCAAGCTTTTTTAGTGAGCTAATAATACTTGCAGAGACGGGCTTATTACTTGAAATTCCAATTATCCCACACATAATTTATTTTTTTCTCTTATAATTTTTGATTTCTGTTTGTAAAGATCTAGTTAGCGCTAACGATTTTTTAGATACATTCTTTGTAATAACTGAACCTGCTCCAACAATACTTTCATTCTCAATTGTAACCGGTGCAACTAATGAAGAATTTGATCCTATAAATACTTTATCTTTTATTTTTGTTTTACTTTTTTTAATACCATCGTAGTTACAGGTTATGGTGCCTGCACCAACATTTACAGCTTTACCAATTTCAGTGTCGCCAATATAAGATAAATGGTTAACCTTTGATTTTTTTCCAACAGTACTTTTTTTTACTTCAACAAAATTACCTATTTTAGAACCTTCTTTAAGAATTGTTTCAGGTCTTATACGTGCATAGGGACCTATCTCTACTTTACTTTCAATTTTGCATGACTCTAAATGTGAAAAAGATTTAATTATAACATTGTTTCCAATTTTTACTTTTGGACCAAAAACAACATAAGGCTCGATGGAAACATTTTTTCCAATTTTTGTGTCTTTACAAAAGAAAATTGTCTCAGGTCCTAACATTTTAACACCTGCTTTTAAAAATTTACTTCTTAACTTAATTTGAATTTTTTGTGAATTTAAAGGTTTCATTTAATTTTTGTTTACATTAAGTATATGTCTTAATTAATTCACAAATTATTTCTTTAAAATACTTTTATAATGAAACAAAAATTCACTATTTTATTTGATCTTGATGGTACACTTGTTGATACAGCGCCAGATCTAATGCACGCTCATAATCATGTGATGAAAAAATTTGGCTATCCAACTAAATCTACAGAACAAATAAGAAATCTTGTTGGCAAAGGTGCGGGTGCAATGATTGGAAGATCAATATGGAGTCAAGCCAAAAAAGAATTTAGCAAAGTGAATGATGAAAAAATTAAAAAAGAAATGGTAAGTGAGTTTGTAGATTTTTATGGAAAAAATATAATCAACGAAAGTACATTAATTAATGGAGTTAAAGAATTTTTGAAATGGTGCAAAGAAGACAATATATCA
>OCOM01000064.1_pt1 | contig 9738 bp, 6 predicted proteins | sample 1535321 | NCBI WGS metagenome assembly OCOM01 (sample SAMEA3282989, study PRJEB22092) | marine metagenome | biome: Marine biome - coastal; feature: surface water; material: seawater | collected 2014-06-21T10:30:00+00 | depth 0 m
CAGCCAAGGACATTCCTCATGCCCGGCCGCTCCCTGGCAACCCCAATGTGTCGTTGGCCCTGCGATGGCTCCAAAGCGAGTTTCGTCCAGTTCAGGGGTCGTTTACTTGGCTCGAATCAGAGGACGGGGCGTATGTGGTTCTGCCTTCTCAGGAACGATTCACGGTGTTGGTTGAACGCATGAAATTGATGAACTGATGGTGACTTCCATGAAGACTGGGCTTGCAGCCCTTGCCTTGGCCATTTGCTCCGCGGCCAGCGGTCAGGTTTTGATCAGTGATGGCGCAGCCTCGGCGTGCGGCGGGGTGTTGTACGACACGAGTGGCGAGGGTGGGGCTGGCTACAGCCCCAATGAAAACTTCACACTGACGTTGTGCCCCGAGGATGGAACGAATGTGTTCTTGGAGTGGATCAATTTTGAATTGGATGTGACGTCGTCTTTTATTTTCATTCCTGGCCGGACGCTTTGAATGCCCTCCAAAATCACACGCTCCCCTTCGGCAATGTCCCCCCGAATAAGCATTCGGCCATTAGCACGGCGTACCATTTCAACCGGTGACCGAGAAGCGCGGTCGTTGTTGGCTGACCAGACATAAGGCCCATCAGCACCCCACTGAACAGACAGCTCAGGGACGCTGAGGAATTCGCCTTTTTTGATCGCAGCATCGATCTCAAAGGCCATGCCGGGTCGCAGATTATCTGCTGTATTGTCGATTGCAACGCGCGCTCGAAAGGCGCGTGTCGTGGAGTCGACACGCGAGTCGACTGCTACGACAGTACCGGTTCGACTGTCATCGGGCGATTCCCATTGTCGCGCCTGAACTTTCAGCCCGGTGACCACTTTGCCGGTAAAGCTCTCAGGCACTGTAAAGTCGACCAGCAGGGTGCTCCGATCATCTAATGTCGTGATCATGGTTGAGCTGTCAACCCTGTCGCCGATCTCAACATCTGTTATGCCAAGACGGCCCGAGAAGGGCGCCTTCATTTCGCGTCGAGACAGTTCGACCTGGGCTTGGGAGAGACGTATTTGGGCGAGGTCTAGATTACTTTGTGCCGTGTCGATGGTGCTGGGTGGGATATTGGCGTCTGTTTCGTTCAGCGACAGGTAGCGAGTGAGAGTACGCTTCGCTTCAGCCAACTCTACTTCAGCTTGCCTGACCGCAAGCACTTGATCTCGATCATCGAGTTTGAGCAAGGTATCGCCCTGACGAACCTCTGCGTCGGGTGCTAGCTTGGCAAATGTCACAACACCCGCGCTCTCCGTGTAGAGCGTAAGGCTCTGACGGGCTCTCGCGGTGCCCACAGATTTGATAGAGTCAATGAGCGGCGCGCGCTCTACGCGGGCTGTCACAACCGGTAATTCGCGGGCGCCCCAGGCGCCGCGACCAGTCGTTTGCTCCGGCTCATCTGAACAGCCGAGTACCACGCCCATCGCGAGGGTGATGGTGATTAACTGTGACGCTTTTTTGGCTCGTATTTTCATCGTAGACGGAGTGTATAGCGAAACTGCCTCTGGGGTGCGTCTTTTCGCTCGTGACTAGTGCGCTGAAGTCGACAAAGCCGCGACTGAAGCCTACAGCATGACTTCTATCAAGCGCGGGCCATACTCGCTCATCGCAGAAGCGAGAGCCGCATCGAGCGCCTCAACAGTGTCGACCCGCTGGGCAGCCATCCCCATCCCTGTCGCGATATCAGTCCACTGAATGGACGGATTTGTCAGATCCAGTAGTGACAGTGCGGTTGGGCCGGGCTGCGCCACGCCAACACGCGCAAGTTCAATATTTAAGATGGCATAAGAACCATTATTCAAAATCAATACTGTGATATCGAGATTTTCTCGGACCATAGTCCACAGCGCCTGAACCGTGTACATGGCTGAGCCATCAGCTTCCAAAGCCAGCACCTTTCTGTCAGGACAGGCCACCGCAGCCCCCAGGGCTAGGGGAAGGCCCTGTCCAATGGCACCACCGGTCAGAGTCAGCCAGTCGTGTGGTGCGGCATTCTCAGTCATCAAAAATGCCCCTAAGCCATTAGTTGCGCCCTCATCTGATACGATCGCGTTTTCCGGAAGCCGATTAGCAATGACTTTCCCTAATTCAACGGCTGTTATCGGGCCGTGTTCAAGTTCGAGTTCCACTCGTTGAGCTACGTTACTCACTCTGTCGCTGGCACCCAGAGCATTGGCGATGCGCTCAAGTGTGTTAATCGCATCGACGCTGTGGTCACCCATCCTAATAACAGTTGCGTCTTTGGGTGAAAGCCAGCCCGGTTTGTCCGGATAGGCAAAGAAAGAGACAGGCGGTTTGCTTCCGATGACGACTAACGTGTCGAGATCGCTTAAATGCGCTTGAGCCATCTCACCGAAGTAGGGGAGCCGCTCGGTTGGGACCCGTCCGGCACCACGCTGTTGACGTGTGAAAAACGTTTCAGTAATGAGTCTGGCCCCGGTTGCTTCCGCGATACGTCCGGCTTGATAAAGCCCAGTTTCTCGCAAAGCATGCCCCCCCAAGAATATCGCCGCAGCGGAACCGTCTCTTAGCGCTTCCACAGCCTTGGTAATCTCGTCGTCACTGACTGTCTTGGCAGACTCTATGACGGGAATTGGCGTATCCGAATTGGCGGGCTCCCAAGCATGGTTAGCCGGTGCCACAAAGGCTGTTACTTTACCGGGATACGACATGCTGGCTTGCCATGCTTCAAGGCCCACCTTGGCCAGATTGTCAGAGCTGGATGACACGCCTGTCCAATCACAAACCGCTGCCGTAAGGCCTGCGATATCAGAGGTGAGTGGTGCATCAAGCTCCAAGTGATGAGTGGCGTGGTCGCCGATCATATTTAGTACGGGGACGTGTGCACGCGATGCGTTGTGGAGGTTGGCGATGCCGTTGGCATAGCCTGGGCCAAGATGGAGTAGGGTTAACGCGGGCCGATCGGTCATGCGAGCAAACCCGTCGGCTGCACCGGTAACGACCCCCTCAAACAAGCCCAACACAGCACGTATCCTGGGCTCTTTATCAAGTGCTGCGACTAGCTGCATCTCTGAGGTGCCCGGGTTGGCAAAGCACGCGCTGACACCGGCGTCAGCAAGTTTTTTTATGAGTAAATCTGCGCCGTTCATGCGTTTGTATCCCTACAGGTTTGGCCAAAAAAGCAGCTGTTGCAAAAAAGCAGCTTTGGCAAAAAAGTGCTTACGCAGAGTACGTATTCAGCGTCCTTGCGGAGCGCACTCATTAGCAGCGCCCTAATTAGCTGCGCTCTACTTAAGAGTGCTTATGCGGACCCTTTGTAAAGAATACTTATGAAACGCATCTATTCACAGTGCGTATTTCACAGTGCGTATAGTGATGTTGTCCGCTTCGCTTTCCCATTTGTGATTTTGTCTCAGTTGGCTTAGTGGGGTGTGATGCTAAGCAAGGATTCGGTTTCAGACATCTTGAATACGACAAGACGGCGCATTCGTTAGTTAAGGTGGATAAACCTCCGTTTCACTGATAATGACTGTGTTTTAGCATAACGACATGCGCATGGATCTGTCTTTTGCTGGATGACGTGTGTACGTTTTTTCATCTTACTGCGTCGCCAATAAACAGGATGACGGGCGATGTCGGATGCGTTAACTAAGCCACGATGCAGTACCGCACTGTGGCGTCAAACGCGTTAAGTCATATATGCGATCGATAGGAATAACGCCATGCTGTACCTAGGTGAAACGCCCTTTAACTCCCCATCTAAAGCGGTTGAAGGGGATTATGTTCTTCGTGACAGCGAGCCGTTCTACCGGATCGCCAACGTTGACAGCATGGATGATTTTTTCATCAGTGTCGTGAGCGATTCAGATCATTGGCTGTTTATTTCCACACGAGGCGGACTGACAGCCGGTCGCACGGACTGCGATAGCGCCCTGTTCCCGTACTACACCGAAGACAAGATTCGCGATAATGCCCACACCACGGGCAGCCGGACCGTGGTCATTGTCGAGAGAGAGGGAAAGCGCTCTCTCTGGGAGCCTTTCGCTCAAGCACACGCGTGCATCTACAGCCTTACGCGCAACTTGTATAAAAATGTGCTTGGCGACAAGTTGATATTCGAGGAAATCAACAATGACCTCGGATTGCAGTTTAGCTATTCGTGGTCAACCAGTGACCGCTTCGGCTTCGTTAAACAATCCTCGATAGCCTCGATTGATCAACGCGACACCAAGATCGAGATACTCGATGGTATCGAAAATATTCTGCCGTTCGGTGTGCTGGCAGGCACGCAGAACGAGCTCAGCTGCCTCGTAGACGCCTACAAAAAAAATGAACTGGTGCCAGACTCCGGACTTGCTATCTACGCGATGAGTTCTATCTTGTCCGATCGAGCCGAGCCGAGCGAGGCGTTGTCGGCGACGACCGTTTGGTCTTATGGCGCGGTCAACGCCGCTTACCTACTGAGTTCCTTGCAAGACGATCAATTTAGACGCGGTGAGAGCGTGAGCGAAGAGTCTGACATTGTGGGACGTCGCGGAGCCTATTTTATTCATCAATCGCTAGAACTTCAGTGCGGTGAATTGTGCGAATGGGGCATTGTGGCAGATGTAAATCAAGGCCCAGCGGCAGTCCGAGATATGCTACATCTGATTAAGAGCGATGAGGATATGGGAGCCGTCGTAGCGGCTGATATCAAGGTCGGAACCAGCAACCTAGAGCGACTGATCAGCACTTCGGACGGTATTCAGGTCACGGGCGATACGCTCAGTGCCAATCACCATGCGTCAAATGTGCTGTTTAATATTATGCGTGGTGGTTTGTTTATCGAGAACTATGCGATCAAGAAGGCGGACTTGATGGCCTTTTGCACTGCATGGAATGCCTCCGTCACCGAGGCCAGCGCCGCATTTTTTGATCTTCTTCCCGATGACTTTACCTATCACGATCTCAACACGGCGCTCAGCGGCAATGACGACCTTTGTCTGGAGCGGCTATGCCGCGAATACTTGCCCCTCAGTTTCAGTCGGCGACATGGAGACCCCTCTCGTCCGTGGAATCGATTCGCTATCAAAGTGAAGGATGAGGAGGGTCAAAAGCTTCTCAATTACGAGGGAAACTGGCGAGATATCTTCCAGAACTGGGAGGCGCTTGGATCGTCCATTCCCTGTTTTGGTGCAAACATGATCTCGAAGTTTGTTAACGCGACGACTGCCGACGGCTATAACCCCTATCGAATAACCCGTCAGGGCATCGATTGGGAGCGGCCCGAGCCCGAAAATCCCTGGGCAAATATTGGTTACTGGGGCGATCATCAGCTGATTTACCTGCTCAAACTGATCGAGCAATCATTGGCACACAACCCTGATGCCTTGAAGTCAATGATGTTCCGTGATGCCTTTGCTTATGCAAATGTGCCTTATCGAATCAAGCCCTATGCGAGCATTCTCAGCAATCCTTACGACACGATAGAGTTCGATGATGCACTCGATCGTGAAATAGATGAGAGAGTTGAACAGATGGGCGCGGATGGGCGACTCATGATTGATCCTGATGGTGCTGTTTACCAGGTCAATCTCGCGGAAAAAGTATTGGTAACGCTCTTGTCGAAAATATCGAACTTTATTCCTGACACCGGTATCTGGATGAATACTCAGCGGCCAGAGTGGAATGATGCGAATAATGCCCTGGTCGGTACGGGAGTATCGGTCGTAACGCTGTGTTATCTGCATCGATTCCTAGGTCAGGCGGTTGTCTTATTTGAAGATCTTGAGATCGATACGATTGAATTATCACAAGAGGTAGCCCAGTTACTAACGGACGTGGCAGGCGTTCTCGGTGAGCATCAAGCCTCGCTGGTTTCTGGACCCGTATCGAACATGCTTCGTAAACAGGTGATGCAAGCGCTGGGGACGGCAGCCGAGCATTATCGCGAGGGGATATACGCTCGCGGATTCACGGGAGAAAAGTGCAAGATCACGCGAGGCACGCTCGTAGATTTCTTATCTAGCGCTCGCGATATTACCGCTGTCAGCATCGCATCGAATCGTCGTGACGATGGGCTGTATCACGCGTACAACCGGATTTTGGTCAGCGATTCGGGTGTTGAGATTCGCTATCTGTACGAAATGCTCGAAGGTCAGGTGGCCGTTCTGAGTTCGCAATTTCTCTCGCCCGAGGAGTCGTGCTCGCTGCTTGCAGCCTTGCGGACGTCTCGACTTTATACAGCGCGTCAGCACTCATATCTGCTCTATCCGGATCGCAAGCTCCCCTCGTTTATGGAGCGGAATCTTGTACCGAGCGAATTCGTATCATCGTCACCGCTGATGACTAAGCTCAAGGCCGCGGGTGATCGCCACTTGCTGGAATGCGACCAGGAAGGGCAGGTCTATTTTAGAGGCCATTTCAATAACAAGACGGCGGTGAGTGAGGCACTATCGACCTTAGCGGCAGCGGGTTATCAATCTGAGGTGATGGCGGAGCGAGATTCGATAGAAATGCTCTTTTCTGATCTGTTCGATTGCGCAAACTTCACAGGCCGGTCAGGTGGGATGTATGCCTATGAGGGCTTGGGCTCGATTTACTGGCACATGGTGTCAAAGCTGCTGCTCGCTGTTATGGAGACTGCAAAGCGTGCAGAGGAAACGGGTGCCGACAGCGCCACCCTAGCCGAACTGCGACGCGCTTATTACGAAGTCCGAGAGGGCATCGGCTTTAATAAGACGCCAGACGTTTACGGTGCTTTTCCAACGGATCCTTACTCGCACACCCCTGGTTTTGCTGGTGCGCGTCAGCCGGGCATGACTGGGCAGGTTAAGGAGGAGATCTTGACGCGATTACTCGAGCTTGGTGTTGAAGTGCGCGAGGCTGCAATCGTGTTTAATCCATCGATGTTGAGACAAAGCGAGTTTCTCGACTCCCCGAATGAATTGATCTACTTCGATGTCAGTGGGTCTGAACGACGTCTGCAGCTGTCAGCCGGTGAGCTTGGATTTACCTACTGTCAGGTTCCTGTTGTGATGTCCCTATCGAGTGAGCCAACCATCACGGTACACACGAAAAGTGGGCACAAGACAATCCTAGGTGGTAGTCGATTGTCCGCAGCCGACTCTGAGGCCTTGTTTAAGAAAACGGGGGAGATTGTTCGATTGGATGTGGCGGTCGACACTGTGCTTGCACAGTGCTGACACCCGTCGGTCGGGCGGCTCTCGAGGTAAAGCGATATCAGTAACGGAGCGACGCACAGCGTTCCGTGCGACGGTTCTGTTCTACAGCGCTATTGTTCAGAGCTCTATTGTCAAGGGCTCTATTGTCAAGGGCTATGTTGTTCAGGGCTATGTTGTTCAGGGCTCTATTGCACAGGCGTTGGGCTAGTCGGTTTATCTGGCGTCGAGTTCCGCTCTGATCGCCGTAACGCGAGCTTCATCAAGATCATAATTCCACATCGCCCAAATACCGATCAGTGTTCCGGTCGCAGGAACAATGATGAAGGCTGCACGCAGACCCGCTAGGGCCTCGTCAGTCTGTACGGTAACAGTTTGATCGAACCCGACCAGCGCGAGAATTATCCCACTCAACAGTCCGGCAAAAGCGGCTCCAAACTTCACCATCCACCAGTAAATCGCACCGAAAAGACCTTCGCGCCGCTGGTGCGTTTCGAGCTCATCGAGGTCACAGATATCAGCGGTCATGGACATCATTATCGTAAAAAGTCCGCCAATACCGAAAACAAAGAGTGGAATAGGGATGAACATGAGATAGGGATTAGCTGGCGAAAAACTCCACCAGAACATGGCATATCCGGCGAGCGACATGCTCTGTGTGATCAGAAACGTTTTGTGCTTGCCTATGGTTTGTGCCATGTAATTCACAATCGGTATGACCACAAAACACGTGCATAAAGCGGAGACGCTACCGAATAAGGCGGGCCAGTTCCCCGCTGCTACCGGATCACCGCCATTCATGTAGTAGACAATGATGAAGAAGGCGAAGCCGGCCACACAGTTGTAGGCATTGAAGATAAAAAAGGTCGCGGTGCAGATGCGCTGAAAAGGCTTATTTTTTAGGGTAATACCAATCCCTGTAAATAACTCTCGGAATGTGTCCGATATCGAACTATTCGATTCCTTTGCGTTGGTATTAGTGGTGTCGACCGAGTGGCAGAATATGGCGGGGACCATCGCCAAGAGCATGCAGGTTACACCGACATAAATTGACAGTGTCCTTGCGCCTTCGGTGGCGGAAGCGAACCAGTTGGGGTCGTAAAGGACGATCCACCCCCAAGGGGCGATGACCCAGGCCCACTGACCTATCCACTGCGCCACGGCCATGAGGCGCGTCCGCTCATGGTAGTCACTGCTCATTTCGTAGCCCATTGCAACATACGGGACACTGAAGACAGTCATGCCCAAGAAGAAGACGATGGACCACGCCAGGAAGTACCAAAAATTATAGGTCTGGCTGTTCTCAGCAGATAACTGCCACATGGCGATGTAAGCCAAGCCCGCGATCACTGCGCCAATAAAGACAAACGGACGCCGCTTACCCCAGCGTGATTCAGTTCGATCCGAAATGTAGCCCATTAGCGGATCGGTTAGAGCGTCTACGAGCTTTGGTAGGAAGAAAATCAGACCCCACAAAATGGGGCTCATACCTAGGCTTTGCACCAGAATGACCATAAAAATACCCAGTGCGGCGGGGAACATTTGATTGGCCAACATGCCAACTCCGAACGCAATCTTCTGACTCATCGGAATGGTTGAGCGGCTCACTGTTTCAGGGGTGGTCGGCGCTACTGTTACTAGGGTATCTGTCGTCATACTAATTTTCGTCGGAATAAATGAAGGAATTTCTGACGCCACGTAGGCGCAGAATCAATTGAGAAGGGTATGTTTGCGACGGCACTGCTTTGGTGGGGCGTATCCACTTGGCAGAATAAACGGTAATGCCCCGGGGCGGACAGCGAGAATTCGAATGCCGTATTCTGGGTGTCTAAATTTGATGCGACCGTCGGCGGCGTTGGCTCGAAATCGCCACCATCACTTTGCAGGTCAAGTGGTACTTCCTCTCGAACTCGCCACGACACCGTACAGTGATCGGTGTATTTGATGTCGACGTTGGCTTGAAGCAGATCGTTTACTTTGCCGATGACGTCATCTGGTGCGCAGGCATTGTTGAGGCGCAGAGATTGAATTTGCGGTGCTCTGTGAGTTGGCCATTCGCCAGTCCAAGCGTGCTCCATGACATCGACAGATTCTGTCCGCTCCCCAGACGCCAAGAACACACCGTACCAGGTGGGTGTGCGCTCTTGTTTTTGACCCCAGAGAAATAAATAGGCGCCAAGGCAGCGTTTGCTGTCAGCTAAGATGACCTCTTGATAACGCCTGCTGATATCGCTGGCTTTCTGTGTGCTGGACGGCTCAAAGGGGCGCTGCCAGCTTGTCTCGGGACTCTCCCAATGTCCGGTAGGGCCCCACTCCGTTATTTGATACGGACCGTCATAGCCGGCGCTGTTTAAGATTTCAGGTAGTCGATCGATTTCGCCGTAAATTTGGAACGACAGAAAATCGAGTGAGGGTGCTCTCTCGGCAATAGCAGTTACCGTGGGTTTATCGATGCCCGCGAGCATCGTTGTGACCGGGTGATTTGGATCCACTTCCTTGATACGTGAAGCGAGGTCTTCTATCGCGTCCCAAACGGCGTTGTTGGTCGCGCGTAAAAAGGGCCTGTGCTGTGTCTAGTGGGACCGCCCGGTGTTGGTAAAACATCATTGG